>WNGL01001125.1_pt1 | contig 41837 bp, 46 predicted proteins | sample 5400591 | NCBI WGS metagenome assembly WNGL01 (sample SAMN13153377, study PRJNA577476) | soil metagenome | isolation source: 80 cm soil or saprolite under Garry oak tree replicate 1 | place: USA:California | collected 2016-06-15
TGGCCTGACTCGGAGCCGCGCCCGATGGCGAGGCGGAAGGCTGCGCCGCCGGCGCGCACGCCACGACAATCCCCGTGGCAGCCGCTACTTTGAGGAACTTTCGACGCGAGTATGTAGACATCGGTCTCCCCCTTTGACGATTCCGAGTATGCGCGCTTCGCACGACATGCGAGGCGTACAGGCGAATCTGTAGCGGGATAATCGGCGCTCATGCCCGTGGACCAGACGCGCGTCGTCGCCGAAGCCCGCCGCGTCCTCAAAGGCAATCGGCAACGTGGCGTCTCGGCGTGGGGGGGACGTCGTTATGACTTCGTCTGTCCGTCGCCAAGCACCTACCCCTTCCAATGGTTCTGGGACAGCGCGTTCCACGCGATCGCCTTGCTCCACGTCGACGCCGAGCTCGCAAAGCAGGAGATTCGTTGCCTGATGCAGGGCGCTCAGCCCGACGGTTTCATCCCACACATGATCCTGTGGGAGAAGGGCGCGCACGAAGTTGCGCTGCGAGAGGTTCAACCGATCTGGCTGGCTGACCCTTTCTTTACCGCGACGATCCAGCCACCGGTCGTCGCGCGCGCCGTGCTGCGCATCCACGAGGCGACCGGGGACGCCGACTTCGTGCGCGAGGTGCTCCCGCCGATCCGCCGCTTCTTTCGCTGGCTCAAGGCGGTGCGCGACCCTGACGACGACGGGCTCGTCGCGATTATTCAGCCCGACGAGTCAGGCCTCGATGCGAGTCCCAAGTACGACGCGCTCATGGGCATCTCGCCTGAGTCCACGGAAGAGACGCTCCCAGAGCTCGAGCGGTCGATGCAGCGACTGTACGACGCCTACGCACCGTATCGGAACGAGCCCGCGCGCATCCCCGCGCTCGACGTCTTCACGTGGGAGGACGTCATGATGAATGCGATCTACGCGGACGGTCTGCGATGTCTCGCGAAGCTCACGGCGATCGCGGGCGAGCCGCCGCGCGAGGCGGACGAGTTCTCCGCACGTGCGACGCGCGTTCGCCAAGCCCTCGAGACCAAATGCTGGGACGACGACGCGGGAGTCTTCTGGGACCTCGCGGGGTGGGCGGAGAAACCCGCCCGAACCCTCACGTTCTCCTGCTTCTTTCCACTCATCCTCGAGGATTTAGACCCGCGCAAGGCGAAACGCCTCGTGGACGATCATCTTCTCAACGAGAAAGAGTTCTGGCTTCCATACCCGATCCCGAGCGTCGCCGCCAGCGAGCGCGCCTTCGATCCGGGCTGGCGCGCGAAGACCACCTGGCGCGGGCCCACATGGATCAACGTGAACTGGTATCTGTACTGGGGACTTCGGGCGCACGGCCGCGACGATGTCGCGAGCCACATCGTCGAGCGGACCGTCGCGATGATCGACCGAAGCGGCATCCGCGAGTTCTACGACCCGCGCACCGGCGACGGAGAAGGCGCGCGTGATTTCGGGTGGACCACGCTCGTCCTCGATCTCATCGCGGCCGAGCGGGGCGCCGTGTAGTCCGCGCGTGCTTCAGCGGCGGCCTTGGGGGGCAACCATCTCCTGCATCCGCACGTAGCCGATGACCGCTTCACGGTAGAGCACGCCGACGAGCCGACCATCCTTTATGACCGCGAGGAGCGGGAGATCGGTGGCGCCGAAGCGCTCGAGCGCGGTGCTAAGCGGGTCGTCGGGAGAGACGGTCGGAAACTCCGACGCCGGCGTCATCACCGCTTCGACCGGTGTCTCGGCCCAGCGTGCCTGATCGACCTTGCGCAGGTCGCCGATCGCGACGAGACCGACGAACCGCTCGCCAGAGACGACCGGGATCGCGCGGAGGTTCATCGGGAGCACGAGATCGCGGATGACCTGGCCGACCATGACTCCGGGCGGTGTTGATTTGAAATCCGTCGTCATGAGCGGTCCCACTTTTGCGCCGCTCACGACGGAGGTGATCCGCTCCTGCTGGAGCGTCGAGGTCGCCGCGTTCCAGAGGAAGTAGGCAATGAAGGCGAGCCAGAGGCCGTTGATGGTCGCGTCCAAGCGAAACGCGAGCACGACACCGGCAAGGACCAGGAAAGCCGCGACGACCTGGCCGCCGCGAGCCGCGATCCTGGTCGCGGCCAGCCGATCTTTCAAGATGCCCCAAATGATCGAGCGGAACACGCGACCGCCGTCGAGCGGGAACCCAGGCAGCAGATTGAACGCCGCGAGATAGAGATTGATCGTCCCGATGTATTTCGCGACCGGCTGAATCGGCTGCAACGCGGGGGCGGATTGGATCAGCGACGGAGCGAAGACAGCAATGGTGATTCCGATGAGGCCGATCACGATGCTCGTCGCCGGTCCCGCCGCCGCCATGAGGAACTCGGAGATCGCGGAGGGTGGCTCCTTCGCGAGATTGGCGACCCCACCAAGAACGAACAGGGTGATCGACGAGACGTCCATCCCAAATCGTCGCGCGACCACCGCGTGCGCGAGCTCGTGCCCCAGGACGGACAGGAAGAACAGCACCGCCGCGATCACGGCAATCACGAACGACTTCGTGTCGGACCAGGTCACGTTCTCGGCCCCGAACGAGTCAGCGAGCGAGAGCACCACGATGAAAAAGATCAGGAACCACGAGAAGTGGATGCGGATGTCGATTCCAAGAAGCCGCGCGATGCGGATCGAGCCGGGCACGGTTTCCGAGCATAAAGCGGGGGGCGGCCGAGGGCCGCCCCCCTACGCGTGGCTAGTTCCGCTGGTCGCTGTCGTTGATCTGCCCTCGAATCTCGCCCCCTTGCTGGGTCGTCGAGTGAACGTTCGCGTACGCGACCCCCGCGCGGATCGCGGCGACGAGCTCGTTCCATTCGCCAGGAGCGATCCCCTGACCGGTCGGACCCTGCACATCCGCTGGTGTGATAGTCCCGGTGATGGTCGTCCCCGGAACGCACGGCGCCGGCTTGGTACCGCCGCCGCAGAGGAACGCGGCGACGCCGCCAGCTACGCCTCGCTGGCCGAAGTGAACGTGTGCGAACAGCACGTTGCTGTTGAGGTTCGCGAACGTCAGGGTGTAGTGGATCGTCTGGTTCTCATCGTCAATGGTCGCGGTGAATTCGCCGCTCCCGGCGCTGGAGACGGATGGGGTCTCCTCGTAGCCGGTAAGCGCCGTCTTGAAGCGGCTCTTGTCGTCGGCGGCAACGATGCCCGCGATGGCAACCGAAAGGACCGCGAGAGCAAGGATCGCAAGGACGAGCAACTTGAGACGCAAAGCGATACCTCCCCGTTTTTCTGCTGGGCCGCTCGGAATACGCGGGGCAAGTGTGCGCGGATCAGGACGGGGATACTTGAAAGCCATGGACGCTTACCTGGCCGTCGTTGCGAAGCGCGAGGTCCGCGAGTACACGGATCGTCCGGTCCCCGAAGAGGTCCTTACGAAGATCCTTCAGGCTGGACGGGCGGCGGGAAGCAGCAAGAACTCGCAGCCGTGGCGCTTCGTCGTCCTCAAGGAAAGGCAACATCGCCACGATCTCGCAGACGCGATGATGGCGCCGCGGAATCTCGACCGCTGCGCGGTCGCGATAGCGGTCGTGCTTCTGAACGAACGCCTGCGTTTCGACGCGGGACGCGTCGCGCAGAACATGATGGTCGCGGCGTGGGGTCTCGGCGTCGGCAGCTGCCCGAACTCAGTCCGGCCCGACCAACACGATCGGATGCGCCAGGACCTCGGCGTTCCGGCGGAGGCGGCGATCGCCACGATCGTCACTCTGGGCTACCCCGCGCCCGGCCAGCCGCGACCGCGGCCGAAAGCCGATCCCGAAAAGATCGTCGCCAAACTGAATCGTCTTCCGTTGGAAGAGCTCGTTCACCGCGAGCGTTTCAGCGGTTAGCATGTAAATCAAAACCGGAGAGACATTGACCCTCGCACCACCGACCGCTCGCTTTGGCGAGCTCGCGATCCACCCCGACATCTCCCGCGCCATCGACGAGCTTGGCTTCATGGCGCCCACGCCGGTCCAGACGCGCGCCATCCCGATCCTCCAGGCCGGCCGCGACCTCTTCGCTCAGGCGCAGACCGGCACCGGTAAGACCGCCGCATTCGCCATCCCCATCCTCGAGAAGGTCGACGCGACCCTCAAGCGGCCGCAGGCCCTCGTCGTCGTGCCGACGCGCGAGCTCGCGCTTCAGGTGACACGCGAGTTCGGCGCGATCGGGAAGTACCGCAAGTCCCACGAGGTGGCGATCTACGGCGGCGTCCCATACGGACCGCAGGAGCGCGCGCTCGCGCGCGGCACGCAGATCGTGATCGGGACGCCCGGCCGTCTTCTCGACCACATCGAAAAGGGAAATCTCGACCTGTCCGGCCTGTTCGTGGTCGTGCTGGACGAGGCCGACCGTCTCCTGGACATGGGCTTCGCACCCGAAGTGCGGCGCCTGCTGCGGCGGGCGCCGGAGCGTCGGCAGACCGCTCTCTTCAGCGCGACCCTCGTCGCCGACGTGCGCGAGCTCGCCCAGCGCTTCAGCCATAACGCGGTCGAGGTCGCGATCGAGCCGGAGAAGCAGAACGTCGACAGCGTGGACCAGGTGTACGTCGAGGTTCTGGAGCAGGACAAGGTCCGCGCCCTCGAGGAGCTTCTCCGTCGCTACGAAACCGATCAGGTGCTCGTCTTCCGGCACACCAAGCGCGGCGTCGACGATCTCGAAGACAAGCTGAAGAAGAAAAAGCACAACGTCGCGGCAATCCACGGCGACATGACCCAACGCGAGCGCGAGCGCACCCTTGAGCGATTCCGCGAGGGGGATCTCCACGTATTGATCGCGACGAACGTCGCCGCCAGAGGGCTGCATATCGAAGACATCAGCCACGTGGTCAACTACGACCTTCCCGAAGACGCCGACGTATTTACCCACCGGGTCGGGCGAACCGGCCGCGCCGGCAAGACCGGGGTCGCCGTCACCTTTGTGGGGGAGTGGGACTTCGACGAGTTCGATCAACTTCGTGCCAAGGCAGGCGTGCCCTTCCGCCGGGAGATCCTCGAGCTCTACGACCGCTAGTAACCTCTCCGCGTGGCGACGACACGAGTCCCCGACCAGCAAGACGCCTATGCCGTCGTCCGCCTTGACTCGTTCCGCAACTTCACACCGCGCCCGGAGAACGTGAGCGTCCGCAGAGTGGTGCATCACTTCGCGGAGGCGGAGCTCGAGGTCCGGCACCTGAACATGACGGCCCCCACCGGGACCGTCTATTTCATCCAGCGAACGACCGTCGCGCCTCGCATCGAACCGGTTGTCGTGCCGCTTTCCCCGGCGGTCGCGAAGCCGGAGGCTCCCCTATCTCCACGCTCGCGCCGTGCGCGCGCCGAGAAAAAGGGCGCAAAGAAGAAGGGCAAGAAGGGGAAGCGCAAGTAGAGCGGTTCGGCGCTTGCGGGCCTGCGTAAATGCGGGAGCGCGGCTCCGCGCGCGGACGAGTCGCTAGTCGAGCGTGATCGATCCGACCATCTCCTGCAGCGTGCGCTCGGTCACCCCGTGCGGGCCTTCGGTACCCGGTCCCGTGGCATAGCGAAGGATGAGCATCCGGTCGCCGCGGACGATGTAATAGGCGTGCATCCGCACCGAAGGTGAGACGGCCCACGACGCGACATATGCAGGCGTCTGACTCAGCATTGTCTCCCCAACGACGCATGGGTTCGGACCGCACCCGTCGGCTCGCGACCAATCCATTGGCAGGACCCCGCGCCGCTCGTGCACCTCTACGACCACATCCCACGGAACGACTACGTCGAGTCCGACCGCATGCGTCCATTCGAGAGACGTCTGGCCCGTGAACTCGACGCGTTCCAGCTCGCTGGTCGCCGGTGTGCGGCCGTAAACAGAGGCGCGACTCGCCAATCCGCCGGTAAGACGATCCCATACCCGAACGCGTCGCTCCGATAGATGTTGCAGCCCCCGCGCAGGCAGGTGGGCCGCGGAAGGTTGACGAGCGGAGCCGTCGTCACCCTTTCGCTTGCGCGAGCGTCGCGCTGACGGTCCCGGTCTTCACGCCGAAATGCCGCGCGATCTCGCGGTGATCGAGGCCGAGGTAGAACTGCGCGACCACCATCGCCCTTTGGCGCTCGGTCAGCCCCGCGAGGAGCCGGCCGGCCTCGATCCGGTCGAGTGCCGCTTCAATCTCGTCGTCACCGCTGCTGCCCGTGACCCACTCGAGTGGCAGGAGCGGAAGGCGTCGGAATCGCCGCGTACTCCGGACGGCGACGACGAAGAGCCAGCCGGCGAGTTCGGCGTCGTGCGCGGGTGGGTGGCGGAGTCCCGCGACGAAGGCATCGTGCAGCGCATCAAGTGCGCGATCGCGATCGCGCAACACCGCGAGGAGCGCGCGGTAGATGCGCGGGAACTCCAGGCGGTACAGCTCGGCCCAGCGCTCAGCGGTCATCACGATCCACCATGTAATGCCACCGGTGGACCGTTTTCGTTAGTCGCCTTGCGGTGCCTCGCTAGGCCGGGACTTTGGCGAGCTCCTTGCGCACGACCTTCGTCGCCTCGATGACCGCGACGCATTTCTCGACGGATTCCTCGACGGTCCTGGTCTTGAGCCCGCAGTCCGGGTGCGGCCAGAGCTTCGCGGCCGGAACGTAGCGGAGTCCCTTGCGGATCCCCTCCGCCGCCTCGTCGACCGTCTCGGTCGTGTGCGCGTGCACGTCGACGATCCCGATCGCGAGTTCCTTCGTGAAGGGGTTTCGGTCGAACAGATCGAGCCAGCGGTAGCCGTAGTTCGCCATCGCGAGGTCCAGTTGATCGACGGGGAGGTCGAGCACCTGCGGGTAGATCGCGGCGAAGTCGCCGTAGCAGATGTGCGAGATCGTCTTCGCGGACAGTCCCGCGGTCACGATACCCATCGCCTCGATGGCGATCTCGATCTCCTCGGGCCGCGCGTGGATCGCGGGCTCGTCGATCTGGATGTACTTCGCGCCGGCGCGCTCGAGGTCGCGTGCCTCGTCGCGAACGATCTCGGCGAGCGCGAGCACGGCGTCACGGCGCGTCGGGTACGCCTCGTTGTAGGACCAATCGAGCAGCGTGTACGGACCGGTGAGCATTCCCTTCACCGGCTTCGACGTGAGCGACTGCGCGTACTCGAACCAGCTCACCGTCATTGGCTTGGGGCGCGAGACCTTCCCCGCGATCACGGGCTTGTGGTAGTAGCGGTTTCCGTACGAGCGCACGAGCCCGCCGATCTTGAATCCCTCGAGCCGTTCCGCGAAGTACGCGACCATATCGCCGCGATACATCTCGCCATCGACCAAGACGTCGAGCCCGATGTCCTCCTGCCGGCGGATCCACTCGGCGGTCGCCTTTCGCTCGAGCTCCTCGAGCTCGGCCGCGCTCAGCTTGCCGCGCGCCGCCTGGCCGCGCGCCTTCGTCAGGTACTCGGGCTTCCCAAAAGAGCCGACCGTCGTTGTCAGCAACAGGTTGTCAGTCATGCCGGCACCTTCTCTCCGGTGACGAGCCGCACGCCCTCAACAAGAGCCGTGAGCTTCGCGCGAGCGACGTCACGCGGCAGATATTCGAGCGATGTGGTCGTCGCAAGGACGAGCCGCTCCTGCGGCACGAGCTTGAGGGCGCGCTCCGCGTAGCGCGCGACCTCGTCGGCCGACTCGAGCCGTGTGTTCCGCGCGTCCACGACACCGAGTAGCACGAGCTGCGTGCGAAAGGCGTCGAGGCGGTCGAACGCGGTCGTCTCCCGGCTGCGCACGTCGATGGCGACCGCGGCCACCGGGAACGACGCGAGGGATTCCAGTATGGAATCTGCCGGAAAGAAATAGGTCACGAGTGTCAGTGCAAGATCCGGATCGGCGAGGCGACGGTACGCCTCACGCGCGAGCTCAATGTGCTTCGGCCATGCGGCGACCGCCGGATCCTCGATGTCGATCATCGTGGCGCCAGCGGCTTTCAGGCCCGCGATCTCCCTTGCGGTGGCGTCCGCGATCGCGAGCACGCGCTCCTCAAGGGAGCCGTACTGCTCATCGCGGGCGGCGAGCGTCGCGAAGGTGAGCGGTCCCGGAATCGCCGCTTTGAGCGTCGTCTTCGCGACCCCGGCCGCGAACGTGTAGTCGCGCACCAGGGAACGCCCATCGGTCACGATCCGGCCGTCGATCACCGGTTGACGGAAGTAGGTGTTGTTGTCGTAGAAGCGCTCGAGCGGTCCGGGTTCGACGCCCGACCATGCGCGCGCGAACGGCGAGAGGAGATCGTCCCACCGGATCTGGCCGTCGTTCGTGACGTCGACCCCCGCCGCCTCGATCTCGCCGATCGCGGTTCGGGTCACATCGTCGAACACCTTGCCCAGCTCCGGGTCACCGATCTCGCCGCGATCGTGGCGATGGAGCGCACGACGCAGCTCCTGCGCCTCGGGGCCGTCCCCGATTTTCGGATACGCGCCGATCACCGTCGTCTTCATCTCACACCGCCACCTTTACTTCCGGCCGTGGGAGCAACCCGGACGCCTCGACGACGCGCCCGACCGCCTCCGGCCATTCGATCGCGTACAGATGCACACCGCGCACGCCGGGGAGAGACCGCAGGGACTTCACCATCTCGACCGCTATCGCGATGCCCTCGGCTTCGGGATCGGCCGCCCCCTTCATCCGGTCGATGGCGTCTGGGCCGAACGACAGCCCGGGCACCTTCGCGAGCCGCTCCGCTTGCTCGGGCGAGCGAAGGATCAGCACGCCCGCGATGATCGGCACCTCCCGCGAAGTGCCGCGACGCACTTCGACGAGCCAACGGCTGAACGTCGGGAGGTCGAAGACCGGCTGCGTTTGCAGGAATTCGGCGCCCGCGGCGATCTTGTCGAACGTCTTTTTGACGTCGGCCTCCATCGGCTTCGTGAACGGCGAGGCCGTCGCGCCGATCAGGATCTTCGGTAACGCGGGCTTGATCTCGTCGCCCGACAGAAAGCGGGCCTCATCGCGCATTCCGACGGCCATCTTCACCAACCCGACACCGTCGAGGTCCTTCACATTCACCGCGTCGGGATGATTTCCCAGTTTTGGGTCATCGCCGCTCATGAAGACGAAGTTCTCGATGCCGATGGCGGCAGCTCCGAGCACGTCTGCCTGCAGGGCGATGCGATTGCGATCGCGCCCGGTCATCTGAACGATGGGCTCGAGACCGGCACTCCGCACGATCGTCGCCGCGGGTATCGCCGCCATCTGGACCATCGCGCGGTTGCTGTCGGTGACGTTGACCGCATCGACGACGCCCCTAAGCGCCTCTGCCCGGCGGCGCACGACGCCGGCCGCGGCGTTCTTCGGCGGATTGAGCTCCGCCGTGACCAGGAACTCGCCCGATCTGAGAAGGTTCGCCAGTGTGCCCAAAAGAAAAGACCTCTCCTTCTATCTATGACGAGAGGTCTCCCAGTTCGGTCGACCCTCTCATCTTTCCCTGGGTTTACCCACCGGGACGGAATTGGCACCGCAGCGGGTCTCCGCCGGTTGCCGAGGCGTCACTGGGCCGTTCCCTCAGCCTCTCTAGATGAAAGGGATCGCGTATGAAGTTTCGATCGATGCTAGCACGTACACTTCGCCCCCATTCCCATGCCTGATCGGTTCATCGAACGGACGCTGCGCGCCTTCAGCGACGATCTCTCCGCCGATGCGCCCGTTCCTGGTGGCGGGAGCGCAGCAGCATACGCCGGCGCGATGGGCGCGGCGCTCGCCGCGATGGTCGCTCGGATCTCGTTCAAGAAAGAGAAGTCGGAAGAGCTCAAGAGCTACATCGAGGAGACCGACAACCTGCGCGCGGACTTCCTTCGTCTCGTCGACGATGACAGCGCCGCGTACGCGCGCGTCGCCGAGGCGATGAAGCTCCCGCGCAAGACCGAAGAGGAGAAGAAGGAGCGCCAGGAGCGCATGCAGGCCGCGCTCCTTGCGGCTTCGCGGGTGCCGCTCGAGGTCGCCGAGACGGCCCGGCGGCTGCTCGATGCGTGCGAGCGCGGCGTCGCGAGCGCCAGCCCCATGACCGCAAGCGACATCGGGGTTGGCGCGCTCATGGCCGAGACCGCGTTACGCGGGGCCGCCCTGAACGTGATGATCAACCTCGCATCCGTAAAGGACGCCGCTCAGGTGAAGGCGATCTCCGAACACCTCGATCGCGCGGTCGACGGCAGCGACGAGCAGCGCCGGCGCATCACCGACTTCGTCGAATCCCGGATCGCACGCTAGGCCTCACCGTGCGGCTCCTTCACGGCAAGCCACTCGCGGAGAAGCTGCACGAAGGGTCGCGCGAGCGGAGCGCCGCGCTGCACAGGAGCGGTATCGCGCCGCGGCTCGCGGCGGTCTCCGTCGGGATCGATCCGGCCGCGAACACGTACCTGCAACGCCTGACGGCGCGCGGAAAGAAGCTGGACATCGCGGTCGACGAGGTCGCCCTGTCCGGCGACACGACCGAGCGGCAGCTCATCACGACACTCGAGCGACTCAGCGCCGACGCGCGGGTCCACGGGATCCTCCTACTTACTCCTCTGCCCGGAGCGCTCGACGAAGGTCACATCGTCGATCACATCGTTCCCGCGAAGGACGTCGAGGGAATGAACCCGTTCAACGTCGGGTTGCTCGCCGACGGACGGCCGCGCTTTGTGCCGTCGACCGCGGAGGCCATCGTCGAGCTTCTGAAGTTCCACGGGGTGAAGCTGCGCGGTGCGCGCGCCGCGGTCGTCGGGCGCAGCACGGTCGTCGGCCGTCCGGCCGCCTACCTCCTCCTGAAGGAGGACGCGACGGTGACGATCGCGCATAGCCAGACACCGGACGTAAGCGCGGTCACAAAGGGCGCGAGCGTCGTCGTGGTCGGCGTCGGACGCGCCGGATTCCTGCGCGGCGACATGATCTCGCCCGGCGCGACCGTCATCGACGCGGGCATCAACGTGACGCCAAAAGGCATCGTCGGCGACGTCGACGTGGAAAGCGTCTCGTCCGTCGCCGCCGCGCTCAGTCCCGTACCGGGCGGGCTCGGCGCGGTGACCACCGAGCTCCTCCTACGCAATGTCTTGACCGCCGCGGAGCGCGAACAAGCGGACTGAGCCTCATAAGCGGCGCGGGTCCTGTCACGTGTTCGGGGCCGTGCGCTCGCCCCACCCTCCCCACCTTGCGCGTCGTTCGCTTCGCTCACTCCGCGTGGTGGGTCCCCGGGGCACCCGCGGCTCGCGCACAACCCACTCACCCGTGCCACCCGCGCCCCACACTCGGTCGCTACATGTCGACGTTCGCGCTCAGCGGCTTGCTCGCGGCATACGCCTGCGTCGAATAGCGCTCGGCGCCGCGCAGATCGCCGCGCTTCTTCGCGTAGCGCGACAGCCGCATCAGGACGTCGCCGAGCTCGGCTTTCGCATCGAGACTCTTGTATATCCCGGCGACCTCGCGCATCCGCCGCTCCGCGCGCGCGGGCTCGCCGTCGCGGAGATCGAGCTCAGCGAGAACAAGGGTCGCGCCGGCGACGGCACGATCCGCATCGGCGCCCGGCTCGACGATGGCAGCGATCGCGGCCTCCGCACTCGAACGCGCGAGCGCCGGGTCCTTGGCCTTGAGCGCGACCTCGGCTCTGGTCGCATAGCAATGCGCGAGGTATGCCGCGGGCCCCGAGACGCGCGCGATCTCGATCGCGCGGGCGACATGCTCGTATGCGGCTTCGATGCGGCCGGCGTCGGCGGCGATCACCGCCAGGGCATTCCGCATGATGAGCACGCCAACGAGATCCTTGCCGAGCTCCGCCGCCGCGAGCGCTTTCTGGTAATGCCCGGCCGCCGCGTCGTGGTCGCCGAGAGCCCGATAGGCGTTCCCGAGGCCCTGGTGAATGAACGAGATCCGCGCGAGGTCGCCGATCTCGCTGGACCACTCGAGCGCCTGCTGGTAGTAGGTCGTCGCGGCCTGCGGCTCGCCCAGGTCCTGCGCGCAGCCGCCCAGTGTGATCAGAACCCTGAGCCGCAGCAGCTGATCCGGCGGCTTCGCGTGGTCGATCCGCCGAAGAAGCGCCTCGAGCATCTCGCGCGCACCTCGAGGATTCCCCGCGATCCGCGTCGCGACCGCGAGCTGGTAGTCGGCAGAACGCGCCAGAGGCTCGTCGCCGATCTCCCCCGCGAGCCGTTGCGCGACCGTGAGCGGCTTGATCGCTTCGCGACCGCGGTGGACGAGGTTGAGTGCGGTACCCGCATACAGGCGCAGGCGGCAGGTCTCGCGAACGGAAAGATCTCCCGTATCGAGCAGCTTTTCCGCGTGCCGAAGCGCCTCCGGGGCCGACGTGTGGGTCAGCAGTCCGGCGATGGCACCGATCTCGAGCTCGCGCTCCCCTCGCGCGCGTTCGACGTCCGCGTCGTCGAGGAAATACGACGCCGGCTTACCGAGCTTCTTGGCCATGTGCTCGAGCGAGCGCATCGCCGGGCGGATCTTGCCAAGCTCGATCGCGCTGACGTGCGCGCGCGTGAAGTACGGTGCGCCGAGCTGGGCTTGCGACATGCCCGACGCGATCCGAGCCTCGCGCAATCGCTCGCCAAGCTTCTTGAGGGCCGGGGAGAGTGGAGCGGGGCGGCGGCGCCGCGTGCGGATCGCGGGCACGCCAAGACCCTAGGCGGCGGACCCTCGGGTGTCAATCCAAAATCGACAGTGAGCGGAGCGGCCGCTCCGCCTAGACTGACCGACGTTGGTTGGGGGAATGATCCGAGTCCTCGTCGTCGACGATCATCCGTCGGTTCGCGAGAACCTTCGCTATCTCGTGAACGCCGAGCGCGACATGGACTGCATCGGCGTCGCGCGCGACGCTCCGGAGGCGGTTCGCCTTTGCCAGGAGCTCCTGCCGGACGTGGTGATCCTCGACGACGAAATGCCGGGCGGTCGCGGCATCCAGGTCCTCGAATGGATCGCAAGCGAGCTTCCCGACACCCGCGTCGTCATGTACACGCTCGACGCCGATGTATGCGACGTCGCCCGGAATCTGGGCGCCGGGTGTGTCCTGAAGGACGCGAACTACGAAGTACTCGTGCGCGCGGTCCGCAACGGAGCCGCGTCGCTGCCGAGGTCCGCCGAGACGTATTAGGGCGCTAGACCGTCACTCCAGCCGGATGATAGGCGGGCGATCGATGTCTTCGAAATGCGTCGTGTCGATGAACCGCAGCTTCCCCATGAGCCGGTCGAGGAGAAGCGAGTGAGTCCGCGCCCCGCGTGCGAAGAAATGCACGCCCTTCAGGACCTCGCCGTCGGTGACCCCGGTCGCCACGAATCGGATGTCGCTGCCGCTGGCCAGATCCTCGGTTCGGTAGATGCGACTCTCGTCGACGACACCCATCTTCTTCGCACGTCGCCGCTCCTCGTCGTTCCGGAAGCGAAGCCGTCCGAGTATTTCCGCGCCCAGGCAGCGGAGCGCCGCCGCGGCAAGCACGCCTTCGGGTGCGCCGCCCGTACCCATGACGGCGTGCACGTCGGTTCCGGCGATCGGGACGGACAGCGAGGCGATGAGATCGCCGTCCTCGATGAGCTTGATCCGAGCGCCCGCGCGGCGCACGTCGTTGATCAGCTTTTCGTGTCGCGGACGGTCCAGGATGACGATCGTCAGGTCGCTGACATCGCGATTGAGCGACTTGGCGATGATCTGTAGATTCTCTGCGACGGGTCGGTCGAGATCGACGTTGCCTCGCGCGGGTGCGCCGACGACGAGCTTCTCCATGTAGGTGTCGGGCGCATGCAGGAGGCCGCCCGGCTCCGATACGGCCATGACCGCGCACGCGTTGGGACGGCCTTTTGCCACAGGGTTCGTGCCTTCAAGAGGATCGACGGCGATGTGTACCTCTGGCCCTTCACCGCGGCCGACCCGCTCCCCGATGAAGAGCATCGGCGCTTCGTCGCGCTCACCCTCGCCGATGACGATCATTCCATTGAAGCGCGCGTCCTCCATGGTCTTACGCATCGCTTCGACCGCGGCCTGATCGGCCTCGTTGTTGTTCCCGTGGCCCATCCAATGCGCTGCGGCGATCGCGGCAGCTTCGGTGATCCGGACGAGTTCGAGGCTCGGAGTCCGATCCGCCGGGATGCGTTCGAGCGGCAGTGTCCCCTTGACCTGCATCGGCGGCGTAACGCTAGTGCGTAACCGGGGGCCGCGCACGCACCAAGCTCTCCGCTGCGTGCTCGATGAGTGGGAGCGGTTCGCGCATCGCCTGCGCGATCGGCACTCCCTCACTCGCAACCGCGATCGCGTCGAATCCGAGCGCTTCGTGTCCCTCCCCGAGACCGCCCGTGACCGCGATGACCGGCACGCCGGCGTGTCGCGCGGCCGCGGTCACCGCACCGGTGAGCTTCCCATAGCCGCTCTGCCGATCGAGGCGTCCTTCTCCGGTGACGACGAGGTCTGCGCCCGCGATGCGTTCGGCGAATCCGACCGCGCGCAGCACGAGCTCCGCCCCGGAAACAAGACGTGCGTCGAGGAACGCGAGGAGACCCGCTCCAAGGCCGCCCGCTGCCCCCGCGCCGGGCACATCCCGGATCGGCCTCCCGACGAACGCTTCGACGACGTCGGCGTATCGCGCGAGCGCGGCATCGAGCTCGCGGACGATCTCGGGTGTCGCACCCTTTTGCGGCCCGTACACCGCGGAGGCGCCCTCTGGCCCGAGGAGCGGATTGCGAACATCGCACGCCACTTCGATCGACGGACGGACCAGGCGCGGGTCGGTCTGACCGTCGATGCGGCCGAGTCGCGCGAGTGCAGCGCCTCCTTCGGGAAGCTCATTGCCTTCGCGATCGAGAAATCGGTAACCGAAAGCACGCGCCATCCCCGCGCCGCCATCGTTCGTCGCGCTTCCGCCGATTCCGATCACGATCCGGTGAGCGCCGCTCGCGGCCGCGGCGAGTATTAGCTCTCCCGTCCCGCGCGTGCTCGTGATGCGCGCGTCGCGTTCCCTCGGTTGCAGTAAGGGAAGCCCGCTCGCCGCGGCCATCTCCACCACCGCGGTCGTGCCGTCACCGAGCACGCCCCACTCCGCATCGATCTCGCGACCGATGGGATCGTGCACACGCGATCTGCGAACGGCGCCGTTTGTCGCCGTGACCAGGGCACGCACCGTCCCCTCGCCGCCATCGGCGAGCGGCATCTCTTCGATGAGCGCGCTCGGCCACGCGCGACGGATGCCACGCGCGATCGCCGATGCGACGGCGACGGCGTCGGCCGAGCCTTTGAACGATTGGGGGGCGACGATCACCCGCGGTGCGGGGTCTCGATGCACCGCGGAATTCTATGAGTCAAAAGAGCGTTGGTCGGAACGTGCGCTCCCCTAGACTCGGGTGATCCTCACCACGTCCGACCCGCTCTGTATCGCGCGCGACCCGGCGTCGCTCGAGACCGAGTGGTCCGAGCTGGCTCGGCGTCGCGCGTATCCAACGATCTTCCTCACGCCCGACTGGATCCGAGTCGCGCGGGCATATGACCGTCGCGAGCAAATCACCCTTCGGATCGCAGAACGGGGTATCGCCGCCCTCGCACGTGAGGATGACGGGACGATCACGTTCGCGGGAGGCGAGTACACCGACTATCAGGACATCGTGGCGAAGCCCGTGGACGTGACGGCTGTCGCGGACGCGCTCGCGCATTGGATTGCGGCGGAACGGACGCCACGCGTCCTGTTCGAGTTCGTTCCCGAGGAGTCCGGAACGGCGGACGCGATGTCAGCGGTGCTGAGAGACGTCGGGTACGACGTCCAGATCGATCGGTTGGTCACCGCACCCCGCTTGACGCTTCCGGACAGCTTCGAGATGTACGTGCAGGGTCTCGGCAAGAAGGAGCGCCACGAGCTACGGCGCAAGCTCCGCGGACTCGAGACGGGACGCCGCGTCGCGTTCCGCTTCGCAAGCGACCGCGAGCGCGTCTCTGTGTTCGACCGATTCGTTGCTCTCCACCGCCGCTCGCGCGGCGACAAGGCCGAGTTCATGACCGAGGAGAACGAGCATTTCTTCCGCGACGTGGCCGAGACGTTGGCCGCGCGGGGGTGGCTGCGACTGGGCGTATTGAATGTCGACGGCGAGGACGCGGCCGTCGTCTTCGGCTTCGCGTACGAGGGAACCTTTGCGCTGTACAACGCCGCTTACGACCTCGCGCTCGCGCCCCTTTCTGTCGGGATCGCATGCCACGCCTATGCGATCCGCAGTGCGATCGACGAAGGCCTGCACTCGTACGACTTCTTACGCGGCGGCGAGCCGTACAAGTACGACCTCGGCGCGACGGACCACTGGCTGCTCCGCTTCGAGGCCTCCAGAAAATGACGCGACGGATCGCCATGGTCTCGGTGCACGCCTGTCCTCTCGCGAAGCTGGGCGGTCGCGACTCGGGTGGGATGAACGTCTACGTGCGCGAGCTGGCGCGCGATCTCGGCGCGCGTGGCATCGAGATCGACGTCTTCACGCGCTGGCGCGAGAGAGACGACCCGCGGATCCAGCAGCTCGGCCCGAACGCCCGGGTGATCCACATCCAGTCAGGCCCGATCGGCTACTGGCCGAAGATGGACGTGTACCAGCACCTCGACGAGTTCACCGCCAAGCTTCTCGAGCACGCGGCGTCGGAGGGAAAGTCGTACGACCTCGTGCACGCCCATTACTGGCTCTCGGCGAAGGTCGCCCGGACTCTCGAAAAGCAATGGAACGTTCCAGTCGTGCAGATGTTCCACACCCTCGGCCTCGTGAAGCGTGAGGTCATGGACGAGGACATCGACGGCGAGAGCGACTTACGGGTCGAGATCGAGCGCGAGGCTGTCCAAAAATCGGCAGCGGTCGTCGCGGCGAGCAAGATCGAGCTCGACGAGCTCCGTCGTCTCTACCGAGCCGACACCTCACGCATCGCGGTCATTCCCTGCGGCGTGGATCCGACGCTCTTCCATCCCGTTCGTCAGGCCGACGCGCGCGAGAAGCTCGGGCGCGACCAGTGCGAGCGACTCATTCTCTTCGTCGGGCGGATCGAGCAGATCAAAGGGATTGACGTGCTGTTGCGCGCGCTCGGTCTTCTCTTTCAGCGGCACCCAGACATACGAAGCGAGGTCTGCCTTCTTGTGGTCGGCGGGGCGCTCGATCCGGGCGACGACGCGCCCGAGACAGAGAAGATCCTCGAGCTCCGCCGCCTCGTCCACGAGCACCGCCTCGAATCGAATGTGTCGTTCGTGGGGTCGCGGGGGCAGGAAGATCTCGCCCTGTACTACGCGGCCGCGGATCTGTGCGCGGTGCCGTCGCTCACCGAATCGTTCGGGCTGGTCGCGCTCGAAGCGATGGCATGCGGCACACCCGTCGTCGGGACCCGTGTCGGTGGACTGCAGACTGTCATCGAGAACGGCAAATCGGGGCTTCTCGTGCCAGCCGGCGACTATCAGGCCCTCGCTGACGCCATGGCCGAGGTCCTGCTCGACGCCCGTCTCCGGATGCATCTCGCGCACGGTGCCCGCGAGCGGGCGGAGCAGTTCACGTGGCGCCGGGTCGGCGACCGCATCGTAGATCTCTACGATCGCGTGCTCGACGAACCAACGGTGAAGGTCTCATGACGGACGTCTTCACCATTCCGAAGCGCGCGATGGCGGTCTTCGCTCATCCCGACGACGTGGACTTCGGCTGCTCGGGAACTCTCGCCTCGTGGATCAGGACGGCCGGCACGCATGTCACCTACTGCGTGATCACCAGCGGGCAAAAGGGCACGCACGATCTAAAGACGACCGCCGAGCAGATGGCCGAGATGAGACAGCGCGAGCAGCGCGCAGCCGGCGAAGCGATCGGCGTCAAAGAATTCGTCTTCCTGGGGCACCAGGACGGCGAGCTCGAGGTCAGCATGAATCTTCGCGGAGAGGTGTGCCGGGTCATCCGCGAGCACCGGCCTGACGTCGTCTTCACGAACGACCCCTGGGGCCACTACCAGGTGCACCCGGACCATCGCGTCGCCGGGTGGAGCGGACTCGACGGCGTCATCGCGGCGCGCGATCACCTCTTCTTCCCCGAGCAGCTCACCGGCGGCCTGAAGCACCATCGCGTGGCGCGCGTGCTCCTCTTCGGGACGCGCGACCCGAACATCTGGTTCGACATCTCCGGGTCGATCGATGGAAAGATCGCCGCGCTCAAATCGCACAAGAGCCAGGTCGGCGGGCGTCGCGGCTTCGCTGAGCGCATGAGGTGGTGGGCGAAGAACACCGGATCGACGTGGAACCTCGAGGCCGCGGAGGCGTTCCGCTATATCGAGCTCGCCTAATGGCGTCGCCGAAGGAGGATGGCGGCGGACGCCAACCCGGCGAACAGAAAAACTCCCACGAGCACGAGCCCCGGCGACCCGAGATAGCCAACCACGAGAGCTGCGGCGAGAGCAAACGCTACATACGGCATGACGCGCATCACGGCCATCGGTAGTCTCAATCAAGCGATGGCCGCGACGAGCTCGTCAATCCGCGATTCATCGACAGCCCAACGATCGCCGCTGACCCCGAGTCGCATCACGTCCTGTCGCTGCGTGATCCACAGGATCCCGTCGATCTGACGCTGCAGTTCGGACGCGCGTTCGTAGAGGCGCAGCTCCGAGGCGCGGTCGCGCTCCCGTCGCACACGGTCGACGGCACCGATCACGGCGGACCTGTCGCGTTCCAGAACACCGGTCGCTCTCTGCGAGAGCTGCTCGAGATCGGTTTCTGACACTCCGCGGACCCGCGCGAGGTCGCGCTGGACGCTGTCCAACTCGCCGCGAGGGCGGCAGAAGTGCACCGGAAAAAGCCGCAAGAGCGCCGACGCGGCTGCGTGCGTCGGCGCCCATCCCAGGTACGGGCCGAAGACGCGATCCGCCCGTGGAGCAAGCTCGACGACCGCCGCAATCCCTGGTGGCGCCGATCTCAACCGAACACCGACGACCGTCTCCACGCCGGTCGTGCGGTTGAACGGCGGAACGAGGCGCTCGAGAAGTGTGCGTTCCAGCAGCGCCGCCTCGTGCTCCGATACGCATGGCCCGGCGAGGATGCGCCGGACCCGGCGCACCATCCCGCGGAGCCCCGGGCGATCGAGTCCCGCTGTCCAGTAGCTGCGGACGCGAGACCGCATATTCGAGGCGCGCCCGATGTAGAGCAGCCGACCCCGCGCGTCGACGAAGAAATAGACGCCAGGCCTCGACGGCAGCTTCGCGAGGTCCGCGGGCTCGACGGCCAGCATGCGTCGGAGACTACCGCGCGATGGAGCTGGCGTTAGCCTCGCTCGCTATGGCCGAAGAACGCTCTCTGGGCGGAAACTTGAACGACGCGGTCCGTGTTGGCGACACTGTGCGTCGCCGCGCCGGTCCGTGGACGCCGGCAGTCCACGAGCTGCTGCGATTTCTCGAGCGCGAAGGCTTCCCCGCGCCGCGCGCCCGCGGCTTCGACGAGCAGGGCCGCGAGATCCTCGAGTACCTGAACGGCGAAGCACATGCCGGCACTCCCGTGCCGCTGCCCGACTCGGTGTTTCGGGAAGATCACATGATCGGCGCGGCTCGTCTGCTCCGTCGCTATCACGACCTCGTCGCCCGCTTTGCGCCTTCGCCCGGCGCCACGTGGCGTCTCGTCGGCCCATCGCCGCACGAGCTCATCTGCCACAACGACTGGTCGCCGTGGAACGCGCTCTTCCGGGACGGGCAGTTCGCGCTGACGCTGGACTGGGATCTCGCGGGGCCGGGCCCACGCATCTGGGACGTCGCGAACGCGTCGTTCTGCTGGGTTCCGCTCATCGCCGGGGCGAGCGCTATTCCCGAAATCCGCGAGCGAGCGCGGCGGCTCCGGGTCTTCTGCGACGCGTACGGCCTCGAAGACCGATCCGACTTGATCGCGTCGCTTCGCGCGCGCCTCATCCATGTCGCGCGCTTCGTGGAAGAGCAGGCGCGCCTCGGCGACCCCGGGATGCAAAGGCTCGTCGAGCTGGATAGGCCGCGCGAGATGTTCCTGACGGACGTCGGCTATCTCGACGACCATCGCGAACGTTTCGAACGCGCGCTTCGCTAGTGCTTGAAGTGACGCCGTCCGGTGAAAAGCATCGCCATGTGGTTCTTGTTCGCGGTGTCGATCATCATCGCGTCGCGAAGCGAGCCGCCCGGCTGGATGATCGCGGTCACGCCGGCGCGGGCCGCCACTTCGATGCCGTCAGGGAATGGGAAGTACGCGTCCGACGCCATGACCGCGAGTCGCGCGTTCTCGCCCGCTTTGCGCACCGCGGTCTCGACCGCGACCACGCGTGACATCTGACCAGGCCCCACTCCCACCGTCGCGAGGCCCTTCGCGAGGACGATCGCGTTCGAGGTCACATGCTTCACGCAACGCCACGCGAAGAGCAGATCTGTGAGCTCCTCGAGCGACGGCCCCCGTTCAGTGGCCACCTTGAAGTTGCCCTCGTCGACCGCAGATTCGTCGGGCGTCTGCACGAGCATGCCGCCGGCGATGCGTTTGTAGTCGAACGCGCCGCCGTCTTTGCGGGCGAGCCTTCCGCCGACGATCGCGTGGCCGGGGACGGCAAGTATTTCGAGGTTCTTCCGCTGCCGAAGGATCGGCAGCGCCTCATCCTCGTAGCCGGGCGCGATGATCGCCTCGTAGAACGTGCCTTCCATCGCCTCGGCGAGCTCGCGCGTCACGATCCGATTCGCTCCGACGATGCCGCCGAACGCCGATACCGAGTCGCACATGAACGCGCGCCGGTATGCCTTCGTGATCTCGTTGTCCGACGCGACGCCGCAGGGGTTCTGGTGCTTGATGATCGCCACGGTCGGCTGCGCGAAGTCGACGGCGACGCGCCACGCGGCGTTAATGTCGAGCATGTTGTTGAAGCTCGTCGCCTTGCCGTGCAGCTGCTGCATCGTGGTCATCGCGCCGTCTTCACCGCGCACCGCGTACATCGCGGCCTGCTGATGTGGGTTCTCGCCGTAGCGGAGGTCACGCACCTTGCGAAGCGAGAGCGTGAGCTCGTCGGGGAACTGCACCCCCGCCTCGCTCGCGAAGCGGGAAGCGATCGCCGCGTCGTACGCGGCGGTGTGGCTAAAGGCTTCCGACGCGAGGACGCGACGAGTCTCGAGCGAGACGTTGTTCCGCTGCTTCAGCTCGTCGAGTACCGCGGTGTACCTCTCCGGCCGCGCCACGACGACGACCTGCTCGTAATTCTTCGCGGCGGCGCGGAGGATCGTGGCGCCGCCGATGTCGATCTGATCGAGGAGCATGCTGCCGGCCTTCCCCGACGCGGCATGCTCGGCGAACGGGTACAGATTCACGGCGACGAGGTCGATCGGCTCGATGCCCTCGCGCTTGAGCTCCTCGCGGTGCACCGGATCGTCGCGGCGCGCGAGCAACGCAGCGTGGATCTTCGGGTGCAGCGTCTTCACGCGGCCGCCAAGAAGTGCGGGTTGGCCGGTCACGTCCTCCACCGAGCGCGAGGTGATGCCCTCGGCGGCGAGCGCGGCGCGTGTTCCGTCGGTGGCGATGAGCTCCCATCCGAGGTCCTGCAATCCGCGCGCGAACGCGTCGAGTCCGGTGCGATCAGAGACAGAGAGGAGGGCTCGCAGCGTGGCTAGTATAGCCAGTCCATGCCGTTCGATCCCCAGCACTTCATCGATCGATTCTTCCAACCATTCAACAGCGAATCCCGTTTCTATTGGCCGGCGGTGATCGCGGTCGCGGTGTCGCTGATCGCGAACATCGTTTGGTACAACTGGCGCAGCCGGACCACGCCTCCGCCCGAGCTCGGCGTCCGGCCATGGGCTTTCTGGACGAACGTCGTCTTCCTCATCTGGTACCTCGTCCTGCTCCGCGCGGGCGTGTCCTTCTGGGTGATCGCCGTCTCGATCGCAGCGAACATCGCACTCGTCGTGTACATGTACTGGACGTACCTGCCACCGCGCGAGGCGGCCTGGGAGCGCGAGCGCCGCCGTCAGGCCTACTTCCCGAAGCCGGGCCGACGAAGGAAGCGCCGCCGCTAATCCCCTCGGGGCGCGCTCCAGGTGATGTTGAAGCCCTCGTAGCGCGGCTTCCCGCCAAGCTCCGTCCGCTCGACCTCGCGCACATCCGCGCCCGGAGGACCCTCGTTCAACCAGTTCTGCAGCGATGCGAGCGCGCCGCCGCTTCCTTCGGCGATCAGCTCGACCGACCCGTCGTCGCGATTCCAGACCCGGCCTGTGATCGCCAGCCGCAGTGCCTCGCGCACCGCGGTCGTGCGGAAGTTCACCCCCTGAACGGCGCCGTGCACTACAAACCGGGCGCGCGCCATCAGCGCTTCTTCCGCGATGCGAGCATCGCGTCGAGCTCGCGCACGTTTGCGAGCCTTCCTTCGGGCGCCCACCCACGTCGCGCGGTCCCCACTGCGAGGTCCATCCAGTCGAGCTCCTCGATCGCGTGCGCATCCGAGTTGGCGACGAGCGTCGCCCCGCGGTCGACGGCCTTGCGGATCCACGTGTCGGGTAGGTCGAGCCGCTCGGGTCCTCCGTTCACCTCGATCCACGTGCCGGTCTCGACCGCGGCGTCGATGACCGCGTCGAGGTCGACCGCGTGCGGCTCGCGCTTTTCGAGGAGCCGCCCGGTGGGGTGCGAGAGCGCCGTCACGAGCGGGTGGCGCATCGCGCCAACGACTCGCGCGGTCATCTGCTCGCGCGTCTGCCCGAACGACGAGTGCACCGAAGCGCTCACGATGTCGAACTTCGCGAGAAGCGCGTCGGAATAGTCAAGGGCGCCGTTCGCGCGGATGTCGACCTCCGTGCCGACGATGATGCGGAATGGCGCAAGCTCGGCGTTGAGGCGCGCCGCTTCGGCGAGCCGCACCTCGATCCGCTCGGGCGAAAGACCGTTGGTCATGCCGAGGCCAGGCGAGTGGTCGGTCACCGCGAGGTAGGCGTAGCCCTTCGCGCGTGCTCGCCGCGCCATATCGGCGAGCGGATCGCGTCCGTCGGTCCAGTTCGTGTGGGTGTGCAGATCGCCGCGCACCTGATCGAGCTTCACCAGCTTGGGCAGCGTGTGCGTCTTCGCGGCGTCGACTTCTCCCCGATCCTCGCGGAGCTCGGGCGGGATGAAGTCCATCTCGAGCGCGGAGTAGACGTCCTCCTCGGTGATCGAGGCGATCTCCTGACTGCGCTCCTCCGCGCCGATGCGGTACAGGCCGTACTCGTTCAGCAGCATCTTTCGGCGCAGTGCCAGGCCACGCAGGCGGACGTTGTGCTCCTTCGATCCGGTGAAATAGAGGAGTGCCGCTCCGAACGACCGCGCCGGGACGACCCGGAGATCGATCTGCAGCCCGCGGTCGACGATGACCGAACATTTCGTATCGCCGCGCGCGAGCACGCGCTCGACGCTGGGGGCGCGCGCGAAGACCTCGAAGATCGGCGCGGCATCGTCGCCCGCGACCACGATGTCGATGTCTCCGATCGTCTCCTTGTAGCGGCGGAGGCTCCCCGCGATCGCGAGCTGCGCCACGCCGGTCTCCGCGCGCAGGTAGTCGGCCATCGTCGTCGCGGCCGCGCGCGCATCGTGCAGGAGGGAGCGCCCGGTCCGCTGCCTCAGCGCGGCGATCGACCGAAGGATGTTCTCCTCGGTCTTCGCCTGGATCTTCGGAAGCTGCTGGAGACGATGTTCCTTCGCGGCTTCCTCGAGCTCCTCGATCGTGGTGATCTTCAGGTGGTCGTAGATCGTCCGCGCGGTCGCGGGGCCGACTCCGGGCACGCGCAGGAGCGTGAGGAGCCCTGGCGGGACGGCGGCTTGAAGCTCATCGTGGCGCTTCGATCGGCCGGTCGCGACGATCTGTTCGATGGCTTCGCTGACCGACGAGCCGACCTTCGGGATCTCCTTGAGTCGGCGCTCCTCGACGAGCTTGGTGAGCGGCTCGCGGAGGTCGCGTATCGAGCGCGCGGCCGCGCGGTAGGTGACCGCGCGGAAAACGTTCTCACCCTTAAGCTCGATCAGGTCGCCGATCTCGTCGAGGACCTTCGCGATGGCGTCGTTACCGACGGCGAGGGCATCCAGGGGCACGCCCCGATGCTACGGCGCTTGTCCTGATCAGGACGCGGGGCGAGAGGCGGCGGGATCGCGCGCGAGCTCGAGGTACGCGAACGCGGACTCGAGATCGCCGCGCGCCCGAAGCTTCTGCGCGTACTCGGCGGCGAGGGTTGAGAGATCGGGATGGTCCTCGATCGAAGCGAGGATCTCGATGGCCTTGCGGTAGGACTGGTCGGACGAGGCGTAGTCGCCACGCGCGTGAGCGGCGGCGGCGGCGACCCGCAGCGCGTCGGCCTGCTGGCGGTGGTCGCCGAGGTCGGCGAGCCGCTCCTCGGCACTTTCGGCAAGATGGAGAGCCTTCTCGGCATCGCCTTCCTCGAGAGTGATGCGTGCACGCAGGACATCGACGATCGCGCCCACCCGAAGGTCGCCGGCCAGGGCGGCGCGTTCGCTGCACCGGTCGACCGTCTCGCGAGCGGCGGTCATGTCGCCGTGTTCGAACTGGACCGTCGCGAGCGACTGCATGACGGAAAGCTCGACCGCGGTGTCCGACACGCGCTCGAAGAGTCCGAGCGCGCGCTGATAGTTCGCGATCGCGCCGTCGAGCTCGCCCGCGTCGTAGAGCGCGACGGCGACTCCCATGTAGCTTTGCCCCGCGAGCCGAAGCTCGCTGGAACGCGACGCGACGGCGAGCGCGAGCTCATAAGTGGCCAGCGCCTTCACGGTGCGATGGAGTCGGCGGTAGACCGTGCCCAGGTGGACGAGCGTCCTCGCGCGCAGTCGTGGATCGGTGATCTCCCGCTGCTCCATGACGTCGCGCGCCGCCTCGAGCGATTCGGCGCCCGCCGCGAGCTGGCCATGCTCCACGTACAGCACGCCGCGGGCGGCCAGGAGGTGGGCCAACTCGGTCGCGTCGCTGTTGGCGTCGACCAGTGCCATGGCTTCGGCGAGTCGTTCGAACGCTTGTTCTCGCTTACCCTCCCCGCTGTCCGCGGCGGCCAGGAACCGAAGCAGCGTGGCGCGCTCGGGCCCTTGCGCCTGCTGCGCCAAGGCAGCCATCGCCTCGTGTCGGACCGCGGGCCAGTCGCGGCGCTCGACGGCGGCCTGGGCAGCGAGACGGTGGAAAACGCGGCGCTTCGCGCCCGCCAGGGACTCGTCGCCGATGAAGTAGTCGAGGCTTCGCCCGAGCCGTGTGGCGATGATCTGAAGGGAGCGCAGGGACGGGCGAACGAGACCGGCTTCCACCTGACTGATGAAGCCCTTGGTCAGTTCGTCCCCCGCAAGCTGCGCCTGGCTCAAACCGAGCGCGTGGCGAGCGGCACGAACCCGCTCCCCCAAGGTCACCGGCTTCTGAACTGCTGCTTCAGGCAGACTCGCCACCGACGCTCCCCTGTCTAGACCGAACTGACCGTGCACCGTGGCGTTCGGGTTGCCTAGACTGGGGGAGAATACTGGCCGCTGTCGGCGCGGACAATGTGGGGAGAGAGAGATGAGACCTTTCCGCTCGCGCGCGATGGCAGCGCTAGTCATGGCGATCCTGTTCCTCGGTCTCCTCGGAACTGTCGCCCGTGCCGATGAAATCCCGACTTCGAGCTTCCCCGAGGACCCCTGGGACCATCCGGTTGCTCCGACGACGCAGAGTTTCCCGGAGGACCCTTGGGATGGGGCAGCGGTTCCGCTGGCCTTCCCCGAGGACCCCTGGCCGGGTCTCGGCAACTAGAAGCCATACTGCGGGGCGTGCCCGGAACGACGACCGCCCATCGTCAGCGCATCGAGATCGACGGGACGGCCTTCCTGTTTCAGCACGGCTATCGCTTTGGGAAGGTCACCTACATCACGCGCCTTCCGCTCGGAAAGAGCATGACCGTGTTCACACCGGGCCACCTCTCGGGGCCGGAGGTCGAAGCCGTCGTCCGCGGCGACAACCCGTGGATGCTGGAGTGACATTGGGGGCGCTACGCGCCAGGGGCCCCTGCCCGTGCGCCCCCCAGCCCTCAAGGGTCCGCTAGCTGCGCGCGATCGTGCAGCGCGTTCGCTCGGCCACCGTCGACGTCGGCAACGAGCGTGTGACCGAAATCAATTCTGGTGTCGTGGTGCTCCTCGGGGTCGGCTCGAACGACCGCCCTGAGGACGGCGAGCGCCTCGCCGCGAAGATCGCAGGCCTCCGCATCTTCGAAGAGGCCGGCAAGATGCAGCGCGCTCTCGCGGACGTGGGCGGAATGGTCCTCGCCGTGCCCCAATTCACGCTCTACGGGGACGCCCGGCACGGTCGCCGGCCCGATTTCACGGCGGCGGCCCAGCCCGAGCTGGGAAGGCGCCTCTTCGACGCGTTCTGCGGCGCCCTCCGTGGCGCCGGCGTCGAGGTCCGTCAGGGCCGGTTCGGGGCCGCGATGCTCGTCAGTGTCGAGGCGGACGGACCGGTGACCCTGGCCTTCTCGACCGACGGCTGGCGCGAGAGCGAGCTCGGCTCGTGAACCACGCGGACCACGTCGCCCTTCTCGCGCGGGGAGTGACGCAGGGCGAAGGCGGCACATGGGCGGACCTCGGTGCCGGTACGGGTGCGTTCACGCTGGCGCTCGCGGATCTCATCGGTCCGCACGGAGTCATTCACGCGATCGATCGCGACCGCGCCGCGCTCGCGGAGCTGCGGAGCGCGTTCGTCTCCGCGGTGCCCCAGGCCGAGTTGCGCGCGCGCAACGCCGACTTCACGCGGCGCCTCGATCTATCCGATCTCGACGGGGTCGTTATGGCGAACTCGCTTCATTTCGTCGACGACAAGGTCGCGGTGGTCGCGCTCGTGCGCGGGTACCTCAAGCACGGCGGGCGGCTGCTGGTCGTCGAGTACGACAGCGATCGCGGCAACGACTGGGTACCGCACCCGCTGTCCTTCGAGACCTGGCGAGATGTCGCCGCCGAGGCCGGCTTCGTTGAGACGCGAAAGCTTGCGACCGTTCCGAGTCGATTCCTCCGACAGATCTATTCCGCTTTGAGCCTCGCGCCGTGAGATCGGTTCCTACGCTCCGCGGGCATGCGTTTTTCGTCGGTCCGGCTCTGGGCATCGATCGGCATCCTCGTGATCGCCGCAGGGATGCCGTACTGCGCGGCCGCTGTGGGCTGGGCCGCGACGCAGGACGAGACCACGATCACGGTGCGCGCTGACGTCGCCGTCGGCGTGCTCGCATCATGGATCGGCTGCACCATCCTCGCGATCACCGGGGCCTTCTGGACCTGGCGAACGTGGCGCTCTCGCCGCCAGACCGTGCGCGCTTAGCGCGCGAGCTCGAGCGCCGTCGCGAAGGTGAGCTTCGCGGCCTTCAGCCACAGGCGCTTGTTGGTGATCTTGTCAGGCGTGTCGTTCACCGTATGGAACGTGTAATTGCCGGGGAAGGTCGCGTCGTTCTCGCCGTAGCGCTGGACGATGGCGACGGCGGGGATACCGGCGAGGCCGAACGGGGCCGCGTCGAGGATCGTCGCGCCGCTCGTCGCGAACTGCGGCAAGAGCGGTGACACGCCGATCTGATAACGGTCGTTCGCGGCGATCATCCGGTCACGCAGACCGGCGGATCCGTCCGTGTACCAGATGAGGTCGAGCCGATCGGCCAGCGGGTTGAACCCGACCATGTCGATGTTGATGACCGCCGCGTAGGGATTCGGCGTGCCGAGCGACCCGAGGTACGCGAGGCTTCCTTTGAAGAAAAGCTCCTCGCCATCGAAGAAGGCGAGGACGATCCGCTCCTTGAGCGATCCGCGCTCCTGGGCGAGCACGCGCGCGTACTCCAGGAGCGCTGCGGTCCCGGTGCCGTTGTCATCGGCGCCCGGTGCGGCGGTCGTGGCCGGATTCCAACCTGGGCTGCGGTTCGAGATCGAGTCGTAGTGGGCGCAGATCATCACCCACCCGTCCGACGGTGCCGGCGTCAAGGGATCGACGATCGCGAGGATGTTCTCGAGAGCGATGCCGTTGTACGCGGCCCGATGCGACTGCACCACGAGGCCCGGAATGGCAGCGAGCTGCTCCTTCAAGTAGGCGACGGCCTTCGCATGGTTCGGGTTGCGCACGTCGCGCGATCCGAACGAGGCGAGCGCGACCATGTGGTCGTTCAACTTCGCGGGGTCGATGCGCTCGAGTACCGCGCCGATCGCCCGCGGGGTCGGTGACGGGGTCGGGGTCGGCGCGACCGTCGGGGCCGGGCTGACGCTCGCGGCCACGCTGGACGGCGACGGACTCGGCGCCCCGATCGCGCCCCCGCAGGACAAGACCGCGATCGCCAGCACGACAGCGAGACGGCGCATCACCTCTTCTGTATATCGCGATGGGGCGCCGTCCAGTGCACCGGCGCAGTGTCGGTCCAAACAATCTTCGGGCTTCGCCCGACACGCTCAAGGCTGGCGGTTTTCGCTCGACCGGGATGAAACCGGTCTCGCTCAAGGCTTGGGCTGGCTAGTTCGCCCTTCTCCCGCGGCCGCCCGCGCCCGCGGGCTCGCGCCCACCGTTAGGCGAGTTCTCTTGGGCCTTCTCCTGCGCGTACTGCTCGCTCCAGAAGACGATCTTGCCGTCCTGTGCGTCCACGAAGACCGTGTCACCTTCCTTGAACTCTCCGGAGAGCACCTTCTGCGCGAGCGGATCGATGATGAGCCGCTGGATCGTGCGCTTGATCGGCCGCGCGCCATAGACGGGGTCGAAGCCCTCCTTCGCGATGAGCGACTTCCCGTTGTCGGAAAGGTCGAGCGTGATCTTGCGCTCGAGGAGCCGCTTCGCGAGGATCTTCGTCTCCTTCTCAACGATCTCCATGAGCTGCTGCGTCACGAGATTCTTGAAGATGACGATTTCGTCGACTCGATTGAGGAACTCCGGGCGGAACTGACCGCGGAGCGCATCCATGACGCGCTTGCGGAGAAGGTCCTGCTGATCCGCGAGCTCGGTGATGAACGTCGAGCCCACGTTGCTCGTCATGATGATCACCACGTTCTTGAAGTCGACCGTCCGGCCCTTGCCGTCGGTCAGCCGCCCGTCGTCGAGGATCTGGAGAAGGACGTTGAAGACGTCAGGGTGCGCCTTCTCGATCTCGTCGAGCAGAAGGACCGAGTACGGCCGGCGGCGGATCGCTTCCGTGAGCTGACCGCCTTCCTCGAAGCCGATGTAGCCCGGAGGCGCGCCGATGAGCCGCGCCACGGTGTGCTTCTCCATGTACTCGGACATGTCGAGACGCACGAGCGACTTCTCGTCGTCGAAGAGGAACTCCGCCAGCGCCTTCGCCAGCAACGTCTTGCCGACGCCGGTCGGACCGAGGAAAAGGAATGAGCCGAGTGGCCGTTGCGGGTCCTGCATGCCGGCGCGCGCGCGACGCACCGCGTTCGCGACCGCCGTGACCGCCTCGTCCTGGCCGACGACGCGCTCGTGGAGGTTTTGCTCCATGCGCAGGAGCTTGGCGACCTCGCCCTCGAGCAGCTTCGTGACCGGGATGCCCGTCCACTTGGCGACGACGTCGGCAATGTCCTCGGGCGTCACCTCCTCGGTAAGCATCTTCTGGTTCTTCTGCAGGTCCGCGAGCCGCTTCTCGGCGCGCGCGACTTCTTTTTCGATGTTCGCGGCGGTGCTGTACTTGAGCTCGGCCGCTTTCGCGTAGTCGGCGGCCCGCTCGGCGCGCTCGACATCGGCGCGGATCGCCTCAAGCTGCTGCCGCTTCTCGCGAATCTCGGTGATCGCGGCCTTCTCCTGCTGCCAGTGCGCGCGCAGCGCGCTCGCCTCTTCCTTGGCGTGGGCGAGCTCGCGCTCGAGCTTCGCGAGGCGCTCCTTGCTGGCGGCGTCGGTCTCTTTCTTGAGCGCCTCGCGCTCGATCTCCACGCGCGAGATCGCCCGCTCCACCTCGTCGAGCTCCGCCGGCATCGAGTCGATCTCCATCCGGAGCTTCGACGCGGCCTCGTCGACGAGGTCGATGGCCTTGTCCGGCAGGAAGCGGTCGGTGATGTAGCGCGACGAGAGCGTCGCGGCCGCGACCAGCGCGGCGTCCTGGATGCGGACGCCGTGGTGGATCTCGTATCGCTCGCGCAGGCCGCGAAGTATTGAGATCGTGTCCTCGAGGGTCGGCTCGCCCACGTACACGGGCTGAAAGCGCCGCTCGAGGGCCGCGTCCTTCTCGATGTGCTTGCGGTACTCGTCGAGGGTGGTCGCGCCGATGGTGTGAAGCTCTCCGCGTGCGAGCATCGGCTTCAGCATGTTCGCGGCGTCGACGGCCCCCTCGGCCGCTCCGGCGCCGACCACCGTGTGCAGCTCGTCGATGAAGAGGATGATCTGCCCCTCGCTCGACGCGATCTCTTTGAGGACCGCCTTGAGTCGCTCTTCGAATTCGCCGCGGTACTTCGCGCCCGCAAGCAGCGACCCGATGTCGAGCGTGAACACGCGCTTCTCCTTCAAGCCTTCGGGCACGTCGCCGCGCACGATGCGCTGCGCGAGCCCCTCGACGATCGCGGTCTTGCCGACGCCGGGCTCACCAATGAGCACCGGATTGTTCTTCGTGCGGCGCGACAGGACTTGAATGACGCGCCGTATTTCGTCGTCGCGGCCGATGACCGGATCGGTCTTGTTCTTGCGCGCCAGGTCGGTGAGGTCGCGGCCGTATTTGTCGAGAGCCTGGTATTTCCCTTCTGGGTTCTGATCGGTGACGCGCTGGTTACCGCGGACGTCCTTGAGTGCGCCCAGAACGCGCTCGTGTGTCACGCCCAGTCGCTTCAAGGCTTGACCCGTGTAGCCCTGGTCCTCGGTCATGGCGAGGAGGAGATGCTCGGTGGAGACATACTCGTCACCGAGGGATTCCGCGTCCTTCTGCGCCTGCTGCAGCACGCGCCCAAGCCGCGCCGTTGCGGAGAGCTGCACGTTGCCGCTGACCTTCGGTTGTCGCTGGAGCTCGGTCGCGAGCGCGGACGAGAGCTGCGGTGGCTGCACGCCCAGCGCCGTCAGGACGCTCGAGACGATGCCACCAGGCTGATCGACGAGCGCCGCGGCGAGATGCTCGACATCGAGCTGCGCGTGGCCCTCGTCGCGCGCCTTCTGCTGCGCCGCGACGAGCGCCTCCTGCGACTTCTCAGTCAGTTTGTTTGGGTCAATCACTCAAACCTTCAATCTGGAACCGCTCGCCCGGCTAGAGCAAGTGGCTCCTGACGTTCTCCCCGCTGCGTGACGTCGCGACCTCGCGCGCGAGCTCGCGTTCCTTTTCGCTGAGCTTCGTCGGCATCACGACCTTGACGGTGCTGTAGAGATCTCCGTGGCCGCCGCCCGCCCGCGGCATCCCTTGTCCAGCGAGGCGAATGGTGCGCCCGTTCTGTGTTTCAGGCGGGATGCGCAGCGAGACCCGGCCTTTCAGCGTGGGCACGGTCACTTCCCCGCCGAGCAACGCCTCGTGCATCGCGACCGGCAGATCGACGCGGAGATCGTCGCCGTCGCGCGTGAAGAACGGATGCGGCTTCACGCGTACGCGGAGGTACGCGTCGCCGGGAGGTCCACCGTTCACGCCCGGATTTCCCTGCCCCGCAAGCCGAATGCGCTGGCCGTCCTTGACGCCGGGAGGGATCTTCACAGTGAGCCGTCTCGCGGGGCCGCCGTTCTCGCGAGATATCTGGATCACGTGCTCGGTGCCTTTGTAGGCCTCCGGGAGAGTGATCTCGACCTCGCCCTCGACATCTTCCCCCTGGCGTGCGCGCGTGCGGGTGCGCGTACGCGTGCGGCCGAAGAGGTCATCCGCATCGGCGAACCCACCGTTCCCGGCCTGGCCGAAGAGCGTCCGGAAGAAATCAGAGAACCCGCTGGCGTCGTCGCCGAACGGGTTTTCGCCGGGCTGCCCCGTGTAGACGTACTGGAAGCCGCCGGTCCCGGAGGGACGTCCCCGCCCTTGCGCGAACTGCTCCCACTCCGGGCCGACCGTGTCGTAGCGCTTGCGCTTCTCGGGATCACTGAGGACCTCGTTGGCCTCGTTGATCTCCTTGAACTTCTTTTCCGCGTCCGCTTTCTTGTTTACGTCCGGGTGGTACTGGCGTGCGAGCTTTCGGTAGGCCTTCTTGATGTCGTCGGTCGCGGCGTTCTTCGGAACGCCAAGCGTCTTGTAGTAGTCCTTGTACTCGACCGGCATCCGTTCCGCCCCCGGAAATTAGTGCGCTGGCGCGGCCGATGGCATGCTCGGACGTGCCGCCTCGATCTGCGCGGGCGTCACGTTCGGTCCGGGCAAGAGCGCCGCCTTGAGCACCTCGTCGATGGTCTCCATGAGCTTGATGTCGACCGTGTCGATGACCTCCTGTGGGACGTCCACCAGGTCCTTCTTGTTCTTCTTCGGCATGAGGAAGACCTTGATCCCGGCGCGGTGCGCCGCAAGGAGCTTCTCCTTCACGCCGCCGATGGGAAGGACGAGGCCACGGAGCGTGATCTCGCCGGTCATCGCGACGTCCTTACGGACCTTCCGTCCGGTCAGCGCCGAGACGATGGCCGTCGCCATGGTCACACCGGCCGAGGGGCCGTCCTTCGGGATGGCGCCCGCGGGGACGTGGATGTGCATGGCGTGATCCTTGAAGAATCCCTTCGGCACGCCGAGCTCCGCGTAGTGCGCACGCACGTAGCTGAGCGCCGCGATGGCCGACTCTTCCATGACCTTCTGGATCTGGCCGGTGAGGACGAACTCCTCCTGCTTCGATCCCTGGTCCATGATCGTCGCCTCCGTACTCGAACCGCTCGGGGCCGAGGTACTTGTCAAGGTCCTCGGGCTTGACCTCGATCGTCTCGGCCTTTCCCTCGGCGATCGTTCGCGCGACCTTGCGGTTGATCGTCCCGATCTCCCGCTCGAGGTTGCGGACGCCGGCCTCGCGCGTGTACTCGCGGACGAGCTTGCGAATGGTCTCGTTGCCGATCACGAGCTTGCCGTGCTCGAGGCCGTGCTGCTTCAGCTGCTTCGGCAGGAGGAAGCCCTCGGCGATGTGCATCTTCTCGTCCTCCGTGTAACCAGGGAGACGGATGATCTCCATGCGGTCGCGGAGCGGCGGGATGATGGTGTCTTCTACGTTCGCCGTGGTGATGAAGATCACTTTCGACAGGTCGTAGGGCACCTCGAGGTAGTGGTCGCTGAAGGCGTTGTTCTGCTCGGGGTCGAGGACCTCGAGGAGCGCCGAGCTCGGGTCGCCGCGGAAGTCCGCGCCGACCTTGTCGATCTCATCGAGCATGAACACCGGGTTGATCTCGCCCGCGGTCTTCATGTTCTGGAGGATGCGGCCGGGTAGCGCGCCTACGTAGGTGCGCCGGTGGCCGCGGATCTCGGCCTCATCCCGAATGCCGCCGAGCGACATGCGGATGAACTTGCGTCCCATCGCTCGCGCGATGGACTTGCCGAGACTCGTCTTGCCCACGCCGGGCGGGCCCACGAACGAGAGGATCGGCGCGCGCAGGCCCGGGGCGAGCTTGCGCACTGCCATGTACTCGAGGATGCGATCCTTGATCTTAGGAAGGCCGTAGTGGTCCTCGTCGAGGATCTTCGCGGCTTGCGCGATGTCCCAGTCGTCGCTCGCGGCTTTGCTCCACGGAAGGGAGACGAGCCAGTCGACATACGTGCGGATGACACCCGTCTCAGGTGAGGCCTGCGGGATCTTCTCGAGACGGCCGACTTCCTTGAGGGCCTTCTCCTTCACCGCGTCCGGCATGCCGGCTTGTTCGATCTTTTCCTTGATCTCGCGAAGCTCCGCGCCGCCCTCGTCTTCGCCGAGCTCCTTCTGGATCGCCTTCATTTGCTCGCGGAGGATGTACTCGCGCTGCGTCTTGTCGAGGGTCTGCTGGACCTCGCTCTGGATCTTCGCCTTGAGCTCGAGGATCTCGTTCTGCTTGGCGAGGAAGACAGAGATGAACTTGAGCCGCTCGACCACCGCGGGCATTTCGAGAAGCTGCTGACGCTGCTCGAGCGTGAGGTCCGGGCTCGACGCGACGAGGTCCGCGAAGTGCGCGGGGTCCTCGGTGTTCTTCGCGGTCATGGCGAGCTCGGGAAGGATCGAGCCGCCGTTGTCGACGTACTTCTCGAACAGGCCGCGCACGCTGCGAAGAAGCGCCTCCCGCTCGACAGCGTTCCCGATCTCATCGGGAATGACTTCGAAGTTCACGCGGAAGAAGCGCTGCTCCGGCAGGTAGTTGGTGATGCGGACACGGTTGATGCCCTGCACGATGATCTGCGCGCTTCCATCCGGGATCCGGAGGAGGCGAACGATCTCGGCGACGGTGCCCACCGAGTAGATCTGCTCGGGCGCGACGTCATCGACTTCCGCGTCCTTCTGGGCGGCGAGGATGATGTAGTGCTTTTCCTCGTTCATCGCCGCGTTGATCGCGGCAACGCTCTTCTCGCGACCCACTCCAAGCGGGACCACCAGCTTCGGGAAGACGACCGCCTCCCGGAGTGGTACGAGCGGCAGATCGCTCGGGAACTGGTTCGTCTGCGCGTTTGTGTTCGTGGTTGTGGTCTCGGAGTCGGTCACTTCTTCTTTCCTTCTAGCTAGTTAAGGGTTTGATCGTTGATGAGCATTTAGAGCTCAACGCCTTTTTGGCGTTGGCGAGTTCGTGGCTTGGGACGCGTGGGCTCGTGGGTCACTTCTACGGTCTGCGGGACCTCGGCGTCGTCACGCGCGAGCTCGTTCGCGATCTCGTCGAGGAAATCCGCCGCGTCGCGGAGCTGGAGTAGGAGTTTCACCCCTGCGAGGTTCACTCCGCGTGTTTGGGTGAGGTACCGGATCGCGCGAACTCGGTCGAGGTCGTCGTCCGAGTACAGGCGGATGTTCGTGTCCGTGCGGACCGGATCCAGCAGGCCCTCCTCCTCGTAGATGCGGAGCGTCCGGGGATGGCAGCCCGCCAGACTCGCTGCGATGCTGATGACGTACACGGGTCGCCGTGCGCTGGCCATGGAAATATCTAAAAGCCTATCAATACCGTTGTCAAGGTTCTTCCGTATCGTCGGGCCGCTGCCCAGCGGGCGGCCAGGCGCCGAAACCCTCTCTTCGCGGCGGATCCCCAGCCCCCGTGGGCCGGGGGCCCCTCCGCCGCGCGGGGGCCCTCGGCGCCTGGCCGTCCCGCTAGTCTTTGGCCCCCGTGCGGTTTGGCCTTGATTTCGGCACCTCGAATACCTCCCTGGCTGTGTCCGACGGCGACGCCGTGCGCGTCCTGCCCATCGATCTCGTGGCGGGAGAGACGATGCCGACTGTCCTCTACATACGTCGGGATGGGACCCCCATCGTCGGGCGCGCAGCGATCGATGCGTACCTCGAGGACAACCGCACTCGCGGTCCGATCCGGCGCGAGTTCAAGATGCTCGGGATCCGAATGGCCTCTTCGGATAAAGAGCAACCGACAGTCGAAGCGCACATCTTCACCGATGTCCAGGCGCCGGGCCGGCTCTTTCAGGCGCTCAAGACTTTCCTCGGCGATCCCCTCGAGACGCGCACGAACGTGTTCGGCGATGCGAAAGGCCTCGAGGACCTCATCGCGCTCATCCTCGTCCACGTCCGAAATCGCGCGAAGGAGCTCACGGGGACCGGGCCGGAGGTGATCACGCTCGGCCGACCAGTCCGTTTCATCGGCGACGAGGGCGCGGAGGGCCGCGCGACAGGGCGCCTGCGGGCCGCGGCGGAGCTCGCGGGCTTTCGCGAGATCCGTTTCGTGCCCGAGCCGATCGCCGCCGCGCACGCCGCCGACGTCGGAGAGGGGACGAGTCTGGTGTTCGACTTCGGCGGCGGCACACTGGATCTCTGCGTCGTGCGCCGCGAGAGCCGCGGGGGACTCGCGGTGCTCGCGACCGCCGGCGGCCCTATCGGCGGCGACCGCGCGACCGAGCTCCTCATCGAGGACGCGGTCGCGCCGCGTCTGGGATCGCGAGCCGAGTGGGGACCGAAGCGCCTGCGGCTCCCGCGCTACATCGTCAACGCGCTGCGCGACTGGCATGCGCTCTCCGCGCTGAACGAGAAACCTCTGCTCGACGCGCTCGACGATCTCGTCCGCGCGGGCGCCCCAAAGCGCGAGCTCGCCGCTTTGAGAAGCGCGATCGAGCTCCAACTTGGCTACGAGATCTTCCAGACGACCGACGCGACGAAGTGCGACCTCTCGACTGTTGCCGCTGCGATCCTCACGTACCACCACGCCGAGGTGGATGTCGACGCGCGCGTCACGCGCGGGCGATTCGAGCATCTGATCCGACCGATGCTCGACGAGACCGGCGCGCTCGTGCGACGCATCACGGATGACGCCGGCGCGGCGGCAGGCGATATTGCCGCGGTCGTCTACACCGGCGGTTCGAGCGCGATCCCGTCATTCCGCGCGCTCATCCGTGGGCTGCTGCCGAACGCAGTCGAGCGCGACGCGGCCGCCTTCACGAGCGTTGCTGCCGGCCTCGCGATGCCTGGGGTGACGGAGTTAGAGGCGCCCAGCCATGCGCGATGACCCACCCGTGCCGGTCGGAAGACGATGCCCGTGAGCGTCTGTTGAGCGCGGAGCCGACTTCCTTGACGATGCGGCGGCCGCCGAGCGCATGAAGGATCGGAGGAGCTCGATCTCGGCGAGGGAATGGAGCTCGTCATCCTCGAATCGCCATTCCGGGCGCTGATTCCCCCGCTCCTCGCGTACATCGATGCGCTCGCTTCGCAGGATCCCGAACGGCCGGTCACCGTCGTCCTTTCGGAGTTCGTCCCGCGCCATCCCTGGGAGTACCTGCTGCACAACCAGGCCCGCCCTGCGGCTGAAGGTCCGCCTCTTCTTCCGACCGAATACGGTCGTCGTCGACGTGCCGTATCACGTGGAGCCCTAACCGAAAAGAGCCTTTCGGACCTCACTCTCCGAAGCGGTCGGCGAAAAGACCATGACCCGGTCGCCCACCTCGAGCTTGGTGTCGTCGTCGGCGTGCATGAGCTTGCCTTTCCGGATGATCCCGCCAACGAGGGCGCCGCTCGGCAGTCGCAAGCTCCCGACGCTCTTGCCAGCGGGCGGCGTTCCGATCGCGATCTCGGCCTCGATCAGCTCGTTCGCGGAACCCGCGAGCGACATCAGCGGCATGAAGCCCCCGGAGGGAAGCTCCTGTTCGATAACGTTCATGAGCACCCGAGTCGACGAGATGGTCTCGTCGATGCCCAGCGTTTTGAACACGATCTCGTTCTTCGGATTGTTGACGCGCGCGATCACGCGCGGGGTATGGCAGCGCAGCTTCGCGAGCTGGCAGATCACGAGATTCTTCGCGTCGTCTCCCGTGACGGCGATGAGCGCGTCGGCCCGGCTGCAGCCGGCCTCCATCTGGGCGCGGCCCTCGTCGGCCGGCGCGTTCATCACGATCGAGCCGAGCTTCTCTTGGACGAAGTTCGCACGGCGCCGATCGGCCTCGATGACCGTGACCTCGTGCCCGGACTCGAGGAGCGCCTGCGCGAGATGGAATCCGACCTCACCGGCGCCGGCGACGACGAAGTACACCTAACGGGCCTTCACGGGTTCGTGGACCATGTCGGCCTCGTGCGCGAGAGCCTTGCGCACGAGGACCTCCCCCACCTCGCGGTCGTCCTGCAGCATCGCGTGGAGGAGCGTGCCGAGGATCGTGGTTCGCGAGAACGTGTTGATGCCCATCTCGCGGTACGTCTGCGCGCGTACCGGATCGTTCACCTTCGCGATGACCTGTTTAAGGGCGAAAATCTTCTGAGCGATCTGCGCCGCCATGAGGTTCCGGTTGTCACCTTCGGTCAGCGCGAGGAACGCGTCGGCGCGTTCGATGCCCGCCTGCCGCAGCACCTCGAGATCCGTGCCGTCTCCGAGGATCGTCTCGCCTTTGAAGGAGGTCGGGAGATGCTGGAACCACGCCCGCTCCGCGCGCGCCGGGCTCGTCGACGCGATGTCGACGACGCTGACGCGATGACCCTCGGAGTCCAGAAGGCCCGCGAGGAATCCACCCACACGGCCACAGCCGACGATGACGACGTTCATTTGCTCTCTTCCTGACGATACGCGAGGACCGCGCACGGCGCGCTGACGTACACGTTCTGTACCGTCCGTCCCACGTAAACCCTTCCTAAACGCTTTCGATACGGCATTCCGAGGAGGATCAGGTCAGAGGCGCGTTCGGCCGCGGTATCGACGATAGCCGCTGCTGCATCACGTGCCTGAAGCAGCTCGGTCTGAATCGTCGTTCCAGACTGCTTCGCGATCTTCGAGGCATCGGCCAGTAGCGCCTCACCACGCTCGAGCTCCGGATCGAGCACCGCGTCTAACGGAAGGTTCCAGCGAACCTCGATCACGTGGATCGCGACGATCTCGGCCTTCGTTGGCTTCGCGATGTCAATGGCGATGCGGATCACGTCCGGGTCGACGCTCGATCCGGCGAGCGCCACGAGGATGCGTTTGGCCTGCATGGCTGCCGGAGTCTAGCGACCGTCGTCGCGAGGCCGTTGGTGCCCGTCGTCTTCGAAGTGGTACGGCACGTCGATGACGATCGTATTGGGCCGGAACAGGAGACTGGCCTTGAGCCGTAACGCAGTCTGCCCATGGAGCAGCCACTCCCACCAGCTGTGCGGGACGAATGTGGAGAGCACCACCGTGACAGGCCGGTCGTCGCGCTTGTCGATCTGGTCGATGTAGCGGAGGAGCGGAGGGATGAGCGACCGATAGGGCGACTCGATGATGTCGAGCGGGATCCGTCCGGCCCAATGCTCCCAGCGGTCGCGAAACTCGTTGGCGCTGTCCTCGGTCGTCGCGATGTGGACCGCCTTGACCGTCGGCGAGATCGACCTGGCGAACGCGACCGACTGCGCCGCGGCACGGTCCAGCCGGCTCACCGGGACGATCACGACCGGAGGCCGCGGCTCGGGGAGCGGCTCGTCGAGCCGGTCGAGGACCAGCGCGTCGTGCGCCCGCGCGTAGTGGCGGTGGATCGTGAAGAGCAGCAGGACGAGGATCGGCAACGTGACGAGGGTCATCCACGCCCCGTCCGCGAACTTCGCGACGCTCACGACGACCAGTACGATCGCCGTCGCCACCGCGCCCAGCCCGTTGATCGCCACACGCCACTGCCAGCCGGACGGCCGAAGCCGTCGCCACCGCCGGATGAGACCGGCCTGTGAAAGCGTGAAGGCCAGGAACACGCCGATCGTGTACAGCGGGATCAGCTGGGTGACGCTGCCGCTGAACGCGGAGAGCACGAGGGCCCCCACAAGGGCTAGGGCGACGATCCCGAACGAGAAAGCAAGCCGATCCCCCCGATAAGCGAATTGGCGGGGCATGAATCGGTCGTTCGCGAGTACGGACGCCAGACGCGGGAAACCCGTGAACCCGGTGTTCGCAGCGAGGGCGAGGAGCACAGCGGTCGAGACCTGGACGAGGTAATAGAACGGTCCAGTGCCCACGAGCGAGCGAGTGAGGAGGCTGTTCAGCGTCTCCTGCTCGGATCGATCCGGTGTGATGCCAATCGACTGCGCCAGGAACGTGATCCCGAGAAAGATCGTTCCAAAGAACGTCCCCATCAGCAGCAGAGTGATGGTTGCGTTGCGCTGCTCTGGCTGCTTCATGCTCGGTACCCCATTTGCGATCGCTTCGCTTCCCGTGAGCGCTACTGACCCCGACGCGAACGCACGCAGGACGAGAAGGACGGAGAACGCCTCGATCCCCTCCGCAGGGAACGGTTGCGGCGGCGGCGCGGCCGCCGGTACCTCGCCCGTCAGCACGCGAAAGATGCCGTACCCGATGAGCGCGAAGATCGAAACGAGGTAGATGTAGGTCGGGCCGGCGAAGGTTAGGCCCGCTTCCCGCACCCCCCGCAGGTTGCCCAGCATCAGAAGCACGATGAACACGATGCCGATCAGCACGCGTTGCTCGTAGAAGAAAGGGACGAAGCTCGAGATCGCGGCGACGCCCGCCGCGGTCGAGACCGCGACGGTAAGAACGTAATCGATGAGTAGGGCCGCCGCCGCGACGAGCCCGGGAAGGGTCCCTAGGTTGTCCTTCGCGGCGACGTAGCTACCTCCGCCGTTCGGATAAGCCTGGATCACCTGCGACTGAGAAAGGATCACGATCGCGAGGACGACCACGATGGCGATGGCGATCGGCATCGTGAGGACGAGATAGGCGGCGCCCGCGAGCGCGAGGATCCGCATGGCTTCTTCGGTGGCGTAGGCGCTCGACGAGATGTTGTCGGACCCAAGGATGGCGAGTCCAGTGACGACGGAAAGCCTCTCCGTGGCGTCGGCTTCGCTTTCGAGCCGAGGTCCCAAGAGCACGCGGCGGACGCCCTCGTAGATGCGTCCGACGCGGCCCTCAGGGGGTGCGTCTTCGCCCGCGACATAGCGACCGCCGCGGCGACGAAAATCGGAGGTGTGATAGATGCGGACGTAACGATTGCCCGGGAGCCGCCCCGATTTCTTGGTCCGCTCTTCGAGGGAGGGGGTCTCTGATCCCTCGTCGTTTTCGTTGTCGTTGGTCACGTCAGGGTTGCGATTGTGGCATGGCGCTGCGAGCCCGCTCCGCCGCCGACTGATCGATCAGGACGATGTCTCGCGCTCTGATGGCCGACTGCCGGTCGATCGAGACAAGATGCGCCGGAGACGTCAACACCTGGATGGTGAACGCGTCAGGCGCGGGTGACGAAAACATCGCGCGAACAGTGAGCGTGTCGCCGGCCCGGTCCACGCGCAAGACGCGGATGCCGTAGCCGCCAGTGCGCTGCGACCCGGCGAAGACCGCGATGTAGAGGCGGCCGTCTTCGCGCGTGGGCAGCTCGCCGAGGCCCAGGCTGGCCGGATCGCTCGCGGCCGCGATCCGGGGCCCACCGTCGTGCGCCGATTGCTGGGTCGACCCGTGCTGCGTGAATGGAATGGTCTGCGATTGCGTCACGCCGCCGCACCCGACCGCAAGCGCAGCGATGACGACGAACTCAAAGACCGAAGGTAAGGCGGTCTGCGAAGATCGCCGGAAGGCCACGCTCCCGGATGCGGCGTTGTGTCTCAGCGAACCGATACGTCGAACGACGAAATGTGACGGTCGCCGCCGCAAGGTCGATCACCGCGTATGCCGCGCGGGGATCCCCGTCGCGCGGCTGACCGACGCTGCCCGGGTTCAGGAATGCGCGGGGCGCGAGAGGATAGGGCGTTTCGTAGCCCACACGCCCCGGCTGCGGTTCGTTTCCGGCCCGGAAGAGCGACGGGACGTGCGTGTGGCCGGCGCAGCAGTGCGAGGTCTTCGCAAGGGCGAGCGACGCGGCGGCGCTCCTCGGATTCGTCACGTATTCCCATAGGGGATCGCGGAGGCTTCCGTGGCAGAGCGTCACGTCGCTCGTCTCGAGGGTTCGCGGCAGGGCCGCCAGCATGTCGCGCTCCGCGGCCGACAGCCAGCGCTGATGCATCTTTGCCGCGGCGGCCGCGGGCGGATTGAAGAGCTCGAGGTCCTCCCCCGTCGCGACTGCCCGGTCGTGGTTGCCGGCGAGGAGCGTGGCCTTTCGCTCGACGAGCAGCGCGAGGACGTCGGATGGATCGGGGCCGTACCCGACCGTGTCGCCGCAGACCCAGAGCGCGTCGACCGGGCCCAGATCGGCGAGAACGGCCTCCAGCGCGACGAGGTTCGCGTGGATGTCGCTGAGGACGCCGATCCTCACGCGGCGGCCTCGCGCGCGGCGCGGATCGTGAAGCGCTTCTCCGCGAGCGCGCGACCGATCACGACTGACGCGACGCCCCGCGACGCGAGCGCGCGAATGTCATCGAGGTCGCGGACGCCGCCGCCCACGTGCAGCGCCACGCGCTGACCGACCACGGCGCGCACCGTATCGACGAGGGCGAGTGGCGGGCCCACGAGCCGCGCCTCCGATGTGAGGTCGATGAGATACAGCCCGCGCACGCCGGCGAGCTGCGCGGCTCGAGCCGAGGCGAGAGCCCCGCGGCCGGTCGCGACGGTCAC
>WNGL01000732.1_pt1 | contig 41759 bp, 44 predicted proteins | sample 5400591 | NCBI WGS metagenome assembly WNGL01 (sample SAMN13153377, study PRJNA577476) | soil metagenome | isolation source: 80 cm soil or saprolite under Garry oak tree replicate 1 | place: USA:California | collected 2016-06-15
CCTCAATTGCACCACGGCATAAGGACGACGTCCGGTTCGAGGATCGATCAGCCCAACCGGTTTCATGGGGCCAAACCGTAGAGTGTCCCGTCCTCGACGCGCGATCTCCTCGATCGGCAGACAGCCTTCAAAATAGTTCAGCTTTTCCCATTCCTTCTCCTCGACTGGCTGCGCGGCGAGCAATGCAACATAGAAACGGTCGTACTCTTCGCTAGTCATTGGACAATTAATGTAATCCGCTGAGCCCTTGCCGTAGCGAGCCGCCAGATAGACCTTCGACATATCAATAGAGTCCGCCTCGACTATCGGGCTAATCGAATCGTAGAAGTATAGGTTCGCTGTTCCTTCCAAAGATTCGCTGAGCCGTGCGATCTCTCTCGATAGCGCGTCGCTGGTCAACGGCCCGGTCGCAATAATCGTGATCTGCTCTTCGTCGATCCTGCAAATTTCTTCCCGCCGGATCGTAATCAAGGGCTCGCGCGAGATGGTCTCCGTGACTTTAGCCGCGAAAGCCGCCCGATCCACGGCCAATGCGTGGCCTGCCGGGACAGCGAATTCTTGCGCAATCTCCATCAGCAGCGATCCCGCGAGGCGCATTTCTTGTTTCAACAGCCACGGAGCGGTGTTGACGCTATCGGACTTGAATGAATTCGAGCACACCAGTTCGGCGAACTGGTCAGTCTGGTGGGCCGGAGTCGAGCGCACGGGCCGCATCTCGCACAATTCGACACTCATCCCACCCCGCGCGCACTGCCAGGCGGCTTCCGATCCAGCCAGACCGGCCCCGATGATGCGTATCTTAGCCATTTTCTGGAGGGAAGACTGTCGCTTTGAGATCGCGAGCATCAGGCGCTACGACGAATCTGGCGCCTCAAGTTATTATACGAAGAGTCTCTGTCCGTGGAGGACCTATGGCGCGAATCTCACTAATTCAACCCGAGCAAGCTTCGCCCGAAGTGAAAGAAATCTACGACAAGCAATTGCGTGGCAAGCCCGGCAATGTACAGAAGGCGTTGGCACACCGGCCGGAAGCACTTAAGAGTTTTCTGGCTTTCTACTCCAGTGTGGGTCGCTCACTCGAACGCAAACTTTACGAGCTCATTTACATTCGCGTCTCGATGATCAATAACTGTCACTATTGACTTCAGCACCATCTCGCTTCGTCGAAGCGAGTAGGCCTGACGCCTGAGGATTGGAACGCGCTGAAGCAAGCTGACTATCCACGATTTGGCGAAAAAGCACAAACTGCGCTCGCCTATGCGGAAAAGTTAACGCGGACTTCGTCCAAGATCACGGATTCCGATGTGGCAGGACTGACCAAGCACTTTCCAGATGCCGAAATCGTGAACCTGCATCTGCTGGTTGGACTGGCCAATCTTACCAACCGCTTCACTGACCCCCTGGGTCTCGAACTGGAGTTTGCAGAAGAAAAGATTTGACAATGATTCGAACGCGAGGTGCTAAAAGAACCCTTCACCGAATTATCCGCGGAATCGTGCTTCTGAACTTTATACTTCTAGTAGTGGACAGCAATGCGCTTCCCAGCTTCCAGGACCCCATCAGGCGCAACCAATTCGTCACTCCTCTGTCCTACTGGGTCGAGATCTCAACCCTATCGGTAATTGGTCTTCTGCTCGTTCAACCAATCCTGCGGGCCTACCAAAGGGCGAAGACCCCCAAGGACAGCCTCACTTTGATTGATAAAGCCTTTTTGGCTGATCTGCTACTCCTTTTACTTTGGATAACCGCATTGTTCGTGGCAGCGGCCCGTTCCGGGGCAGGAGCCTCGGGATAGTCGTACCCCGGGCCGAAGCGGAGCCTTTTCTCACCATTTCGCTGAGGGTCGCAAGTGCTACAATATTGCAAATAAGCAGGGCTCTTCGCTCTCTCGAACAGATATACAATGCCAAGCGGATTGGGGTCTTTTATGTCAGTCGTTCGTCTTAAATTCGGGTTTCTGGTTGTAACTTTTGCCCTTTTAGCTAGTTCGTCGTTTGCCGCACAGAAGCCATTGTCATCCAAGCGCAGGGTAAAGCAGGTGCAACCCTCGCCTACGCCACAGCCCACACCCCAACCAGTCCCGCCGCCTCCTCCTTCCACACTGGAGCAGCTGCCCACCTCAGCGCCGCAGGTCTCATTTCAGAATGGGCAGTTGATGATCGTGGCTCATAACTCCACGCTCGGGGACGTCCTCCGAGCCGTCCGAAATCAGACTGGCGCCAACGTAGAAATCCCGGCCAATGCAACCGAGAGGGTGGTGGGCCGCTTTGGCCCAGGCCCAGCGCGCGATGTTCTGGCATCGCTTCTAAACGGATCACATTTTAATTACGTGATGCTCGGCTCAGCGACCAACCCCAACGCACTCGATCATGTAATCGTCACCGGCAAAGCGGGTGACGTAACCGCGCCTGCCTCCCCTTCTCAACCCAATGGCGGGAATCAATCGATGGCCTCCCAGCCTCAAGGCATGCCGCCGGGGGTGGTTCCTCCTGGGCAGGAAACCCAAGAGATGAACGAAGAGTTTTCCGAGGAGAATCCCGGGACGGAGGATCAAGCCGACCAGACCAATCAGGCGGATGAGCAGCAAGAACAGCAGCCAAATGGTCAGCCGGCAGTTAAGACTCCAGAACAGCTCTTGCAGGAACTCCAGCGCCAGCAGCAGCAACAGCAGCCACAGCAGCAGGCACAGCCACAGCAGCCCGGAGCCCCACAGGGTTTTCCAGTTCCCCCTGGCCAGGCTCAACCACAGCCGCAACCGCCGCAGCAACCGCCGCCGCAGCCCCCGCAGGATTAAGGGTCCAACCGAGGCTTGCGGACGCAGAGCGGAACCGCGGGCGGTCTAGCAGGTTTGCTGAATTAAAAACCAGGAGCAAAGTTGTAGCCCAGGGAAATGCCGAAGCGTGTTGCTCGTCCCGAACTGAACTCAACATTGTTATGGACGAGATACAGATGGGCCTCGGGGCGCACGAAAAAGTGACCGTGGGCATAAAGCCGCAAGCCACCACCGAAATGGCCCAGAAAGTGATTGGTACTGACGTAGTTTGTGCATCCGGTAAAGCCGCAGGTGGTGAAGGGCTGATAGGCGCGCAAGCTTTCCACCCCGATGCCGGCCATTAATTCAGCGGCCGCGAACTTTCCCAGTTTCGGAACATAGATTCCGTTGAAGTCCCAAAATATAGGACGGTAGGGCTGATACCCACCGTAGATGGCTCGACTGGCTCTCCATGCCACTTCGCCACCAACTCCCAAACGCCCTTTAAATAAAAAGTCTCCGCTGAAGCTGGGGTAAGCCCCACCGCTCAATGATTGCGGCGCGTAGTTGCCCGTAGCGCTCGATGCAGAAGGCGCGGTCAATGTACCCACGCCGAATGCCGCGTCAAACTCCTGCGCTTGAGCAGGTCTCTGCGTTAACAGGAACACACACAATCCGGCAATCACGATCAGCTTTTTCAAGGAAGCCTCCGGGAATCTAGAACCCTTAGATGCACCAACTCACTCTATTAGATATCTGGTGTCAGGTGCTTAGGTCTCAGGTGGCAGCCAAACCACAACTCTGACGTCGAGAGATTGAGATCTGAATCGCGAGACCTAAGACCTGAACCCTGACACCTGAGACCTGAAGGGCGAGACAATGACAGCAAAAATTTACGCCTACCATGCCAATTTCGCCGACCTACGGCTTCAAGACAGCCTCCCTCATGAGACGATAGAACTAACCCATGATCCAGTTATCAGCAGCCGGAAAACGATATGGCCACAAGCTCCTTTTTGAAGGAGCTGACTGGACGATCACGCCCCGCGACCGTGTCGGATTGGTCGGCGCAAATGGTACCGGCAAATCCACCGTCATGAAAATCCTGGCTGGGCTTGAAACCCTTGACTACGGCTCACTCAGCACCGCGAAGGGCATCAGCGCCGGCTACCTACCGCAAGATGGCCTCACGCTCTCCGGACAAACTGTGTTTGCCGAAGCCATGTCAGTCTTCTCCGATCTACGCGACATGGAACAGGAAATGGAGGACCTGACTGGCCGCATGTCGGAACTCGACCATTCATCGCCGGAGTACGACCAGGTCGCCGACCGCTATCACCGCATTCAACACGAATTCCAAATGCGCGACGGGTATGCGATCGAAGCACAAGTTGGAACCGTGCTCTCAGGATTAGGTTTCCCCAAAGAAGACTGGCATCGCCACACCGATGAATTCTCCGGCGGCTGGCAGATGAGGATTGCTCTCGCCAAACTTCTACTGCAACAGCCAAACTTACTCCTGCTGGATGAGCCCACCAACCATCTTGATCTTGAAGCTCGCAATTGGCTGGAAGAGTATCTTACGAATTATCCCCACGCCTTCGTTCTGATCTCCCACGACCGTTATTTCCTCGACGTGACGGTGAACAAGATTGCCGAAATCTGGAACAAGCGAATTCATCTTTACACCGGCAACTATGAGAAGTTTCTGGGGCAGAAAACGCAGCGCCTCGAACAGCTCCAGGCTGCATTTCGCAACCAGCGGGAACGCATCGAGCAGTTGGAGATTTTTATCAACCGCTTCCGCTACACCGCGACCAAAGCCAAGCAAGTGCAGAGCCGCATCAAGGAACTGGAAAAGATGGAGCGGATAGAAATCCCGCAGGAAGAGCGCACGATCCACTTTTCATTCCCCCAGCCCAAACCCAGCGGCCGCATCGTCGCCCAGTTTGCTGGCGTGGCAAAGTCCTACGGTCAGAAAGAAGTATTCCGCGACGTCAGCTTTATGATCGAGCGCGGCGATCGCATCGCGTTAGTGGGAGTAAACGGCGCCGGAAAGTCCACATTGATCAAGTTGCTGGCCGGAGTCGAACCGCTGACGCAAGGCGAATTCCGTCTCGGCCACAACTCCCAGCCCGATTATTTCGCCCAAGATCAATACAAGGAACTCAACCCCGACGCGCGCATCCTGGACGATCTTGGTCAAATCTCGACTCGTTCCACCCAGACTGAGCTGCGTAGCCTCCTAGGCTGTTTCCTTTTTTCCGCCGATGACGTCTTCAAGCGCATCGGCGTCCTTTCCGGAGGAGAGCGTAACCGTTACGCCCTGCTACGCATGCTGCTGCATCCTGCCAACTTCCTGTTGCTCGACGAGCCCACAAACCACCTGGACATCCGCGCGAAAGACGTTTTACTGGCAGCACTGTCGGACTACACCGGAACGGTAGTCTTCGTTTCTCACGATCGCTACTTCATCGACAAGCTCGCCACCCGAGTTTTTCACGTTGGCGACGGCCAGGTCGAAGTCTACCCCGGCAATTATGAGGATTATTTGTGGCGGAAGCAGGGAGGCGCTGAAACCCTGCAGAAAACCGTTTCTCTCCCCAGTGAAGCGCCGCCCACCAATGGAAACCAGAAGAGCGCCGGAGCTCAAACCAAGCGCCTGAATCCCATCAAGCGCAAGCAAATGGAACAACGCGTCCACGAACTCGAAGCCGACATCCACCGCCTGGAAGCTGGGATTACCGAATGCGAAGCTGCCCTGCAGACTTTCGTCAGTGCCGAAGAAACCGAGCGCCGTGGGCGTGAACTGCACCAACATCGCCGCGATTTACAGAATCGGCTAAGCGAATGGGAGCACCTGAGCGAAGCCCTCGGCGGGACTCCAGTCGTTGAAGGCATCAAGGCGCCTTAAGCTTTCCCTTCGTGTACCTTCATGTCCTTCGTGGTAAACGCCCTTTTCGTTCTCACAATCGGACACGTTCTTCCGTAACCTGCTCAATTACTTGCCCGCATGCGATATTGAGTTTGGCCACTGGCCGAAGTTATCCGAGACCCGCCGCTTGCGGTAGCGCCTCAAGTGCACGCCGCGCGGAGCCAAGGAAGGGCGAACCGATGTTGCAGTCACCAGAAAACAACTCTCAGAAATCTCAATTTTCCTCGAACCCAAATTCCTTCAACCCGGTCAAGACCGTCAGCCCGCCCATGGAGCAGGCAACGATCGGCCGTTCGCTGGTTATCAAGGGCGAGGTCACTGGATCGGAAGCACTCTATATCGATGGCAAGATCGAAGGCACCATCAATCTTGCCGATAACCGCGTCACCGTCGGACGCAATGGCATCGTAGCCGCCAATATCAGCGCCCGCGAAGTCGTAATCATGGGCAAGGTAACGGGCAACATCCAATGCGTCGACCGCCTGGACATCCGCAGCGAAGGGTCGCTGACCGGAGATGTCGTCACCCAGCGCATCAGCATTGAAGATGGAGCCTTCCTGAAGGGAAGCGTTCAGGTACGCGCCGCAGAGCACAAACACGACAAGGCGCAACAGCAGCAGTCCAAGGCACTATCCACTGAATCCGTTAAGCCTTCCACCGAGCAGCCCAAGGCCGCATCGGCAGTGGCCGGCCGCTAAAAGTTCCAGCCGTTAGCAAAGGGGCACGTCTTCACGCGTGCCCTACTTCTTTTTGCTTTGATCCGCTTTCAAATCCAGCGCCGCTGAATTCATGCAGTAGCGCAATCCGGTAGGAGCCGGCCCGTCTTCAAAGACGTGCCCCAAGTGCGCATTGCATTTGCAACAACGCACTTCGGTGCGAACCATGCCATGGCTGGCATCGGTATGCGCTAGCACCGCACTCTCATCCAACGGCCGCCAGAAACTGGGCCAGCCTGTTCCCGAATCAAACTTACTCTCAGAGCTGAACAAGGGTTCTCCGCAACAGACGCAGTTATAGGTGCCCGGATCTTTGGTCTTCCAGTATTTCCCAGTAAACGCCGGCTCAGTTCCTGCCTTGCGCGTCACGTAATACTGCTCAGGTGACAACTGCTTCTGCCATTCTTCCTCAGTCTTCTTTACTTTTTCGGCCATTCCCTCTCCGTATTTGCTCATACTTTTTAGATCAATTCCGCTACCAAAGGATTCCGATTGCCGAACACAACGCGATTGCGATTGCGTCTTGGAATTCGTAAATCGTAAATCGAAAGTCGTAAATTTCGGTTCCCTTGCTACTCTCTGAGCACCAAATCCCCCGCTCCAACATGGGCGTGAAGACGATATTTCCCGCCGCCGTGCTTGTCGAAGGAACGGAACAGACCACCCTTGGATACTCCAAAAGGCTGCGCATCCAGATCACCCGCGTTTACCGACGCATCCACATGGCCGTAGTCATCCGGTTTGCCCACACCAAGTATCATGTCACCAGCGTGAATCTCGACGTCCTTGTCGCCAGCGAGACCGTCGACCTCCAGGTCTCCAGCAGGCATGCGCAAGTACAGACCTGAGTTCTTTGGAACTTGGATCTTAATGTGGAAATCGTTATTGGGACCACCGCTGACTCGCAATTCTGCGTAGTTCCCGATGGTCTTTAGTCTGACCGTGACAGCGTTGGTCTTACTTCCATTCTTGCCCGAGTAGTTAACTCGAATCTTGTTTTCGTCGCTCCCAATCACTCGCAGGTCTCCGGAGCGAATGTGCATCCTTAACTGCCCGCCGGAGACAAAATCAGCTTCAAAACTCTCTTTCCCAGTCTCCGTAACTTGAAGAGCTTTCCCCGCCCTTTCGTCGGCCGCAGCAACGCAGATGAGCGAAAACACGAGAAAGAAAACCAGGGAATTGCGTTTCACGGACACACCTCGAGAGAGCTACCCGTAATACGATAAGTTGCCGGCAGAAGTTCCGTAGCGCCGGCGTCCCCGCCGGCAACCGGAGGCATCCCATCGGTGTCGCTCAAACAACACAGCCCATCACTTCAGCGCCGCCTGCAACCCGTCAATTAACTTCTGGACGTTCTTTTTACCCAAGGGCTCGAGTAATCCGCCCGCGACCGACATAAGTCGCCCAAATATTTGCGCTTCCCCTTGCCAAACGACTTTGGTTCCGCCCTCCACAGGCGAGAGATCGAATCCTGCCGTGAACGATACATTGCCACCGGCGACGCTCCCCTGTCCCTTATACTGCGCCCGCTTAGGCCGCTCCGCCTGAACCAGTTCCATCTTCACTTCCGCCAAACCTTTGATATACGCGATCCCTACGTTGACTTTCACCGTGAAATGGGTCGCGTCCTGCACGTGCATGCCTTGAAAATCAGGCAGCAGCGGTCCGAACTTCTTGGGGTCGGTGAGGAAATCATAAACCTCTTCCGGCGGACGCTTGACCTCGAATTCGCCGTTAAACTTTATCGCCATGCGTCACTCACTTTAGCTCGGACGTTGTGAAGTCTTGCTCTTCGTCCCGGTTGAATCTGAACTTTCCGATGGTGCTCCAATAGCACGGTAATTTCCACGATAGAACAGCAGCGGATCCCCCTCGCGCACCACCACATCTTCAACTTCGGCAATGAAGATAGTGTGATCGCCGGCGTCTTGCGCTGTGTGCAACCGGCACTCCAGGTAAGCGAGGGCGCCATAAAGCACTGGCGTACCATGCGCCGTGCGGTCAAAGCGTGCGCCAGCCTCCTGCTCGGCGCGCTGATGGGTGTCGCCCGGGCGTGCATAATATTGCGAGATATTGCGTTGATTCTCCGCCAATACATTCACTCCGAAGCGCTTTTTTGAATGAAGATGGGCGTGAGTTCGCGCCTTGTGATCGACGCAGACCAGCACCAGCAGCGGATCTAATGACACCGACGTAAAAGCATTTGCCGTCATGCCGTGGACGTCGCCTTCGTAGTCCACGGTGATCACCGTAACTCCGGTGGCAAAGCAACCCATCGCTCTGCGAAATTCTGCCTGAGTAACACTCATCGGAAGGCTGAAGCCCCGGCCATCTTAATGGAATTTAGGTGGGGCAGACTCTTTGCCCGCTCTCGCCCTTCAGAGTTTTACCACGCCAAGCACGAGCTGCACTATCGCCATTCAACGGCAACCGGGAACCCACAACAAGAATGTCGTAGCCGCTCTAATGTATTATTTCGGTGGTTGGTCTTACACAGCAGGCCAGCATGCCATTGAGCACAGTTGTTTCTGGTCACACTTAACTGTTTTGCTCTATTTAGAGATTCAGGAAGGTTATCGCTTTGACTGTAGCGGCGACAACGTGCACGCATCACTTATCGCTTGATTCACTGCTGGACGAACTCCGCTCGGGATCACCAATCTCCAGCCAACAAGCATGCCAGCTGACTCGAGCTTCGGACGAGCAACTTCCCGCGCTGCTAGGCGCTGCATTAGAAGCAAAGCAGCGTTTCAAGCCCGGCGTCATCACTTACTCGCGTAAAGTTTTTATTCCCCTGACTAACCTATGTCGCGATTATTGCGGTTACTGCGTCTTCCGTCGCGATCCCGGTCAGCCGGGTGCGCACACCATGACTCCCGACCAGGTGCTCGAAGTGGCACGAGCCGGTGAGAAGCTAGGGTGCACCGAAGCTCTCTTCAGCTTGGGCGATAAGCCAGAGCTGGCGTTCCCCGAAATGCGCGAAACTTTGTGGCGTCTCGGATATCGCTCCACACTTCATTATCTGGAAGCCATGTGCGAGCTAATCTTGCGGGAAACTCATCTGCTACCTCATCCCAATCCCGGCCTGCTCAGTGCTGAGTGGATCACCCGCCTCGCCGCCGTATCGCCAAGCATGGGCTTGATGCTCGAAACCACCAGCACTTCTCTGCTCGAACCCGGCGCAGCGCATGATAATGCTCCCGACAAAATTCCTGCCCGCCGCCTTCGCACCATCGAGGAGGCCGGCCGCCAGAATGTCCCCTTCACCACAGGTTTACTGATCGGAATCGGCGAGACTCCGGAAGATCGCGTGGACACGCTACTTGCCATCCGCGACCTGCACCGCCTTTACGGTCACATCCAGGAGGTCATCATCCAAAATTTTCGTACCAAGCCAGACATTCCCATGCAAGACTGGCCCGAGCCTACACAAGGTGAAATGCTCCGCACCATCGCCGTGGCCCGCTTGCTGATGCCGGATGTCAACCTGCAAGCGCCTCCCAACCTTTCCGCCCCGTACTACGACGAGCTGCTGGACGCCGGAATCAACGACTGGGGCGGCATCTCGCCTCTGACTCCCGATTTCATCAATCCGGAAAAACCCTGGCCTCATCTTGAAGAACTGAAATTACGAACTGAAGCCAAGGGATACAGTTTGCGCCAGCGGCTGCCTGTTTATCCCGAGTTCTTGCCGGCTCTGCGAACACGAACCGGCCTGCTTGCAGAAAAACTCGAAGCCCTCACCGATCGCGAAGGCTACGCCAGGAGGTCGATGGCAGCATGATCGTCGTACTCACCGGCGGAACCGGAGGCGCCAAATTCATCGATGGCCTTCGCCAGGTCATCGCTCCCGAAGAAATCACGCTGATTGTGAATACGGGCGACGATCTCGAGTGGTGGGGACTGTATGTCTCGCCTGACCTTGATTCGATCACTTATGTTCTTGCCGGCCTGCTCAGCAAAGAGCGCGGCTGGGGCGTGAAAGGCGACACCTTTTATTGTTTGCAGGCCATGGGTGAGTTAGGACAGCCCATCTGGTTCCACGTCGGCGACCGTGACCTCGCCGTCCACTTGCTTCGTTCAAAATTACTCACGCAGGGAAAAACTCTGGCCGAAGCCACCAACGAGATTGCCGGCAAACTGGGTGTCCAGGCTCGCATTCTTCCCATGAGCAATTCGCGGGTAGAAACAAGAATTGGAACACCTATCGGCGAGCTCAGCTTCCAGGAATATTTTGTGCAGCGCTGGTATCAGGATCCAGTGAACTCCGTACGTTTCGCCGGAATCGCCGACGCCGAACCGGCTCCCGGCGTCATCGAGGCCATCAAGTCAGCGAGTGCCATTGTGATCGCCCCGAGTAATCCTGTCACCAGCATCGGACCAATCCTCGGGGTTCCCGGCATCTTGGATGCATTGCGCAAAACGCGAGCGCCGATTCTCGGCATCAGTCCGATTATTGCTGCCGCAGCCGTCTCCGGCCCAGCCGGAATTTTGATGGCCGCGAATGGACTGCCCGTATCAATCGCAGGTGTGGCACAGGCCTATCAGGATTTCCTGAAGATTCTTGTCGTTGATACTCGTGATGCCAAGGCCGCCAAGCAACTGCAGCACTCCGGATTGGTGGTTCACTCTACTAATACTCTAATGCGTACGAAAGATGAAAAAGTGGAGTTGGCGCGCACCGTACTGTCGCTCCTTGGCGCAAGCGCAGCCCACGCCGCGGAGCCGTCATGATCCTTGTCCCGGTCAAGAACCTCGCCCACGCCAAGCAGCGCCTCGCCCCACTGCTCGACGCCTCGGCTCGGACGAAACTCGCGCAAGCTATGCTATTCGACGTTTTAGAAACCCTGGCTGCCTGTTCGAATCGCCCCGAAGTAGGCCTAGTCACGAGCGATCCTTTTGCCATCGATGCAGCGCGTCACTTCAAGTTTGAAGTGATCGCCGCCGATTCCAATCGGAGTGAAACCGATGCCATCGACATGGCAACAAAGTTCTGCGAATCGCGCGGAATAGATCACACACTGGTCATTCCCGGCGACATTCCGTTAATCCAAACGAATGAATTAGAAATGATTTTTCAAGCCGCCCCGTCGCAAGGTTCTGTCCTGGTCCCGTCCGCTGATGGGCGTGGCACTAACGCCGTCTGGCGCAGTCCGGCCGGATTGTTCCCGCTGCTCTTTGGCAATGACAGTTTCAAACCTCACCTTGCTGCGGCGCGAGCCACTGAGAAGCCTTGTATTGTGCTCTCACTGCCGGGCATCGCGCTGGATGTTGACTGTCCGTCCGATCTTCAGCAACTTGCAGCGGCTCCTGGTGACACACGCGCCCAGCGCCTGGCCCGAGAGTGGGAGCTCTTAGCCCTGGCTTTGGCGGCGAACGAATAACCAACACGGTTCAGTCTGTGCGGACCTCTACTCTTAAGTCGCGACCGGAATCAACCAATGGATCTTTCGCATCCAGCCACCGAAAGACTGCCCACTCTCAAGATCGCAAGAACACTCCCATTTCGCGCTCGCCAGAGTTGCGCATCATTCCTCTTCCCCTGCAGGCTGAAGTTCGTCCCGGAGCAGCCCTCGCAACTATGCTTCTGACCGCGCTGAAACACCAAAAACAAAAACTCGTTGCCGGCGATATCCTGGTCCTGAAACACAAAATCGTTTCCAAGGCGGAAGGGCAATTCGTAAAACTGGATAACATCCGTCCATCCAGGGCTTCCCGCGCCTGGGCTCTCCGCCATGATCTCGATCCCCGCGTCATTGAACTGGGTCTAACCCAAAGCCGGCGCATTGTCCGCCGCAAACGTGGCGTGCTGATTACCGAAACTGGCCACGGGCTCATCTGTGCCAACAGCGGTGTGGATGTTTCTAACGTGAACGGCGGACGCCACGCTCTTCTGCTTCCTGAAGATCCTGACCGCTCCGCCGCGGAACTGCACCGTGAACTGAAAAAACGCCTGAAACTTTCCATCCCCGTAATCATCACTGACAGTTTCGGTCGTCCGTGGCGCGAAGGCCTTACCGAGACCGCAATCGGCGTCGCCGGTATGAAAGCGTTGCATGACTATCGCCAACAACGGGATCCGCACGGTTACACGTTGAAGGCGAGCATCGAAGCCATTGCCGACGAACTGGCTTGCGCCGCTGGCCTCGTATGCGGCAAGCTGTCACGCACTCCGGCGTGTATCATTCGAGGTTTCCGTTACCGGCCAGGATCAGGAAGCGCCAGCGACCTGATTCGTCCCGCCGCTACCGACTTGTTTCGTTGAGAGTATTGTTGAGGAGACTTTGTGATCCGAACCTTGACCCAATCCGAACTGGAGAGCTTCCCTTCGCTGGAATGGTCCGACATTGCTTCGCGAATGACGTCTGCGACTCGAGCCGCGCTCGATCAGGTTCTGGAAACACAGGACGGCGGCCGCCTTTCCCGAGAACAATGCTTGCTACTAGCCAACGTCGAAGGCGACGATCTGCTCGGCCTGCTCGTCGCCGCCGACACCTTGCGTCGGGATTTGGTCGGAAATCTTGTCACCTACGTCGTCAATCGCAACATCAATTTCACCAATGTGTGTTTCGTTGGCTGCAAATTCTGTGCCTTCAGCCGCGGTCCGCGCGAGGCTGATACTTACTTCCTCAGCCTCGAACAACTCGCCCAGAAGACTGTCGAGGCTTGGCAGTTGGGAGCGACTGAAGTTTGCATCCAGGGCGGGCTGCCCCACGAACTCCCTCCCTTTCACTATCGCGATATTCTGCGCGCTGTGAAGAATGCCGTCCCCGCCATGCACATTCATGCTTTCTCTCCCATGGAGATCGTTTATGGCGTCGAACTTACGGGAATGCCATTGCACGACTATCTATGCATGTTGCGCGACAACGGACTCAACACTCTGCCTGGCACCGCGGCGGAAATTCTCGATGACGATGTGCGTTTCCTCCTCTCCCGCAACAAGCTCTCGACTGACCAGTGGAAGCAGGTGATCCGCACCGCTCACGGCTGTGGCATCCGCAGCACCTCGACGCTGATGTACGGCCACGTCGAGACTCCCACGCACTGGGTCAACCAACTTCTTCTGTTCCGTGAAATTCAGCGGGAGACTGGCGGCTTCACCGAATTCGTGCCGCTGGGATTCGTGCACTACAACACTTTGCTTTTCCAGCAGGGAATTTCACGCCCCGGTCCCACCCTCGCCGAGCACCTCAAAATTCATGCGCTGTCGCGCATCATGCTGACAGGCGCCATCAATAATATTCAAGTGTCGTGGGTAAAACTGAATCGGCAGCTTTCCCAGCTTTGCTTGCACGCGGGCGCGAATGATTACGGCGGCACGCTGATGGAAGAAAATATCTCGCGCGAAGCCGGGGCGACTGCGGGCCAATACACCAGTCCAGAACAGTTCCAAGCTTTGATTCTCGAAGCCGGCCGCATTCCCGCCGAGCGCAATACCACTTACACCCGGATCAATATCAAACTCCAGCCGGAAGAATTCATCGTCGAGCAGGCGTTCGAACCGGAATTCGCATGAGCCGGCCCATCGCTGTCCTCGGAGGCACCGGCCCAGAGGGCCTTGGACTGGCGCTGCGCTGGGCGCAGGCCGGTGAAACCGTCATCATCGGATCGCGAGATCTCAAGCGCGCCGAAGAAGCGGCTTCCAAGATTCAAGACAAAGTTGGCAGCAATGCGCGGGTCTCCGCAAAAGAGAACATCGAAGCCTGTGCTGTTGCCGACCTGCTCGTTTTCACCATCCCGTTTGAAGCCCACGCCACTTTGTTGAAGCAACTGAAACCTGCGATTCGTCCCGGCAGCATCGTGATCGACGCCACCGTCCCGCTGGCCGCGAGTGTCGGCGGACGCCCCACTCGCACGCTAGGCATCTGGCAGGGCTCTGCGGCACAAGAGACCGCCGAGCTCATGCCCAAAGGCGTATCGGTAGTAGCAGCGTTCCAGAATCTCTCAGCTACGTTGCTTAACAAGGACGGCCCGCTGGATTGCGACGTCATCGTTTGCAGCGACGACGCCAGCGCCATCCAAATCGTTCGTCCACTGGCGGCTAAAATTCCCGGCGTCCGCGCCATCGATGGCGGCAAACTGGAAAATGCGCGCATCCTGGAGCACATCACCGCCCTATTGGTCGGTCTGAACATCCGCCACAAGGGCGACTCCGGAATCCGCATCACCGGTCTATCGCCCAAGGCGTACCAAATGTAGCGCCGGCGTCCGCCGGCATCCTGAACGCCATGCCTGATTTCGCCATCCAGTTCCGAAACGTTGCCTATCGCCTGGAAAACGGCCGTGAGCTGCTGCATGATCTGAATCTCGACGTTCGACGCGGCGAAACTTTGGTCCTACTAGGCCGAAGTGGTTCCGGCAAAACCACCACCCTCAAACTCATCAACCGTCTTCTCACTCCCAGCGCTGGCGAAGTGCGCGTCGAAGGCCGTACCACTCGCGAATGGGACGTCATCCGCCTCCGCCGCATGATCGGCTATGTCATCCAGGATATTGGCCTCTTTCCTCATTTCACCGTGGCACGCAACATTGGACTCGTACCGCAAATCGAAAACTGGTCGCCCGACCGTATCCGGCAACGAGTCGAGGAGTTGCTGGAACTAGTCGGCTTGGACACCTCTCTTGGCCAGCGCTACCCGCGCGAACTCTCCGGCGGGCAGCGTCAGAGAGTTGGTGTGGCCCGCGCGCTGGCCGCCGATCCGCCTCTCCTTTTGATGGACGAACCCTTCGGCGCTCTCGATCCCATTACTCGCGCTGAACTTCAGCGTGAGTTCCTTGCTTTGCAGGGACGTCTGCACAAAACTGTTGTCTTCGTCACTCACGACCTGCACGAAGCGTTATTGCTGGGCACACGCATTGCGTTGATGGAGGCAGGCAGCCTGATAAGCGCGAACACACCCCAGGAATTTGTAAATTCCACTGAACCGATGGTCGCGGCCTACGTCGCTGCCTTTGGCACTCCCGAGATTCCCAAGCGAGCAAACCCATGAACATCTGGCAATTTATGTTGCACAATCACACCGAAGTCCTGGAGCTTACGCTGCAGCACCTGTGGTTGGTGGGCGCTTCCACTTTCTTCGCGGTCCTGATTGGAATCCCGCTCGGTATTCTGATTACCCGCTGGCCCGCGCTGAACAAACCCGTCCTCGGCACAGCCAACATCATTCAAACTATCCCCAGCCTCGCGCTCTTCGGATTCCTGCTGCCCGCTCCCTGGATCGGAGCTCGTGCCGACCGCCTCGCAATCCTGGCTCTCACCCTCTACGCGTTGCTGCCCTTGATTCGCAATACCTACACTGGAATTAAAGGCGTGGATCGCGCCGTAATCGAGGCGGGACGCGGCATGGGCATGACCGATCGGCAACTGTTATGGCAAGTGGAACTTCCCCTGTCCCTGGGTGTAATCATCGCAGGCGTGCGGATCGCGGCCGTGCTTTCCATCGGACTGGCAACCATCGCGGCCGCCATCGGCGCTGGCGGCTTGGGCGAATATATTTTTCGCGGACTGGCCATGGTCAACGACCAGGTAATTCTGGCGGGCGCAATCCCAGCCGCCGCTCTGGCCATACTTGCGGATGTAAGTCTGGGATGGCTGGAGAAACGTTTGGCCCCAAGTTAAGAAATTAACTCACCACGGGGTACGTCTCGAAGACGCTTACTATGAGCTACTACCTAGATTGAAGTGATGGTCACCTCGGCATGTTTAAGCGCGCTAGGTTAATCCACAAACCGTCTCCCTCATTGTCGAATGTTCGGAAAGTACCGGTTCGATTCTGCGCTGCAACGGCAGCGCTGTTTTGTTTCTTGTCCATAACGTCTAGCCTCTGCTGTGCGCAGGAGCATGATGTACTTTGCAGCGAGGGCAGCGGCGGTTTTGAAGCGGAATCCCACACTGGGGTTACGGTACAGGTGAGAGCGGCACGAAATGGAGGACTGGCTGCTCGGACATGTGAAGGAATTCTTGGCTGGAACAAGCACAGTATGACAATCGCGACGGGAGCCTCGCAGCTTGACATCGATGCATTGGGTGTAGATCTGGGCCTGGACGTACCCGTTGCCGCATTTCAAGTGAAGAAAATGGATAGCGACTGCTGCATGGAATATCAAATCTACTCTCTCGAAAGACCGCCACGGTTGCTGAGAACAATCACCGGCGGAGACTTCTTCAGCGCGGCTGACACAGATCTCGATGGCCGTGTTGAGATCTGGACTGACGATACCGCCGCGATAAGCAACTTCGAGAACTTGGACGTAACCGAATTGGGCTCTGCACCCACAATCGTGCTCCGCTTTGCGCACGGGAAACTACTGGACGTGAGTTCCGAGTTTCAACTCTATTTTGACCATGAAATCGCAGAGATTCGAAAGGGGCTTGACTCAGAAGACCTGAGCGATTTCAAAAGAAGTGATGGCAAACTATCGCCTGACACTCAGCTCTCGGCAGCGCGGCTACACCAATTGCGGGTCGTGAAAGCCAGGATACTGGAAATTGTCTGGTGTTATGTTTACAGCGGTCGTGAGCAGCAGGCGTGGCGCACGCTGGCCGAGATGTGGCCCACCGCCGATGTCGGCCGGATTCGGGCGGCGATTCTTAGCGCACGTGCTCGCGGCATCAGTGCTCAGGTCAATGGCGTCTCCACGGGAGTTCCAGCTAACCGAATAAAACGTGTGACGATCTTCGACGCTACAAGCGCTTCAGCAAACAAATTGGAAGTGATCCCACCTGAACCGATCCTGCTTCGGAGGCCTTCTCCGTCAGGTCCAGATTTTCCGCAGTCGGAGTTGCTCCTGGAGTTGGTGATCGACTCTGCTGGAAAAGTTCGGTCAGCCGAAGAAGCTGGAAAAGCGAAATCAGTGGATGCAGAGCTTATCTATGCCGCGACCGGATGGAAGTTCATTCCCGCGTTCAAGGCTGGCCGAGCCGTCGCTAGCCGGCTGCGCCTGGCCGTTGCTCTGAAGCGATGAGCTCCTGAAACTTGAGCAGACGTTAGCGTCTCTCTCAAAAAATGCGTAGTACTGAAACTTTCTGCATTCGCGTTCCTACCGGTCTGGACAGTGTCCAGCGCGTCAGAATGCAAGCTGCAAGAACCAAAGAGAGTATGGCGACATACACAATCCAACGTGGCCACCCCCTGGCGGGCGCTTTCCGAAAGTATGCGTTCCAAACGCCAACGACATTCGTCGCGCCAGAAGTTTGCTTGGAAATGATCTCGGTCTTGCGCAAGGACCTACGTGCCAGCAGATAACAGAGGCCGTAAATCCATAGAAGGACGAAGGCGGTAATCAACAGAGGGTTGTGAAGCGGATTCATGGTTACGCGATCACATCGCTACAGTGTGCCGAATATCCACAATTTTGCCGATGATCCATGGCCGCTCGTACCCAAAGATTCTATCGTGCGCAAACACTCTTATTATAAATCCAACAGATCGTTAGATACTGCCCTACCATGACGCGAACAATTTTCATCTTCGTCGCACTTACCGTTCTTCTCTCCTGCGGCCCTCCGCGCGAGAACCGCATCGTAATCGGTTCCAAGAATTTCACGGAGCAGCTCATCCTAGGTGAACTTATCGCACAACAAATCGAGAACAAGACTGGACTTCCCGTGGAGCGGCGCTTCTATCTTGCCGGCAGTTATATCTGCCATCAAGCGATCCTTGGTGGACGCATCGATATCTACCCCGAATACACCGGCACAGCGCTCACCGCCATCCTGAAACAAAAACCGGAAGGCAGCCGGGAGCAAGTTTACCAACAGGTTAAAAATGAATACGCCAACCGTTTCGCTCTCGCTGTCGGTCCTCCGCTCGGATTCAACGACACGTTTGCCATAGAGATTCGCGGCGAAGACGCGCGACACCTCGGTCTGAAAACTATCTCACAGGCAGCTCGGTACACTCCGCAATGGCGGGCTGGATTTGGTTACGAATTCATGGAGCGCCCCGACGGCTACCAGGGATTAGTCGCTACCTATGGCCTGCGCTTCGCCGCTCCTCCGCGCATCATGGATCTGGGCCTGCTAACCCGCGCCCTTAAAGACAAGCAGGTGGACTTGATTGCCGGAAATGCGACCGACGGACTCATTCCCGCACTTGACCTGTTTGTTCTTGAAGACGACCGCCACTACTTTCCACCCTATGAAGCCGTCCCCATCATTCGGCAGCAAACGCTCGCGCGTCATCCGGGAGTAAAACAAGCATTGGATGATCTTGCCGGAAAAATTTCCGATGATGACATGCGCCAACTCAATTACGCGGTAGATGGCCAAAAGCGGGACGTGAAAGAAGTCGTGCAGGAATTCTTGAAAAAGAAAGGTCTTTGACGATAGGGACGCCGTCCCGGGGCACAGTTACATCGGCCGCCGTTGCAATGTCGAAAGGCTCGTCGGGGAATTCCTTCGCAACAAGAACTCTGAAACCCTGAACTTTCCAATTGACTCATATCTATGAGTCATATAGACTCTTACTATGGCTAAGAGGCTGCAAGTGATTCTCCAGGATCTGAATTACCGCGAAATTCAACGGATGGCGCGCTCGCGCCACATGTCCCTCGCCGAATGGGTCCGGCAAGCGCTGGAACTGGCTCGCCGGCGCGAGCCTCTGGGCGACGCCGGAAAGAAACTTGAAGTCATCCGCGCCGCAGCACAACACGACTATCCAACCGCTGATATAGAAACCATGCTGGCGGAGATTGAGCGGGGGTACGGGACAGCCGCGCCGTGATTCTGATCGACTCCAATATTCCAATGTATCTGATCGGCGCGGCCCATCCACACAAGAGTGATGCGCAACGATTGCTGGAGAAGCTGGTCAGCGACCGCCAGCGTCTGGTCACCGATGCCGAGGTGCTCCAAGAGATCCTGCATCGCTATGTCGCAATCGCCCGGCGCGACGCCATCCAACCCGCATTCGACGCACTGCTTGGCATCGTGGATCAGGTGCTGCCAGTTGATCGCGCCGTCGCCGAGCGCGCTAAACAGATCGTCCTGGGTCGCCGGCACGTGTCCGCGCGCGACGCCGTGCACCTGGCCGTGATGGAACAACACGGTATCGAGCAAATCTTAACCTTCGATTCGGGGTTCGACGGCTTCCCCGGGATTAGACGTCTGTCCTAGAAGAGTCCATGCCAGAAGTGTCTCCTACATCAACCACACCGCATCCACATCCACAATCACTTGCGTTCGCGGAATCTTTTGCTGCGAAGCGTAAGCCAGCATCGAACGTAGAAGCGCGTTCAGTTTCTCGCGGCTAGAAGATTTCAAAACAAAATGATAACGGTAATCGCGCTTGAGTCGAACAATGGGTGCCGCCGCCGGCCCTAACACTCGTGTCCCTTCGTGCCGCGTCTTTTCAAACCACTTGCCGAGGACTCCAGACCATTCGAGCGTCTCATCGAGCTTGTCGCTGCGCACTAGCACATTCGCCAGCGCGCTATAGGGTGGATAGTGCATCCAGCTTCGGAAGCGTAGCTCTTTGTCGTAGAAGCCGGAGAAGTCGTGTGTCGCCGCATAATGCACCGCATAGTGTTCTTGAAAATATGTTTGCAGAATTACTTTGCCGGGTGTCTGCCCGCGTCCCGCTCGCCCGGCGACTTGGGTCAGCAATTGGAAAGTACGTTCCGCCGCGCGAAAATCCGGGAAACCCAAAGCGGCGTCGGCCCCGACAACTCCGACCAGTGTGACTCCGTGGATGTCATGCCCCTTGGCGATCATCTGCGTGCCCACTAACAGATCGAGTTCCCCTTCGTTGAGCGCATTCAGAGCGCGCTCAAAATCCTCACGACCGCGGACGGTGTCACGATCCAATCGGCCGATGCGCGCCTGCGGAAACATGCCATGCAGCAACTCTTCCAGTTTTTCCGAACCGGTGCCCAGAAAATAGACGTACTCACTGTCACAATGCACGCATGCTTTCGGTATCGCGGCAACGTAGCCGCAATAATGGCACTCCATGCGATGAGATCGTTTGTGATGAGTGAGCGCGATGGCGCAATTCTTGCACTCCAACACTTTCCCGCAAGTACGACACAGCACAAGCGGTGAGTATCCACGCCGGTTGAGCAGGACCATCACTTGCTCTTTGCCATCCAGGCGCTCTCTGATTTCTTGCGCCAGCCTTCGCGAGATGACCTGCTCCTGTCCAGTTTCCTGAAATTCCTGCCGCATGTCGATGATCTCGACCTCAGGCAGTGGCCTTTGCTCCACTCGGTCGGGCAGCTCAAGCAATGTGTATTTGTTTTTCCTCGCGTTGAAATACGACTCTAGCGACGGTGTGGCCGAGCCCAGTACAACCACTGCGTTGGCCATCTTGGCCCGCATCACAGCTACATCGCGCGCGTGATAACGTGGCGTCTCTTCCTGCTTGTAGGAGGAATCTTGTTCCTCGTCCACGATCACCAGCGCCAAATCTGAAACCGGTGCGAACACTGCAGATCGCGTGCCCACCACCATGCGCGCATCGCCGCGTTTGATTCGATGCCACTGTTCCGCCCTCTCCTGATCGGAAAGCGCGGAGTGCAGAATGGCAACCCGATCGCCGAAAATCTGACGCAGGTCCGCCGCCACCGCAGGCGTGAGCCCAATTTCCGGGACAAGGAGAATGGCCGAGCGCCCTGCGTCGAGCACCGAGCGCATGCCGGCAAGATAAACGGCAGTTTTGCCCGATCCCGTGACGCCATGCAGCAACATGCCGGAAAACTTGCGCGCGTTCACAGATTCCTGGATGCGCTGGAGCGCTTCCTGCTGCGCGCGATTGAACTGGAAATCAAATGGCGAAGGTCGGGCCTTCAGCGCGGACATGGTGAAGCCAGCCGGCTCTTCAACCATCAGAACGATTCCTCGCTTTACGAGAGTGCCCAACGTTGTGCGGGGAACCTCCAGCGCGTGCAGGGTTTCGACGGGCACTTTTCCTCCCGCGGCGGCGAGTGTGTCGATTAACGTTCTCTGATTAGCATTGAGTTTGCCTTCGGCGCCTCTCAGTACCGCGACCTTCACCACGCGTGCGGCATCGCGGGCGCTCGAGTGGTCCTCTCGTACAATCCATTTCTTACGCACCATCCCGGTGAGAACGGATTTGGAGACACGGGTTGCCGCTCGCAAACTTTCTTCTTTGACCTCATCACGCTCACTCAAATAATCAAGCACTCGAAACTCAGCCAGTTGATCGTCTGGCGTCTTGCGCGAACGGCTTGATGAGCCGGACATTCCCGCTTCATGAAGCGCCAGATGCCCGGCTTCCGCGATGCGATAAGAAATCATTCTTTTGAATTCCGCGCCGAGGGGCAACATAGTCCGCAAAACTTCACCGAGCGGCGCCAGGTAGTAGTCAGCGATCCATTTGCCGAGGCGCATCAGTGATGGGTCGAGCACTGGCTCTGGGTCGAGGACTTCGATAAGCTTTTTGGTTTGAACTTTAGGTTTGTGATCGTGGAGGTTTACGACAATCCCCGACAGGCGCTGCTGGCGGAAGGGAACTAGAACTCGTCCTCCGATGACGGGCTGCATGCCATCCGCGATGGCGTAGGTGAAAGCAGTATCCAGAGGCACCGGCAGGGCAACGTCACAGAAATCAGGCATTCCAAGTATCGCCGGCGTCTTGCCGGCTCAAAGGCATCGTAACATCCGCAATGAAGAAGTGTTCCACGTGGAACATTTGTACTCGCGAAAGTGTATGTACACTCATATACGTATATCTATAAATCGAAGGGACGGAGAAGTGTTACGAGACGCCCCGACAGATTGTGGGATGGGAGACAGCCAGGACGTATCTGGCTTAAGGCTCCGCTTTAGCGGGCACCGCCAAACCCAGTTCCTTCATCACCATTTGCAAATCTTTCCAAGTCTCTTTCTTCTGGCGCGGATCACGGAGCAGGAAGGCAGGATGGTAAGTCACCGCCAACTTGGTGCCTCGAAAGTCAAACCAGCGACCGCGCAACTCCGACATGGGGGCGTTGATGGCCAGCAGCGTCTTCGCCGCAACCGCACCTAGAGCTACGATCACTTTGGGTTTTATGGCAGCGATCTGGCGCATGAGGAACGGAGAACAAGTTTCGCATTCTTCACGTTCCGGAGTGCGATTTCCGGGCGGACGGCATTTGATGATGTTGGCGATGTAAACATCTTCCCGCTGTATGCCCATGGCCTTGATCATGTTGTTCAGTAGCTGGCCGGCGCGGCCTACGAAAGGCTCCCCTTGTTGGTCTTCGTCGGCGCCGGGAGCTTCGCCGATGAACATCAGTTCTGCGTGCGGATTGCCCACGCCGAATACGATCTGTTTGCGTCCCTGTTGATGGAGTGGGCAGCGAGTGCAATCGCCCAGGTCCTCCCGGATCGTGCGTAGCAGTAGTGCGGGGTCTTCGACAACGGACGTCTCCGGTTCACGCGGGAGTTCGGCGTTGGGTTCGCGGCGGTAGAAATCGTAGATGCCGAGCTCGTTGTAATAGCGGATCCTTTCAGTCAGTGCGCTGCGGAGTTGTGGATCGAGGGTGCGAGACATTTAGCGTACAAGCATTTTAGTTCGTATGATTTTTGCTTGTGTCATTTTAATTTGTATCATTTTTTAAAGTTTGATGTGGGGGTTGTAGTTTGATTTGGTTTTGAGGTTAGTTCGTGGTTTTGATTTTCGCAGTTCAAAAGCCTCACGTTGCTCGCTCACCCAGCGCTGAAGCGCTGGGCAAAGTTATTTAGCCTCTAACGGGGCCTAGTCCGGTCATCAGCCCGCGGTGATCGTACGCCCACAAAATTTAGAAACTCGAGTGGTACACCAAGCTGCGGCCCGGTCGCTACGCCCTGACGTTCGGCGCGGTGCTGAGTATCCGCTGGCGGAGGCGGACGACCTCATCAAGAACGCGCTGGGCGACTTCCCATTTGGTGGTTTCGGCGACGTCCACGACGGAGTCGTGAGTGATGATGGTGACGGCGTTGCGATCAGAATCGAAACCAATGCCTTCGCGCGAGACATCGTTGACCACGATGGCGTCCAGCGATTTTGAGGCCAGCTTCTTGCGGGCGTTCTCCAGTGCGTTCTGGGTTTCGGCAGCGAACCCCACAACAATTTGCGAATCTTTATGACGCACGATCTCGGCGAGAATGTCCACCGTGGGCTCGAGCTCAAGCGACATTGGTCCAGTGCGCTTGATTTTTTGGGACGCTGTCGATTTCGGGCGATAGTCCGAGACGGCAGCGGTTTTGATAACTATCGTCGCTTCCGGCAACAGTTTCAGCACTGCCTGGCGCATTTGTTCAGCAGACTCGATTTGCGTAACCTCGGCTGCGCCCGGTGGCGTCAGCGCGGTGGGGCCGCTGACCAGCAGCACACGCGCTCCACGGCGCGAGGCTGCTTCGGCCAGAGCGTATCCCATGCGTCCGCTGGAACGGTTGGTGAGATAGCGTACGGGGTCGACTTTTTCTCGCGTAGGGCCGGCAGTAACTAGTATTGTTTCGCGGACAAGATCCTGCGGGGCTCCTAAAGCCTCCATTAGCGCAGCAATAATGACGTCGTTTTCCGCCAAACGTCCGGGGCCGGTCATGCCGCACGCCAGATAGCCTTCGCCGGGCTCGACCATCCGCACGCCGCGCTTTTTCAAGATTTCGAGATTCGCCTGCGTGGCCGGATGATTCCACATGTTGACGTTCATGGCAGGCGCTACCACGACCGGAGCGGTCGTTGCCAGATACAGCGTAGTCAGAAAATCAGTGGCCATGCCTTGCGCGAACTTGGCCAGGACGTCGGCGGTTGCGGGAGCGACCAGCAGGGCATCGATGGACTGAGCGACGGCTATGTGCTCGACGGCAGAATCAATATTCGGCTCAACGTTGCCGTTGCTATTGCCCTCACCTCCGGCGAACATGTCGGTAATGACTTTTTCGCCGGAAAGTGCGGCAAAGGTCAGCGGCCGCACGAATTCCTGCGCAGCCCGAGTCATGATGACCTGAACCCGGATGCCGCGTTCCTGCAGCAGGCGGACAATCTCTGCCGCCTTGTACGCTGCAATGCCGCCACTAACTCCGAGGGCTACTCTCATACTTACCTTTGATGATTCAGAGTTCGATGTCGAACCATCCATTAGAAGAAGGTAGTCGCCAGTCTCCTAGTCCTTGAGGGGAGCTTTATCCAGGATTTCACTGGCGACTTCTAGCGCGGATCGGGGGATTTCAGGGATGACCCACTTCACTTTGCCGGCCCTGATTTCATCCTGGGCGATTCGGCAGGGTTTGCGTGAGTGGGTGTCGATGACGGGAGGGGCGCCGCCTTGTAACTGCCGGGCGCGTCGGGCCGCCACCAGGATGTAACGATAGTTGCTGTCGAAGCCGTCCATCAACTTCATTTGAGTCTCCCGTGTCCCAAGTCTCTGTTCAACTCATTTTCGCTTCGTATCCATCGCGCCTTCCGGCACAAACGAGGCCAGTATCGGTTGCAGACGTTCACGCACGTTGCTCAAACGCCAGCATTCGGCTCGTGCGAGAGTGTCAGCGGCGGCGGCAGAATTTCGATCTCCCGAGCGGTTAAGCCGTTCCGCCAGTAAGATCGACTTAAGCGCTTCGATGGAATCTTCCAGGCGGTCGTTCACCAAAATATAGTCGTATTTGGCATAATTCTCAATCTCACGGGTGGCCGTGACCAGGCGGGTTTGGATTACGTTTTCGGCATCCAGACTTCGATGGCGCAGGCGAGTTTCCAATTCCTGACGATTGGGAGGCAGGATAAAAATGCTGACCGCATCAGTAATCTTACGCTTGATCTGTTCCGCACCTTGTACGTCGATGTCGAGAAGCAGGTCATGGCCGCGCTGTTCTGCCTCGCGCAGAAAACGCCGGGCGGTGCCGTAGCAGTTGCCAAAAACTTCGGCATGTTCGAGGAATTCGTCGTTGCGCAGCATCTGCTCGAATTCAGCCCGCTGCACGAAGAAATACTCGCGTCCGTTCTGTTCGTCGCCGCGGGGGGACCGCGTGGTGTAGGAGATGGAAAAATCCAGACCGGGAATGATTTTACGAACGCTATTCACCAGGGTGGACTTGCCTGAACCTGACGGGGCCGAAATGATGTAAACGTTCGTCATTCGATGTTCTGGACCTGTTCGCGAGCTTTCTCGATCTCTGCCTTGATGGCCAATCCCATTTCAGTGATTTTTAGAGCTTCGCCTGCGAGACCGGATGTTTTCGAGAGCAGCGTATTGGCTTCCCGATTCATTTCCTGCAGCAGAAAATCGAGTTTTTTGCCGACTTCTCCACCTTCATCCAGCAAACCCAGGAAGTGCTTTACATGGGTATCGAGGCGTACTAGCTCCTCCTGGATGTCACTGCGATCCACGAGCAGCGCCGCTTCCTGCAAAATGCGCTCGGGTTCTACTGATGTGCCGATCATCTCCTGCATGCGGCCCTTGAGCTTTTCCACATAGGTTTGAAGGATGGCATGGCGATGTTTGTCTACGCCCTGGCTGGCTTTTTGTACATGGCCCATACGCTGGCGTAACTCACGCTCGATACCCCTTCCCTCTTCCTCACGCATCTGGTTGAGCCTGTCCAGAAGCTCCTGAAGTTTTGCAAGAACCGATGTTTCCAATTCGTTATCGGCGGGTAGAACACTCGCATCCACTGCTCCGGGCGTGCGAAGTATGACGTTGAGGTCTGGCTCCGCGGCCAGGCCAAACTCGGCAGCGGCAGCACGAAACGCCTGAATGTAGCCCCCTACCAGGGCTCGGTTCAGAGAGAAATTTTCTGCGCCGCTGCGTTCGACATTCAATGAAAGATCGACGTGTCCGCGGGCCAGCTTCTCTTTCAGCAGACGGCGCAGCTTCATTTCCAGCGCGTCGCTCTCGGAGGGCATGCGAAAGTGCAGATCAAGAAAACGATGATTCACCGCTTTCAACGATAAAGTGAAACCGAGCTGGCCATTCACCTGGCCTTTCACCTGCGCGAAACCGGTCATGGAACGGATTGGCATCGGGAGAATTTACGATTGTCGATTTACGATTTCCGATATAACTGTCCTGTTTACTGTCATCGAACAGCCTCTGCTTTGGGCTGCTCTGACTCCGCAAACTGGAGATCGTACAAGCGGCGATAGGTGCCGAGCTTCTGCATCAACTGCTCGTGCGCGCCGATATCGGTGATAGTTCCGTTCTCCAGGACAACGATGCGATCGGCGCGGCGTACCGTGGAAAGCCGGTGCGCAATCACGAACACCGTGCGGCCGGTCATCAGATTCTGTAGCGCAGTCTGGACCAGCGATTCGGACTCGCTGTCCAACGCCGATGTTGCTTCGTCCAGAATCAGAATTGGAGCATTCTTCAGCAGAGCGCGTGCGATGGCGATGCGCTGGCGCTCGCCTCCGGATAGCCTCACACCACGCTCGCCGATCATGGTGTCATAACCAGCGGGCAATTCCGTGATGAAGTCGTGGGCCAGGGCAGCACTTGCGGCGGCTTCGACTGCATTTTGAGAAACCTGGGGCTGTCCATAGGCAATATTGTTGCGCAGCGTGTCGTTGAAGAGCACCGTTTCCTGGGTGACGACACCGATCTGTGAACGCAGCGAAGCCAAAGTAGTGTCGCGCACGTCGCGGCCATCGATCAGCAATCGCCCGGCGGTGACATCAAAGAAACGCGGAATCAAGTGGACCAGAGTGCTCTTGCCAGCGCCGCTTGAACCTACCACTGCCAGAACTTCGCCTGATCTTACTTCCAGATTGATGTCGCGGAGAATTTCGCGGGCTTCTTCTCCGTTGCCGTCATAGGAGAAGCAGACGCTCTCAAAGCGGATGCTATTTGCGAATGCGGGAAGCGGCTGTGCACCGGGCTTTTCGCGCACATCGTCTTCGGTGTCCATGAAAGTGAATATTTCAGACGATGCGCCCAGGGCCTGCTGGAAATTGTTGTTGAAGAGAGCGAACTTGCGTACGGGATCGTAAAGCTTGAACACGGCCACGATGAATGCGAGGAATGTTCCGGCGGTGAAGATGCGATGATTGATTTGGTCACGGCCCAACAGTAGGAGCAAGGCAATGGCAATCGCGCCAAAAATATCCATCAGCGGTGAACTAATAGCCGCTGCCGCCACTGATCGCAGGTTAGCCCGGAACAGGCGTTGCGCCGCTTTGCGAAAGCGGGCAATCTCCCACGATTCCATACTGAAGGCTTTCACGATACGGTTGCCGGTAATACTTTCATGAAGGATGTTCTGGATATCGGCGAGCTGGTCCTGACCGCGGCGGGTCGTGTGACGCACTCTGCGTCCAATCTTTCCCGCGGAGTACACGATGATGGGAACGAACAGTAAAAGCACCCAAGCCAGCCTCCCACCGAGCAGGACGACCACTACGGCCGTAAAAATCAGGGTAAAGAATTGTTGCAGGAACTCCGCCAGTACGTTCGACATGGCGAACTGCACGCGTTCGATGTCGTTGACGATGGTTGAAACCAGGCTACCAGTCGTGTGCTTTTGATAAAACGCTGCAGAGCGACGCAAGACGGAATTGTAGAGGTCATTGCGCAGATCGGTGATCATGCCGAAGCCGGCGTAGTTCACGAGATACGTTCCCGCGTAATCCAGGATTCCCTTGAGAACAGTGGCAGCAACCAGGGCGAAGGCAACGACTGTCCACGGATTCTGAAAGTGCGAAGGGACAAATTGCTGCAAATAAATCGCGTTGCCCGATACGGGCAGTTTGAAGAGTTGCATCTGGCGGGAAGGCGACCCCGGATTCAATACGCGGTCGAAGATAGGTCCGATGAGCAACACACGGAAGGCGTCCAGCAAACCAACGGCTGCCATCAGTAGCACGGAGGACAACAACTGCCACCAGTACGGGGCTACATATCGAAGAAGGCGTGTCAGTTGTTGCATGGGCCTCTGGGCGGTTGGAGCGGGCGGCCCTCGGATAAGGGATTAGTCATGTGTTGCAAGGTCTTATTCTACTTTAGGCGTCAGGTCTAGGGCATTAGGCTTTTGGTGTCAGGGGCGGTCACGGTCGCGAGATTCAAATTTCAGTTCTTAGTTCTTGGATCTCGGTTCTCAGGGTTGCGAGCTTACTTAGGACTGTCACGATGCACGACCTTCACCCGGTAGCCTGCCTTGCGCAGACGCCTGCTGACTTCTTCGCTGATCATTACGGAACGATGCTGGCCGCCAGTGCAGCCGAAAGAGATGGTCAGATAGCTTTTTCCTTCCCGGATGTAATGCGGCAGCAAGTAAACCAACAATTCTGAGATTCGTTCTATGAATTCCCTGGTTTGGGGGAACGACCGGATGTATTTGGCTACCTTGGGGTGGCGTCCGGTGAGCGGACGGAACTCCGGGACGAAATGTGGATTGGGTAAAAAGCGGACATCGAACAGCAGGTCAGCGTCCTCGGGCACTCCATGTTTGAAACCGAAGCTTACGCAGGAGACCATGATGTTCTTGTCCGACTCGTACTTCTGAAAGCGTTCTGTGATGTAGGAACGCAATTCGTGGACATTGAATCGAGAGGTGTCGATGACGAGATCGGCTATGGCGCGAATGGGACGCAGGTGGCGGCGCTCCGCGGCGAGAGAAGATTTGACGGGCGCGTGGGCACCCAAGGGATGCGGCCGGCGAGTCTCGCTGAAGCGTCGTAGGAGGATTGATTCATCCGCTTCAAGGAAGATCATTCGGGTGGGCAACAGGCGCTTGACCGACTTCACGATTGCGGGCAGGGCTTCGAGCTGAGTGCCCTCGCGTACGTCCACTACCAAAGCGGTGCGTTCGATCTCAGAGGATTGCCCTACCAGCTCGGCGAAGCGGGGAATCAGGCCAACCGGAAGATTGTCGACGCAATAATAGCCGAGGTCTTCGAAAGCCTTAAGCACGGAGGCTTTACCGGAGCCGCTCATGCCGGTGATGATAACCAGCTCTCCAGCGCGTCGACTGCCACCGGAGGGCTTTTTGCGGACAGTGTTCCGCACTCCGCGCCGTAGCCTGCCCGTAAGCTTGCGTATACCCATTCCCGAGGGATGTTAGCAGGGACGGGGGAGGGTCGCCAGTTTGCGACGGAGTATCGGCCAGTCCCCATGCCAATAGCCGGTACAGTAACAATTGCATCGAAGTACGGAGAATCCCGTATGGGTAGATAGCCTTCGGCGTGACACTTTCAGAGTAGCTGCTGGAGTACTGCTAGCGCGCCGCTGCAGAGAAGGATTTGACGTGACCAAACAAGTGTTGTTTCTGAGCGCTGTATTTGTGTCTCTAGTGCCAATACAGATTTTGGGTAATGAGGCTGGGTTTGAGACCCCGGGCAGTGCGCTTGCGTTCGCCCCAGAACGTTTTCCTACCGCGGTCCTATTCAATGGCAGCCTTGCGGGTGCTCATCCTAGGGCGTACCAAACGGGCCGGGTATCTGGCCAGCCCTGGCGCTACACATTGTCTCGGCCAGTCATCGGAAATGGCGAGAGTGTGGTTGGAAGCGGCGTCGAGCCGGATGTCGATGTATCTGGCGCGCGGGGTCTGTCTTCGATCGTGAAGATCGACGATGGGGCGATTAACATTTCCGTGCCCGAGCCCGGAACGATGACGACGCTGGGTACAGGACTGGCCACGATTGCTTTTCTGATATGCAAAAAGAGACAAGCGCACTCTTTTCTACATTAAGCCCCTCTCAAACATTCCTACCTGTTCTGGGCTGCTTACAGAAAGCACGGTATGGAAGTAAAGGGATTAAGTACGTAAGCTGGAGTTCTTGGAGGAACTATGCTCTGGACGATATTTGTGATTCTGCTCATCATGTGGCTTCTGGGATTTAGTTTTCACGTTGCCGGAAGTCTAATCCATTTACTGCTGGTAATTGCAGTCGTGGTCCTGATCGTCAACCTGCTTACCGGGCGCAGCAGCGCGGTTTAGCAGGGATGGTTTAGTAGGGTGGTAAGTCGGCACGCTTTGTGCCAGCGGAATTAAGTCGTACCTTCTTCTAACGGTCGCGGCCACCCTGCGACCGCTCTGCCACGACAATGGCGCGCGATCTCGGGATCGCTCTTCCTGTGTTTGGCGACAATACTCTCGATCGGAGGAACTCCCCCATGAAATCAGTTGTGTTTTTGTTTCTTGCCGGCATTCTGATGCTCTCCACGGTGGCTTGCAGCCAGCGTGCAAATGATGTTTCCTACAAAGACAGCGTCAAAAAGGCGCTCGAACAAGCAGATATCAAAGATGTGACGGTAGATGAGGATCGCGACAAGAACACCATCACATTACGCGGTAAGCTGCATACCGAGAATGCGAAACAACAGGCCGGCGAAATCGCTCAGGCGGCGGCCGGGACCCGGGTTATTGCCAACGAAATCAGCATCGAGCCGGTGGGAATGGAATCTCAAGCCAAGAAGATTGAGTCCAACGTTGACGATGCTATTGAAAAGAACTACAAAGCAATGCTCATTTCCAAAGGACTGGACAAGCAAAAAATCGACTTCAAGGCCAACAATGGAGTGCTCACGTTGAAGGGAAAAGTTAAGACTCCGCAGCAGCGTCAGCAAGCCGAACAGGTCGCAGCCAATGTGCCGAACGTTGCCCAGGTGGTAAATGAGATCGAGGTGAACCGCTAGGGTTACCCGGACGCGTTTCATCCATCGATGAAGAAAAAGGGCACACACTGTGTGCCCTTCTTGGTTTCGGATGCCGGACGCGGGATACTCCCTCTCCGGATCTCTGCCGTGTCAATCGCTAAGATATTTCTTTAGGAAGCTCAACGTTCGCAAACCGGCATCGCGCGATATCTCGCCGCTGAAGCCGTGGCCCGCACCGGGATAGATCTGCATTTCGTAAGCAATTCCTTTTTTCTCCAAAACTTTCTGCAGATGATACGCCTCTTCTACCGGCACCATCTTGTCGGCTTCGCCATGCAAAATCAGCACCGGGCACAGGCGTCGCATAAAGAATTTCATTTCTTTGGGAAGGCCTCCAAAAAAATCCACCACTACCCGGATGCGAGCATCGATAGCGGCATTCGAGAGCGCAAGATAGGCTCCCAGAGAGAATCCGAGCAGGCCGATACGCTCGGGATCGACATGGGGTTGCCTCGATACGAAACTGACCGAGTCCCAAAGCGTTTTCATCCAGATGGGGAAGTGGCGAAAAATGATTTCGCGATTCACTTCGACGGTACCGGTACGGTCGAAGTAGTGAAGGACATAAACTGCAAAACCTCCTGCGGCGAGCGAACTGGCCGGTTCAGCCATGCTGGAATGGCCGCCGCCGGAGCCATGCAGGCCTATCACCGCGGGAAAGCGCTGGCCGTGATCGTCTGGCAAGAAGCAATCGACGCGGATGGTTTTGTCGCCGCTTTCGAGACTAATTTGGGATTGGATTACGGGGAACATAAAGTCAGCAATCAGCACTCAGCAGTCAGCATTTGGCACTTAGCACTTGGCCCTTATATTTTTGTGGCGGTCTCGGCAAGTTTCACTGTTATCGTCTCCTCGGCTAACCGACGTAGCGACTCGTCGAAAGGGGGGCGCGCAATGCCGCGTTCGGTGACGATGGCGGTGACGTATTTCGAGGGCGTAACGTCGAATGCGGGGTTCTCCACTTGGACGCCTTCGGGCGTAACCGTCTTGCCGGCAAAATGGGTGACTTCGCGGGGATTTCTTTGCTCGATGGGAATCTCATCACCGCTTGGAGTTTGCAGATCGATGGTGGAGAACGGAGCGGCGACGTAAAAGGGAAGTCCGTTTTCTCTCGCTAACACGGCAACTGTGTAAGTTCCGATTTTGTTGGCTACGTCGCCATTGGCTGCGATGCGATCCGCACCTACGATAATGGCGCCGATCTTGCCTTGCTTCATCATTGCTCCTGCCATGTTGTCGGAGATGACGGTTGTGGGAATGCCGTCTTTCATCAGTTCCCATGCTGTGAGACGTGATCCCTGGAGGAAGGGTCTGGTCTCGTCGGCATAGACGTGGATTTTCTTTCCCTGCTCGATGGCGGCGCGGATTACACCCAGAGCAGTGCCGTATCCGCACGTGGCCAGCGCTCCCGCATTACAATGCGTGAGCACGCCGCCACTGGCGGGCATCAGAGCTGCGCCATGCCGGCCCATTGCCTGGTTGGCAGCGATGTCCTCAGCGTGCATGCGTTGCGCTTCTTCGATCAGGGATTGTTTGATCTGCGCCATGGGCTTCCCGCTGAGAAGTTCGAATTTGTCGCGCATGCGGCGGATCGCCCAGAATAGATTTACTGCCGTCGGTCGAGTCTTTCCGATCATGTCGCAGATGTCATCGAACTCGTGCCTAAGATCGTTTATGTTTTCGGTTTTGGAATTCTTTATGCCGAGTGCGATACCCATGGCGGCAGCCACACCGACCGCGGGTGCGCCACGAACGACCATGTTGCGGATTACGTCGGCGACCTGCTCGTGAGTCTTGCAGGTGACGTAAACTTCTTCATTGGGCAGCTTCGTCTGATCGATGAAGCGTACGCCGGATGAAGTCCACTCAAGAGTTTGAATCATAGTTTGATCGGTCTTCGCTGGCCGCTGGCCACTAGTCACTAGCCACTTGTTACTACACTCTGTGTTCTGCGCAGCGGTTACGCGGTGTGTTGGTCACCGCTGGATGGCCACACAGTTCGCACGCTACACCCCCGAGGGGCGCTGCATTCGCTGTCCCGTTGTTTTGCAACATGTGTTCCCGCCGCACATCGCTGGCCGTGAAGATGGAGACAAAGAGAGCTGGCGCAGCAGCCTTCTCCACGCTCGCACGCCCACCAGCTTCCTGACGCTCGACCAGGCACATGACTCCCTCGATGGTGAATCCGAATTCGCGCGCTGCTTCAATCGCTTGAATTGTGGAAGCTCCCGTGGTGCACACATCATCCACAATCACCACTGGCGCACCTTTCTGGCGAAAGCCCTCGATGCGCTGCCCGGTACCATGTTGCTTTTCAGCTTTGCGCACGAGAAATCCGTGTAATTCGCCGCTGATAACCGCAACGGCCACGACGATCGGATCGGCGCCCATGGTCAGACCACCGATAGCCCGGGGCTTCCAACCGCGGGCGCGAATTTCGTCCAGAAAAACCTGTCCCGTGAGTCGCGCGCCTTTGGCATCCAGAGTGGTCGTGCGACAGTCCACGTAGTAATCGCTGCTGGCGCCAGAAGACAACTTGAAATCTCCCAAGCGGAATGACTTGGTGGCCAGCAGGCGTAATAGCTCCTGGGAGGCTGCGGACATGGAAAACCTACGATAACACGATGGGGGAGATCAGTTCTCCGCTCTCAGTCGCCCGTTTTTCAGAAAGCGAAGGTCAGAGGTCGGAGTTCACTTGGACAATTTATCTAAGTGGCGGAAGCCATCAGTGACTACGAAAATCAAAGCGGAGATGGTGGCGTTGTATGCGATATGCATGAGGAGGCTGGCTGCTACAGACTTCGTAACTGCGCGCGTGATGGTCAACGCCAGTCCAACGAGAAATACAACCAGCACCGGCGCCCAGGCGCGCCCTAATTGAGGCGCGTGAATGACGCCGAAACTGGCCGAAGTTAGAAGGATTGCCGCAACGACACCCAGACGGCGAACCAGCACGGGATAGAGGAATCCGCGAAAAAAGAATTCTTCGAGCAAGGGAGCCAGGGTGACGCCGAAAAGGGACAGAGCCCATGCCTCGCGCGGAGTTCGGAAAAAACGATCAATGGGGAGTTCCTTGGGCATGGGCAGAAAATGCGCCAGGCCTTGGAGCGCGAGAGCCAAGAGGACGCCTCCGAAGAAGTATGCGGACCAACTTTGAGGCCAATTCCATCGAATCGCTCGCCGGAAAGATTCCCCGGGCACGCGCTTTACCAACGACACCATGAAGAGCAGTACTACGATATAGGCGATTAATTGCGCCAGCACTGTCACCCATGGATAACCCGCAACTTCAAAAATTGTCGAATTCGGATAGAGAAGCCGTTGGGCTGCGAAGGCAATCAAGAGCAGAAAAGCGACGATCGAGACAATGGTCAGAATCGCGATCTGCAGCACGTCCCACTCGTTCCATGACGGATTTTCTGAAATGACACTCGAGGGCGGCGATGATCCGTCGCCGGGAAGGGATCCTGGCGGGGGAATCGGATTGAGAGGCGATGACAAGCGATTCAGCGCAGCTAAACAGCTTTGAATTTACACGAAAAAGATGCTCGATGCGGATCACTTGGAGGGGGTTCGGCGTTAGGCGCTAGAAACCATGTCCGATGCCGGGATTCTTCCGTTCCCACTAAAAAAGTGAAGGAGTGCCTCTCCCGTATACGACTTTTTATTGCGTGCTACCTGTTCTGGGGTGCCCTGGGCCACGATTCGGCCACCGCCTTCTCCGCCTTCGGGGCCAAGGTCGATAATCCAATCGGCGTTCCGAATAACGTCAAGGTTGTGCTCGATGATGACAATGGTATTGCCCAGGTCCGTGAGCCGGTGCAGAACGTCAAGCAACTTCTTGACATCGTCGAAATGCAGGCCCGTGGTGGGTTCGTCTAGCAGGTAGAGGGTCTTGCCGGTTTGACGCTTGCTCAACTCGCGGGCCAACTTGATGCGCTGGGCTTCGCCGCCGGAAAGTGTGACTGCCGATTGTCCAAGATGAATGTAGCCCAAGCCAACGTCGACTAGAGTTTGCAGCTTCTGTTTCACTTGCGGGATATTTTCCAATATCTGCAAAGCCTCGGACACCGGGGTTTCCAGCAAATCGGCGATGGAACAGTCTTTATATTTCACCGCCAGGGTCTCGCGGTTATAACGTCGGCCACCACAGACTTCGCATAGGACGTAAACGTCGGGCAGAAAATTCATTTCGATGCGGCGCTGGCCCTCACCCTGGCACGCCTCACAACGGCCACCGGCGACATTGAATGAAAATCGGCCGGGCTTGTATCCCCGCTCACGTGATTCCGGCAGCATGGCGTATAGGTCGCGTATCTGGGCGAAGACGCCGGTGTAGGTCGCGGGGTTGGAACGCGGAGTTCGCCCGATCGGGGATTGATCGATGCGAATGACTTTGTCGATATTTTCCGCGCCAGCGATGCCTTTGTGTGCGCCAGGTTCTTCTCGCGAGCGATAAAGTTTTTTGGCTAGGGCGCGGTAGAGAATGTCGTTGACCAGGGTGGATTTGCCGGAGCCGGAAACTCCGGTGACGACCGTCATGACTCCCAGGGGAAAAGTGACATCCAGATTCTTCAGATTATTTTCGCGCGCGCCCAAGATCGCAATGCCAGTACCGTTGGGATGGCGGCGCTGGGCGCGCATGTCAATTTGCGCCCGGCCGGAAATGTACGCGCCGGTAAGGGACTCGGGCACACGGACAATGTCTTCCGGCGTGCCGGAGGCGACCAGATTTCCGCCGTGCCGGCCGGCGCCGGGACCAAGGTCGATCACGTAGTCCGCGCGGCGAATGGTTTCCTCGTCGTGCTCCACCACCAGAACCGTGTTGCCCAGGTCGCGCAACTCTTCCAGTGCTTTCAGCAGACGCCCATTATCGCGATGATGCAAGCCGATGGAAGGTTCATCGAGCACGTACAACACACCGCGTAACTTGGAACCAATCTGAGTGGCGAGCCGGATGCGCTGTCCTTCGCCGCCGGAAAGCGTGGCCGCGGATCGATTGAGAGAAATGTAGCCCAGACCTACTGCATCCAGAAATTGCAAGCGCTCCACAATCTCGTGCACGATGCGCCCAGCAATGATCTGCTCGCGTCCGGCAAGTTTGATCTTTCGTGCAGCCTCAAGCGAGCGTGACACCGGCAGCGCGGTGAAATCGGCGATTGACACGCCATTCACCGTCACGGCCAGGCTCTCGGGGCGCAAACGCTTGCCGTTGCAGGCTGGACACTCAGTGGCAGACATATAGTCGAGCAGATATTCGCGGTAGTTATCGGAACTCGATTCGTCCAAATTTTGTTTGAGATATCCCAGGATGCCGCGAAAGCCCGTCTTTCCCTTTCCCGCTTCACCGTAGAGCAAGAGGTTCTGGGTCTTGTCAGGAAACCTTTCGAAAGGTATGCCCAAGTCAAAGCCGTGTGCGGCAGCGACGATCTGTAACTGATGAATCAGATTTTGCGATGCTGAGCCCGGCCCCAGACCACCTTCAAGCAAAGGCTTGGACCAATCCACAATCACTTTCGCCGGATCGAAATCGTAACGGCTTCCCAGTCCATGGCATTCGGGGCAAGCGCCGTAGGCACTGTTGAAGGAGAAGGAACGAGGCTCGAGTTGCGGAACGTTGATGCCACAATCCGGACATGCCAGCTTTGCGGAGTAGAGCTGTTCCTCGCCGCCAACTACTGCCACCTGCACGAGTCCGCCGGCGAGTTTCATCGCCAAGCCTACGGATAATTCCAACCGATGCTCAATCCCGGGCTTAACCAGCAGACGATCAATCACTACCTCGATGGTGTGGTTCTTTCGTTTATCGAGGCGGAGGTCGTCTTCCAGATTTACTAATTCTCCATCGACTCTGGCCCGAGTGAAGCCATGCTGGACCAGTTTGTCCATCTCTTTCCTGAATTCGCCCTTGCGACCGCGCACTATCGGGGCCAGCACCATGACACGGTCTTCCGGAGTCAGCGCCATTACCCGCTGTACGATTTGTTCCGCAGATTGACGCGCGATGGCGCGGCCGCACTTGGGGCAATGGGGAGCGCCAATTGAGGCGAATAGAAGACGAAGATAATCATAAATTTCAGTGATTGTTCCCACAGTGGAACGCGGACTGCGGCTGGTAGTCTTCTGCTCAATGGAAATGGATGGGCTTAGGCCGTCGATGCCGTCCACGTCAGGGCGTTCCATCTGGTCCAGGAATTGACGGGCGTAGGCTGAAAGCGTCTCCACATACCGCCTTTGGCCTTCCGCATAGATGGTGTCAAACGCCAGGGAAGACTTGCCCGAGCCGCTCAGGCCGGTAATTACGGTCAGCGTGTTACGGGGAATTTCGACGTCTATGTTCTTGAGATTATGCTGGCGCGCCCCCCGCACCGTGATCTTGGTAATAGGCATGAATACCGAAAGTAATGCTGTCCTTCCGTAATGTGGACGGGTGCTCAGAAATGTTGGAGAGTGGAGTTGCGCACCTCTACTCACGTATCTTAGTTGCTAACATCCGCAAGCGTCAACGCGGGTAAAGTGAGGGGGGCGCTATGAAGCAATAGATTCAGGGCTTTAACCAGAAGGCAGGCCGAACTTGGGTAGTTTACTAGCGGTTTTCGTCCTTACACTCACAGCGGTTACGGTCGTGGTCCTGGGTATTGTCGCTGCCTATGGCACCGTTAACTTCATCCTGTATGCCTTTGCTTACCAATCTCGCCGGCGCTCCCGTGGGACGCCTATGCTCGTGCCCAGCCAAACCCACGCTAGCGGCGACTGAGCGGTTTCCTCATCTTGAGCCTAGACCGGTTGAGCCTAGACCGGTTGAGCCTAGACCGGATTCTTCTCCCGATCTTCCTTTCTTTGAGCGTTGATCCCTGATTGTCAGCGAGGGCAGACGAACGACTCCTATCGTCTACGCCATAACGGCCGAGCTCGATGCTTCCGGCACTTTCAGGTTGGGCATGGGAGGGGCGGCAAATAGACGCTGACAGGGCTTCGCGAGCCAACGGGCCCATCGGGCAGATCGGGAAACGCGGGCGCTGTCGGTGGCGATTCCGGTATCGGCATACATCTGGCGGTAAATTTTTGAGATCAGAAGAAACGCCAGGCGGGCTCGCATAGATTTTATAAACCGCGAGCGCACCCAAATTGACTTCAGGCTGTAAAACGTGTCCCAGACGGATTGGGTATGAAGGCGAATTTCCTCCGCCGACATGGTGGGGTGCGACCAATACAATTTGGGGCGGAGATTTCGGGGAATCAGCCAGCGCCGGGTGATAGGAACGCCGCCGATGTGGACCGGTGAAGCCTCCATCGTCTTCTCCCATTTCATGAAATCTACCGTTCCCGGATACGGCGTTAAGGTTACAAATTGTGCGAAAGCAACCTCTGCTTGGGAGGCTGCCAGGGCGGTGGCATCGAATGTTTCCGGGCGGTCGCTTGGCAGTCCGAAGATGAAGGAGCCGAGCACGTAAACTCCGTGCTGTCGGAAAGTTCTTAGCCGCTCGACCAGATCCATCCCGGCGGAATTGAATTCCTTGTACACATCTTTCAAACCTTCGGGAGTGACCGACTCGACGCCAACCAGCGCTCCTTTGATGTGAGCCGCATTCATGGCATCCAGAAAGTCGACGTCTTCCGCAGCCTCCATGGTGATCTGAGTAAAGAAGATTGTGTCTGGGGGAAGCTTTGCCAGGCGAGCCATCAGTTCAAATCGTTCCGCACGAATCGATTTGAGCTCGTTAAGACGGGCGGTGTTGTGTTGCTCTTCTGCCAGCCGCAAGTCGGTAAGTGTGACGGGATAAAAGTTGTCGTCAGCCAGCGCGATGAAGCGAAATCCGAGCCGGCGCAATTGCACGATTTCCTCGATGACCACATCTGAAGTGCGCTGCCGCGGACGTTGTCCGTCAGTTCGCCACACGGAACAGAAAGAACAATGCTTGGGACAACCACGGACAGTTTGTACCGAGGCCCACATATAACTTTTTCGAGGCACCAGATCCCAGCGCGCCGGTAAAAAGTCGGAGGCTTCGATCCGGCCTCCTTCATAAACCTTCTGCGGGGCGCCATGGCAGCAAAATGCCGCCGAATACCACACGGGCGCCGCGTTCGCGGGCCAGTCTGCCGATTTCGTATCCCCGGAGCGCATTGGCGGTGTGGATGCCAATACCAACCACATCTCCGGGTTGAATACTGGCGGGATCTACGGCGTCGAGGGTTTCGTCCACCAGAGATGCATCCCCATAAGTCTCAGGAGTGGCCGCTGCCAACACATACAACCAGCGAGGGGTTATGACTGCGGTACCAAAGGAAACTTCACTGGGATTGATGAGGTGAACGCGCACGCTATTCCGCCCTCCTTTAAAGTCTCGCCGGGGAAGGCGAGCTGGATCTGACTGCTAAATGCTATTAATTTCTTACGAATTGCGAACTGCCCAGCAGGTTTCTCTCGCACGACAGAACTAGCCGAATTGTCGCGTTTCGACATTAAGAAAATCTGGTCAAAATTGACCACTTTTAGAGAAGGGACGGGGTTATGTTGGAAATGCGATGAATTGGCTCATCCATCCGGGCGTTTTATTGCTGGTTGTGGCGATTCCTTGTCTTCGCCAGTCAGCGGGGGCGGAAACGCCGAATGCTCCACTGAACGCCGAACAAGTCGTCAACAACCTGGTGCAGAAAAATCTCGAACGCGCCCAGGCGCTTATGTCCTATGAGGGGACACGAATCTATCGGCTGGACTACCACGGCTTTCCCGGGGCTCGAAGCGCGGAGATGGTGGTGGATGTGAAGTACCAGTCCCCCGCATCCAAGGAATTCTCCATACGGAGCGAAACCGGCTCGAAGCTTCTGATTGAAAGGGTATTTAATAAACTTTTGCAAAGCGAAAAAGAAGCACTGGCGGAAGAGAATCAAAGGCGCACTGCTCTGAATCACGATAACTATCTGTTCACGATGGCTGGATATGAAACTACGCCGGCTGGGCCCGTCTACATTCTTCTGGTCGAACCGCGAGCCAAAAACAAGTTTCTTTATCGCGGTCGAATTTGGGTGGATGCCAATGACTTTGCGGTGACCCGAATTGAAGGTGAGCCCGCGAAGAATCCTTCCTTCTGGACCAAGGACACAAAAATAGAACAGATATATGCCAAGGTAGGCGATTTTTGGCTTCCTGCGTTGAATCGCAGTGCGAGCACGATTCGTCTGGGTGGACGCGCCAGCTTCAGCATTGAATACAAGGACTATCAGATTACGGCGGCCACGCCGTTAATCAAGTCCAGCCGCACGATTGCCGTCCGGCACTAGTCGGCTTACGCTAAGAATCTGGATGGGAGCTAATCGTGCAGCACTACGTTGAGAAGGGAAGTGTGGACTTGCAAGCCCCCGCCGTTGTAATCAACGAAACCTAATTTTCGAAATCTGTTCATGAAGAAACTCACTCTCGAACGAGTGGTGCCTACCATTTCTGCCAGCGTTTCCTGACTGATTTTGGGGACCACCGTCTCCGGAGTACCTTCTTTGCCGAAGTGCGCCAGCAGCAGAAGTATTCGAGCCAGGCGCTTTTCGCTGGAATTAAAAAGTTGATCCACCAGATCCTCTTCATAGCGGATGTTGCGCGCCAATAAATAAGCGACGAACATGTCGGAAAACGCGTGTTCGCGGTGCAGCGCCTGCATCATGGCCAGCTTATCGATTCGCAGCACATCGCAGTCGGTCATCGCAGTCGCGGATCCCATTCGCAAGGGTTGGCCGGCCAACGAACCCTCTCCAAAAAAATCGCCTGGTCCTAATATCGCGATGGTGGCTTCCTTGCCAGTTTTGGAAACGACTGTCAGTTTTAACTTTCCTTTTTTGATGAAAAAGACGGCATCCGTGAGGTCGCCTTGCACGAAGACTGCTTGTTTCTTGGCTATGGATATGAGTTTCCGTCCCTGCCCCAAGGTGGCAAGGAAGACGTTGGGATCGAAATGACGCCTTTTGTTGGGCGGTAGGACGCGGGCACTCATAGGGGTGATGGGGACATTCTTACACTATTCCGGCTGCTTGTCACGAATCCGGCCAAGATTACTCGACCCGAGTGCTTGCGCGATGGACGCGGAACTGGGCGGAGGAACTGAGCCTTACGCCAACATGGGTTATAGCGGTGGGTGTTCGATCCGACCGTAACTGCAGCCATTTCGTCCGAGCGAAGGTATGAATATGGCTCGTCCCGTGCAACCTGAACTCCGACTATTCGGATCAAAAGGCTGGCAATCCTTGCTGGGCGCAGGAAAGCCGATTGAGTCAGGGAGGTAATTAAAATGCGGCGCGGAGACCTAATGAAGCCCGATCTACTCAGCGAGATTGTGCTGCTAAGCAGCGGCGCCTCGATCTTCATTGCCTGGCTGTTCATTATTCTGGCCGCGCTTACGCAGCAAATACGCTAATCCTTGCAATAAGTGACGGGAAGAGAGACAAATTCCCTACAGGATTCTCTGCATGGGATAGATGTCGTTGGTCTGCAAAAATAAAGAAGTGTGTCTGAATCGCTGTTTTTGGCAAAGTGAGGATTTCAGATGAGTGCGACTTTGAGGTTAGGCTACGATCCTGCCTCGGGGCGCCTCTTCCGGCTTATTGAGCGTTGCATAATATAGTTACAATGGAAATAGCTCAGCTTGCTGCCAAAAGCGATCACCAGAGTTGGACGTCGGCGCATCCGGCGCAAGGCTTGGCGCGCATGGTGGCTCAACTGCCCAAACGTGGTCGGGCAGAAGTTGGGCAACTCATGCTGTTTCCAGTGTGACCACAGATACTCGACCGG
>WNGL01000628.1_pt1 | contig 41732 bp, 36 predicted proteins | sample 5400591 | NCBI WGS metagenome assembly WNGL01 (sample SAMN13153377, study PRJNA577476) | soil metagenome | isolation source: 80 cm soil or saprolite under Garry oak tree replicate 1 | place: USA:California | collected 2016-06-15
AATCCTCAGCAGCTGGTTGTACTTCGCGATGCGATCGGTGCGGGAGGCGGAGCCGGTCTTGATCTGTCCTGCGCCTGTCGCGACCGCCAGATCCGCAATAAAAGTGTCTTCGGTTTCGCCGGAGCGGTGGGAGATGACCGAGGTGTATCCGTTGCGGCGGGCGAGATCAATCGCGTCCAGAGTCTCGCTGACCGCGCCGATCTGGTTGACTTTGATCAGGATGGAGTTGGCGACGTGCTTATCAATTCCCTCCTGCAGGAAAGAGATGTTGGTGACGAAAATGTCGTCGCCGACGAGCTGAATCTTGCCGCCCAATTCTTTTGTCAGGTTCTGCCAGCCGTCCCAATCGTTTTCGGCGAGGCCGTCTTCGAGAGAGACGATGGGATAGTCATTGACCCACTTCGCCCAGAAGCGCACCATGTCGTCAGAACTCTTTGAGGACTTGTCGGATTGTTTGAAGACGTATTTGCCGTCCTGGAAGAACTCGCTGGCGGCGGGGTCGAGGGCGATGGCGATTTCTTCGCCTGGCTTGTATCCGGCTTGTTGAATGGCTTCGAGCACAACCTCAATCGCCTCGACATTCGATTTCACGGAGGGAGCGAAGCCGCCTTCATCGCCGACTGCAGTGTTGTATCCGCGTTTCTTGAGCACCCCTTTCAATGTGTGGAAGACTTCCACTCCCCAGCGCAGCGCTTCGGAAAACGACTCGGCGCCGACGGGCATGACCATGAATTCCTGGAAGTCGACGTTGTTGTCGGCGTGAGCACCACCGTTGAGGATGTTCATCATTGGAGTCGGCAAGGTGTTGGCGCCGGCTCCACCCAGATAGCGATACAGCGGGAGTTCGTAACCGTTTGCGGCAGCTCGAGCCGCGGCCATTGAGACCGCCAAAATTGCGTTGGCTCCCAGGCGGCCCTTGTTCTCTGTTCCGTCCAGCTCGATCATCTTCTGGTCGAGCGTGCGCTGATCGGCGGCATCGAAATTTGCTAGAGCGTCGGCGATCTCGCCATTCACGTTCTCGACGGCCTTTAGCACTCCTTTTCCAAGATACGTTTGGTTATCGCCATCGCGAAGTTCAACGGCTTCGTGTTCCCCGGTGGAGGCGCCGCTGGGGACAATGGCCCGACCCAATGAGCCGTCGGCCAGCCGGACTTCTGCTTCCACTGTAGGATTGCCGCGCGAGTCGAGGACCTGGCGGCCGCGAATTTCGGAAATATTGCTCATGGATGGATGTCTTTCCTTTTGTGAAGTAATTTTGGCGGTGTCATCTACTGGAACAACTGCCCTAATATCCGATGAATTAAAAACGAGACTGCGCCCGGTCAGACATCCGACACCTTTATAAGTTTTGGGCATGGGTACTTTGAGAACTTGCGATTATAAATGATCGCTCGCGGATAAGAGTCGAGCTGTGCTCGACGGACAGCCGAGGGCGGCTGTCTCCACACTGCCGGCGCGCGGTGCCGGCGCCACACATAATGCTTCAGTGCGACAGCGCGATCAGCTCCTCCTCGGGTAGCAGTTGCAACTCCATCCATCCTTCAACGGGGAGCGCATCCACTGGCAGCCGATTCTGCCAAATACTGAAACGGAGACGAAGCCCGGTCGCAGCCGGACTTGCTTCTGAAGCTGAGGATTCGCGCGGCACGGCGTAAAGCAAGGCTAGCGGCAACTTAAATTCGAAGTTGCGCGCCAGCGCCACCGCGGCGTCGCCATTTGGCGGAAGGGTGTCTCCATCGTCAGAAATCTTCCACTGCGAAATCTTGCCGCTTGTGACTTCCGCATTCAACCGTAGAGAGCGCCGGGGGCGGCTGGCATTCTCCGCCCAAGATTCGATATTTACGACCACCTCAAAATCGCCCGGCGGAATCTGCTCGGCGAAATCCATGCGGCCGTAGACGTTTTGTTCGTCAATGCCCGCAGAAATCGAATCCAGCAGAAAAACTTTCCCGTGCATCGCGCCAGATCGTCTGTCGGCCCTGTAAAGCGCCGCTCCCATCCATTCGAAATAGCGAATCATCTCGCCGGTAATACGCGGATGAATGTAGTGCGTTTGCGGCATGAACGACGGCCGGACGGTGCCGCCCATAATCGGCTGGACGAGATAATCCGGCGGGGTCGCGCCTAGCGCCTGGTAAACATTCGAAAGATGCTTGCGGTATAGCTCATCGAATTCGCGGTCGTTGGCGGAGTGATGCTCCGGGCCGTACCACCAGTTCCAGTCGCTACCTTCGGCGATGAACAATTCCTCGAGCGCCAGCTTGCGCTGTTCGTCCGAACAACTCTGAGAAGCTTGGGCGTAGAAATTGCGGGCGTGGTAAAGATAATCCCAGGAGCGATTGTCCTCCGGCGCGCCAATCCATACATTGAAGTTCGCGTGGATCCACGACCCGGGAGTGAGCGATCGCAGCGGGTTGAAATTCCGCTGCCGCTCGATTGCCTCAGAAACGGTGACCGCCTCGATGGAAGGCTCTTGCTGGAGCGCATCATAGAGACGTCTTAGAAACTCGCGTCCAGACTCGGGATAGTATTCCCAGGCATTCTCACCATCGAGAATGATCGAGACGACCGCATCATTCCCCGTATTCATAACTGGCTGTGCAGATTCTTTAATGTTTTGGATTAAGTGAGCGGCCGCTTCTGTCGGAGGCATTCCTGAATACACGAATCCAATGAGATCGGAAATGGCGTGATCGCGAAAGATGAGATTCATGCGTATCGGGCCGCTCTCGTAACGATGAATCGTGTAAAGCTTCTCCGCGGAGGCGTCTGGCAAACGCCCACGGCCGTCCCGCATAAATGACATTCCCAGAGTTCGCGATAATACGCCTTCGTCGGTAGCCATCCATTGCACACCGAGCTCCGTGGCGATCGCCAGAACTTCTTCTGAGACGCTGCCTTCGGAAGGCCAGACTCCTTTCGGACGCAACCCAAAAACTTTCTCGTGCAAATCTAATCCGCGTTGAAGTTGCTCCTTCGCATCTTCCGGATGACGAAAGCGGTTCTGTGGAAGTGGCAGGCCGGGCGTGGAGGCTGCACCGGCGTTTGTATCGCAGACTAGCGGCAAAATCGGATGGTAGAAAGGCGAAGTGGAGATCTCGATTCTTCCCTGTTTCGCGGCATCGGCGTGCGCAGGCAGAACTTTTGCAATCAATTCCTGCTGGCGGCTGATCACGAAACTCTGGTCTTCGAGCGAGAAGCCGCGTCCCTTGCCGACTAGTTCAGCAATTTCAGGTTCTTGAAGGAAAAATTCATCGAACCACGCAAGTTGCGACAGCACCTGCAAGTCGGTAAACTCTTGCGGCTGAAAATATCTTTCCGCGCGTTCAGGCGCCGCGCCTGTACTCTGAAACCGGTCCCACAGCTCGGCGTATCGCGGATATCGCCCGATCAGGTGGTCGGCATTCGCTTGAAACAGATACTGCAACGCAAAACGTCGCTCGTCAGCAGTCAAATCCTTCGCCGGGCGTGCGGCCACATGAAGAAAGGGATCGTGCGCAGTTCCTTCCACATAGTCCTGAATCTGCGTAATCAGAGAAGGGACAAGATTGAAAGTCTGGTGGACGCCGGGAAACTCCTCCAGCAATTTCACCATCCCGTAGTAATCTTTAAGCGCGTGCAGACGGACCCAGGGCAGGCGGTATTCCCCGGTAACGAGGTCTTTATAGAAAGGCTGATGCTGGTGCCAAAGAACAACAACACGAAGAACGGGCATCGGCAGCCGATTCCTGATTAGAATGAATTTGTTATGCAGTCTAGCATGGAAGAAAGTATTGAAGATTTGAGATTGTAGATGTCAGATTGAAGGCGCAAGTGAAGAGAGCTCGCCACAAATCTGCAATCTGAAATCGCACTTGCAGGCATCTCAGTAGCGACAGTATCTGAGCACCGGACACGATGAAAACGAAGAGTACTCTCGCAACTCCCGTGCGCCACGATGTCTCGCTGCTTTCGCCCGACGACCTCTACCTTTTCAATGAAGGCCGGAACTATCGTACTTACAACCACCTCGGCGCGCATCCCGCCAGCTTCGATGGAGAGACAGGCACCACCTTCAGCGTGTGGGCGCCCAATGCCCGCAAAGTCTCGGTGATTGGAAGCTTCAACGACTGGAACAACACCTCGCACCGGCTCGAGCCCAGAGGAAATTCAGGTATCTGGGAAGGATTCATTCCTGGCGTAGGCAAAGGGTCGCTGTACAAGTTCCACATTGTTTCTCATAGTCAGGGCCACATCGGCGAGAAGACCGATCCATTCGGCGTCTATCACGAACAGCCTCCGCGAACCGCGTCGGTGGTCTGGGATCTCGACTATGAGTGGGCGGATAGCGATTGGATGAAGTCGCGCGGCGGTCGCCAGTCTTTACATTCGCCAATGTCGATCTACGAAGTCCATTTCGGTTCGTGGATGCGCAAGCCTGAAGAACACGACCGCTCCCTCACATACCGAGAGATGGCGCCCCTTCTCGCTGAGTACGTCGAACGCATGCAATTCACGCATGTCGAGCTTCTGCCGATCATGGAGCATCCGTTTTACGCTTCGTGGGGCTACCAGACCACGGGCTACTTCGCGCCCACATCGCGGTACGGCACTCCACAGGACTTCATGTACTTGGTGGATTACCTGCATCAGCACGGCATTGGCGTGATCCTCGATTGGGTGCCATCGCACTTCCCTTCCGATGCGCATGGCCTCGCGTATTTCGACGGCACGCATCTGTTCGAGCACGCTGATTGGCGCAGCGGATTCCATCCTGACTGGAATACGTACATCTACAACTACGGCCGCAACGAAGTGCGCAGCTTTCTGCTGTCCAGCGCGATGTTCTGGCTGGACAAATACCATGCCGACGGCCTGCGCGTGGATGCGGTCGCCTCCATGCTCTATCTTGACTATTCGCGCCGCGAAGGTGAGTGGATTCCCAACAAATATGGCGGCCGAGAAAACCTGGATGCGATTGAGTTCCTGCGGCAGCTCAATCTGGAAGCTTACAAAGAGCATCCGGACATTCAGACGTTTGCCGAAGAATCTACTGCCTGGCCGATGGTTTCGCGGCCGGTATACGTTGGCGGACTCGGTTTCGGCATGAAGTGGGATATGGGCTGGATGCACGACACGCTCATGTATTTCTCGCGTGATCCGATCCACCGCCAGTTTCACCACAACCTGCTGACTTTCCGCATGCTCTACGGGTTCACCGAGAATTTTGTTTTGCCGCTTTCGCACGATGAAGTGGTGCATGGTAAGGGATCATTGGTCGGCAAGATGCCCGGAGACGAGTGGCAGAAATTCGCAAACCTGCGACTGCTCTTCGGCTACATGTTTGCGCAGCCGGGTAAGAAGCTGCTGTTTATGGGAGACGAGTTCGGGCAAGTGCGCGAATGGGGTCACGACATGAGCCTGGAGTGGCACGTCCTGCAATTTGGCGTTCACAAAGGCGTGCGGAACTGGGTGGAGCAGTTGAACCGCCTCTATCGCACCGAGCCTGCGCTGTACGAGCTCGATAACGATCCTGCGGGTTTCGAGTGGGTGGATTGCAACGACACCGGAGCGAGCGTGATTTCTTTGCTGCGCAAAGGCAAGAAGCCGGAAGACACGATTCTGGTGGTGTGCAATTTCACCCCCGTGCCTCGCGAGGGATATCGTATTGGAGTTCCCTTCGACGGCTTCTGGCGGGAGTTGCTCAACAGCGACGCGGCAGACTACGGCGGCAGCGGCATGGGAAACCTGGGCGGAAAGCAGGCGGAAGCGGTGCCCACTCACGGGCGTCCGTATTCGCTGTCGCTGAGCCTGCCGCCGCTGGGGATTGAATTTTTCAAGCGCGGCTGACTAGCTGGAAGCAGAAGACCATCAACCACAAAGGACACGAAGGTACAGAAGGAAAACTATTCCGCTGAAACTGCAAAAGTTGCTACTGTAAGCTCATGCCCACAACAGGAGAACGATTCGAGCGCGCGGTTTCTATCATGGCGCGTCTGCGCGGGCCAGGAGGGTGTCCGTGGGACCGCGAGCAAACGTTTGATTCCATTAAGCCTTATACGCTCGAGGAGGCGTACGAAGTCCTCGAAGCCATTGACAATCGCGACTGGGACGAACTGCGCGGCGAACTTGGCGACCTGCTGCTGCAAGTGCTCTTCTACTCGCAAATGGCTCAGGAAGGAAACCGGTTCTCGATTGATGATGTGCTCGACCGGCTTTCCACCAAGCTGGTAAACCGCCATCCGCATGTGTTTGGAAACGTGACAGCCGAGACTTCTGCTGATGTTCTGCGCAATTGGGAAGCGCTGAAAGCTGAGGAGAAAAAGAAGCGGCTGGAAGCCGGCGGAGGCAAATCGGCTAAGACCGACTCTTCGGAGTCGGTGCTCGCGGGTGTTTCTTCCGCGATGCCCGCGTTGCTCGAAGCTCACAAACTCAGCTCGCGAGCCGCGCATGTAGGCTTCGATTGGCCGGAGATTGCCGGCCTCTTCGAAAAGCTCGAAGAAGAAGTTACTGAATTAAAGGACGAACTCCGGCACCTTCCCGCTCCAGCACAACCCGTTGGGAGAGGCGTGGCGGGATCGGGCAAGCCCCAGGTTCTTGAAGAACTTCGCAGCCGTCTCGAAGAAGAAGTCGGAGACATGTTTTTCGTTCTCGTGAACATTGCGCGCTATCTTTCTCTCGACCCTGAGTCGGCACTGAAGAAAACCAATCACAAATTCAAACGCCGCTTTCAGTGGATGGAAGAGCAGCTCCGCGCCAGCGGCCGCACTCCGCAGCACGCCACCATGGACGAACTGGAGTCGCTCTGGCAACAAGCCAAGCAGCAGGAGCAAGAACTGGCCCCGAGCGCCAGCAAATCATGAAAGTCGAAGCCGTCACCATCCGCGAGCTTCGCATGCCGCTGAAGTATTTTTTTGAGACCAGCTTCGGCCGTATCGAGAGCCGCCGCGTGCTGCTGGTGACCACCCACTGCGAAGGAGTCGAAGGCTGGGCGGAATGCGTCGCTGGCGACAGCCCATTTTTCAGCTACGAGTGGATTGAGACCGCCTGGGCAACTGTGCGAGATTTTCTAGCTCCGGCGCTGATTGGGGCAAACGTCGCACAAGCGAAAGAAAGTGCCACCCTGATGTCGCGTGTTCGCGGCCATAACATGGCCAAAGCCGCTTTGGAAAACGCACTTTGGGATGCCGAAGCCCGCCAAGAGGAGCAACCACTGTGGAAGATGCTGGGCGGGACCCTGAACGAAATCGCATCTGGAGTTTCGATCGGCATCCAGAATTCACACGATCAGCTACTGGCGAAAATTGAGACTGAACTGACGGCCGGCTATCAGCGAATCAAAGTTAAAGTCAAACCCGGATGGGACGTGGAAGTACTCGGCAAGATTCGCAAACGATGGCCGAAGATCTTGCTGAGTTGCGATGCCAACTCCGCCTACCGGCCAGCTGACCTGGGGCACCTCCGCGAATTCGATGCATTCCATCTGCTTATGATCGAGCAGCCGCTCTGGGAAGACGATATCTTCCAGCATTCAAAACTTCAACGCGAGCTGAAAACGTCTATTTGCCTGGACGAGTCCATCCGCCAGCGCCGCGATGCCGAACAAGCCATCGAGCTCGGCGCCTGCCGCATCATCAATATCAAAGTCGGACGTGTGGGCGGATTCACCGAGGCCATAGCCATCCACGACCTCTGTCGAAAACAAGGGATTCCCGTCTGGTGCGGCGGAATGCTAGAAACCGGCATTGGGCGCGCCCACAATATAGCGCTCTCTACTCTGCCTAATTTCCGACTTCCCGGAGATGTGTCCGCGTCGAAGCGCTATTGGGAAGAGGACATCGTCGAGCCGGAGATTGAAGTCAGTCCTCGAGGCACGATCGCCGTGCGCAACCAGCCTGGAGCAGGTTACGAAATCAAGAAAGATTTGATTCAGAAGCTAACGGTCAGAATGGAGACGATCCGCAGCCGCGCCGCCACGGTCTAAGAGGTTCCTAAATATCCCTGCATTTTGTTACGGAATATTCTAACGATCACAACAAACGTGTTCTTCGGCCTGCTCTTTGGTCTTGTAGGTTTCCTGCTGGTGTTCTTTTGTTCCCCCAGCCGACTGGTGTTCCGCAATCTCTTTCTCCAAAAGTTCGACTCCCTGCGCAAAAGTCAGACTGGCAGGGACCGGACGAAATTCAGAAAAGACATCGCTGGATCGGATACTCAACTTTTTCAGGAAGAAAATCTTTCCAGTAAACGACAGCTCCATTCGGGTCACTTCCCACTGCTCGTTGCCAACGTCCCCCTGCTGTACGAGGAACCGGCCGCCGCGGTCAAGATGGCCCAGTATTCCCCAGCCGAAGCCAACGTCCTTCTGCAACGTGCCGTCGATCTCCGCAATGCGGTTTTCTTGGGAATCGATCAGCAGGTGGCCCTGCATTCCGGTTAGCACCTGCTCGACGCGGGACGGCGGATCGTAACTTGGATTAGGACGAAATTTTAGGCGAATGAGTTCGTGGCCCGGTTGACCGACGCCATCGGTACCCGGCTCGGTGCCGTCCGCCGCGTACAGGAAGGCTTCGGGCAGGGCCTTTACGATGCGAGCGGTATGCTCAGCATCCTCCTTTTCCTGCCGACGTTTCTTGTTCAGCTCCTCGGGATTCTTGATGTAATTCTGCAGGCGCGCCTCCTCAGCCTTTTGCTGCTCTGGGGTAAGCGGATGCCCGTCCTGCGCTACCAGCAGTCCCGCTGTCGCATCACGGGTCTCAACCATTAGCTTGGTCTGCGATACATGCGGGGTTTTCCTTTGGTCTTTGAACATGAAACCGGTGTTGGAGTCACCGCTCTTCGTGATTTCGTTCTGGACAACCCTTCGCACCAGTTCCGCAGGCGAAGGGGGAGTCGGCTGACCACTAGCCGCAGAGGAGATCAAGAAGGCGAAGATGACCAGTCCTGGTAAAAACGATCCCCACCATTGATGCCTGATTCGCATTTTCATCGCACTTCCAAACATCTTAGACGGAAATCATGGTATTCCTGTTGTCCAGGACCGGCGCCACGCATTGGGCTGGAAACGCGACGCCTAGACGACTAGAGCCTGAGGCCCAAGCCGGAGATGCCTGACGGCTGAGGCCTGGCGCCTGAAATGGTTTACAATCCATACTTCCTGTGGCATTCGCATTATTCGACGGAGGTCAGTCCATGAGCACGCCTGCATCGGGAGAATTCGCGCACATCGGGAAGTCGGTGAGTATCAAAGGGGAACTCTCCGGCAACGAGGACGTTTATGTGGACGGCCAGATAGAAGGCAATATTCAACTGTCGGGAAACAGCCTGACCGTCGGTCCAAACGGCCGCGTGCATGCGAATGTCGCGGTTAAGAGTGTCACCGTAGGAGGATCGCTCGAGGGTAACATTCAAGCCAGCGAGCGAACGGAATTGCGCAAGACCGCGGTGGTAAACGGAGACGTGCAGACCCGGCGAATCGCCATCGAAGAAGGCGCTTACTTCAAGGGCAAGTTAGAAATCCTGGCAGAGAGCAAGTCGGTTGGCGCCGGAAATCCGGCCGGAGCGACCTCAACGACCGCCGCGAAATCCACCGCGAGCCCAGCCGAACAAGGCAAGTGATCTGGCGCGGGAGCACTTGCCTTGTTATATTGAGCAACAAAGGCGGGGTGATTGGCCCGGCCCTGGATCCGGCCTTCAGTGGGATCCAATGTACGCAATCCCATGAGATTCTTCCGCAGCACGCCGGAGTCATCGCCCGCGCCGAAAGCCCAGGAGCGGCTCACCCGGCGGTCAAGCGCTATTGCTGAACTTTCGCGAATCTTCAAGTCTGAAGAAACGCTCACCATCCTAGACATTGGCGCGACATCGGCCAGCAACATCCGTTTTTTCACCGAGCGCGGCCACCGTATCTACAGTGAAGACTTGCTTGAAGCCTCCACCGATCCGGCGCTGGCGATCCACGACGACCAAGGCAGGCCGATACTCGACAGCAAGAAATTTCTCGAAGATAACCTGGTCTATCCCAACGCGCAGTTCGATGTGGTCTTTTGCTGGAACCTGGCCGACTACATGGATGAGAGTCTGGTAAAGCCCGTGGTCGCGCGTCTGTGGTCGATGATGAAGCCAGGAAGCATGCTATTGGCCTTCTTCCACACGAGGGAAGCCGGGCCCGACGCCCCGTGCTACCGCTACCACCTTTCCGGCAACGATACCCTGGAGATGCACGCCCTGAACGCAAAACGCGATCATCGCAAGGAAACTACCAGCGCATCTGCAAGCAAAGTATTCACGCTGCAGAGAGTCTTCCACAACCGGCACATTGAAAATCTCTTCCGCGATTTCACATCAATAAAGTTTTTTCTCTCTCGCGATAACATCAGAGAAGTTCTGGTGGTGCGATAAAGCCTATCTAGCAGACTGGTAAACAGGCTGCGGGAAAAATGACTAATGTGACTTAGAACCTCCCCAGCGCCGCTTTTGGATTCTCCGTGACAAACCCTCTCACGCTGAAGGCATCCTAAGCTGCGCGAGGGCAAAACGTGTCCAGCTCCGATCTGACTGCGATTCTCCTCATACTTTTACTGCTGGTAGGGTTGGCACAGTTGCTCGGTTATTTCTTCGTGAAACTCCGGCAGCCGAAGGTGGTCGGCGAAATTCTGGCCGGCATCGTGTTGGGCCCGGCTCTAATCGGCCGGTTGCCTTTCGCGTCAGGACTGATGGAAGCCACCAAGCAACAGTTGAACATTTTGAACTTTGTTTACTGGCTTGGCTTGCTGCTGCTGATGTTCCTGTCTGGGGCAGAAACGCGCCGGCTCTTCACTCGCGAAGAGCGCCGAGAAGTGGGTTGGCTGGCCATCGTGGGTACAGGCATACCATTCATCCTTGGGTTGGTGCTAGGTCCGTGGCTTATCGGCCCTGCGCTCGCCGGTCCTAACGGCAACCGTATTTCTCTGATCATCATTCTTGCTGTCGGAGTCGCTGTAACATCCGTTCCGGTCGTTTCCAAGATTTTCGCCGACCTGAAGATACTCCACACTCGCTTCGCGCGACTGGTTCTCGGCGTCGCCGTGCTGGAAGACATCGTGCTGTGGTTGGCGCTCGCGGTGGCGACCGCAATGGCCGGACAGAGCGTGCTCAACTCGCGGGAGATGTCGGTCCACCTGATCAGCACAGTCGGATTCTTTGGACTAGGGCTGACGATCCTTCCCCGGATGGTAAAGCGAATCAACAAGTCACGGTTCAACGTTATCGCAAAACATTCGCCGGTGGCTTATGCGATTGCAGTTCTTCTCGGATATTGTGTGGTCGCCGGGGCGCTCGATGTCAGCGTGGTATTTGCCGCATTTCTTGCCGGCTTCGCCGTCGTACACAAGAAGCGCAAACTATTCTCGGAAGCGCTCGACGCCATAGGAAAAGTATCGTTCGCGTTCTTTATCCCCGCATATTTCGCAATTGTGGGATTGAAACTCGACCTGGTTCGCGGTTTGTCGTTGTCGATGATAGCCGCCTTCATCGTCGGAAGTTGTGTGGTCAAGATTCTTTCTGTTTCACTCGCGGGACGTTTGGCAGGCTTTCGAGGATTGGATCTGATCAATCTCGCGATTACGACTAACGCACGTGGCGGACCAGGTATCGTCTTGGCCAGTGTGGCATTTGACGCCGGAATCATCAGTCCAAAGTTCTACACGACACTTGTAGTAGCGGCCGTGCTTACCTCGCAGATCGCCGGCGCGTGGCTTGACTATGTGCTGCGCCGAGGCTGGCCATTACTGACCCCTGCCGCCCCGGGTGAGTCGGCGATGGTCTCGGCCGAAGAGAGTCCGTCCGCCGCTTGAGTGCGGTTCAGGCTGTCTTCCTGCGATCTCGCTACTGTTCCGATACTTTCTGGACAACCCACTCGCCGACCTCCTCCGTCCCTAAGTTCCCGCCGACATCCTGTGTAGTCTTCTTCTGCCTCACCGCTTCGAGCACGGCGGATTCGATTCTGGCACCAGCCTTTTGAAATCCGAGATGAGTGAGCATCATCGCAGCCGTCAGAATCGCGCCGATGGGATTGGCGATATTCTTCCCAGCAAGCGGCGGAGCGGACCCGTGTACCGGTTCGAACATTGAAGTTTTCCCGGGATGAATGTTTCCACTGGCTGCCATTCCAAGGCCGCCCTGCAAGCCGGCGGCGAGGTCGGTGATGATGTCGCCGAACATGTTATTGGTGACGATCACATCGAACTGGCGCGGATCGCGAACCATCTGTGCGCAGAGTGCGTCTACGTACATGTGCTCGGAGTTGATCTGCGGATATTCTGCGCCCAATTCTTTAAAAAGCCGCTGCCATAAGCTTCCGGCGTAAGTCATGGCGTTCGACTTATCACACATCAGGATCCGGCTGCGAGGAGTACTGTCGCTTTTCTTGTGGTGCTCACAATATTCAAATGCGTAGCGGATAATGCGCCGAACACCCTTCCAAGTATTAACGTCTTCCTGGACGGCAACTTCGTCCTCAGTTCCCTGCTTGGAGATGCTCCCACTGTCCACATAAACGCCCTCGGTGTTTTCGCGGATGACGACGAAGTCCAGATCCTTCGGCTCGACTCCCTTTAGCGGACAAAGTGAGGCGTCGAGCAGTCGCACCGGGCGGACGTTCGCGTACAAATCCATCTGAGTGCGCATACCTAACAAAATTTCTTTGGCGTGAATGTTCGAGGGCACCCGCGGATCTCCGAATGCCCCAGCGAGGATGGCGTCAAACTCGCGGCCGAGCATCGCGAAACCGTCGGGCGGGACGGTCGTCTTGTCTTCGAGATAGCGGTCGGCGCCCCAATCGAAATGAGTCAACTCAACCGGCGCATCCGAAGCCTCGAGGACTTTTACGGCTTGGGGAATGACTTCTTTGGCGATGCCATCGCCTGGAATTACCGCAACTTTCTTTCTTCCGCTCACAGGTAAAAAAGGTATCACAGGGGCGGGAAAGGCCGATAAACCACAGAGGCCGAAGTTCAGCGAGGAATGCGACCGGAAGTGCTTCGTTATAATCAAAGCAGTATGCGGCTTGCTGCACAAGACGAGGCGCCTCAGCCTAACGCTGCCGATGTACACGCGGAGTTTCATGCGCTAGTGTCGGGTTGCGGAGTCTTTAAGCTCGACCGCGCTCAGATCGTCCTGAAGGGCTCCGACCGGGTGCGTTGGCTCAACGGCATGGTCACGAACAATGTTCGCGACCTCGCGCAGGGACATGGCGTTTACGCATTTCTCCTTAATCCGCAGGGAAAGATTCAGGCCGACTTGTATGCATTCCATCGCGGCGAAAGCCTGCTGGTCGAAACCGAGCACGCGCAGGTGGAAACCGTCTTACAGATCTTCGACCGCTACATCATCATGGATGACGTCGAAGTTGAGAATCTGACGGGGAAATTTGCCATGCTTGGCGTGGTGGGCCCACAGTCAGGCGAGGTGCTCGATAGTCTTGGCCTGGACCGGCGTGGGTTGCAGCCGTTAGAGTTTGCCGACGTGACCGTAAGCGGTATCGACGGAACACTGGTGCGCGGCGATAGTCCGTGTGTTCCGAATTACGAACTCTGGGTTCCGGCGGAGGGCGGTGAATCTGCATGGAGGGCGCTGGTACAGGCAGGAGCGAAGGAAATCCATGAGGACCCCCTGGAAGTATTTCGGGTTGCTTGCGGCATTCCGAAGTTTGGTCAGGACATTCGCCAGCGTGATCTCCCTCAGGAAACGGCTCAGGAGCGGGCGCTGAATTTCAGCAAAGGCTGCTACATCGGACAGGAAATTGTGGAGCGGATCCGCTCGCGCGGTGCGGTCCACCGAACGTTCATCGGCTTCGAAATAGACGGTCGGCCGCCGTCGCCCGGCGCCAAGATTCAGAGTGAAGGCAAAGATGTGGTAGAGATTACAAGTATTGTGACCGTGCCGGCCGGGAGCGGCGAACGCACGTTGGCGCTTGGGTATGGACGAAAAGAATTGATGCTGCCTGGTAAGGAATTCGCGGCTGGAGATGCGAAGGTTCGCGTTGCATCGCTGCCATTTTCTGGAATTTTTGCGAACTCGAAGAACTGAGGGCCGCGGGCGAGGCGCCCGCGCCACACGAGCTACACCGAGGAGATATGGCTGAGAAGAGGAATGAAAGTTTCAAGGTCACTGACCGTCGGCTCTTTACTGCCGATGGTGAATTGCGCAAGGACGTTCCCGAAGAAGCGGAAACACCAGCGGTGGATAAGCCCCGACCGGCTCCGGCGACTCAAACGGTTCCTGCCCCTGCCCAGGAACAGCCGCAAGGCCCTTCCGCTGCCAACCAGAAGCAACAAGCTGACGCCTACCGGGAATCGTCTGCCGAAATGGATCGCCAAGCCGAACTGGGCGGAGTCCCGGCCAAGGACATGGAGATCACATTCGAGCGGTTCCTTGCGTCGCTGTACATGTCGGGAATGCTGCAATTGGGATTGATGCATGAACAGGGAGCGCCTCCGCAATTGGACCTGATTGGCGCGCGCCAGACTATTGATTCTCTCTCTTTGCTATCAGAGAAGACGAAGGGAAATCTGACTTCCGCGGAACAGAGCTTTCTCCAGCACGCCTTGTATGAGCTGCGAATGGCATACGTGGAAGTGACGAATGCGATTGCCAAAGGCCCGCAGCCGGTCCCTGCTGGAAAATCACAACGATGAAGGCAACGCTTACGGTGCTGGGCAGCGGAACCTCCATGGGCGTGCCTACCATAGGCTGCGATTGCGCCGTGTGCCATTCCTCCGATCCGCGCGACCGGCGTACCCGGCCCTCCGTCTTGATTGAATACGGTGGCCGCGCGGTCCTGATCGACACAACCCCGGACTTTCGGGAACAGGCGATCCGCGAAAACATTCGCAGTCTCGACGCAGTGCTCTACACCCACACCCACGCCGACCATATTCTAGGGATTGACGACTTGCGCCCGCTCAGTTTCCTGCACAAACCCAATCGGCTGCCGCTCTATGCGCGTCCAGATGCCGCTGAATTCATTCGCAGCATGTTTCGCTATATTTTTGACGCGGACTACAAATTCGGCGGGCTGCCGCATGTTGAGCTGAGGACTATCAATGGTTCGCTCGACCTGTTTGGAGCGCGATTTGAGCCGATTGCCGTAATCCATGGCGAGGCTGAGATTTACGGCTTCCGCTTCGGGTCTGGAGCGTATTTAACTGACCATAACGACATTCCCGAAGATTCACTGTCAAAACTGGAAAACCTAGATGTGTTGTTCCTAGATGCTCTGCGTTACAAGCCGCATCCGACGCATTCGACCGTGGAACATTCGCTGCAAACGGTTGCACGGCTGAAGCCGCGGCGTGCGTTCTTTACCCACATTTGCCACGATCTGCCTCACCAAGAGACAAACGCTGCTTTGCCGGAAAATGTGAAGCTTTCCTACGACGGCATGAAACTGGAGTTTGAGATTTGACGCAGGTCTTCCGCAAACTCGAAGAAGTTCCCGCCAACTATGGGCCTTCGCTGGTGAGTGTGGGCAATTTTGATGGCGTGCACCGCGCGCACCTGCGCGTGCTCGGCGAAGTTGTGCGACGCTCTCAGCAACGCGGAGCCAAATCCGTGGCAGTGACGTTCGAACCTCATCCCATGCGAATCTTGCGACCGGACTCGGGCCTCAAGTTGCTGACACCAACAGCCGAAAAACTTCGCTTGCTTGAGAAGACTGGGATTGACGCCATCCTGCTTCTTCCCTTCACGCGCGACCTGTCGCTGTTGAGCCCGCGAGAATTTGCGCAGCAAGTCCTTTGTGACCGGCTGAAGGCAGTAGAAGTTCACGAAGGCTACAACTTTCGCTTTGGGCACAAGGCGGCCGGGAGTGTCACTTTGCTATCTCAACTGGGTCGCGAGCTTGGGTTCGAGGTGGTTGCGTATCCCGAGATGGTTATGCGAGGCGAATCCGTCTCCAGCACATGCATTCGTGAGCTGATCTGCCAAGGGCACGTCAACCGCGCAAGATTTTTGCTGGCGCGCCCGTTCAGTATTCGCTCCACTCCGGGCCGTGGACGCGGTTACGGCGCCAAATACACGGTCCCGACCATCAACCTCAACCGCTACGAAGAGCTGTCGCCCAAGGACGGTGTGTACATCACTCGTACGCGGGTTGGCGAGGAATGCTTTGATTCGGTCACGAACATTGGGAATCGTCCCACATTCGGAGAGGACTCGTTTGCCATCGAAACCCATCTGCTGGATTTCCATCCCTTAGACCTGACGGCTGACACCGAAGTTGAGCTTTTCTTTCTATCGCGCTTGCGCGACGAAGTCAAGTTCAATTCGGTGGACGCGTTGCGCGAACAGATAGCCAGGGACATTCGAAAAGCCAGACGCTATTTTGCATTGATGCGGCTGAGAACCGCATTCGTGGAAGCCAAGCTCTAATGTGGTAAGTAGCCGTCTTCCATTGGCATTTTCCCATCTACGCGGACGATGTTTACGCGGTCGTTCACGGAATGAACCTCCACGAGACCCACAGCGCCGGGCGTGTTCTCCACGTAGATCAAGACCTCGTCGTCGGAATCCACAACTTTCACGGAGTCTTTGTGCTCAGCGGTCCAAACGTGCCACTGCTGTGCCGACATTTTATTCAGGTGCTGTAAGGTGACCGTCTCGCCCGCGGATGCCCGGTGCAGCACCAGCGTGATGGACTTGCCATCCGGCCACTTTCTCACTTCCGCGCGAAAGATCTTGCTGAGTTGCGTTGAAGTCAGACTCGCCACGCCGTTTTGTTTCGATACCACTACCGCCATATGGTGAGCAAAGCAAGGAACACCGGAAAAGACAGCCAACAGAAGCACGAAGGTCAAGCGCGAAGTCTTCACGTTCTTTACTCTCTTTCTTACGATGGCCCGCCTTAAGATAGTCCTGTCCTGAACGTACCCTTAATGGTGAGACAACCAAAGTGCTGAAGGAGTGTCAGTTTGTAAAAATATCGTCAAAATTGAATGAAAGCGTTAGTCAACTGGGCCCGCCACCGGCTGCGCTGCACCGCTAGTCCCTGATCTCTGCACCATTAGAATCGCGCCCAACACCATAACAATTCCGAGTCCTTGCAGCGGCCTGACTACTTCTTTCAAGGCGATCGCTGCAATCAGTATCGAAAAAACAGGTTCGAGGCAGCTCACCACAATCGCCTTCGTAGGCGCGAGGTGCTGTAGCCCGGCGAAATAGAACGCGAACGGCACCAGCACAGAAAGCAGCGCAAACACCAACAGAAACATCCAGGCGGCCGGAGAATAATGGGCGGCTACGATCTTGTTCGGCGGGTTCACTACAATCCAAAATAACGCCGCCGCCAGGGTGGTGTAGAGCAGAACCGTCCAACGGTCGTAACGCGCAAGAATAGAATGCCCGCCGATGTTATAAAACGCGAACGAAAACGCCGCTACAAGGGCTGCCGTCACGCCTAGAGCGTCGAGCTGAAGCCTTCCCTGCCCGAAAAGTCCGATCACCAGTGCGATTCCCAAGATTGCGAGAAACACCGATCCCATCTTTGACCAGGTAAGCCGCTCGGCTCCGCGCATGACCATATATAAGAGCACCCACACCGGCGCCGTGTATTGCACGATGATTGCGGTCGCCACGCTGGTTCTCTGGATCGCAAGATAGTAGAAGTAATTGGACGCAGCTACGCCGGCCACCCCGAGCAGAGAGATTCGTCCTACATCGGCCCACGGCAGGCGCAAACTCCTCCAGCCGCGACTCGGAAGCAGCCCGAGAAGCAGTGCCAGGAAGGAGAATGTAGTCCTGCACTGCGACAGGATCAGCGGATCCACTCTGCGGATTCCAGAATCTGGCAGCAGGCGTCCGGTAAATGCCGCCCGGCCTAGACTGGCTGACAAACCCCAGAAGAGCGCCGCCGCTGCAATGTAGAAATAGCCGCGATATGAGCTGTGCGGCTCCGGAGTTGTCGACTCAGTCACCGCGGGTGCGCTTGCTGCATTATTCATTTCGAGTCCAACTCGATTTCGTAGGTGATCCTTGCGGTTTTGGACAGCATAGCGGCGACCGAGCAGTATTTTTCTTCAGACAGCCGGACAGCATCTTCAACAGCTTTGCGAGAGACATTTCCGGCAACACGATAGGTGAGCTTGATCTCCGTTAACACGCTCGGAGGTGTGGGAGCTTTTTCCGCGTTTGCACTCACCTCGACACCAGTGAGCGGCTCACGTTTCTTTTGCAAAATAGTAACCACGTCGTACGCTGTACATCCGCAGAGTGCAATCAGCACGAGTTCCATCGGGCTGTTTCCAGCTTTGCTGTCTCCATCTACCTTTATCGAATGGCCAGAACCGGCCCGGCCATCGAACTGGGTTTGCTGCTTCCATTTCACGTTCGCCTGAATCATGCTCTTTCCTATCTCCGGTTGTCGGTGCTTGGTTCGGGATGGATCAAGACGCGGAACAATTCCGGGGCCTCCTGTTTGAATCGGATTTCAAGCGCAGTCGAGAGATCGTGCACGCGCGAAAGCGGCAACTCATCGGGAAAAGTGCAGTGGCAGGAGACGTACACATGTTCCCGCACGCGCTTGACCTCGATGTCATGCATGTCGAGGATGTCCGGGAATTCCGTGGCCACACGTTTCAGACGCTCCTCCAATCGTGCATCCCGAGCAATCTGTTCGCCGGGTTCGATGGTCGCGGGTTCACTTTCGATATGCGTGAGGATGGACGCGATCTCCGGCACTTCCTCGCGAATCTCCGACTCCATCAACGTTACCCGGTCGTGCGCTTGCTTCAGTGATAGTCGCTCGTCCATTTCCAGGTGCTGCTCAACGTGCAGTTGGCCCTCAAGGTCCTGCACGCTCACATCATGCACATTCAGATTGTGGCGAGTGGCGACGGCGCGCACCCGATCAAAGATATTCTCGGTAAACGCCGGGCGCGGAACGGAGTGGACGACCACGTCTGTATTGGGAAGGATTTTCTGCACCGCGCCTGTAACCTCATCTGCAACTTGGCCCGATCTCTGGAAGGTGACATTGCGTGCAAGCCCGATCGAAACATCCGCGAAATAACGGTTGCCGGCGCGCCGTATGCGTACCCGGTCGACTTCCAGTAGGCCATCGACGGTCCGGAGGGCGGTGATGATCTTGCTCCGAGCACCTGTCGGAGCAGTATCGAGCAGCGCGTCGATGGTTTTTCGCGCCAGGCGTGAGCTGACAAAAACAATGACGCCGCCTACGAAAAGTGCGGCAACAGGATCTGCATCAATCAGCCATGCGACGCCGAATTTCCTCCCCAACAACACCAGCCCCAGCCCCAGCACCACTACGCCGCTTGACCAGATGTCAGTCGAGAAATGGAGCGCATCCGCTTGCAATGCCTGACTGTCATATTTCTCAGCAATCCTTCCCAGAGCGCGCGAGCGCCAGAAATCTACCGCCATGGAAAAGAACATCACTAGAAACGCGGCCAGACTAGGCTCGATTTCGACGTGGTGGAAGAACAATCGTTTGACGGCTTCGTAAATGATGACGACGCAAGTAACCAGCAGCAGGCCGGTCTCGATGAACGCAGAAAAGTTCTCGACTTTTCCGTGGCCATACTGATGGTCAGCGTCTGCAGGTTTGTCCGAGACGCGCACCGAGAAAAGCGTGACCGTGGCAGCGATCAGATCCAGTCCAGAGTGCGCCGCTTCCGACAAGATACCCAAACTGCCCGTGGTAATCCCGACAATGATTTTCAGGGAGGTGATCGCCACTGCCGCAAAGACCGAATTGGTGGCAACCGTGCGCTTCTCTGCCCGCATTGCCTTCGAGCCGAAGATGGCGGGAGCTCCCGACATGTTTGCATTATCGCTTTCGCGGGAGGTTCCGCCAAGCCGGAACGGGCCAGTGAACCTACTCTGCTCTGTGCTACGATTCCTATTTGACCCATCTTCCTCGGAGGAATCCTTTGAGAGTGTTTCGGAATGGCTTTGTCTGCCTGCTGTTCGCCAGCATTGCACTTGCACAGTCCAGTTCGCCGGCCCCGGTGCTCAAGCCGCGTCCTGCTGCGCCGGCAAAGAGCTCAGAAGCCGCCGGCGAAAGCTCCAGCGCCGTCGCTCCGGATGCTCCAGTCATTACGGTACAAGGCCTCTGCGAACGGCCCGTGGGAGGCAGTGCAACTCCTTCCGACTGCAAGACGGTCATTACGCGGGCGGAGTTTGAAAAGATTGTGAATGCGGTGCAGCCTAACATGCCCGCGGCATCGAAGAAGCAATTTGCGAATCGTTATGTGACCATTTTAGTGCTCGCCGAGAAAGCCCACGAACTGGGACTAGATCACGGCGCCGATTTCGATCAGCAGATGTATCTATTGAGACTGCAGGTGCTCGCAAAGCTGGTCAGTGAGCAGATGCAGAAGGAAGCGACGAATATCTCCGACGGCGACATAGACAGTTACTACCGCGAGCATGCTTCCGACTACAAGGCCATCAGTTTTGATCGTCTCTATGTACCCAAACAGAAACAGGTAGATACGTCTACCCAGAAGCCAAACGATCCGGATGCGCAGAAGAAACGCGAAGAATCGGAAGCGGCAATGAAGGAGTTGGCGGACAAGCTTCGAGCGCGGGCAGCCGCCGGCGAGGATTTTGGCAAACTCCAGCAGGAAGCCTATGATGCTGCCGGATCGAAGCAGAAGGCCACAAGCACCCGCACAGACAACGTGAGGAAAGCCAACATTCCACCGACCGATGTATCTATTTTTGAACTGAAGAAAGGTGAAGTTTCGCCAGTGTTCGCCGATCCCGCGGGGTTCATGATTTATAAGGTCGAAGAAATCACGGACCTGCCGGTTTCCAGTGTCCATGACGAAATCGCCCGCACTTTGCAGAGCGAGAAGGTGAAGAGTTCCTTCGAGTCGTTGCAGAATTCGGCCAAGACAACGCTGGATGATGCCTACTTCGCAGCTCCGGCCCCGCCCACGCTGAGAAATCCTGGTGAAAATCCCGCGGCGGCGACCCCGGCACCCGGTAAAAAGTAATGGCAGAGGCGCTTCCGTCTGTGCTAGTGACCGGAATTTCCGGGAACCTGGGGCGCCGGCTTCTTCCCATGCTGTCCGGATTTCGCGTCGTTGGCGTGGACCTGCGGCCCCCGGAAACGGACACTCCGATTCAATTTGTGCCGATGGACCTGGGACTGGAAGCGTCCTGCCTGGAATTTCTGCAGCTTCTGCGAACCGTTCGACCCGTGGCTGTGGTGCACCTCGCTTTTATCCTGGATGCGGTGCGCACGGGAGTTTTGGACCGTGACCGCATATGGCAGATCAATGTCGCGGGAACGGCACGAGTGATGGAAGCCATCACCGAAGTCAATCGCGACTGGCCGATGATTGAAAAATTTGTCTTTGTAAGCAGTGTGGCGGCGTACGGCCCGGGGCTTTCACAGCCCGCTACTGAAGAAACTCCCCTTCAAGCCCATTCTTATACATACGGAGTCCACAAGATGGAAGCGGACCGTGTGGTGCAGCAGCGCGCTCCGGCACTACGTGGGTGCAGCGTTTACATATTGAGACCGCACATTTTTGCTGGCGCCAGCGTTGACAATTATTTTATGGAAGCTTTTCGGGGGATTCCGGGCGGCACCAGCAAACGGGCGGCGAGGATGCGAGAACAGGGCAAGCGGCTTCCCTGCATGCTACCTGCGGGAAAACAGTACCTACAAAACCGGATTCAGTTCGTGCACATAGATGACGTTGCGCGCTTGATTGCTCACATTCTGAAAAAGGTCCAACCTGAAGGGCAGCGTCTCACAATTTTGAACGTAGCTGGACGTGGCGGAGCGTTAACTTATGAGCAGTGTGTCCGCCTGGCACAAGCGAAGCTGGTACGCGTGCCCAGTGAACGACTCTTCGAGATCGTCCTCCAGTTGCTGTGGAAGACCAAACTTTCCGCAATTCCACCTGACGTTGCTTCTTACATGACCTCAGATACTGTGATGGACACAAGTCGCCTTCAGGAGTTTCTGGGAGCGGAGTACAAGGATGTGATCCGCTATCCCATCGCCGATGCATTTACGGAGTGCTGCAAGCAGGAAAAACCCGCCGCGGCAAGTTCCGTGACCGCGAACACATGAATTAGCGAGTTCCGCGATACAGACCAGCAATCCCGAAGGTGTAAGGTGTCCACGAACAGTTGCAGAGCCCGGCTTTTTGCATCCTCGCGATCATCTCTAGAGGAGCAGGAAAGCGCTCAACTGAAGCGGGCAAATACGAGTAAGCTCGCATACTGCCCGAAATCAGCCTGCCGATTCTGGGCAGTACCAATTTGAAGTACAGGTTGTAAACCTGCCCCAGCAGACCTCTGGGCTCGCTGAATTCCAGAATGCCGCATTCTCCTCCGGGCCGAAGTATGCGCACGATCTCGCGCAGCCCTGCGTCGTAGTCGGCCAGATTGCGAAAGCCGAAGGCCGAGGTGACCAGATCGAAACTTTGATCGTGAAATGGAAGGCGGAGGGCGTCGGCTTCAATCCATTGCACTGGGCGATGGCCGGCAGACTTGGCGGATGCGAGTACGAGCATGGCGTGAGAAAAATCTGCGCCCATGATGTGGGATTGCGGCCCCCGCCGCCTCAACGCAAATGCCATGTCTCCTGTGCCGCAGCAGAGATCGAGGACCTGAGCGTCAGGCTGCGAGAGAATGGTCGCGAATGATCGCGCAGTTCGCCGCCACCAGAGTTTGTCCACATTCGCAGAGAGCAGATGATTCAGCAGATCGTAGCGTGGAGCGATCGCCGTGAACATCTCCCGCAGGGCACGCGACGCGGACTCGGAATCGGTCGCTCCGTCCGGTGTCGCGCCCACGACCGGCGGTTTGGTCTCTTCACTCACAGTCGAGTTACCCACGGGAGGCCCGCCGAATCTCCGCTAAAGCCGCAGCAATTGCGTGCTCCGGAATATTCTTTACAATTTCCACTTTCCCGATTTCTTTTGGAAGTACAAAGTGCACGACTCCCCTTTCCGTCTTCTTGTCGGATTGGAGCAGTTTCATTGCTTTTCCAGTTTGCACATTGACTCTGGGAAGCGCTCCCCAGGCAAGAACTGCCTCACGAATACGTACGTAGACTCCGGGGTCGCAGAAGCCAACTTCGGAAGCAATTTTTGCCGCTGCAATCATTCCCCAGGCAACAGCTTCTCCGTGGAGAAACTGGCGGTAGGCGGTCGCAGCTTCGAGCGCATGACCCAGTGTGTGTCCAAGATTTAGAACCCGGCGGAGGTCACTTTCTTTCTCGTCGGTAGAAACAATTTTCGCTTTCAGCTTTACCGATTCCGCGATCACCCAGGTCAGCAGTTCGCCATCTCTGCGCAGCGTCTTGATGGAAGAAGTCTCAAGCCGCGCAAACAGTTCTGCATTCCTGATCACCCCGCACTTCAGCGCTTCGTACATTCCGGCGCGAAATTCACGCTCTGGAAGCGTTGCGAGTGTTGCGGGATCGATCAGCACAAGCTGCGGCTGGCAAAACGTGCCAACCAGATTTTTCCCCACTCGCAGGTTCACTCCCGTCTTGCCACCAACGGCCGCGTCGAGCTGCGCCTGGACTGTTGTGGGTATCTGCACCAGCTTCACGCCGCGCATGTAGACGGAAGCGAGCATCCCCGCAACATCTCCGACGACTCCGCCCCCGAATGCGAGTACCACGGCTTTGCGGTCCGCACCCGCCTTCACCAGCTTCTCCGCCAGATCTTCTACCGTGGAAAGCCGTTTGAAACGCTCGCCGTCGCGCATCTCGAGAACCATGGGGGAGAATCCGCTAGCCTCAAGCGATTGCAACAGTACTCTTCCCCAGCGGCGACGCACTGGAGGCACAGTAACAACGAACAGCGGCTGCGCACTGCCGAGCAGCGCCCTCAGAACGACGCCAGCGCGAGCAAGCACGTTTTGCTCAATCACGCCTTCGTAGCCGCACGAACTTGTCTTTACCGGGATGCGAACCATTAGAAATCATCATAACGTAAGCCTCCCGTGGGAAGTCCTGACACGCTGACAGTTTCAAGTGGTACCATTTCGTGAATGTCAGCCGCCGCTCCCGAAACCGATTTTCTGGTCATTGGCGCCGGAGTCGCCGGATTGCGCGCCGCTGTCGAACTGGCTCCTGCGGGACGCGTTCTGGTTCTCGTCAAGCGAGAAGTTGCCGATTCCAGCACTCAGTTGGCGCAGGGTGGCATCGCCGCAGCTCTCAGTGACGAAGATGAGATCAGCCTGCACCTGCAGGACACGCTGAATGCCGGCGATGGCCTTTGTAATCCCGAAGCGGCACGTGTCCTGGTGGAGGACGCTCCTGAGCGCATTGAGGAACTGATCGCCTGGGGCACGCAATTTGATCGTGAAGGAACCAAGCTCACCTTCGGGCGCGAGGGCGCGCACAGCCGCAATCGCATTCTTCATGCTCACGGCGACTCCACAGGACGTGAGATTCAGCGCGCGCTCTATGCCAAGGCAAAAACGCTTCGCGAAATTTCCGTTCGTGAATTCGAATTCTCAACTGACTTGGTGTCCCAGGACGGTCGGGTTTGTGGCGTGCGTGTGATGGACGAGCGGCGAGAGAATAGCATGATCCGCGCCTCCGCCGTGCTGCTTGCCACCGGCGGCATGGGCCAGCTCTACCTGAACACCACCAATCCCGGAGTTGCCACGGGAGACGGAGTCGCCATGGCCTACCGGGCCGGCGCTGAGGTCACCGACCTCGAGTTTATCCAGTTTCATCCCACCGCTCTTTATCTGAAAAAGGCGCCGCGTTTCCTGCTTTCGGAGGCACTACGCGGCGAAGGCGCGCACCTCCGCAACATGGAAATGCTGCGATTCATGCCCAAGTACCATCCGATGGGTGAGCTCGCGCCGCGTGATGTTGTGGCCCGCGCCATCATGCACGAGCTCGAACTTAGCCGCGCCAAAGATCCCGTTGTATATCTGGACTTGACGCACTTGGATGAAGCGCACATCCGCCGCCGCTTTCCCCGCATTTACTCGACTTGCCTGCAGTACAACGTGGACATCGCCACCGAACTGGTTCCAATACGGCCAGCGGCGCACTACGCCATGGGTGGGGTGCGGACGGATTTGGACGGCCGGGCCACGTTGCCCGGACTTTATGCCGCCGGCGAAGCTGCCGGAACGGGTGTTCACGGCGCCAACCGTCTGGCCAGCAATTCCCTTCTTGAAGGTCTGGTCTTTGGCGCGCGCGCTGGAAAGAAGATGCGCGACGAGCTGAAAGCTCCGGCGCGGAAGGTCCCCAGCCTGCCTCCTGCCGCATATTCCAATGGGCCGGTTCCGGTACCGGTGGAGGCCGCAGTTGGCCAGCTCCAGGAGCTGATGTGGAAAGACGTTGGCATCGTGCGGACAGGAAGTGGGCTGAAGAGGGCGACCTCGCGTCTAGAAGAGATTGGACTGCAGATTTCGAAGCCGCGCAGCCGCCGCGAATACGAGGCGCGGAATTTACAGATTGCGGGATTGTTAGTAGCGCGTTCGGCGCTGGCGCGTGAAGAGAGCCGCGGTGCGCATTATCGTACGGACTTTCCCGACCACAACGACGTGAGGTTCCTGAAGCATTCGGTGGCACTAGGGGAGAAGATACGGTTTGAGTAGGCTGCTGCCTTGAGGCATGCTCGCTGCTGCTGCTCTCAGAGCCGTCGCACAGATGAGTTGGGGTTATACAGACAGCCCAGGCGGTAGAATTGTGCCTTCGACAGCGACCGGCGCCCTACCCTGATGCTTCTTGATTGCGTTGCCGCGGCGAGAAAAGTGCTTCCACTTGCGGGCGGCATCTCCAAAACCGAGAGGCAAGGAACAAGGCGAGCTTAGGAGCCAGCATCGTAACCGATCTTTCGCCCCGTTCTGGCTGAGCCACTTTTCTTTCCGTCGAGAGCCAGATTAAGCTGCAGCACGTTTACGCGCGGCTCACCGAGGATGCCGTACTGGCGCTTCTGGATGTGGCTTTGGACAAGGGCACGGACCTGATCTTCGCTGAGGCCACGAACTCGCGCGATTCGTGGTACCTGAAACAGTGCTGCGGCAGGAGTGATGTCCGGGTCGAGGCCGGAGCCGGAAGTGGTGACGAGATCCATTGGAACGGGAGTGTTGGGATTCTCAGCTTGCGCGGCGGCTGTGTCGCTCTTTATGCGGTCGATTAGCTTCTGATTGGTGGGGCCCAAGTTCGATCCGCTGGAGTTTGCAGCGTCGTATCCGTTTCCTGCCGCTGAGGGCCGGGAATGGAAATATTTATCCGAAACGAACGGCTGGCCGATGATTCGTGATCCGATCACCTCGCCATTCCTAGAGACGAGCTGGCCGTTGGCTTTGTCGTGGAACAACACTTGGGCGAGGAGGGTGACTACGAGCGGATAAATGATTCCTAACAGGATGGTTGTTGCGATGGTCATCAAAACAGCAATCAGCAAATTCTTTTTCATAAATACCTCTACGCAAGCCCTACACGCGTGATCAGCATATCGATCAGCTTGATTCCAATGAATGGGATGACGACGCCGCCCACGCCGTAAATGAGCAGATTGTCACGCAGCAAAGTCGCAGCGCCGAGCGGTCGATACTTCACGCCACGTAGCGCAAGCGGGATCAGAGCGATAATAATCAGCGCGTTGAAAACTACAGCTGAGAGCACGGCCGATTCCGGCGTCTTCAGCTGCATGATGTTGAGCGCGTTCAGTACGGGAAAGGTTCCGGCGAACATCGCGGGGATGATGGCGAAATATTTGGCAACGTCGTTGGCGATAGAGAACGTGGTCAGAGAGCCGCGGGTCATGAGCAATTGTTTGCCAATTTCGACGACCTCAATCAGCTTGGTGGGATTGGAGTCCAGATCCACCATGTTGCCGGCTTCTTTTGCGGCCTGAGTGCCCGTGTTCATGGCCACGCCTACGTCGGCTTGGGCGAGCGCTGGCGCGTCGTTGGTACCGTCGCCGGTCATGGCAACAAGCTTGCCGTCGGACTGTTCTCGACGAATCAAGTCCATCTTGTCTTTTGGAGTCGCTTGCGCGAGAAAGTCATCCACGCCGGCTTCGCTCGCTATGGCCGCCGCGGTGAGCGGATTGTCTCCAGTGATCATCACAGTGCGGATTCCCATGGCCCGCAGCTGACTGAAACGATCGCGAATGCCACCTTTGACGATGTCTTTCAATTCGATCACGCCCAGCGCTCCGCGGCTCCTTTCGGCGACCACAAGAGGCGTGCCGCCTGAACGCGCGATCTCTTCTACGGTGCCTCTCACCGCGTCCGGAAACTTGCGACCGTTCTCTGAGACAAAGTTTGCGATCGAATCAGCAGCGCCTTTACGGATCCGGAATCCGTTGAGGTCAACTCCGGACATGCGCGTTTGAGCGGAGAAAGGAATGAAGGCAGCCTCGTGGGAACCCAACTCGCGCCCCCGCAGGCCATATTTTTCCTTAGCGAGGACCACGATGGACCGGCCTTCCGGAGTTTCATCCGCGAGAGATGAGAGCTGCGCTGCGTCGGCTAATTCCTGCTCACTAACACCAGGCGCTGGCACAAACCGCGATGCTTGACGGTTGCCGAGTGTGATGGTCCCTGTCTTATCGAGGAGTAAGGTGTTGACGTCACCGGCTGCTTCGACCGCCCGGCCTGACATCGCGAGCACGTTGTGCTGAATCAACCGGTCCATGCCAGCAATGCCGATGGCAGAGAGTAGACCGCCAATCGTGGTGGGAATCAGGCAGACCAAAAGTGAAACCAGTACGAACACGGTTTGTGGCGAACCGGAGTAGATCGCGAAGGGCTGTAGCGTCACAACAGCGAGCAAGAAAATAATCGTTAGGCCGGCGAGAAGAATGTTCAGCGCGATCTCATTAGGAGTTTTCTGGCGTTCCGCGCCTTCGACCAGGGCAATCATGCGATCCAGGAATGTTTCGCCGGGATTAGAGGTGATTTTGACTTTGATCTGATCGGAAAGGACGCGAGTGCCGCCGGTGACCGCAGAACGGTCGCCTCCAGCTTCGCGGATCACCGGGGCGGATTCGCCGGTGATTGCTGACTCGTCCACGGAAGCCACGCCTTCGATGATTTCACCATCGGAGGGAATCAATTCGCCGGCTGACACCTGGACGAGGTCTCCGGTTTTGAGTTTAGAGCTGGGAACATCCTCAGTCGAGCCGCTGCCAAGGATTCTGTGGGCCAAAGTTTCGGATCGCGCTTGGCGCAAAGTATCAGCTTGGGCTTTGCCACGGCCTTCGGCCATCGCTTCGGCAAAATTGGCGAACAGCACCGTAAACCAGAGCCATAAAGTGATTTGCAAATTGAACTTGAAATCTGAGCCGCCTTTGAAAAGCAGGGCGGTCGTGATTACGCTTCCGATTTCGACCACAAACATGACGGGATTCCCCATCATCTTTAGTGGATTGAGTTTCAGAAATGAATCCCAGATTGCCCGTTTTACAATCTTCCATTCCCAAACAGCCTTTGATTTCTTTGCCATATATTAGCCATCAGCTGTCAGCCATCGGCTTTCAGCTACACCGCTGAACGCTGAGTGCTGGCTGTCATTCTTCTGAAATCTTTTTCAACCACCAACTTCGAACTGCAACTCCCGCCCATACGGCCTCAACCAGACCAAATGGCCATGCGCCCTGGAGAAAGCCATAGATCGACCCCAAGGCACATGCAAAAGCGAATGCCAGGATGAACCAAGTGCTTTTCGCCTCCAATGCGTAGGTAACCAGCATCGCAGTCACCGCAAATAAGCCAAACGCCGATAGCAGATTCACTTGGGTGTCAGTCTCCGGTTCAGAATGTTTTTCCTGCCATCATCTGCAAGTGCTCCAGTATCGGTCCCAGACTGAGTGCCGGGAAGAATGTCAGGGCTCCAACGATGAGAATCGTTCCGATCAAAAGCACGGTAAAAAGCGGCGTCGTGACCGGAAACGTCCCGAGCGACGGTGGAACATATTTCTTCTTTGCCAGATTGCCCGCAATCGCCAGCATGGGGATGATCATCAAGAAGCGGCCGATCAGCGTGTCCAGCCCGAGTGTCGTGTTATACCAAAGTGTGTTCGCGTTCAATCCAGCGAACGCGGAGCCGTTATTACCCGCTCCCTCCGTGAACGCGTACAGAATCTCTGAGAAGCCATGCGGGCCAGGATTCAAGATGCTGGAGACTCCATAGCTTTTCACCACGGACACTGCGGTGAGTGCAAGAATCGCTAGCGGAAAGACGAGCGTCACCAACATTGCCATCTTCACGTCATAAGCTTCGATCTTTTTCCCCAGATATTCGGGCGTGCGGCCGACCATGAGTCCGGCAATGAACACTGCGAGTACCACGTAGATAATCATGCCGTAGAGTCCGGAACCGACTCCGCCAAATACAGTCTCACTCAACATGATATTGGCGAGCGGAATCATCCCGCCGAGCGGCGTGTAGGAGTCGTGCATGCTGTTGACCGCACCGCAACTGGTGTCGGTAGTCACCGTCGCCCACAAAGTCGAATTGGCGATTCCATAGCGGACTTCCTTGCCCTCCATGTTGCCGCCGGATTGTGTGGCGCTCGCACGCTGATCGACCCCCTTCAGTAAGGGATTGCCGCGAGATTCAGCCCAGTAGGCGCTGGTAACGCCGGTCAGGAACAGGACGGCCATGGCCGCCCAGACCGCCCAGCCATGCCGCTGCGAACCTGTCATTCGCCCCAGGGTGTAAGTGAGTCCGGCTCCTAAAGCGAAAATCGAAAACATTTCGAACAAGTTTGAGAACGGAGTTGGATTCTCAAATGGGTGGGCACTATTGGCGTTGAAGAAGCCACCGCCATTAGTACCGAATTCCTTGATGATTTCCTGCGATGCCACCGGCCCTTGCGCGATCGTCTGCGTAGAAACCGTATCCATGACCGGCTTGCCATCCGGGCCGACTACAGGTTTACCGCTTGCGTCCACTTTTTGGATTTGTTGCGGATCAAGCAGCTTGACCGTGTCGTATGGTTTGAAATTCTGGACTACTCCTTGCGAAACCAGCACCAACGAGCCGACGATACAGTACGGCAAGAAAACCCACAGGCAACAGCGAACCAAGTCCACCCAGAAATTCCCGATCGTTTGCATCTGCCGCCGCGCCACGCCGCGAATCAGAGCAATCGCAAGCGCTATCCCAACCGCCGCCGACATGAAATTGTGATAGGCAAGGCCAGCCATTTGCGTGAAATAGCTCATGGTCGTCTCGCCGCTGTAGGCCTGCCAGTTGGTATTGGTGGTGAAAGAAGCAGCCGTATTGAAAGCAAGATGTGGCGGGTTCACGCCTGTCAGCTTCTGCGGATTGAAAGGAAGGTAGTATTGCACCCGCTGGATAAAGTAGAGCACCAGCATCGAAACTACACTGAACAGCAGCATGGAGATGGCATACTCGGTCCAGCGCATCTCATGATTCTCGTCAACGGCTGTCACACGATAGAGCAGCCTCTCAACCGGCCGAAGCACAGGATCGAGAAACGTCTTTTCCCGATTGAAAACCCACGCCATGAAGATTCCCAGCGGTTTAGTGACCAGGAAAATTAGCGCGAAAAATAGAAGTATTTGAACCCAGCCATTCGCGGTCATATCAGAACTTCTCCGGTCGCAACAGGGCATACAGCAGATACACGCCGGTTGCGACACTCACGACGAGCATGATTAACGATTCCAGTGCCATGCCGCTTTCCTCACTTCACGCGATCGCAGAATTGAACGTAGCCTATGGACAAGGCGAAGAAGGCGATCGTAACTGCTACCCAAATCAAGTCCTGCATATTCGTTCTCCAACCTCACTTCGCACACGTGAAGGTTTCATGATCTCTCAAAGCCATTTCTTTTCGCGCACACCAAAGTCTTCGGCGGTGTACACATGAAGCAACCTGCCTTTTTCTTTTCTCAAGCTCGGCACTCTCCTAATCTCCACTCTTGGCTCTCGGCGGGAATTACGTGAATCACGCCACAAGGCGAACATAAAATAGATCAGGAAGGCGCAGCCTGCCATTGCGACTAAAGTGAAGATCACGAGCCCTGCCATAATCCGCCTTCCCGAGAACTCAGCCGGAAACTGAGAACTCAGAGTTCATTCCAGCAGGCCAGGCATAAGGACGGACTAAAAGGTTCGTAAGGAAAACGTAAGGGAAAAAAAGAACGTGAGCTGAATGCGTGGAGGCGACTCTACTCAGAGATCACGCCGCTGGGCTCAAAACGATATCCCACCCAGGGCTCGGTCAGAATATAGGCAGGGGATCCGGTGTCGGCTTCGATCTTCTTCCGGAGCTGGCCGATAAACACGCGCAAGTACTCGGGCTGCTCGGTGCTGCCTGCGCCCCAGACTGCAGAGAGCAGCTTGCGGTGCGTAGCAACTTTGTGCGGGTTACGGGCAAAATAGACGAGAAGCTCAAATTCCTTTGGGGTCAGCTTGAGCTCGCGGCCACGGACGGAAACCGTGTGGGCGTCCAGGTCAATACGGAAATCACCATTTTCGATCACCCCTCCACTACTTTCTTCCTGCGGAGCACGTCGTAGGTTCGCGCGTACTCGCGCAAGGAGTTCGTTTATGCCAAAAGGTTTGGTGACGTAATCGTCGGCACCGGCATCAAGCGCCTGCACTTTAGTGCGCTCCTCGCCTTTCACCGAGAGCACGATGACCGGAGCGTTTGATTTGAGGCGGAAGCGGCGACAGACTTCGAGTCCATCCATTACCGGCATGGAGAGGTCTGTGATCATCAAGTCTGGTGGCCAGTCTCGTGCGATCTGCAAGGCGGTTTCTCCGTCGTTGGCGACGCGCAAATCGTAACCATGAGCATCCAGAGACGTCCGCAACACGCGCGTGATTTGCGGCTCGTCGTCAACCACGAGGATGCGCCGGTGATTGGCGGGCTTCACTTGGCCTCCTGCGTCACGATGTGTACGTCAATCGGAGGCGCGTGGCGGAGGAATTTCTGAATGACCGTCAAGTACAGGTACTTACGCCAGCCCTCTTGCGCAGAGCGTCCGAAGATGACGTGCGTGATGTGCTTTTCGCGAACAAACTCCGCCACTCTCTCTGCGATGTTGCCTTTTGGCAGCCGGACAACCGTGGCGCCCAGGTTCTCAGCAAACCGGATGTTTTCTTGCAGAGAGCGGCGGTTGTCACCGTCCTGATCGGCGGGTGAGTCTACGTAAATCACGTAGAATTCAGCGTCAATGCCATGTGCCATCCGGCCGCCGCGAGCAATCAGATATTGCGCCACAGGATTGGAACTTATGGCCACCGCGATTTTCTCGCGGACTGCGACAGTTGGCTGCAAGCCCTCGCGCGTCCAGTGCGCCTCCAGGCTTTTGTCCACGACTTGCGCGACTTGCCGCAGAGCCAGCTCCCGGAGGGCAATCAGGTTTCCGCGACGAAAGAAGTTCCCGAGCGCCTTCTCGGCACGTTCGAGCGGATAAATGTCTCCGCGCCGCATTCGAGTTTGTAATGCTTCGGGCGTGAGGTCGGACATTACGATCTCTTCCGCATGCTGAATCACCCAATCCGGAACGGTTTCGCGAACGTGAACACCGGTAATACGTTCCACTAGCGGATTGAGGCTCTCGATGTGCTGCACGTTTACGGTGGAGACCACATCAATCTTCGCGTCGAGAAGATCGATCACGTCCTGATAGCGTTTGGGATGCTTGCTACCTTCGATATTTGTGTGCGCCAACTCATCGACGAGTACGACCGCGGGCTTTCGCGTGAGAATCGCGTCAACGTCCATCTCAGTGAACATGGTTCCCTTGTAGTCGATCTGCTTACGCGGGACGGTTTCCAGCTTGGCCACCAAGTCTGCGACAGCCTTGCGCCCATGAGTTTCCACCACACCGACTACAACGTCCTCACCGCGGCTGTAGCGGCGGATGCCTTCGCTCAGCATGCTGTAGGTCTTGCCAACACCAGGGGCATAGCCCAGGAAGAGCTTAAAAATACCTTGCTTCTTCTCTGGTGCGACCTCTTCCAACCATTGTTCAGGACGCTTCTGCACAAATCCATTGTCATCTGAGTTCAGCGGTTTGTCGACAAAGGAGCGGTCCCCCTCGACTGCGCTCGGGATTTACGACTTAATTTACAATCACGCCGTGATATCACACGCAAGGTTCGGCTTTAGGGCAGTTGCGTGCGCGCTGATTGTGCCTGCAGTTGTGCTGTTCTACAAGTACGTCCTGCACGCGAATGTGACAACAGTCGCGCTGACGTTGCTGCTAGCAGTCCTGGTGGTCTCGGCGAACTGGGGATTCTGGTATGCGGCTTTTGTGGCGCTGCTTTCGGCGCTTGCGTTCAACTTCTTCTTCCTTCCTCCCTTCGGCACATTCACCATCGCCGATCCGCAAAATTGGGCTGCACTCTTCGCCTTCCTTGCTACGGCGATGATTGCTGGACAGCTTTCGGAACGTGCGCGCCGGGAGACGTTGCGAGCGAACCAGCGCCGGCGCGAGCTTGAGCACCTCTATGCCTTCAGTCAGCGTTTGCTTACGCTTGAAAGCGTGCCGGAGCTGCTGAATCTCGTGCCGCGTCACATAGTCGAGACTTTCAGCAGCAAGGGAGCGGCACTTTTCGTCTCGGATCGGACCGACGTGTACCGTTCCGACGCGGATACTCGCGAAATTGAGACCGGACGCCTGCAGTCGGTTGCCGCGCGTGGCGAGCCGGTGATGGATTTAGAAAATGCGCTGGCCTACGTTCCGCTTCGGCTCGGAGTGAGGAGCGTCGGTGCAATTGGAATCTCCGGCACAACTCTGTCCCACGAGAGCATTGACGCACTCTCAACCCTGGTTGCCATTGCGATTGAGCGTACCCGCGCCATCGAGAATGTAGGTAAGGCTGAGGCCGCGCGCGAAAACGAGAAACTGCGCTCTGCCATCCTCGACTCCGTCGCGCACGAGTTCCGTACTCCTCTGACGGCGATCAAGGCTTCGGCGACAAGCTTGCTCTCCGGCGGCCTCGATACTCAGCAGCAGAATGAATTGCTGACAGTCATCAATGAAGAGTCCGATCGCATGAACCACCTGGTCGAAGAGGCCACACAGATGGCGCGGCTCGAATCGAAGCAGGTGGAACTCCATCTCACGCCACACGACATACGCGAGGCCATCGAGCGGGCCCTGGAATCGGCAAAGAAGACCGTCAACGGACATCCGGTTAAATTTAATACCAGGGCTGAACTGCCTCTGGTGGAGTTCGATCTCGAACTCATCGTGAATGTGCTTCAACAATTGCTGGAGAATGCCGCGAAGTACTCGCCGGCAGAATCTCCGATCCAGATCTCAGTGGAGAGAACCGACGCTGAACTCGTCGTCAACATCGCAGACCGCGGGCCCGGAATTGATGAGCTTGAGCAGGCGCTAATTTTCGACAAGTTCTTTCGCGGCAAGGACAACCGCTATTCAGTGCAAGGCACGGGGATGGGCCTGGCGATCGCAAAAGCGGTTGTCGAAGCGCATGGCGGATCTATCCGCGTCACTAGCCAATTGGGGCAAGGCTCGGTCTTCTCCTTCGCCCTTCCGCTGAAATCTGTGAATGTTCCATCCTGAAAATCGTACCGAGCGGTCAGCCTCGGGATCGCTCAATGCCGAAAGCTCGCGCCGCATGTCCGGCTAACTACCTGAATCGACAGCAATTTCTCTCCGTCTTTACGGTTTCTTTATGCGGAACATGGTGGAATAAGACTTGATGCCAGCGGGCTGGTTCATCCTCAAGAAGGGCTGCGTTCTGGTCTCTCGCGGCACCCGGAAAACGCGCACGAGCTGAATCTTAGATGCCATCTTCAGTTGCTCCTCCCAAGCAAGTAGCACCGAGCACTACAGCACGTGTGCTAATCGCCTCGAGCGCCATGCTGGCGTTTATTTCTTTCTGGCGCGTGGCCGCCATCGTGCTGAACGATATGGGCTCTTCGGCGTTTTACGCCGGCGCCATTGCCGAGCATTTTGTCGGTAAGCCAGCTCCGTGGTTCGTTCTCGCAATCATGCTGCTGGCGGGTACCGTCGCTGCACTCTACATCGAGAGCTGCGGGATGTTCGTGCGCGGCGGCGTATATCGCGTCGTAAAGGAGGCGATGGGTTCCACGCTGGCCAAGTTTTCGGTTTCCGCCCTGATGTTCGATTACATCCTGACTGGGCCAATCAGCGGCGTCTCGGCGGGCCTCTACCTGGTCGGCCTACTGAATGAGCTTCTGCAGCACTCGCATTCGCACGTGGCGATCCCCATGAATGCCGGGGCGGCGTTCTTTGCGGTGCTGGTCACGCTGTACTTTTGGTGGGAGAACATCAAAGGCATTCCTGAGTCCAGCGAAAAAGCCCTGCGCATCATGTACGTGACCACGGTGATGGTGGTCATGATGGTGGCTTGGTGTTGCTACACAATCGTGGTCAAAGGCGGTCATCTTCCACCTTGGCCACACCTACGGAACATCACTTATCTGACGGGCGAACATGGAGGCGCGCTGGGCTGGTTGCGCCATACCTCTCTCCCCTACAAAGTAGGCCTTATCGGAATTCTGATTGGGTTGGGCCACTCCGTTCTCGCCATGAGCGGCGAGGAAACTATGGCCCAGGTTTATCGGGAAATCGAACACCCGAAACTTCCAAACCTAAAGAAAGCCGCTTCCGTTATTTTCCTTTACAGCCTGGTTTTCACGGCTGGGGTTGCATTTTTCTCGGTCATGATCATCCCCGATTCAGCGCGCGCCAGTTTTCAGGACAATCCGATCGGCGGGCTGACGATGTATCTGGTCGGACCAGTATCTGTGCGGCTCGTGTTCCGTGCTTTCGTCGTTGTGGTCGGCGTGCTGATGCTGGCGGGCGCGGTGAATACCGCTATTGTCGGATCGAATGGCGTCCTGAACCGGGTCTCCGAGGATGGAATTCTTCCTGAGTGGTTTCGCAAACCGCATCGCCGCTTCGGGACTTCGTATCGCATCCTCAATCTGGTGGTTGCACTGCAACTCCTCACCATCATCCTGAGCCGCGGCGATATTTTTCTCTTGGGCGAGGCTTACGCGTTTGGCGTGATGTGGAGCTTCTCCATGAAAGGACTCGCGGTCCTGGTGCTGCGCTACAAAGAACCGGGAAAGCGCGAGTTTCGCGTGCCCCTGAACTTCCACCTTGGCAAGACCGAAATTCCCCTCGGACTGGCGCTGATTACCCTCACCCTGATCGCGCTCTGCGGAATCAATCTCTTTACCAAAGAGGTCGCGACGATTTCCGGCATTGCTTTCACAATCATCTTCTTCGCGGTCTTCGAGATCTCGGAAAAAGTGACCCGCAAGCGCGCTAGTGAACGCGCCGAACTCGATCAGTTCAACATAGAGGCGGGCGACAACCTCACTCCGCAGGCTCTCGGAGTCCGGCCGGGTAATGTGCTGGTGATGATCCGCAACTACAACACGCTTTATAACCTGGCCGCGACTCTCGATCGCGTCGATCCTCACAACCAGGATGTTGTCGCGCTCCATCTCCGATTTCTGGGTCGCGCTGACGCGGGAGAATACGAGCTGGAACCGGAGCAACTCTTCAGTTCCGAGGAGCAGACGCTGTTTACCCGCGCCCTGGCACTGGCCGAGAAGAAGGGGAAAACCATTCATCTTGCGGTCGCAGGGGCCACTGAGAAATGGGACGCCATCTTGCGATCCGCCCAAAGTCTGGAGTCATCTGTCGTCGTGCTGGGCGCATCGCCCAACCGCCCGCTTACTGAGGAAGCTCGTGTAGCTGGGCTCGCGTGGGAGCGCTTGTCCGATCCCAAGCCGCAGTTGACGCTTGCCGTTTACACCCCCACCGGCCAGGAACAGGTCTTCTACTTGGGACCGCACGCTCCGCATCTCACACCCAAAGAAGTTGATCTCCTGCACGGGATCTGGCTTGAGCTGAGTAATGATGTGGCGCCGGAGGAGATCCACCACCATGACGTTGTCCACTTCGCTCTGGAAGAACTTCGAAAAGAACTCAGCGACTCCCAACGGCAAGACGTTGTGGACAGATTAAGGCACCACCTGCAGGAAATTAAAGACCGGCGCGCGATTCAATAGACATTCAAGCGCTGATGGTTGGCTGTTTCCGGTGCAGGGCTGAAGCCACAATCGTGATCAGCAGAATCCCGCCGATTACTGCCAGCGACACATCCGTCCGGATCACGTAGTAGTGCGAAAGCAGCATCTTGAATCCCACAAAGACCAAAACGCACGAGATCCCATAATGCAAGTACTTGAACATGTCCATCAGAGACGAGAGCGCGAAGAACAACGACCGCAGACCGAGGATCGCAAAAATATTTGACGTGTAAACGATGAAGGTATTCAACGTGATCGCAAGGACCGCGGGAATGGAATCTACCGCGAAGATAACGTCAGTGGTCTCGACCACGAGTAGCACCAGGAGCAGCGGAGTCGCGTAGAGCCTTTCGCGCCGCACGAAGAACTTGCCGCCCACATAATCGTCAGTGACTGGGGTCAGGCGGCGAAACATGCGTAGGACCGGATTTCTTTCCGGGTCCACCTGCGCTCCACGCTGGAAAAGCAGCCGCACACCGCTGTACACCAGCAGAAGGCCGAAGAGATAAATCACCCAATGAAATCTTCGGATCAGGCCAACGCCGGCAAAGATGAAGGCCGCGCGCATGACAAGGGCTCCGATAATCCCCCAGAAAAGAACGCGGTACTGTTCCGGCTCCGGCAAGCGGAAGTAGCGGAAGATCAGAAGAAAAATAAACAGATTATCAGCGCTGAGCGAGAGCTCGATGACGTAGCCGGTGGAGAACTCGAGCGCCGCTTGATGGCCTTGCCAAACGTAGAGTAGAGCGGCGAAGACCGCGGCCAGCCCGATCCACAGGGCACTCCAGGCAAGTGCCTGCCGCAGTCTGAGCGTCTGGGTCCGGCGATGAAAAATGCCCAGATCGAGCGCCAGCATCGCAGCAACAAAGACATTGAACAGAATCCAGAACAGTACCATGGTTCACGAGCAGTTCCGAGTGCAAGCCGAATTAGAAATGAAACTCACGCAAAGAGAAAGTGGTGGAGGACGAACCTCGGCCCCGCCATGCGGGCTCTGAAGCTACTCCCCTTTCTCTGCGTCATCCCCGAACTTGCACGGTAGCCGAGAGCAGTACCCATGAAGCATGGGAACCTGAGGCAGCGGACGCTGGATAGTCCCACCGACTGCACGGGCGATGTCGATTGACGTAAGATCCCTCTCCCGCTTGGCAGCGGGATCGGGATGACATCCAACCAAGGTCTGGGGTTGCGAGCTATTTCTGATCCAGCAGCCTCAGGGTTTCGAGCGTAACCGTGCCAACGATCTCCAGGCTCTTGGGACTGAGCTTGTCTACCGTGTCCTGAGGAGTGTGCCAAAAAACATTGTTGTAACCATAATCAAAATCGATCAGATCAGCGCAGGGCACGCCCCGCTGCATGAATGGCGCATGATCGTCCCCGACCTCATCGTCTCGGGCGAAAAAATGCGACTGATATCCCAGCTTCGTCGCTGCCTGATAAACCATATCTTCCAGCCACGAAGTTGAATTGTGGTCACGATCAATGTTCAGATCCGCGTCGCCTATCATATCCAGCAAAATAAATGCCTTGATCTTCTTGAGCGTCCCATCATCCTGCCATTTCTGCGCCAGGTGGCGAACACCATAGAGACTCTCGGGATCGAACCACGGCAGCCGCATGGATTCTTCTGCGTCGTCCCAAAGCAGCCAAACGCTGTAACCGTTTCGCGGTTTTCCTCGTAGCTGGTTCGCGATTTCGAGCACGGCTGCGCTGGAGGAAGCCCCGTCGTTCGCCCCCACGTACGACGTGTTCCTCAGCGGCCAGTTTGTGTCGTAGTGGCTGGCGATGACCACTATCCCGTCACGCGTGCCGGGGAGCTTGGCAATGATATTGTGGACCGGGAACTTGCCCTCGGATGTGTCCACCTCAAAATCGTCTTGCTCGACCGTATCACGCTTGAGATGCGTAAGGATGTAATTCTCGACCTTCTTGTGGTTCGCGCTTCCCATCGGACGGGGGCCGAAGGCCACGATTTCCTTTACGTATTGCATGGCCCGATTGGCGTTGAACGCGGGCGGGGCCTCTGGAGGAGCTTCAGCCTTGGGCGGAGAATCACCGTTTGCCCGCAGGGCGGCATCCACTGGGGCGCTGCGAGCACACGCGAAAAGCCCAAGCAGCACAGAAGTCAATAAAACCACACTAGCACTGGTCTTCATTCGAACGCTTCCTTCGTGCGACTTCGTGTCCTTCGTGTTTAAGATTTGGAGGCTTTACTTTGCTCTTCGCGCCTCACGCGCCTTCCTTTGCGTAGGATGCACGAACCACGCAATCCCAATGCTTAAGATATACAGGGCCAGCATGGGAGCGGCGAAAATACACATGTTGGTAATGTCTGGGGTTGGCGTGAGTATCCCCGCAATAATGAAGATCGCCAGGATGGCATAACGAATATTTCGCCACATCCATCCCGCGGTAATTACGCCCATCAGCGCGAGAAAGAAAATCAGGACCGGCATTTCAAATACCAGACCCAGGCCCAGAATCACAGTCAAGAAGAGGTCTGTGTATTCGTGGATGGTGATCATGGGCGTAAACTGCTTGCCGAACCCGATCAGAAAATCCAGCGCTGCGGGGTAAACTATCCGATACCCGAAATACCCTCCCGCCACGAAGAGGAAAATGGTGGAAACCATGAAGGGTACAGCATATCTTTTCTCTTTGCGGTAAAGCCCAGGGGAGATGAAAAGCCAGACTTGGTAGAGCACGTAGGGCGAGGTGACGAAAAGACCTGCCAAGGCCGATATCTTCAAGTAAAGGTTGAAGGGTTCGGTGGGTGTCAGGAAAACCAGCCGGTCTATACCCTGCCGTTTGAGCGTCTCCATAATCGGTTTCTGCATGAAGCCGAAGAGCTGCTCGTGGTACCACCAACAGACTCCCATCCCACACGCGACTGCAATTAACGAATGGAAGATCCGTTTCCTGAGCTCCTCCAGATGATCGAGAAAGCTCATCGAAGGCATAGTCTCTGGCTCAGGCTCTGGCGAGCGCAGCTCGGTGATGGTCTCAGGCATTGGTGGTATTGTGGGCCGGCGAATTCAGGTCGCGGGGAGAGGTGTCCGGATCAGGAGAAGTCTCAGGTGGAGTAGAAAATCGGGAGGACTCGACCGATCCTGCAGGCGGCTCCGCGGGCGGAAGAATCTTCTGCTCCGACGGTTGTTTCTGCCTCTCTTGTAATTCGAGTTGAGAAATCTCGGCTTCGATCTGGGCCTTAAACTCATTCGAAGCACGTTTGAACTCGTTGAGAGCTTTTCCGACTTGGCGGGCGATCTCCGGCAGCTTCTTTGGCCCGAAGACCAAGAGCGCGATCACGAAAAGGAAGATCGTCTCCGAAAAATTCATGTCCTAATCATAGCGGAGCAGTTGGCAGGCAGCAACGCGGCGGGCACTGCTGCCGGCGGGAGGAAATTTTCGGTCGACTTCTGCTACTAGAATGCCTACAGTTCTGTCGCATTTTCGGGAGGTCCTTTTCGTGCAACGTTGGTTGAAGATGGCGCTGGTCGTGATTCTGATTCTGGTCGCGGTAATTGTGGTCGGCGCGGTCAAGATGTTCGGGCCGCGCGCTTTCCTTGGACCGCGCAAGCGTGCACTCACGGCGCGTACATTCGAGCGCACGCCAGCCCGGCTGGAACGGGGAAAATATCTGGCTAACTCCACGGGATGCGTGTACTGCCACTCGCCGCACGACTGGAGCAAGCCCGACGAGGCGATCCCGCCGGGGATGGATGGGGCCGGGCAGCAGCTTCCCTACACCGATCTGCCGGGCCGCGTGATCGCTCCGAACCTAACTCCAGATAAGGAAACCGGGGCTGGCGGCTGGAGCGATGACATGCTGGCCCGGGCGATTCGAGAAGGCATTGGCCACGACGGGCGGGCCCTGTTTCCAATCATGCCATATGGGCACTACCGTCACATGCCAGACGAGGATCTAGCGTCGGTTGTGGTTTACTTGCGATCACTTGCGCCGGCGCGCAATCCGTTGTCGCAAACAGAAATCATTTTCCCGGTTAGGTACCTCATTCGGAATACGCCGGAGCCGGTGACCGCGCCGGTCGCGCCCCCCGATCTGTCGGATCCAGTCAAACGCGGCAGTTTCCTGGTGAACCTTGTCGGGTGCGCGGATTGCCACACCCCGGTGGACGCCCATCACAATCCCATCGAGGCGATGGCGTTTGGTGGAGGCCAGATCATCCAGGGACCCTGGGGAAAAGTTGCGACGGCGAACCTGACGTCTGATCCTTCCGGCATCCCCTATTATCCTATTATGATGAGGCGCTGTTCATTCGGGCAATCCGCACAGGAGCTGTGGGATCGCGCGAACTGAGCCGGACGATGCCCTGGCTGGTGATGCGCAACATGACGGACCAGGACTTGACTGCGATTTTCGCGTATCTGAAAACGCTCAAGCCGGTCAGCCACCTGGTGGATAATTCTTTGCCGCCGACGCTCTGCCCCCTGGACGGTGCGATGCATGGCGGGGGGATCAGAACAAGAAGCCGTAGGGCCGGGGAGCACCTGAGCCCTACTGGTACTAACCACGGTTTCGTGGCATCTAATTCTTTAGTACGTTGACTTCCCTTCTAGTTCTACCTAGATTGGAAGCAGTTCTTTGAATGGTCCATCCCAAATTGGGGGCGTCACGGCTTCGACGGAGATGCTTGCGGCCAAGAGGCATGCCGGGGTGCACACACCCGTAATCGCGTGCAAAATGATAATTGCCAATCA
>WNGL01000629.1_pt1 | contig 41711 bp, 45 predicted proteins | sample 5400591 | NCBI WGS metagenome assembly WNGL01 (sample SAMN13153377, study PRJNA577476) | soil metagenome | isolation source: 80 cm soil or saprolite under Garry oak tree replicate 1 | place: USA:California | collected 2016-06-15
GTTACCATGTTTCCGGCGCTGGCGCAGACTTGGTTGGAGCAGGTAAGCAGCGAAGATGGCTGGGCGAACTTCACCGCTGCGGATTTCGAACGGCTGCACCGGCGTTTTGGTGTGGACTGGGTCGTGTTAGAGCGAGCGGAAGTGGCGGACCTGGAGTGTCCTTACCGGAATTCCACTTTGCTGGTCTGCCAGATAGGCCTCGAGTCTCAAAGGCCTAAAGCACAGTAAAATAGTCCTTCTCGTGTGAGTTCTTAAGATCTTTGGAAAGAAGGCAAGGTGCATTGAGCCATGAAGTTGCTTCGACCGATTGCGATTGCGGTTCTTCTTGTCGGTTTTTTCTTTTATTACACGACCTACCGTTCGGGAACGTTTCGGACGGTGAACTCACCGGGCGCAAAGGTGGAGATCACCGAGGCGGCTGGCACCGAACCGCTTGACCAGGAAGAGCAGAACAACATCTCGGTGTATCACAAAAATATTGGTTCGGTCGTGAACGTGACTTCCAAAGCTGTTGCATTCGACTTTTTCTACGGTCTTGTGCCTCAGGAGGGACAGGGATCGGGCTTCATTATCGATCGCGATGGCCATGTTCTTACCAATTATCACGTGATTGCGGACGCCCGGCAGGTGGAAGTTGTCCTGCACAACCGCAAGAAGTATCGCGCGACGGTGGTGGGCACAGACCGCTCGCACGATCTGGCAATCATACAAATCAAGGCGCCGGACCTGGCTCCGATGGTGCTGGGGGATTCGAGAAATCTCCAAGTGGGGCAAAAAGTTTATGCGATCGGGAATCCTTTTGGCCTTGCAGGCACGCTGACCAGCGGAATTGTGAGCTCGATACGCCAAGTGCAGGAGCCGGATGGAGTCACAATTGACGAAGCGATCCAGACCGACGCTGCTATTAATCCGGGCAACTCGGGCGGGCCGCTGCTGAACTCGCATGGCGAGGTAATAGGCATCAACACGATGATTGCTTCCAATGTGGGCCAGAATGCGGGTATTGGTTTTGCGATTCCGATCAATACCGCAAAGGCAGTATTGAATGACCTGCTCACGCTGGGCAGAGTCCGGCGTCCCGCGTTGGGAGTGCTTACGCTTCCAATCAGCCCCGATATTGCGAGTGATCTCGGATTAGCTTCCGATTATGGGCTGCTGATTGTGCGGGTGACGGCCGGCGGAGCTGCTGAGCGCGCGGGCTTGCGGGGAGGCTCGGAGCGTGCCTATCTGGGTAACATGCCAATCATGGTTGGCGGCGACCTGATCGTTGCGATCGACGGACAGCAGGTGCAAGATCAGCAGCAGCTTGCGCAAATGATGAACAACCACCGAGCTGGGGATGCGGTCAAGGTCACGATTTATCGTGGTAAGCGAAAGATGGATGTGGATGTGACGCTGGGGGAGGCGCGGGAACAGGTTTAGCGAGCCGCGAGGGTTTGGCGTGTTTGCAGAGCTGGTTGCCTCCAAGCACAACGCGATGCGAATCTGGGATTTGACTCGCACTCGCAGGCTGGGCTAGCCTCAGAAGTCCACTGGCGTTGACCCGAGAGCAGTGACCCGAGAGAGGATATGCTGAAAGCGATTTCCACTTATATCTACGTCAAAGAACGTCTGCACCCGGGTCTGTTGGACAAACTCGCCAGCGGAGGCGCACAGGCGATTGAAATTTTCGGTGCCCGGCAGCACCTTGACTACGCCAATCGCAAGCAGCATGTTCGAGAGATTGCGGATTGGTTTCGCACAAGCGGTATTCCGTTGCACTCGGTCCATGCCCCGCTCTATGCGGACTACGAATGGGGGCGGACCGGAGCTCCTCCCATTAACGTGGCTTCGACGGACCGGGCGGCGCGAATCGAAGCCATGGACGAAATCAAGCGCGCGATCGAATTGGCAGAACACATCCCGTTCCGATTTCTGATTCAGCATATCGGCGTGGCCAACGAGTCATACGACGAGCGCAAATTCGAAGCGGCGATGACATCAATAGAGCACCTGCGGGCATTTGCGAAGCCGCTCGGAGTGCGGGTGCTGCTGGAGAACATTCCGAACGAGCTTTCCGTTCCCGAGCGCCTGGTGGAGCTCATTCGTACATCGCACTTTGATGACGTCGGAGTCTGTTTCGACACGGGACATGCGCATATTATGAGCGACGTATCCTCGGCGTTCGAAACCGCGAAGAAATACATTCACTCAACGCACATTCACGATAATGCGAAAGACCGCGACTCGCACCTTTGGCCTGGCGCTGGAACCATCGATTGGAAGCAGACACTGGAACTGTTGAGCGAGGCGCCACACAAGCCGCCGCTGCTGCTGGAAATTGAAGAAAACGAGAAGGTCAATCCAGTGGAAAAAATGGGCGAAATCTTCGGGAATCTGGTACCGGCTTAGGTTCTAAGCGACCGCATTCGACCATGTAGGGGCGGGTGCCCTCACCCCGCCCTCCCCAGACGAGGGCGTCCGGAGCTACATGGTCACTGCAAATCCTCAAATGAATCCTGTAGCGACAATTTCTGAAATCGGCAAGCACGAAGGACAGGCAGTCACGATTCGAGGCTGGCTTTATAACCTGCGCGAAAGCGGGAAACTACTGTTTCCGATTTTTCGTGACGGGAGTGGAATTATTCAGGGGGTGGTCGCCAAGAATGCCGTTCCGGCGGAAATCTTCGATGCGGTAAAGGGATTGACGCAGGAATCGAGCGTGATTGTAGAAGGCAAGGTGCGTGCGGACAAGCGGGCTCCTGGCGGATTTGAACTCGACGTCTCGAGCGTGCAAGTGCTGCAGCGAGTGCCGGAGAATGATCCGTTCCCAATATCGCTCAAAGAACACGGCGTTGATTTTTTGATGGACCATCGACACTTGTGGATACGCACTCCACGCCAGGCAGCGATTCTGCGGGTGCGGGCGGAAATCATTAAAGCCGCGCGCGACTTCTTCGACGAGCGTGGTTTCACGCTCACCGACCCGCCAATTCTCACTCCAGCAGCATGCGAAGGTACGACAACTCTGTTTCCGGTGGACTATTTTGACGAGCAAGCGTACCTGACGCAATCCGGGCAGCTTTACATCGAAGCGACAGCTATGGCCCTCGGCAAAGTGTATTCGTTTGGGCCCACCTTTCGGGCGGAAAAATCCAAGACCCGGCGCCATCTGACCGAGTTCTGGATGGTAGAACCGGAAGTAGCGTACGCCACATTGGAAGACCTAATGGACCTGGCGGAAAACTTCATCACCTTCATCGTGAGGCGATGTCTGGAAAGACGGCCAGCGGATTTGCAGACGATTGGCCGCGATATCGCGAAGCTGGAGAAGATTTCGCCGCCATTTCCGCGAATCACTTATGACGAAGCGGCGAAGATGCTGCAGGAAGGACATGCAAAGGGCGCGCTGGAAAATAAATTCGAATGGGGCGGCGACCTCGGCTCACCGGACGAAACCTATCTGTCGGCACAATTCGAAAAGCCGATCATGGTGCACCGTTACCCGGCGCAGGTGAAAGCTTTTTATATGGAGCCGGACCCGGATCGTCCAGAGCTGGCCCTGTGCCTGGATGTGCTGGCGCCAGAGGGTTATGGCGAAATCATCGGCGGCTCGCAGCGCATGGCTTCTTACGATTTGCTGCTGAAACGAATCCGCGAGCACGGATTGCCCGAAGAAGCGTTCAAGTGGTATCTCGATCTACGAAAGTTCGGTGGGGTGCCGCATGCTGGATTCGGGATGGGGATTGAGCGGGTAGTGGCGTGGATTTGCGGGCTGGAACATGTGCGGGAAACGATTCCGTTCGCGAGGACGCTGCATAGGCTGTATCCGTAATCATCACTGCTAATGCGAAGGCATTATGAAGCAGGTTCCTTCGGGAGGCTCCATGAAGAGGATGCTGTTTGCGTGTCTCATCATATTGGTTCCGATGCTGGCGGTTGCGCAGAGACCTGAACAGAAGCCTGAGATTCCGATTGAGAACTGGACCGGGAAGACGATCATGCTCATTGGCGCGCATGCCGACGATGATGCTCTCTCGCACGGAACGTTGGCCATGCTTCAGGCGCACGGCAACCAGGTATACGTAGTTACTCTCACCACCGGAAATGTTGGCACCCAAGACCCGAACTTATCGCGGACACAACTCGCGCAGATTCGCCGTCGAGAAGAATTGGCTGCGCTGGCTGAGCTTGGGATCCCTGGAGAGCACTACATCAATCTGGGATACGACGACGGGCTCCTCGAATTTGAAGACCGCAAGGCCGTGGTGGAAAATCTGGTGCGCTGGATTCGAAAGATGCGGCCGGATCTGTTAATGGCATGGGACCCGGGGAAAAATTATCAACGATGGCACAAGTCTGACCATCGGGCGGCCGCTTACCTGGCTGCAGATGCGGCCCGCGCGGCCATGTGGCGCCTGCTTTTCGAGGGTCAGATCACCCAAGAGGGGCTAAAGGAGTACATGATTCCTGAGTACCTCTTCTACAACGATTACGATCAGGAAGACGAGAATACATGGGTCGACATTAGCGACTTTGTCGAGAAAAAGGTAAATGCCGGGGCAAAATATGTCAGCCAGTATGGACCGGGCTGGAAGAACTACAAAGCGAACCTTTCAGAAACCGAGCTGAAGCAAATGAAGGACGAGATGCGGGGACGGGTCCGGACAAAAGATGGCAAACCTGTTGAAGGATTTCGTTACTATAAGGGCCTCCCCGATGCCATTGGAAAATAGCTCTGAGTCACGTGCATAATCGCAGGTACCGATACGGCCAGAGTCTAATGACTTAGTTCGTCCGACCAGATTACTTTCTCGATTGAGACTATGACGACAACCACAACTTCCAGCAGCATCACTCCCAAAAAAATTCGAGTCATTGGTGTGCCGCTGGATCTAGGGCAATCGCGTCGTGGTGTCGACATGGGGCCGTCGGCCGTGCGAGTGGCGGGGCTCGAGGCTCGCCTGGAACAGTTGGGGCATGTGGTCGAGGACGCGGGGAACATCTCAGTAGCCATGCCGGAGCAGAAGAAGGAAGGGGATGTGCACGCAAAGTATTTGAAGGAGATCACCGCGACCTGTACGAAACACGCGGAGCTGGTGCTGAAAACTTTGGAAGCGGGGAAAGTTCCGCTGGTGCTCGGCGGGGACCACTCGGTTGGCGCGGGAACGGTCGCGGGAGTCGCGGAGTTCTATCGCCGGCAGAACCAGAAGATTGGTTTGATCTGGATTGATGCCCACACCGATATCAATACGCCCGAAAGCTCTCCCAGCGGAAACGTGCACGGCATGCCGCTGGCCGCGATCATGGGACTGGGGCCGCCGGAGCTGGCCAACATCTTCAATTTCTCGCCGAAAGTAGTGCCTGAGAACTGCGTGCTGGTGGGAGTGCGCGACATAGACGCCATCGAAAAAGCCAACGTGCGTCGCGCCGGGATTGAAGTGTTCACGATGCGCGATATCGACGAGCGCGGGATGCGCACCGTGATGGAAGAAGCCCTGCGTGCAGCGGGTCGCGGCACTGCCGGTTACCACGTGTCGCTCGATATGGATTGGATTGATCCCGAGGACGCGCCCGGGGTGGGCACTCCGGTTCGCGGCGGCGCGACTTATCGTGAGGCGCATCTCGCGATGGAAATCATTGCGGACCACGGACGCATGACAAGTTTCGAAATCGTGGAAGTAAATCCCGTGATTGACGAGCACAACCGTACGGCCGATCTTGCGGTTGAGCTGACGCTGTCGGCGTTTGGCAAGAAAATCCTCTAAAGAATTGAATCATTGAATCATCGGGGATCGAATCATTTGGCTCCCGAGGCTGAGGTTTGCAATGATTCAATCCCCGGATGGTTCAATGACTCAATTCGTCCTCCCCTATAATGTTTGCTGCTCCTTCGATCGAAATGATTCGTCCTGATTACAAGGAATTTTCCCGGCTAGCACGCGAGGCTACGCTCGTCCCAGTGGTGAAGTCCGTGATGGCGGACTTGCTGACTCCTGTCTCCGCCTTTCTGGCTATTTCTCGCGGCGAGAAACAGGCGTTCCTTCTCGAATCGATTGAGCGCGGCGAGCAGATTGGGCGCTACACGTTTCTGGGCGCGCGTCCGTACATGCAATTGCGCACGCGCGCCGAAGAAGCTGTGATCGAGAAGGGGAAAAAGCGTGAGGTACGACAAGGAAGCGTCTTCCAGATTGCGAAAGAACTCCTGCAGCAGCACCGGCCTGCAGTGGTATCCGGCATGCCTCCATTTACAGCCGGCGCGGTCGGATTCTGCTCGTACGACATCGCGCGCCAGCTGGAGAACATTGGCGACGAAACGGAAGATGATCTTCACCTCCCAGATTGCGTACTGATGTTTTTTGACCGTCTGCTGGCATTCGACCACCTGCACCACCAAATCCACATCATCGCCGCGGCGGATGTTTCGGCGGAAAGCCCGCGGAATGCCTACGATCGTGCGGTTACCGACATTGGGGTGATCGAAAAGAAGTTGGCGGCTGGATTGCGGCCTGTCCAGTGGCAGACGCAGCGACACAAGGCCTACAGCAAACTCAAAGTGCAACCGGTCACGGCCCGCAAGAAATTTGAAGAGTCGGTGACCAAGGCGAAAGAGTATATCGCTGCAGGGGACATTTTTCAGGTCGTACTTTCGCAGCGTCTGGACTTTACGCCGGAGGCGCCGCCGTTCGATATCTATCGCGCGTTGCGGGCGGTGAATCCTTCGCCTTATATGTATTTCCTGAAGATGGGCGACACGCACGTGCTGGGCTCGTCGCCGGAGATGCTGGTGCGCGTAACCGGGCGCAAGCTAGAGTACCGGCCGATAGCCGGGACGCATCCGCGCGGGCGCGACGAAGCCGAAGACCAACGGCTTCAGGAAAACATGTTGAGCGACGAAAAAGAACGCGCAGAGCACGTGATGCTGGTCGACCTGGGGCGCAACGATCTCGGTCGGGTGAGCGAGTACGGGTCAGTGAAAGTGAAAGAACTCATGTATGTAGAGCGCTACTCTCACGTGATGCACATTGTGTCGGCCCTGGAAGGGAAGCTGCGGGCGGAACTGCACGCGCTCGATGCGTTCGCTGCGTGTTTCCCCGCTGGCACACTGAGCGGCGCGCCGAAAGTTCGCGCCATGCAGATCATCGAAGAGCTGGAGCCAACGCGGCGGGCGATTTATGGCGGATCAGTCCTTTATGCTGACTTCGCTGGGAATCTGGACTCCTGCATCGCCATACGAACTATGCTAATGCAGGGCACGAAGGCGTATCTGCAGGCAGGAGCGGGCATCGTCGCTGACTCCGATCCGGCCAGTGAATACCAGGAAAGTTTGAACAAAGCGAAGGCGGTATTGAGAGCGGTTGAGACTGCACGAGGGGCCGGCTAGCGTCTATTCTCAACAGCGTAAGTCCAACTATTGGTTCAAGATGCATGTCGAACGAAACCGCGCGTGTTGAAGCGTTCTCGGATGGCGTCTTCGCCATCGCCATCACGTTGCTGATTCTGGATTTGAAGGTCCCCTCAGTGACACAGGGGCATCTGGGATCGGCGCTGGCGCGGCAATGGCCAACCTATGCCGCGTTTCTGATCAGCTTCTGGTTTATTGGGATTATGTGGGTGAACCATCATCGGCTGTTCAACCACATTCAGCGGTCGGATAACCGGCTTCTTTTTCTGAATCTTCTGTTGCTCCTTGGGGTGACAGTGGTTCCGTTCCCCACCGCTCTTCTGGCGGCCCACTTCTACTCTCCAGGCAGAACGGTGGCAACAGCGGTCTTCAATGGCACATACGTTGTGCTTGCCGTCTTCTTTAACCTGCTGTGGCACCATGCAGTTAGACGCGGATTACTGGATTCAGCGACACTCGAATCCGCCGATGCCATTTCCAGGCAGTACGCGATTGGACCGATCTCGTATCTCCTGTGTTTTGGGCTTACCTGGATCAGCGTTCCGGCAAGTTTGATTGTGAACATCGGCCTGGCAGTGTTTTTTGCGCTCCCACCCAAGAATCATGGGATCCGGACCGCGCATGCGTAAGGGCAGATGCAGATTGCAACGAAATTGTTGCATTTCTTGATTCTCCCGGCGTAAGATGAAGCTGGACGCGTTATTTGGTGTCCGGTTCTGTTCAACTGCCCTTTCTTCCTGGGTTCGAAACAAACGAGTTGTCTCAAAAACCGAGGTAAGCAGGTTTGCCTCTGACCAGCTTTGGAGAGACCTCTTATGTCCTGGTACGCGTACTGCCTCACCGAGCAACGGAACCTCACTAACGGAACACGAACAAGGCGGCCATTTATCCTGGAGGGGATCCAGGGAGTGAATGGAGCCACAGTCTTGAGTTATCCCAGCGGCGACTTTGCAGTTGTCGTAAGCGAATTTGATCGCGCGACCACCGGTTTGGACGAGAAGCATGTTCTGGAGCACGCGAGAGTGGTAAGTGTGTGCTTCCGGCAGGGGACAGTGTTGCCGTTCCGGTTCGGGACGATCTTCGACAGCGATGATTGTCTGAGACACGCTGTACGCGCTAACCGCCGCGCCTTTGGCCAGAGCGTTGCCCACCTCAAGGGCAAAGCCGAAATGCATGTGAAGTTGCTGGTCAGAGACGGTTCGCTGAGGCTGCTTCAGGATGTGAAGATTCCGGATACCGTGGGCGGAGAATACCTGTCGAAGTTAAGAGAAAAAGCCATGTGCGACCGGGAGCGCCAGACCAAGGCCAGGGCGATTTCAGTGCAAGTACACAGGCTGTTCAATCCGCTAGAAGAAGAAATCAGTTGTAAGCGGGTTGACACCGACGGAATGCTGATAGATATCGCCCACTTGATTGATTCCAAGTCCGTGGAAAAATACCAGAACCGCTATTCCAGCGCCGCCAAACAATTAAAGAACTGCGAAATTTCTGTTAGTGGGCCTTGGCCTCCTTACCATTTCCTGCCGGGGAAGCTGCGGACCGTCGCCTAAAACGCGGCGGTGTCTTTCGCCCTTTCAGGGCTTAATTCAACTCCTGTGGTTGACCCAGGGCTTGCGCCCTGGGCTGCATTCTATCGCCGCTTCGCGGCTTGCGCACTGGTTAGCGGAGTAAATGCGACACTATCCGCTCGTTCCTGCGACACTATCCACTCATTCGGATGACCGGCTACGACACTAGGTTAGGATTTAAACGGAGAGTTTCGAGTTGAGGAGCTAGTGGGCTGATCGGCGAGCGACCGTCTCCGCTGCAAGGGCTGAGATAGCAAGTGCTGCCAGCACTGCGACGAGCGAAGCGAGCAGCAAGACTTGCCGTGCGTGGGCGGTGGCAATTCCGATGTCGGCCAAAGGATAAGCAAGCCGGACGGCCCCGCCCGAAAACGGCACGGCCACGTAAAGCACCCGCATACCAAAGGCATTGCGCTTGCGAGTTTCCACACCAGTGTCTCCACGCAGGGCGGCGGCGAACTCAGGGCGGTGGCCCTCATTTTCTAGAGATAGGACTTGAGCTTCAGAGTCGGCAACTACTTTGCCATTCGCATCGATCACGGTGGCGCGCGCTCCGGCGTATTGCCCTTCCTGCGACGTGATGTCCTCAATTTTGTGCCCACGGTCGGTGTTCACCCGGCTCGCGAACATCCGCGCCTTTTCAGTGAGATTGCGCTGGATTTCCTCGCGCAAAACATTCTCCCAGTAACGATGCACGCCGAAGCCGACGCTGATGACCGCGACCGCAATCATTGCTAGAAATGAGCTAAAGAGGATTAGAAAGACAGGCAGCCGCGGAATCTTCGTCTGCTGAGATGATCGGCTCAAGCCGGAAGCCGTCAGCGTCTCAGGTTCATTTGCCATTGGTTGCCAGAGCCAGAGAGAGCAGCGCCTTCTGTTCAACGTCATGGGCTTTTGCGGAGCCGGTTGCCGGACTCGGGCTAGCTGAACGCTTTACTGAGAGAACGGAGCGGTCACCCGCAAGATGGCGCAACCGGCGGAGGACGTAGTTAAGGGCTCCCATGTTTGCCGGCTCTTCTTGCACCCACACGATCTCACGGGCCTTGGGGTGGCGATCGAGTTCGGCTACGAGCTCGGCTTCCGGAAATGGGTAGAGTTGTTCGATGAAGGTGATAGCGATCGCCGCGTCTTTTCTCTTCTTTCGTTCCATGCGCAGCTCATGGCCAATTTTCCCGGTGCAGAGCAGGATTCGCCTGGCATCAGTCACTTCGCCATCGGGACGTACTTTCAAGAAGCTTCCACTTGAGAACTCTTCGATAGAGGAAGACGCTTCGGGATGGCGGAGCATGCTCTTGGGAGTGAACACCACGAGGGGTTTCCGCCATGAGCGCAGGGCCTGACGCCGGAGCAGATGAAAATACTGAGCCGCGGTTGAGGGCTGGCAAATCTGGAAATTGTCGAGTGCTGCGAGCTGGAGAAACCGCTCAATGCGAGCGCTGGAGTGCTCAGGCCCCTGACCTTCATATCCGTGAGGGAGAAGCAGCACGAGGCCAGAAAGCAGGTTCCACTTGGCTTCTCCGGCTACGATGAATTGGTCAATGATCGCCTGCGCAACGTTAGCAAAATCTCCGAACTGCGCCTCCCACAAGACCAGCGTTTCTGGAAAATCACGGCTGTAGCCGTATTCAAAACCCAATACACCGGCCTCCGACAAAGTGGAGTTGTAGATTGCACAACGCGCCTGCGTTTCTGAGATGTGTTGCAGGGGAACGTATTCCATTTCGGTCTCAGTGTCGAGAAGGACAGAGTGGCGTTGGTTGAAGGTGCCGCGGCGCGTGTCCTGCCCACTGAGCCGGACTGGAGTTCCGCCCTCTACGAGACTGGCGAAAGCGAGCGCCTCCGCCATGCCATAGTCAACGGGCCGTCTGGCAGCGCCCATTTCGGCGCGCTGTTCAAGCAACTTCTTCACTTTGGGATGAATATAGAAGTCTGCAGGATAGGCCGTAAGACGCTCGGTGAGATGAAGCAGTTCGTTTGCCGAGACAGCTGTTTCCACTTCGTATTGTGGCTTGTAGCGTCCCCCTTGATAATCGTTCCAGTAATCCGGTAACTCGCGGAGACTGGGCTTCTTCCTCAGGCTGCCCGCGCGCTTCTGTGCTGCTTCGAGGTCGGCTTTGATGGCTTCGGCACGAGATGACGCATCCTGAATTCCTACGTCTTCGGCGTAAATCTCCCAGAGCGGTGGATGCACCTTGATAGCTTTGTAGATGCGCGGCTGGGTAATGGTGGGATCATCGACCTCGCTATGTCCGTGGCGTCGATACCCGATCAAATCAATTACGACATCGCTGCCGAAGGTGTAGCGATATTCGACTGCCAGAGCCCCCACGCGCAGAACGGCATCCACATCCTCACCATTCACATGGAAGATCGGGATGCTCTGTCGCCGCGCAAGTTGAGCTGCGAAACGCGAGGAATGAAGTTCCTGTGAGACGGTGGTGAATCCGATCAAATTGTTCACGATCACGTGCACGGTCCCACCCACGCTGAAACCAGGAATGTCGGCAAAGTTCAGGGTCTCAGCGAAGACACCCTGGCCGGCGAATGCGCCATCGCCGTGAACCAGCAACGGGAGAAATTGTTTGCCGCCGCCTTCACCGGCGCGTTCCTGTTTAGCACGCGTGCGTCCAACGGTGACCGGGTCTACGGCTTCAAGATGGCTCGGATTCGACACCAGGTGAATATGGATTTTTGCGCCGCTGCGAGTCACATACTGGCCAGTGGCGCCCATGTGGTATTTCACATCGCCGCCCCCTAGAACGCTGCGAGGGTCGACATCTTCGAATCCGGCAAAAACCTCTTCCGGCGCGCGTCGGGCGATGTGGGCGATGACATTCAAACGGCCGCGATGGCTCATGCCCATCACCAACTCTATGACGCCGTGCTGTCCCGCGCCTTCGAGAATTTCATCGACCAGAGGTATAAGCGCAGTCACGCCTTCCAGAGAAAACCGTTTCGATCCCAGGTATCGTTGCTGCAGCACGAGTTCAAACAAGTCGGCGCGGATCAATTGATCGAGCGCGCGCTCCTGGTCAATTGCCGGCTGCGGACCCTCCAAGCGTTCCTGGATCCAGCGGCGGCGTCCGAGGTCAGGGATATGCATGAATTCGACGCCTACAGTGCCACCGTACACGCGGCGGGCTTCCTCAGCGAACTCGCCTTCGATCCGCAGTTCGGGGTGCTGCATGGGCTGTAAGAATCCAAGTGGATCGAGGTCAGCTTCCAGATATCCCCAATGGCGGAAGGCGTCGAACACTCGCTCGCGCTCACCGTTGGGGGCTTCCATCAATGCTGTGCCGGCGGAATTGCTGGTTTTCAACTGTCGGTTGGGCATAAAGACATCTATCTATAGGATAAAGGATGCGGAACTGCGTGTGCTCGATTCGAGCGTAACTTTAGTATGGAACTTGAAGCAGCGCCGAAAGCGCTTTGAGCCGTTCTATTCCTGCGTCTCGGTTGCCAGCGGATTACTGAAGAAAAACCACCAGTAGCCTGCCGTCAGAGTGATACCCGCCGCCACTGGCGTTCTTTGCATCCTGCACCGGATTCGGGGGCAGATAGTAATTCAGGCTCTTTATCTTTCCTGACTTGTCCAGACTCTGGGCAATATTCTCGCGCTCGGTGTCCGCGTCGGGATCAATCTTGTGGGTGAGCTTGCCGGTGCGGACGTCTTTCTCGAATCCAGTATCGTGCGTCCCCGCGCCGACCCACACGACTTCATTGTTCCAAGTGAATGGCGCCTTCCACATGCGGAAATGATGTCGGCTGGCCACGACCGCATAAGCCTGTGCTTGCTCATAGCCGAAATCCTGCATGCGGTCGAACAAATAAAGATGGCTCATCGGCATCTCGAGATAGTCCTTCTTCTCGTATGTATTGAGGATCGCCTTGAGCCCGGCTTCTTTGCTGTCCACGTCGGCAAGGTGCCAGTCGGCCGCTTCGAGTGCGGCTTGGACGCGATCTTGACTGCCGATGAAGACGAAGTTGACCATGTCGCCCAAATTGCCGAGGTGGTCATGAACTCGACGCGGAAGACCGTCGATGTACTGGCGAAGATCGGAGTCCAAAAGAATTGTAGGGGGTTTCACGCTGGACGAAGTGCTAGATGATGGAGTCGAGGTTGCCGTACCACTAACCACATTCGAAGATTGAGTTTGGTTCGCAGCGGACGACCCAAATTGTCCTTGGAGCCATACCTGTGCAGCCGACGACAGTTGTTCCTTTACACCTTTCGGTTGCCCAGCTGCTGAGGATCCCGGAGCATGTGTGATTTTCACTTTGACGGTAAAGGCACAATCCGAATTGGGTGCGGGTTGATTGACGCCAAGAAAAAGATGCCCAGCAGCCTCAATTTTTAACTCGCGGCTGGAACCAACGAGCAGCGCGTCCGCCTTCTCCGAAGTTCTCGCAATCAGGGACCCGGTTTGGGGCCGAGGAGAGTGGGAGTTTTTCGGAAGAATTGGATCCGGCTCCGTTGGGATTGCAGTCATTAGCCGAACCGGCTTTGCTCTGGGCATTGAAAGCAAGAGAGTCGCCCGCGGACAAATCAATACCTGTATCGGTCCACGGCTGAGAAGCGGAAATCGTGAATGAATATTCCGGAGAAGTTTCCGGACTACTCTGGCCAACGGCAGAAGACCCGCAAAGCAGAACCAGAAAAGTAAGGTGACTCCAAGCAGACGGCTTTCTCATGGCACCTCCTAAGATCGCTTCCTGAAGGTGCACACATTATGCCAAAAATAGGTTCGCCCCGGAGGCACATCCCAGGGCGAGGCCTTGACGATTGTCGAGCGTGACCGCCGCGATGTTCTTAAGGCCAGCGTTTGGCGCTATCTTCCCATCCAGCCGCGCGGGCCGTGGGCTGCACCTGACTCACAGCCGGTTGCGGGATCCGGATCGGTTGCTGCGCGGCGGACGGGGCGGCAGTCAGCGTAGGTTTCGCGGTTACTGTATCGGAACCGACATCCTTGTCGTCGGAAAGCAGCGGAGCGGCGACTCGTAATGCCTCCACTTCCTTTTCCAGTCGCGCCAGCTCTAATTCTTTCTGCCTCAGAACTTCATAGACATTCTTCATACTTGGCACCTGTAGGGGAACACATTGGTCAAAAGCAATTGATCGAACTTTATGCAGGTACGAAGAATTTGTCAAGAAAGAAGCGCATGAAGGCCCAGAAACTGGCGCCGGAGCATTGAATTCCTTACCGCATGGGGCGGCTGGTTCGGGAGCGATGGTGTACTCTGTTTTTGAATGAGATTTTTGGTGCTCCTTTCCGTTGTTCTGGCATTGCCTTCATTTCTTCGCGCCGCGCCCCAAATGGCTGCTCCCGCTGCTGAGGACTACTCGGGAATGTATTCCTTTCTCCGGGAAGGCGAATTTGTCCAGATCACGATCGAAGATAAGGGAGCGGTCAGTGGCTTCATTTCCAGATTCGGGGATTCTGAGGGCGACCGCGGCGCGTTTCTGGATCAATTTTTCAAGTCGGGGAAGCTCGAGGCCAACAAGTTGAGCTTCACCACCGAAAATGTTCACGGGACTTGGTTTACGTTCGAAGGCGTTTTGGGCCACGGATCCGGCAAGAAACCGGAGGACGAAGCCTATTATGTGGCGCGAGGAACTCTAACTCGCTTTAGCACGGACGCAGAAAAGAAGGTCACCTCGCAGGCCCGGCAGGTTGAATTCAAGTCTTTTCCAAGGGACGCTGCACCAAACTAACTACAATGTACCAATCGCAGATGCAGGAGCCAGCGTCCCAAGCCGTGGGGGAGGACTATCGACCTCAGTCGGCGCAGAGTCGAATGGATGCCTGGTTCCGATCACACTCCGACCTGGTTGCACTCCTTACGGTAGCGGCCGGTTTTCTGCTCCGCGTCAGGGCGGCTGCGGGAACATTTCTGAATCCGGATGAAGCTCTTCACTTTTCGGTCGCGAACCAGACCTCACTGCCTGCAGCGTATCGGGCGAGCCTTACTTTAGCCCATCCGCCGCTTTTGATTTTTCTGCTTTATTTCTGGCGACATGTCGGGACATCGGAATTTGTGCTCCGTCTGCCTTCGGTGATCCTGGGAACTGCGTTCTGCTGGATATTTTTCAAGTGGGTGCAAGGTCTCGTGGGGAGTACGGCTGGGCTTACCGGGCTAATATTCGTGGCCTTGCTACCTCCAATCGTGGCTCTCTCGTCAGAAGTCCGGCAGTATGCTTTGCTTCTTTTTTTCATAGCGATGGCGGCGTTTCTGCTGGAGCGCGCGCTGGCGAAAAATTCTGCCGCGCTGATGGCAATGTCTTCCATATGCGTTTGGGCCGGGATGCTGTCGCATTATTCCGGGCTACTGTTTGCAGCGGCGTTCGGCATTTACTCGGCGCTGTGTCTGATTCAACGTCGGCTAACACGAACCGTGATGGCAACGTGGGCGGCGGGTCAACTGGGCGTGTTCGCGGCCGTCGTCTTTCTTTACCGGACGCAGATATCGAGACTCAAGGGCAGTGCGATGGCCGAGCAAGCCATAAACGAATGGCTGCGACGCTCGTATTTTCATCCTGGGTACGACAACCTGGTGTCTTTCGTCGTGGGCAGAAGTTTCGCCGTGTTCCAGTTCATTTTCGGCCAGCACGTTATCGGAGACATTGCCGGCCTGTTTTTTCTCGCTGGAGTTGGGCTGCTTCTGAGCAGGCGGCGAATTCGCGAACAGGTTGCGACCACGCCATGGTTATTGGCGATATTTCTAGTGTCCCCGTTCGCAATAAACTGCGCTCTCGCGGTGACGGGCCGTTACCCTTACGGCGGGACACGCCACTCGGTTTTTCTTGCAATGTTTGCCTTCGCAGGCATCGGATATTTCTTCGCCGCGGTCACTCGGCAGCGCACTCCGATCGCGGTCGCAACTGCTGCCATCATCGTAGCCGTATGTTATGCCTTCGGGTTTCATCACCAGCCCTATATGACCAGGGACGATCAGAGCAGCGCGCGCATGAACAAAGCTATACAGTTCATCCGTTCACAAATCCCCCCGGCAGACCCCATCCTCATGGATTACCAGACGAGCCTGATGCTGGGCCACTATCTTTGTGTGCAGCAGTCATCAATGAGAATTTCGGGAGCAGGACTTGGTGCGAATGACTTCCTGGGGCCGCGCACCGAGGTCATCCCGGCGCTCATGCCGACGTTTCAGGTGCTTCACTGCGGCGATCACTCTCTGGTCTTGAGTCCCGCCCGGGAGTGGATGTTCGCACCGGAGACATTTCCCCGCAGTTGGGACGAATTTGTAGCGCAAAATGCCTTGAAGCCTGGGAGTGATGTTTGGGTGGTGCAAGCAGGATGGGGGGTGGGCATTGCGCCCGAGTTACAGCACAAACGGAGCGACATCGCGCCCGCGGATATCCAATTGTTTGGCAAGAATATCAGCATGTTCAAGCTGACTGTTGCTCAGAAAACTATCGGCTTTTCGAGCGACTCAAGATAGAGTGTAATTGTCGCTTCGGGTTCACACCAAGGCCAGTCTTTACGCGCTTGATCTCATGAATTGCTGGATTTGATTTTCAGTCGTTCGCCAAGCCGATGCAGGATCGGCATAGAATGCGCGGTACCACTCGACCGTCCAGGCGATGGCTTCATCAAGCGCAAGAACAGGCGTCCAGCCGAGCTGCGTCTGCGCTTTTGTGGTGTTCAGGCGAAGCGGTCGCGGTTGGGGCGCATCACTATCCTCGGGGTGCAGAATCAGTTCTCCTTCTCCCTGGCCCCAATGATGTGTGAAACTCTCCGCGAATTTTCGCACTGAGATTTCATCTTCATCCCGCGGACCGAAGTTCCAAGGTCCGGAGTATTTTAGTCCGCTTTCGAAGAGCCGCAGCGCTAGCAGCAAGTGCGCCCGAACCGCCTCAAGCACGTGAAATAAGGGCAGCACCGCAGAGCCGTCGCGAATCACGACCCGTTGCCCGGCTGTGATGCCGCGAACAATGTCTGGTATCAGTCGATCTTGGGCCCAATCGCCGCCGCCGATGACGTTTCCAACGCGCGCGGTGGCTACGGCTGTCTTCGTCCCTTGAAAAAAACTTTGGATGTAGGCTGACGTAACCAGTTCAGCACAGGCCTGGCTGGAGCTGCATGGATCCTGCCCGCCCAGGGCATCTTCCTCGCGATAGCCCCAAAACCAGTCTCGATTCTCGTAGCATTGATCTCCGCTCACAACCACCAGAGCACGCACCGAGGACGTTAGCCGCGCTTCTTCGAGAACGTGGACCGTCCCCATTACGTTCGTGGCAAAAGTTTCCACCGGATCGCGCTGAGAGCGCTGCTCCAACGACTGAGCTGCATAGTGAATCACAATCTCCGGCTGGAATTCAGCGAATGCGTTTGCCAGCGCGTTACGGTCGCGCACATCGCCAAACATGGATGTTATTCCGCGATCGAGGAGATTGGCGTCAAACAAATTCGGTCTAGTCGCGGGAGGCAATCCGTATCCGAAAACTTTCGCCCCGAGAAGTTTTAGCCACGCCACCAGCCATCCGCCTGTGAATCCGGTGTGACCAGTAACGAGGACCCGCTTTCCGCGATAGAAATCAGCGAAGGGGTGCGGCATCAGCGCAGCCAGAGGATGATTGCTGCGGCTAGGCCGGTTACCAGCAGACTGGCGATTGTGTATCCGTGGGCGCTGATCCAGCTCTCCTGCTTTTCGATTGTGAACAGAGAGGTTTCAGCGGGAACGGCGCTAGGGGGATGTTCCTCGCAATCTAGACAAAGCGTGCGGCCCAGTGAAATTGGAAAACCGCAAGAGTTGCAGGCGTGGATCTTTACGGGAGCGGGTAGAGCCGGAGATTTGAGTGGCGGGGAGGCTACTGCCTGGACCCAGTCCGGAGCATGCCACAGCGTCGACACGATTGGTTCGGGCGACGATCCGAGGTCCGGTTCAAGTATCCGATTTTCGGAGCGTCGGGCGGCCTCCATATGATCGAGGGCTATGCTGGCCATTTCGGCGAGGCGAGAGACAACTTGAATGTCGGCGTCCTCGAAAGCTGCATGACTTGTCGCAAGCTCGAAGAATCCTGACACTTTCCGTTTTCGGATTATTGGCACAGCCAGAGCGAAAATCGGGTCCTTAGGAGCATCTCCGCTCGAGGAACGAGTCGCACGCATCTCCTGGATACATTGGCGCAATGTTTCTTTGTCTGTGTCGGCCTGAGTGCCGGCTTCTGGAACTGAGGTTCCGGTGGAAGCGCAATAGACAAAGTGCCCGTTTTCCTGCAATGCAATTGCTACACCGCTTGCGCCGGTGACGAAGCGTGCGCGCGCGGCCAGCAATTGGAGAGAAGCATGCAATTCCCGCGTGGCTGTCTGAGTGAGAGACGCGAAAACCGGGGCGCCAGAAGGACTCTCTTTTCCGTCGCCAGATGCGCAGCCGCTCAGAGCAGCCTCTTCTGTTGAGGTCTTATAGTCCATCGACAATTAGCCGGAGTGTCGCTTGTTGCCGCTGGTGGTGTCAAGGACGAAGGGCAGGGAAAGAGCCCGAAAGTCACTACGATACAGACCGGACTTGGGTCCCCCAGGGACTAGCGGGCAATGCCGAAAAGGCGACGGCGGGTTGGTTCCTGAAACTGAGCTGATCCCGAATCGGCACCCTGCCCGGATTACCAACGACATGCTCCTTATTCTGCTCAAAAGCTCCGACCAGTAATGTCCGATGTAAACGTCGAGGCCTACGCCATGCCAACGTCGACACTGCCTACTTCCGGAGCAGATCAAGGCCGTCAACTTCAGCGGACGTCTAGAACGCTCCGGGAGTTGCGATGTGCGGTTAATCAGAGCCATGAGGTGGTTTTCATGGTCGACTCTGCAGGTCTGCTCGGATACGTGAATCCAGCCTTCGAAAGGCTCACAGGGTACTCGGCACAAGAAGCTCTGGGGAAAAATCTGAGCTCAATCGCGGGGGAACAACTAAAGCCGGAGGCCTACAAGCGCATACGAGAGCAAGTCTTACAGCGAGGAATTTATCGTGGAGCTCTGGAGGTCTGCGGCAAGGACGGGAGAACATTCGAGCTTGATCTCGCGATCACGGGAGAGCGCGATCACAAGGCACGGACTGCCGGTCTGGTGTGCACCGGCAGAGACACTAAGCGGGAGATAGAAGTTGAGCTGAGCAACGCCAGAAGAATGGACACGATGGGGACGCTAGCTGGCGGGGTCGCGCACGATTTTAACAATCTCCTGATGGTGATCAGCGCGCACGCCGAACTGGCGCTTCATTCGGCATGTCCCGAAGACCCACTTCGCCGCAATTTGCAGGAGATTTTGGGGGCCTCGCGCCGGGCTGCAGAACTGACCCGCCAGCTGCTGGCATTCGGCCGCAAACAGGTGCAGGGTTTCCAATTGCTATCGATCAATTCGATAGTGGAGCGGACCTGCCACATGCTTCCCCGAGTTATAGGAGAAGACGTCGAGCTGTCTCTCGCACTGGGTGCTGATGTCGGTCAGGTCAGGGCCGATGCGGGCGAGATTGAGCAGGTGCTTCTCAATCTCGCGGTCAACGCGCGCGATGCCATGCCTAATGGGTGGAGAGCTGATCATCGAAACAGAGTCGGTCCACGTGGATGGTCGCTGCGTGCGCAAACAGACAGCCATTCCCGCCGGCGAGTATATTCTGATCGCGGTCACAGACTCAGGACAGGGAATCGCACCTGAACACCTTCCCCGAATCTTTGAACCTTTTTACACCACAAAATCAGAGGACAAGGGTACTGGTCTCGGACTGGCGATGGTTGACGGAATCGTGAGGCAAAGCGGAGGCTTCATCTGGGTAGACAGCTCTCCCGGCGTCGGGAGCACATTCAAGATTTATTTTCCGGTAGCCGAATGCACGGAGCACGAGGTTCCCAGCCTTAGCCCCCCGGAAGTGGCGCTACCGCGAGGCTCCGAGACCGTGCTCGTGGTCGAGGACGAAGATGCCCTTCGAGAATCGAGTGTCGAGTTTCTTTCCTCGATTGGATACAAAGTCCTCTCCGCGTCCGACGGAGAGGAAGCCCTGGACAGGATTAGAGACCATGCTGGCGAAATAGATCTTGTGATTACGGACGTGGTTATGCCACGCACGGGCGGACCAGGCTCGCTGAAGTCCTGGTCTCTCTCAGCCTTCAGGTGAAGGTCTTGTTTGTTTCGGGTTACTCGGAAAACGTGGTGCGGAGAAAGGGCCTCACTGACAGGACGGGGCGCTTTCTGCAAAAACCGTTCTCGCTCCAGGTGCTAGCTTTGAAGATACGGGCCATCCTGGAGGAGCCCGCAGTAGCGCGCGGCTACCGCCGGACGTGGATAGTTCGGGCACTCCCGTATAATTACTCTCCAGCATGGGCCTTTCAGTTTCGCGCCGCAAGCCGAGCGCTGAAGACGAACCTTTTCTTTTGCCGTTTTGCGGGACCGCGCGAGTTCGCTACTTCTCGCTCGGCCTGATTCTTCTCCTGTGGGCCGCTATTTACCTGGCTAGTATTTTCGTTCCGCCCCTTCTCGATGACGTGGACACGATCCACGCCGAAGCCGCGCGCGAGATGGTGCTCCGTCATGATTGGGTAACGCTTTATACGGATGGAATCCGCTACCTGGAAAAAGCCCCACTCATGTACTGGGGCGTAGCCGCCAGCTACGAACTGTTCGGCGTTAAGGACTGGAGCACTCGCCTTCCGCTGATTCTTGGGGTGCTGGCGCTCCTGCTCACGGTCTATGGACTTAGCAAGCACGCCTACGGCGAGCGCGCGGGATTCTATTCGGCTGTCGTGCTTGCGACTTCGCTCGGACCCTACCTCTTTACGCGTTTTCAGATTCCGGACATCATAGTCGGCTTGTGGCTGACGCTGAGCGCCTTCTTTTTTTTGCTGTCGCTCGAACAGGAGAAGCCTCCACGCTGGGTGTGCTGGGGGTTCGCCGCCACATGCGCGCTGAATGTGCTGACGAAAAGCTTGATAGGACTGGTCTTTCCCTTGGGCGCCATCTTCTTGTACTTACTTCTCACTGGAAACCTGCGCCATATTCTGAAGCTAAGGCTTCTCTCGAGCACCCTTGTATTCCTTTCGATTGCAGCTCCGTGGCACATTCTGGCTGCGTTGCGTAACCCGAGCCAAGGAGCGGTTCGGGGCTTTTTGTGGTTCTACTTTGTGAATGAACAGTTGCTCCGTTACGTCGGGAAGCGGGTTCCGGCAGGCTATGACACCGTACCGCTGCTCATTTTTTGGGGGTTAACCATACTGTGGCTAGCCCCGTGGATGGTTTTCCTGCCGCAGAGTATCAAGCAAGTTCCTTTGCGAATGCGTGAGTTTCGTAGCCAGCTTAGCTCGAGCCAGCGTGCCAGTCTGTTCTTTCTAATCTGGGCGTTAGTGATCGTCGGGTTCTTCAGTTTCTCTACGCGCCAGGAGTACTACACGATTCCCGCGGTTCCGGCACTAGCTTTGTTAATAGGTGGCTGGCTGGCGAAGGAAGCGGCTTCACCGGAGTCCGAGTCCCGAGCTGGCCGAATTTCTTCCTGGGTATTGTTCGCGATCGTCGCGCTGGGATCGGTAATCGGAATCGCGCTACTGATCTCTTCCAAGTCAGCCGCGCCAGGCGCCGATCTCGCGGACCTCCTGCAAAAGAATCCTCAGGATTACGATTTATCGCTCGGCCATTTCCTAGACCTTACACCTGAAGCCCTGGGCATGTTTCGCCCACAATTGATCGCGGCGGTGGTTTCTCTGTTCGTCGGGGCGGGACTCAACCTTTGGTTGAGGCATCAGCGCAAGCCGGAGTACGGAAACATGGTACTGGCGGTAATGATGGTGGCATTGCTCGCCTGCGTGCACGCGGCCTTCGTCACTTTTTCCCCAGTCCTGTCGTCGAAACAGCTCGCACAGGCTATCGAGAAACACTATCGGCCAGGTGACGTGATTGTGATCGACGGGCAGTATCACCAGGCTTCGAGCCTGAATTTCTACCTCGGTGTGCGGGTGCGGGTTCTGCACGAGCCCAGTGGCAATCTGTGGTACGGCTCGAAGTTTCCAGACGCTCCTCGCGTCTTTGAGACCGAAGCTTCGCTTGCGCAGCTTTGGAGCGATCCAGGTACGGTCTTTCTGTGGACCGATCAGGACCATCCCAAGGAACTAAGCGGATTGCCCCATTATTTTCTGGTACGCAGCGGTGGGAAATCCATCTTTACCAACCGGGAACTGGCGCCGTGATGGTATTGTTCTGGCGGGTGTTGCTCGGAATCTCAGCCTTCGGGCTGGTCAGCTCTTCCGTTTTTCTTTTTCTGGTCGTAATTGCCACAGCACGTTTCAAAAAACGAGCCGAGAAGGCGCGTTGCTCGACCCTGAAGGTCTCAGCGGAAATACTCCCGCCGGTTACGATCTTCAAACCCGTGCATGGCATGGAGGAGCGTTTGGAAGAGAATCTGGCGAGCTTCTTCCAGCAGGACTATCCCGATTACGAAATGATCATCGGCTCTCGAAGCGCTGACGATCCTGCTATTGCAGTTGCCGAAGCCTTGCGCACGCGTTATCCGGAAGTGAAGACCCGTATTGTGATCTCGGGTCCTCCTGAGTGGCCGAATGCCAAGGTGTTCACGCTGGACAAGATGATCCCGATATCGCGAAACGATTTCTTCGTGATCTCGGACAGCGATGTGCGTGTTGAGCCCGACTTCCTGCGCAATGTGATTCCGCCTCTGTTCGACCCAAAACTCGGCCTGGTCACGTGCCTCTACCGGGGCGATCCCGCCTCCGACTTCTGGTCGCTGTTCGAAGCGCTGGGCATGTCGGTGGAAATGCCTTCCGGAGTGGTGATGGCGGACATGCTCGAGGGAATTCGTTTCGCTCTTGGTCCTGGAGTTGCGCTCCGCCGTGATGCTCTGGACGCGATTGGCGGAATTAGTGCCACTGCCGGGTACTACTCGGACGATTACGTGCTGGGCAACATGATCTGGGCTGCGGGATATAAGGTCATCTTCTCGCATCACTTTATTTATCACGTGCTCACTCCGCGGACGTTCCTGCGAACTCTTGGCGACCAGTTGCGCTGGATGAAGAGCACACGCCACTCCCGTCCCTGGGGCCACATTGGGACGGGACTCACTTTCGCCATGCCTTTCGGCGTGCTCGGATTCGTTGCTGCGGCGGCGCTCGGCGAAGTCCCGCTTGGGTTTGTGCTGCTCGCAACGGCATTCGTGAACCGCGTGATTCAGTCCGTTGTGGTGGGATGGGGACTCCTCAAAGATCCACGCGCACTGCGTCTTTGCTGGCTCTATCCGCTGCGCGACCTGCAAGGATTTGTTGTGTGGGTGGCGAGCTTTCTTAGTCACAACTTTTATTGGCGGGGAGAGATCTATCGCTTTACCGATGACGGAAAGATCATTGCGCAGGATCGAAAGCGTGAAAGCGCGGAAGTCGGCCGTTAGCTTTTCGCCAATAGTTCTTCGTCCCCGGCCCAATCGGATTTCGACAACGAGCGAACGGCTAGGAGGTGCGTTCTCGTTTTAGCTTCCCTTGTTGCAACTGAAAGGATTCGCCTCGCCAAACTATCCGTTGCCCCACCAGTCCCCCTAGCCACACAACGACGGCCAGGATGTCGCGGACTGGAAGTAGCCAGAATGAGCGCAGGACTTCTTCATCGCGCAGCACGAGCCTCGCTGTCACAATCGCCATAATCGACCGTATCAGCAGCGCAGCGACGAAGATCCCCCAGGCCCATGCGGCGCCACGCGCAGTCAGCAAAGTTAGAAGAGCCCACGGCAGAGTGAACGTCAGCAATAGTCCGGCATATCCCGCGGGACGGGACGCTCGAATTGTCCGTGCCCATCGCAACTGATGGGAAAAGAATCCAGCGAAACTGTAGGCTGGCAAATACGTCTCTACCACGGATCCCGAAAGTGCCACTTTCAGGTTCTTCTCTGCGATACGTCTGCCTAGTTCGTAGTCATCGGCAAGATAATCCGCAATCGCTTCAAATCCTCCAATCGATTCCAGATCGCGCCTGCGCAAAGCGAGAGTGGAACCCAAGCCAAACCGCAGTCCACCCTCGATCTGCCGCGCAGCGAGAACTCCCGCGCAAAAATCGGTGCTGATGCCCAGCGACTCAAGTCTTGAAGCAAGCGTGCGCGCCGGAATTCCGCGATAAAGGCACGTCACTAATCCCACGCCCGGCGCGCTCAATTCCGTCACGATTCTGTACAGGTAATCGTTTTCGACGCGGATATCGCTATCGTTGACTAGCAGCCAGTCGAACTTCGCAACGGCCGTCATCTGGGCCAGGCTGCTTACTTTCCCATTGGCACCCAACATCTTTTCGCATCGCACCGGCCGGATTGCGCGATCGGGGAACTCTTTGATCAGTCTCTCAACCACTGTAATCGCAGGGTCGTTTGGATCAGTGATTCCGAACAGGACCTCGTATTGCGGATAATCTTGGAGACAGTGAGAACGGAGACTGTGGTACATCTCCGGATCGGTGCCTTTGAGCGGCTTCAGAATAGAGACTGGCGGCAGGTCTATGCCTGCCGTAACAGGTCGCTTCCGCCTCAAGCGAAACCCGGCTCCTGCCCAAGTGCAGAGAGTGCAGTACCCCATGCTCGCGGCCGTGACGAGTGTGCTGATTGTGCTCGGAATGTTCAGGAGAATGGTGGCCACCTGCAGGTTTTGGGTTTTGAGGCTTCACGCGCAAATCGCTCGAGTCTAAGGCCTGAATCCCAAAATGAGAGTCTCAAGATTACAGCATAGAGTCAGAAGGCCGGAAGTCGAAGCCTGGCTGCCTAGGTCTCAATCCCCATGTAGCAGACACGCCCGACCAGATAATCCGAAACGCTTTCGCCCTCTGCCAAGGTCACTACCTCTACTGTGTATGCCTGGTTGTGCGGTCGCAGTACCATGTTTCTGCCTGCCAGTTCCACATATCTGACGACGCAAGTGCCTTTCATGTGGACCGCGTACATGCTCAACTCACCCTTGCGGTAGGGCTGGAGGGAATCGTAGTGCCGGTCAAGCAGCACCGTCGCTCCAGGTAGAAGCCGCGGGTACATGCTCATTCCGTCCCTGGTTTCCACTTTGATTACTACAAAACGCTCCCAGTCGCCACGCTTGCCATGCATTTCCGTTCGCAGCTTGCGCAGAAACACCTTCTTGAACTTCTGGATCTCCAGCACGTTCATACTCATGACCTGCGGCTGGGTCGCGGCAATAGCGCCCTCCACCACAAAAATATTTTCGAAATCGTCCTCGCTGGGTGGCGGAATGCTGGCGCGTTTGTTGACCTCGGTAGGGTCGAGCAGATCGAGAATCGAGAGGTGCTGCACGCTCAGAACCCGGTCCATGCCTTCCAGGCTCAAACTCCTCTTGCGGTTAAGGAAGTTGGAAATGTGCGCCTGTTTGAAGCCGGTTTGTTCGGCCAACCGCAATCCGGTCAGGTCCCCTCCTTCAATCCGCTCCCACATGGCTTTGCGCAGGTTCTCTTGCAGACTCTTGAATTTCATGGGCGCAGTATAGCACCTCTGTATAGCGTGACGCTATAGTCGCGACAATCTTATCAGTCACAAAGTAAACTAGTTTCCCGGACTGGGAAAAGAGTTTTCCACCACTTTCCACAATAAAAATGTGTCTTTCTCCTATAACAAATTGGCGATGCAACCCCAACATCTGTAAGGCAATACTACTTCCCTTGACGGGTAAAAACTGCAAGCTATAGGATTGGCACATCGATATAACTCAATATTCCGATAGCCGGAGTTCGAGGGGAGAAAGAAGGGCATTCATGTCAGATGTCTCAGGGGAAATGGAAGAAGCCGGGTTGCCGAGTTCCGCCGCAAGGTCCGCACTGCCGAGGTGCTCTCTGCAGCCGTGGAGCGGCTGCTCTCGCAAATCCGATTCAATGGCAAGGTCAGCGTAATTGTGCAGAACGGCCGGGTGCTCAAATCAGGGTACGAAGAGGGTTATTTCCGCAATCATCCCGCCACCTGAGGAAGCTAGAAGACAGCAACATAACTAAATCGTCCAGACAGGTTGTCGTAACAGAAGCGAGCCCTGTAACCGGGAGACCGGTGGCAGGGCTTTTTTATTCACCTCGGATCATTTCGCTTGGAGGCGATCATGGAACCATCCCTTACCAGTTCACTTAAGTTCGAACTCAAATATTGCGAGCGCTGCGGCGGTCTCTGGCTGCGCCCGATGGAGTCAGACCTGGTGCTTTGCGCCGCCTGCGCCATAGTGATGGCAGGGCTCGCGCCCAATTCGCGCTTCTTAACCCAACATCGCCATTCACTGCATGTCAGCGCGCTTCGTCAGGGGAGGCGGGCGACATTCTGGAGCGAGGGAGGTAACGCATGAGTACTAACCTCCCACCCGGACCAAGTGACGCTTTCGTTCCAAACTGCGAGTCGGGACCATTCCCCGGCGAAGACCGCAGTGCGTCTTACGCCGTTGGTAGTTCGGGTAGCGATCCCGAGTTCTGGCTGTATCGCGAGCGCACGATCGCTCTGCTCAGACGCTATCTGCGGATTTCGATCGAGGTTGGAAGGCTCCCTCGCTTTTGGGCCGTGAGTTGTTTCGCTCCAAAGTCACGTCCTACCGGATGTCGAGCTTCGAGGATGCGGTGATCTTCGTTCACGATGTCGAACGCGCGCTCGACCAGTTGGACACATTTGCCAAGGAGCTCGTGGCCACCATCGTTTTCCAGGACTACACTCAGGACGAAGCCGCCGAAGTCCTGCGCTGCGCTCGCCGGACGATCTGCCGCGAATTTCCTCGGGCGGTAGACAGGATCACAGAGGTTTTTCTGGAAGGAGGATTGCTGAACCGTCTCCCTGGAAGAACTGTGGAAAATTCCTGTCAAGAGGGAAAGCCAAGGTTTTTTTCGTCAAGTGGTTGTAAACAAGCAGAATAAATTTCTGCAAAGTATGGCGCAATTGCCTATTGCGAAATGCTATTCTAAAAAAGAGTAGGGAACAGAGCGCGCCTGCGGGTGCGCTCTTTCTTTTTTCGACTACCATGCCGAGAGAAACCTCCGATGCCGCCGCCGACCTTTCGGGCCTGCGCCGCAAAATTACACAATTGGTCGCGAAAAATGCGGTCCCCATGGTGTAGCAGGCAATCGACGCGGTGAAGGAAGAAGGTCAGTATCAGGCAATCAAGTATCTGTTCGAGATGATCGGACTTTATCCCGCAGTGGCACAGGATGAATCACGGGCGCAGGAGTCGCTAGCCCGGACGCTGCTCGATCACCTGGGGTTGCATGAAGTTTCGGTCGAAGAACAGGGTGCCGAGAGTAAGAGAGAAATCACAGCGTGTCATCCCTTAGAATGAAAACTAGCTCGAGGAAGCATGCGGAAGCCCGCCTGCGAGAGGCGCTGCAACGCCAGATCAGAGTTCTGGCGTCCAAACAGTTTTGGGCCGAAAAAACCAGCCCTGCGGGCAGGAGAAACAGAAATTTGGGGATAGACATCACGTGGGTCACGGAGCGAATCGGGTTGGGCGGTGGCATTTGGACGGCGGCGAACATGGCAGAAGTCGCCCGCGCAGGCATCACGCATATCATTGATATGCAAGTTGAGTTCGACGATACACCGCTTGCCGAGGTACACGGGATCCAGGTGCTGTGGAATCCGACGGATGATGATTTTCAGCCGAAGCCTCCGGACCTCTTCCAGCGTGGCGTAGATTTTGCGCAGGAAGCACTGGAAGACGAAAACGCCAAAGTGTTCATCCATTGCGCCGCTGGCGTTCACCGTGCTGCCATGATGACCTTGGCACTGCTATGTTCGCAGGGATGGGAACTGGACGACGCGATGCAAACAATCTCAGCACGCCGGCCGGTTGTGGACTTTGCGGAAGTGTATGTAAACAGCGTTGAACAATTCTTGCAGCAGCAGGTGAGGGCCGGAGACTAATAGCTGCTCCAAGCTGTACTTCCAGACTCGGAGGAATTATGTTGCACGCGAGCCGCCGGCAATGGCGGCTTTTTCGTTTGGCGCTGTCTTTAGTGTTAGCCCTAGCTCTGCCCATCGTCCGTTCGACTGCCCAAACCCCGACCCTTACGACCGTGAGCGAAGTCCGGTGGAGCGACGCGGGATGGGGGCCCTATAACGATCAGAACCTGGCTGGCCGATTCACCACTCAAATTTTCACTTTGCCGCGTCTGGCCAAAGCGAACTATTTTCTGCGACAGTACGACTCGTCAGTGCCGCCTCGGTATTCCCGGTATTCTGCGGCGCTGCACATTGATTACCTGTCATGACACATCGAGCGCAATGATATACGCCGGTCGGTTTACGAGCGCCTGGTGAATGCCATGCTGACGACCGCAATCAGCGTGTTGATTGCGTTGCACGATAAGTGGTGGAAGTAACAGACAAAGGATGATCTCCGGGCAACTGCCATCGCCATCCGTGCCTTGAATGCACAGCCCGTCCTGTGTGGAAGTAAGAGTTCAGTGCCGATTGAGTATTGAAGCTCTGGTCTAAGGAGTTAAGCGACATGAATTACAAGCGGGCCCTGGCGACGCTGGTGCTCCTAATGCTCACCGGCTGCGCTGCTCGCCGCGGTCCGCAGTCCTTTCGTGCTGTGCTGAGCCCAAACTGCCTGACCGCGCCGATCGTGATGAAGGACTGCGATTTTTCCATCGAGCCGCCGCGCTGCCGCCACGTTCAACTCGAATACCGCAAAGTTTGCGAGCAAATTGAGGTGAAGCAAGCACGCTGATACGGAAGAAGGAACCAACTGAACGCCTTACGTGTGACGCAACGACTCCAGGGCGCGATCCACCTCCTCCGCCGTGTTGTAATGCACCAATCCGATTCGCAGGAACCCTCCGTCTTTCTCTACGCCGAGCCGTTCGGTCAGATTGATTGCGTAATAGTTGCCATCCCAGGTGAAGATGCCGCGTTCGCCAAGTCGGGTGGCCACCTCCAGGGGAGTGTTTCCGTCGATCCTCACCGCAAATGTCGGACACCGCGAATCCAATCGCGCGAGATCATTGATTCCGTACAGTCGCAGGCCGGAAATTTCGCGCAGGCCGCAAAGCATTCGTTCCATCAACGTGCGCTCATGCGAGCGAATGGCGCGATAGGCAAGTTGCAGTGAATCGTGCCGCGTAGGGGCGGGTGCCCCCACCCGCCCACCCCGGACGAGGGCATCTGGGGCTATGTGTTCCGGAACAGTGTCAATTCGAACCGAGGTTTGTCTTCCCAAATCCGCAAGATAATCGATGCATGCGGTGATCCCAGCTATGCACTCGTGATTCAGCGTGCCCCATTCCCAGCGTTGGGGGACGGCGTTGGTGTTGGCGCGCACTTTGTAAGGTTGCAGTCGCTCAAGATGTTCCCGCTTCCCGTAGAGCACGCCCACGTGTGGCCCGAAGAATTTGTAAGTGGAGCAAACCAGAAAATCGCAATCCAGTTCGCGAACGTCAATCGGCCCGTGCGGCGCGTAATGCACCGCGTCAATGTAGGCCATGGCGCCGGCTTGGTGGGCAAGTCGAACAATCGCCCTCGCGGCATTGATCGAGCCGACCGCGTTCGACGCATATGCTGCCGCCACTATCTTCGTTCGCGAGGTGATCTTGCGCGCGAGGTCTTCCATGTCCAACGTGCAGTCTTCTTCGTGAATGTCTGCGAACTGAATCTTGACGCCGCGCTCTTCGAGCGCACGCCACGGAGAGATGTTGGCATCGTGGTCGAGATGCGTGAGCACGATTTCGTCTCCCGGCCGTAGCTCGCGCCCGATTGCGCTGCTCATAGCAAATGTCAGCGAGGTCATATTCGGGCCAAAGACGACCTCGTCAGAATCGCAGCCGAGGAAATCGGCCATCGCCGCGCGCGCCCCGGCGATCATCTGGTCAGTGCGGCGGCTGGTTGCGTACGCTCCGCAAGTGTTCGCGTTGCTGGTGCACAGATAATCCGAAATGGCAGCGATTACACGTTGCGGAACCTGCGTCCCTCCGGGTCCATCGAGAAACGCTGCCGGATGCCCATTCACTTTTTGCGAAAGAGAAGGGAACTGCGACCGCACCCAGGGCAAATCCAGCGAGGGTGTGATCTGTGGTGATTGTAAGAGTTCGGTAATCGAATTCGTCATTTAGAAGCAGAGTAGTACGAGGCCACACAGATTTTCGCAACATTCCCGGCGAGCGCTATATTCTCGGCGGTTTAGGTTTTTTGGCCAATAGCCCACAGCCGCTTCTCTCACCCCATCGTATTAGTGCGCTCAGGCTGGACCTTGAACATCACTCGCACTTCGCTCGGTTGCCGGTACGGATACTTGTCCGCACCAAGATATTTCTTCGCCATTTTGTCGATGTGCGCATCCGCGCCCTGTTCGGTGATCTCAACCACGCGCCCGCGAATCTCCAGATAACGATATGGATTTTCGGGATCAATGATGGCCAGCGCCACTCGCGGATCGCGGCGGATGTTCTTGTCCTTCTGCCGCCCCTTGGCCGAATTGACGATGACCAGGTCTCCGTCTAGATCGCACCAGACCGGCGTCACTTGCGGTGAACCGTCCGGCATGAGTGTGGCGAGGCTGGCGAAAGCACGCTTGGTAAACAGATCGCGGTATTTCTCGGGAATGGCCATGAGTTCCTCCTCGCTGGAACTGTACCCGCAGCATTATAGAACGCCGCAACAGGTGAATGGTGTCCGCAGCCAAACTCCGCGCCCTGTCCTGATTGTCTCGTGATTTTCACAGCCTGAAATATCGTTCTTCATCTGCTGTACACATTTGGGAATTCACAAAACGCGCCAGAATCGGCATCCGACGCGCATCATGGAACAATTCTTGCAACCCGCCTGCACCACTCCCGCAGCACTCCCCTGTGAACGAGCTGCACTCGATTGAAATCCAAGCACTTACAAATTTGCTTTTTCTATTGACCTAGAAAATAGAAGGTGTAAAACACAATTGTTCTTTGACAGTTTCTGAAGTTTTTCCGGTTGGTGCGGCGTCCGGGGGTCAAGCGAAGTCACCTTCGGCAGAAGGCAAGAGCGGAGCGCAGGAAGATTGGGCAACCAATACATCTAGCGTGCTGCCCCAGCAAGATGACCGAAGGAGGGCTAGTAAGGCTCTATAGCAAAGCGCTGGTCGAGGAGAACAGGAAACCCAGTCAAAGGCAGGATAGAGTCCCGAAGGCGTTGAACTGATTTATCCGGTTGGCGGTAAGCCCGGAGCCCGAGCAACGATCGCCAGGTTGCAGTCCGTAAGGATAGCGGCCGAAGCAGGTCGGCAAGGGTCTAAAGCGAGCTACTGGCCGAGACGAATGAGATCAACATCACCGACGGGACTCTTATATTTTGTGGTGAGCCGGCGTTTGCGTTGGTGCACCATAAAGATTGCAGCGTCATTCGTCTTTTGGGAGCGGCCGGTCTTCGATTCGCTCCTCCCCCTTGAACGAGCGGCCTTTTAAGCTTCCCCCGCGGAGGGCGCTGCCCTCTGTCTACGGCCCCTGGGTAACCTGCTCCTTTCCCGTCACCAGCCGCGCGCGGAAGATTCGGTTGGAAATTGTCTCCTCTCCCACCACATCCACATTGACAGCGTAATTTCCCGGCGAAAGCGTGTCACCAAAAGAAATCTCAAGGTCCCGTGTGTCTTTTTTCAGCGGGAAGTGCTGGTATCCGATCGCAGTAGCCCGGCCAATGTCATTCACAGCCAGCACAATCACGGTCAGGTCGAAGTCCCGACCAGTGCGGTTGGAAACTTTCAGCGATCCATCCATTCTCATCCCATTTACCCGGGCCTTGCGTCCCCACTCTGCCTTGAGCGGCGTTTCCATGGCTAGCACGAATTTTTGCTTCTGCTGTTGTTGAGGGCTGGAGTTGTCAGTCACGAGGACATTGAATTCGAACTGGCCACCTTCGTCGGGAATGCCTTCCAACTCGCCGGGATCCCGGAGCCTCAATCCGTGAGGCAGTGAGCCGCTGATAACCCGCCAGCGATAAGGCGAAATTCCGCCCGACGCCTGGAGCTGAAAGTTGTAAGGTCCCCATAGCGAGGCCTTCGGCAGTTCTTTTGCGGAGACGGTCAGCGCTTGAGGGGACGGCGCTTGCTGCGCTCGAGCGCAAATCGCCAGCAGTAACAATCCGGCGCTAAGAATCTTGCAGTGTCCAACGTGCATTCGGGAATTATAGGCTGATGCGGCGCTGCTCCTGCTCAAAGGCTACCCTCTCGGGCCATTTATAAATGGATCGCGGAGTGGGACGCGGCTTGCGACCAAGAGAGTAGAATTTGCTGTCTGGAATCGTTCACCACGGAGACACGGAGAAGATCGAAAAGAAAGTCCGTACCAGGGCACGTCTTAAGAAGTGCCGCAAGAGCACGCTCCTTCGGATGCCTTTAGGCTCTGAGGATAAGGCGAGCAACGCCTAAAGGCTGAGGAGAAGAAAGCTGATCCTGAGATTCGTGATCGCTGTCGCGCTGTGTGGATGTGCGGTGGCGCAGACCCAAACGCCTTGGCCATGTCAAGCCGAGATCCACAAATCAGATCCGAATGTCCATTTTATCCGGGTGAGTGATGGCGTTACGAATAAGATGGCGGATACGAAAGTCCTGCCTGATATTTCAGATTTGAAAGGCAAGGAACTGAACTCGGTTGTCGTCGTAGAGGTTCTCGCGGGCAGAGAGGGAGATGTTCGTTGCACTCGAATCCAGCAAGGCTACCCCGATCTGGCTCAACGAAGCCTTGATGCGGCGCAGAAGGGGCATTACAAACCTTATTTGGTTAATGGCGAGAAACTAATAGTGGATACATGGATTAGATTCAACTACACGAAGGATAATGTCGAAGTCTTACTCCCGATCCGATAGAAAGCATCATGACCTTCTCTAATATCCTCCTCGAAAAGAGAAATTCGATCGCGTACGTCACTGTGAACCGGCCGAAAGTGCTCAACGCACTCAATATGGCCACCATGGAAGAGCTGCGCGCGGCGTTTCATGACATCAAAAATGATGCTGGGGTGCGCGCGGTCATCCTGACCGGGGCGGGGGAGAAGGCGTTCATTGCCGGCGCGGACATTGGCGAACTGGCTAAGCACGATGCGGTCTCCGGCAAAGAGTACACGCACCGTGGGCAGAGCGTGCTCAACCTGATCGAGAACCTGAGCAAGCCGGTCATCGCCTGCATCAACGGATTTGCGCTCGGCGGCGGATGCGAGATCGCCATGGCCTGCACCATGCGCCTGGCGAGCGAATCCGCCAAGCTCGGCCAGCCCGAGGTGAAGCTGGGAATCATTCCTGGCTACGGCGGCACGCAGCGACTGCCGCGGCTGGTGGGCAAGGGAATTGCGATGCAACTTGTGCTCACCGGCGAAATGATCTCAGCTCAGGAAGCGCTCCGCATCGGATTAGTGAATGAAGTTGTCGCGGCGGCGGAGTTGATTCCGCGCGCCGAAGCTATTGCACAGAAGATAATCGCCAACGCGCCGTTGGCCGTGCAGTACACCATCGAAGCTGTGAACAAAGGTTTGGAGATGACGCTGGCCGAGGGGCTTTATCTTGAAGCTGTCTTATTCGGGGCGGCGTGTGCCACGGAAGATAAGAGAGAAGGGACGACGGCGTTTCTGGAGAAGAGGGCGGCGGGGTTTAAGGGAAAGTGAATTCTTTGGCCGCGGATTTTCGCGGATTTCAACGGATGAAGCAATACGTGCACCGAAGATCTCGAACTAAATGATCCAATGGGTACATCTCGGGGTTCAGGTGCGAAACGGCGAGGACTTCGACTCTCTTAGGAAGTTGCTCGACGCTTTGGGCATGAAAGGGCGTGGAGTCGACGACTATAAAACGTGTCGGGTTGAATCTTTCCTTCCTTCCGTTGCAGCGCTTGAAGTCGTGCAGCGAGGCAGCTCAAATGACCAGTCCTTCTTGGAACTGACGATTTCGGACCCCGACAGCGCCGTTGAGATTGCAAGAAACTTGGGTCTCGAAATAATCAACGACCGCTCCGGCTCGGAGTCGACTAATCTTTCGCGAACGTTCGGAATTCGGCTCCCCGGTGGTGCCACAGTTAACGTGACTGGATTCCGCACGACTCGGAGCGGAGCGCCCTTCGATCCCCTTGCCATTCAAGGAAACCTCAGCGCAACAGGGTTGAAATTCGCCATCGTTGTTTCTCGCTTTAACTCGTTCATTGTCGAGAGATTGCTGTTGGGAGCACTTGATTGCCTCCATCGCTCGGGCATCGAGGACGAGGATAATGAGTCCATTCAAATTGTCCGAGTCCCCGGCGCCTTCGAAATTCCCTCCGCCGCTCGCACCCTCGCCGAAACAAAAAAATACGACGCCATTATCTGCCTCGGGTGCCTGCTGCGCGGAGACACCGCCCACTACGACGTGATCGTGAACGAAGTTACGCGCGGCATTGGCCAATCGGCGCAGGAGACCAGCGTCCCGCATGCGTTTGGCGTTCTGACTTGCGATACGCTTGAGCAGGCGATTGATCGCGCCGGTCTGAAGATGGGCAACAAGGGATTCGAGGCGGCACTGGCAGCGGTGGAGATGGCGAATCTGAAGAAAACCGTCGTTGGTCGTCGGTCGTTGGTCGTTGGCAAGACCAAGAGCAAAAGCCGCAAGGCGCGTCGTTCCTCGAAAGCCAAATCGAAACGCTGAAAATGTCTTCTACGCCCCGCCAAAAACTGTAGACTGACTTCTAGGTCGAATGCCGATCGCTCACATCTAAGAGCCAACGACCAACGACTGCCTATGGGTACCCGCCGCAAATCCCGCGAATTGGCGCTGCAGATGCTGTTTCAGGCCGACCTTGGTAAGCAGCTTCCGGAAGAAGTTCGCAGTACGTTCTGGCATGGCCGCGGCGAAGTTGCAGACGATGTGCACGGCTTTGCCGAGGACTTATTCCGTGTGGCCTGCGATCGCGCGGCAGATATCGACAAGATGATTGAAGAGCACACCGAAAATTGGCGTATGGATCGTATGGCCGCCGTGGATCGAAATATTCTTCGCGCAGCGGTCGCGGAATTGATCGGTTTTCCTTCTACACCGCGAGCCGTCATTATCAATGAAGCCATCGAAATTGCGCGCAAGTTTTCCAGCCTGGAATCTGTGCAGTTCATAAATGGAGTTTTGGATAGTGTCGGCAAAGATCTGGAAAAAACGAAAACCTTAACCGCCAAGGGCGCAGAGGAACGTTGACTTCCGAAGCGGTCTTGCGGCAACAGCCGACGGCCAATGGCCACTGACCCAATGACGGTTTCTAAGGCTTTACCGTCACCAGATCAGGATTACAAGTAATCCCATCCCTGCCAGTCCCGCTCTGACCGGTTGCCGATACTCCATTTGCGTTGGCCACAGTGAAAATTCCGTTGCCTACGCCGGTGATCGTGAACGTCCCATTATTGGCAAAATCCGACATGCCGGTAATCACTATGCTCGTACCAGCTTGGAGAGCGGGCCCCGACAGGGGAGTATAGGTATAGGTTACGTTTGGCCCGCTCTGGCTTAGCGATACAGCGGTAATGTTCACCACAGTCTGAAGAGCAGTCGGCGGGCTTCCGGGTCCGAAGCACAACTCATTCGTTGGAAATGGAAAAGTAATCTGTTGCAGGTCCGACTGAGAGCTGGTGTCGATCACGTGGACTGTACCGTCGTCGGTGCCCACAAACAGCACATCACCTGCAGGGCTAAGTGATGCGCTCAACGGAGTAGCGTTACCTGCCAAAGAAATAACGGATGAAGTTTGAGCAGCGACGTCGAACACAATAATGAACGGCAGGCGCGCCCCGGGCTGAGTTTCCCCGAGAATGTAGGCCATCAAACCATCCGACGACACAAAGAACTGAGTGGGATTGAAACTCTGGCCGAGAGGGGAAACTGGGCCGACCTTATTGCCCACCATCAAAGATCCTCTCGGCATAGGACAGCCGGAGTCCGGAACATCTACGATCGGAGTGCCTGTGATAGCGGCTGTAACCGATTGGACATTCGGGGGAGACAACGCAAGCATGGTTTGTCCATCGGGAAGCGCGCGAATCATTTGACTCGCAAGACCCACACTGCCAAGCGACGGCAAGGCCGGATCATCACACGTCGGAAGAAAAGAAGCTCCTGCAGGGTCTCCTCCTGCAAGATAGCCGACCATTCCGTTTCCAAGAAAAGCGACGTCTGTTGCCGCCGCAGTCAGGGGAATCATTTGCGAAGCGTCCACTTTCGAATAAACCAGCAAGCAGCCGGCAGAGTTCGCGCCCGGGCAGCTCTTGCCCGAGACGATGAATGCCTTCAAATTGTCCGGTGAAAACGCGGCTGCTGAAGCTCCGTCGATTAAGAATGGCGCGGCTGTGTGGTTAGTCGTGTCGAAAATGATGACTTGGTTCGGTGTATCGGTGGTGTCGGAAACAACCACCAATCTTCCATCTGGAGAAACCGCCAACACCGCCCCGAAAGCGCCGGTAAAACGAGAAACCGATGTACCGCTGAAGACCATCAGTCCATTCTGCCCAAAGTTCGAGGAATCGACTCCAAGATAAGCGTTTGTGCCAGTGGGGTCGAAAACCAGGGAATTTGGTGAGAACGGCAGGGCGGCTACTGGGCGACCTGCACTGAAGACTGAGGTCGAAGAGGCCCTGGTAATCGGCACGATAGTTGGGTTGCAGGTTACGTTCGTAGGATTCGCCGTGCTACAAGCAGTGGTGGTCACGTAGACCGTCGGGCTGGCAGGGTTGGTACTGCTTCTCACCGTGAAGCTGATGGCAGACTGCGGATAAATCGGGAGCGATGGCTTGATCCCGCCATTGCACGTGGGCGGAGTGCAGGATGCGATCACCGCGGCCGCCCCCACAGCCGAAGCCGACACCGTTCCTACGCTGCCGAATACCGTGCTGGTCGCTCCTGAAGCCCTCGCGGAAATCGAATTCGATGAACTCCACGTCAGGGGGACTCCCGTAAGTGTCATTCCCAGGCTATCTGTCACCGTGGCGTTGAGCGTTGTCGAAGTTCCAGTGTTCACAACAAAAGAAGTACCCGAATTCCCCACTGCGCTGAGTGAAATCGTCTGCACCGGGCAGGCCTCTACCTGTACGGGCTGACTGTTAATGCCATTTGCTGAAGCGAAGATCAGGGCCTGGCCGGGCACGCTTGCTGTGACTATTTCCTGGTTCAACGGCGCGCCTGTCGGTGGAGCGCTCACCGTCACGTTTGAACTCAGGGCCTGCCACGAAAATGGTCCCGCGCTCGATGTGATGTCCGCCGTTCCATTAAACGCGAATGCCTCGTACAGCCATTTCTCGGGGCCGGCCGGCGCTCCCTTAGACAGACAGTTGACCGAGAGGGTCGCCGGCTGGGTGGCCGCTTTGCTGAGACTGACACTCGTAATATGTTGGTGCACATAGACGGCGACTGGGGGACTGCTGACACCCTGCGCGGTGGCGGTGAGTTGCGCTACTCCAACCTGTCCTGGGGTGCAGACTTGAGGCGTTCTCAACGAGTCCCAGCTTCCAGCGCAAGCGTCTCCGTTATTCGCGATGGTCAGCACTGCCGGGTTACTCGATTGAAACGAAAAAATTTCACTTTCTTGTACGCCTAGGACACTCCTTGCCGCAGCAGTGAAGACTTGTGTCTTCCCGACCTCAAGCGACACATTGGGGCTGGGCGTGAGCGAGACACTGGAGGGGATCGGGTTTAAGACAACATTGGTCGTCTTCGGACTGCTGCAAGCAGCCAGAAAAGCGCAGCTTAAGAAGATATATGCTAGAGATGTGCCGGAAACGATCCTACCCATGAACCCTTCCACGAAAGAATGAAGACCTGGTTGTTCTGGAAAACTCTCAGTGTAGAGGGTGAGCATTCTTTCGGCAACCTCTGACATCCGGAAAGCTGAAAAGGTGCTGGAAGGTGAGATGCACATCGAATGCGGTTGACGACACGGTTTCACGGTTGATATATTTAGAAGGTTCCGCGAGTTAACCTGGCTTGCCTGTACCCTGGTGTTTGCGTCGCCTTTGTGCGTAGCGAACATCGAAAGCGCAGTTAGCCTTTAAGTAAAGAGTCTTTAGAGAGCTAGAGCTCTAAAGACGTCCTCGCTGAAACGTTCCGCGAACCGCTCCCAACATGGGAGATTATGCGGGACGATGCTGGCGAAACGGAGCGCCTCCCAGATTTCTGGGCGTGGAGCCACCGTCGTCAGATCTGTCAAAGGGAAAAGAAAATCCCCGGTCGTCTTGGGTGACCGGAAGCATGGGCAGCGAAGCTACCCAGCCCTAAATCCTGCGAAAGATTCAGGAAAACAGGAACTGATTGCGAATCCGTGCGGCAATTTGTGTGCGCGCGGGAAAAGCAGCGTCAAGGAGCAGCAGAGTGCCCACGTTTAACCAGTTGGTTCGTGATGGCCGCAAACGGCCGCGTTATAAGACCGCCAGTCCGGCCCTGCAGTCTTGCCCGCAAAAGCGGGGAGTCTGCACGCGTGTCTATACGCAGACGCCAAAAAAGCCCAACTCCGCGCTCCGCAAAGTTGCTCGCGTGCGCCTGACCAATGGAATCGAAGTTACAACTTACATTCCCGGCGTCGGCCACAACCTGCAGGAACACTCGATTGTGCTCATCCGTGGCGGACGCGTGAAAGACCTCCCGGGTGTGCGTTATCACGTGATCCGCGGGACACTCGACGCGGTAGGCGTGGCCAACCGCAAGCAGGGAAGATCAAAGTACGGAGCGAAGAGACCGAAGTGATGGTTTCGTAGAGACGTAGCTTGCTACGTCTCTGAAACGTTGCGGAGCAACGTCTCTACAGGAGTGCAATGCCGCGTAAAGGACATATCGCAAAACGGACCGTTGAACCGGATCCGATTTATGGTTCGGACCTGGTGACGAAGTTTGTCAATTCAATGATGTGGCAAGGGAAGAAAAGCACCGCCGAGGGCATCTTTTACGAAGCTCTGACCCGCTTGCAGCAGAAGGGTGGCGACGAACCACTGAAGCTGTTCAAGAAGGCGGTTGAAAATGTGAAGCCCCTGCTCGAGGTCAAGAGCCGGCGTGTAGGCGGCGCAAACTATCAGGTCCCGGTGGAAGTGAATCCCGACCGCCGTACTTCGCTGGCCATTCGCTGGCTGGTGACGTACTCGCGAGGGCGGGCCGAAAAGGGAATGGTTGACAAATTGACCAATGAATTGCTCGATGCCGCAAACGGACGTGGCGCCGCGATCAAGAAGAAAGAAGATATACACCGCATGGCCGAGGCCAACAAGGCCTTTGCGCACTATCGCTGGTAGAGAAGCAGGTCGGTTCAAGCTAAGAGCTGATGGCTAAGAGCTAGAAGCTGAATTTTATGGGCAGTTCAGTAAACATCGTCGGCGAGCAGGAATCCCGCAAGGAAGAAAGAAAGAAAGCTCTGTCCAGAACGGTCCCATTAGAGCGGTGCAGGAACATCGGCATCATGGCACATATTGATGCCGGTAAGACTACTACGACCGAACGCATTCTTTTCTACACAGGAAGAACGCACCGCATCGGTGAGGTCCACGAAGGCACAGCCACGATGGACTGGATGGAGCAAGAGCAAGAGCGCGGCATCACCATCACCTCTGCCGCCACGACTTGTACCTGGCGCGACATCCGCATCAACATTATTGATACACCCGGACACGTAGATTTCACCGCCGAAGTCGAGCGCTCGTTGCGCGTGCTGGATGGCGCGGTTGCGGTATTTGATGCGGTCCACGGTGTACAGCCGCAGTCAGAAAAAGTTTGGCGTCAAGCCGATAAATACGGTGTCCCGCGAATTTGCTTCATCAACAAGATCGACAAGATGGGCGCTGACTTCGAGCACGCCATCGATACCATCCGCAAGCGCTTGAATGCCAAACCGGTTGCCATCCAGATTCCCATCGGGCAGGAAGATAAATTCAAGGGCGTCGTAGATCTCATTGGCATGAAGGCGATCATCTGGAAAGATGACACTATAGGCGCCGAGTACGTTACCGGTGAAATCCCCGCAGAGTTGCAGAAGAAGGCTGAGGCCTTCCACGCTAAATTAGTTGAAACTGTCGCCGAAAATGACGACGAAATGCTGCACAAGTTTCTGGAAGGCGAAACCATTTCCGCCGATGAGCTGCGGTCGTCTTTGCGTAAGTCCACGATTTCATTGAAAGTGTTTCCGGTCGTCGTAGGCACTGCCTTCAAGAACAAGGGCATCCAGCCGTTGCTGGATGCGGTGGTGGACTATCTTCCATCCCCGATTGATGCCGGTGAAGTGAAAGGCGTAAACCCCGAAAACGGCGAGACCATCACCCGCAAGCCTGCCGATAACGAACCGTTCTCCGCGCTGGCTTTCAAGATCATGGCCGATCCGTTCGTTGGCCAATTGACCTTCATTCGAGTGTATTCCGGGCAGCTTAAATCTGGCGATTCCGTGCTGAACGCTGGCCGTGGACGTACCGAGCGCATTGGGCGCCTGCTGAAGATGCACGCCAACAAGCGCGAAGATATTCAGGAGATTCTGGCGGGCGATATCTGCGCTGCGGTTGGCCTAAAGAACGTTTCGACAGGCGACACCATCTGCGACGAGAGCCATCCTATTGCGCTAGAATCCATTACATTCGCGGTTCCGGTGATATCGGTCGCGGTCGAACCCAAGACCAAGGCTGACCAGGAAAAGATGGGCATGGCTCTCGGCAAGCTGGCCCAGGAAGATCCCACCTTTAAAGTTCATACCGATCCGGACAGCGGACAGACCATCATCAGCGGCATGGGCGAGTTGCACCTCGAAATTATCGTCGACCGGATGATGCGCGAGTACAAGGTCGAAGCCAATGTGGGCAAGCCTCAAGTGGCCTACCGCGAGACCATTCGCAAGAAATCTGAAGCGGAAGGCAAGTACATCCGCCAGACCGGCGGTCGCGGTCAGTATGGTCATGCCAAGATCCGACTGGAGCCGCAGGAACCGGGCAAGGGTTACGAGTTTGTCAACGAAATCGTAGGTGGGTCGGTTCCGAAGGAATTCATCAAGCCAATCGACCAAGGCATCCGAGAGGCGATGGAGGGCGGCGTCCTCGCAGGCTACGAAATGGTTGACGTGAAAGCCACTCTCTACGACGGCAGCTACCACGACGTCGATTCCAACGAAATGGCGTTTAAGATTGCCGGCTCGATGGCTTTCAAGGAAGCCGCGCGCAAGGCTTCACCGGTGCTGCTGGAGCCGGTGATGGCGGTTGAAGTGGTAACGCCGGAAGATTATGCCGGCGTCATCATGGGCGACCTGAGTTCGCGCCGCGGTCGGATCGAAGGCATGGAACATCGCGCCGGTTCGCAGGTAATCAAGGCCATCGTGCCGCTGGCTGAAATGTTTGGTTACGCGACCCACATGCGTTCGAGCACGCAGGGCCGCGCCGAATATTCAATGCACTTCGCGCGTTACGAAGAGACTCCGCGTTCAGTGGCAGAAGAGATCATTGCCAGAAACCAAGGATCGGCCCGGAGGTAAGGATTTTGGGTGCTCACGCGCCCGTGGCGATAAACGCTAAAGAACGAATGCACGGAGCTTGAAAAGAAATGGCGAAAGAGAAATTTGAGCGCAATAAGCCGCACTGCAACGTAGGCACCATCGGTCACATTGACCATGGCAAGACCACGCTGACGGCGGCCATCACGAAAGTTCTGCAAAAGCACAACCCGAAGATCGTGTTCCGGTCGTTTGATTCGATCGATAACGCGCCGGAAGAAAAAGCCCGCGGCATCACCATCGCGACGGCGCACGTCGAGTACGAGACCGCGAACCGCCACTACGCGCACGTGGATTGCCCCGGCCACGCCGACTACATCAAGAACATGATCACGGGCGCGG
>WNGL01000631.1_pt1 | contig 41642 bp, 32 predicted proteins | sample 5400591 | NCBI WGS metagenome assembly WNGL01 (sample SAMN13153377, study PRJNA577476) | soil metagenome | isolation source: 80 cm soil or saprolite under Garry oak tree replicate 1 | place: USA:California | collected 2016-06-15
CCGGCATACTCCCCGGCAGGTTGGGGAAGCAGACGCATGATCGAGAGGGCTGTGACGCTCTTACCACAGCCGCTCTCGCCTACCACACCTACCTTCTCGCCCGGCTTGACCCCAAAGGTTACCCCATCGACGGCTCGCACACGGCCGGCCTTGACCTTGAAGTACGTTTTCAGGTCTTGCACCTCTAACAGATACTCTCCCAAGGTAGTCGCTCCTTAACGCGCTATTCTAACGTTCAGTCATATACGGGTCGAGCGCATCGCGTAATCCATCGCCGACCAGGTTCAAGCTAAGCACAGTGAAGAAGATCGCCAAAGCGGGGAAGAATAAAAGCCAGGCATCAACATCAAAGAGGCCATTCCCATCCGAGATCATACTGCCCCAGCTCGCATCGGGCGGCTTAATACCGAAGCCAAAGTAGCTCAAGACCGACTCCAGGATGATGTTCGTGCCAATCAGCAGCGTTGCGTTCACAATGATCGGCCCGGCTGCGTTTGGCAGGATGTGGCGGAACATCAGGCGCAAATCTTTCGCGCCAATGGTGCGCGACGCCATGACAAACTCGCGCTCTCTGAGCGCGAGAAATTCTCCTCGCACCAGGCGTGCCGCATAGGTCCATCCAAAGATGGCAATCAGGATGATCACACTTTTCGGCGTGCCATCGGTGAAGGAAGCGGAAAGCACAAAGAGCAACAGGTACAACGGCACGGCCAGGATCACATCGGTAAAGCGCATCAGGATGTTATCGATGATCCCGCCGTAGTAGCCCGCAAAGGCACCGATACCCATCCCAAAGAGGATGGCCATGAGCATCGAGGTAAGGCCCACCAGCAGCGAAACGCGGCCGCCGTACATCATACGCGCAAGGGTATCGCGTCCCACGCTATCGGTTCCAAAGGGGTGCGCCGGAGAGGGAGCGGCCAGAGGAAGCGATGAGTTCGATATACTCGAGAAGTCGGGAAGAAGGTTTGGCTCAGCCCGCCAGATAAACGGACCCAGGGCACAGAAGAGGATCAGGAGGATCAGAAATACCGCTCCCCCGACAGCTATCTTATTGCGCATAAAACGATCAAAGATGATCCGTCCCTGGCTACGTCGTTTCTGCACTAACTCCGTAGTCGCTTCAAGGTAGGATTCGACCTCTTCTTCTGTCGTTGTGCTGTTCAAATTAAGGTGTTCAGATATGTCCATGGAGTTCTCCTTTCAGTAGTAACAGGCCATCGTGTACTACACGTTACGAGTAACGAATACGAGGATCCATCACCCCATAGAGGACATCTGCAATGAGGTTGAATGCAATGACAAAGAACGCGCCGATCAACAACGTGGCGATCAAGATCGGATAATCGCGCCGGTCCAGGCTGTCAAGAAACAACAGGCCCATACCATGCCAGCTGAAAACGCCTTCAGTAATGGCAGCGCCACCGGCCACCGAGCCAAAATCGAGCGCGACGACCGTAATCAAGGGGATGACCGCGTTGCGCAGCGCATGGCGGAAAAGCGCGGCCACCGGACCCACGCCCTTGGCGCGCGCAGTCCGCATGTAGTCCTGCTTGATGTTCTCAATCATGCTGGAGCGCATATAGCGGCTCCAACCGGCGATAAAGGCTATCGCCAGCACCATCATGGGTAAGAACAGGTACCATAGGTGATCCAGCAGCGCGGAAAATGGATTGGTGAAGCTTACCGCGACCGACTCGGTTCCAGATGTGGGGAACCATTTGAGGTCAACCCCAAAGATGGTTTGCGCCAGCAAACCCAGGAGGAAGACGGGCATAGCGATACCGGCGTAGGCGAGGATGGTCAGAGCATAGTCGGTGAGACTTCCCTGGCGCACTCCTGCGATCACGCCTAACAGGATCGCGATCACTAAGGCCAGCACGAGGGCAGCGCCGAACAACTGAAGGGTTGCCGGAAACGCTCTTCCGATGACCGTCGACACGGGTTCGTTCGTATTAAACGAATAGCCGAAGTCCCCCCTGATGGCGTTGGTGAGCCACTTGATGTATTGGACGGGCACCGAGTCATTCAGGCCCATACGATCGCGCAAAGCGGCCCGCGCAGCCAGGGTCAGGTGAGGATTGAACAGGACCGCATCTGCTCCACCCGGTAGCAAGTGAATCAGCGCAAACATGGCAATCGTCAAAAAGAACAACAGAGGAATCGCTTGTAAAACTCGACGTAAAATATATCGTCCCATATTTGCCTCCGACGAGCACAGAGTGAGGACAGCTAATATTGGTCATAAGTGTACCATAAACCTTACATTTATGTCACTACTTTGTCCATGCAATTTACAAACTTGTCATAAATACCCTCCGGTCGGACACCTTCGGGTGTCCGACCGGAGGGTACCCTTGCCTGTCATGTGCCAGGCAATAACCTACAAAACGAGATTAGGTGCAATCACACCAGCCTACGGACAGGTTCCACCGGCACACCACCACAGCCAGACGTTGGGATCCTCTCCGGCCCCTACCAGCGACTGTTGGTAGTTCTCGGTTCCTTTCTTGTGGATGCCAATGTCAGGAGAAGCGAATTCGACGATGAACGGGAAGTCCGTCAGGTAGATCTGGTGGATCTTGTCGAAGATCGCCTGCCGGGCAGTGGGGTCGGCGGTCGCCTGCTCCTGTTTGTACAGGGCATCCAACGCCGGATTGGAGTAATACGTCGTGTTGCCGGGATTGCCGGTCTGGAAGAAAGCGGCATCATCGGGGTCGAGGCCAACTGCAGTCTCATACTCCACGATGTCGTACACGCCCGGCTTGCCATCGGTCAGGAAGGTGCCGAAGAGCGTGCTGGCCGGATAGTTCTGGATGTCGATCTTGATGCCGATCTTCTTGAAGTTCTGCTGGTTGATCAGTTCGTCGTCAGCGCGCCACAGGTTGTTGGCTGTGGTCGAGTACTGGAACTCCAACCGCTGACCGTTCTTGGTGCGCACCCCGTCCGAGCCAGCCTTCCAGCCCTTACTATCCAGCAGGGCGTTTGCGGCGGTAAGATCAAATTTCGGGCACGGCCCGGTGTAGTGGCCGGGAACCTGGGTTGGTGCATGGTCCACGCAGAGTTGCCCACCCAGTCCGCGACGCGCGACCTGGATCAGCGTCAGCTGGTCGACCGCCATCGACATCGCCTGGCGCACCTCCGGGTTGTTGGCCAGCACCTTGTTGTGGAAGTCAAAGTACATCGCCTCAAAGTTTCCGCTATTTTTGGGAGCATCAAGCTGGTAGTTGCTCAGCGACTGGTAGACCAGGGCTTTAGATACATCCAGGAACCACGACGAGTGGGGGGTGCCCGCCTGCAAGTCCTTGAGGATGGTGTTCTGATCGGGCGTAATACGGAAGATGATCTTATCCAGGTAGGGCAGTCCCTGCGCCGCCTGGTAGTACATAGGATTGCGCACCATGGTGTAGTGGTCGGTCGGCTTGCTCTCGCTCATCATGAACGGGCCGCTCACCACCGAGGGGTTCAGGTTGTCCGCCGACTTCAAGATGGCGGCGGGATCCACGCTCGCGAAGTGGTGCGCGGGCAGCGGGGCAAAGTAGCCATCCGTAAAATAGGCGTAAAACGACACCAGCGGGTCCTTGAGATGGAAGGTGATCGTCAGGTTGTCCGAAGAGACATCGGCGGAGGTGATATCCGTGACCGCGATGGTATTAATCGCCCCGAACTTGGGGTTTTTCCACAGCTTCCAGGTGAAATCCATGTCCCGGGCATCCAGGGGTTGGCCATCGGACCATTTCAGCCCGGACTTGAAGGTGAACTTCCAGGTTTTGCTGTCGGCGCTAATGCCACCGTTGGCCAACGAGGGCACCTGGGTCACCAGGCCGGACATAACCTGGCCCTGCGGGGTGCTATACAACATCGGCGCGTACAGCGCATACATCATCATCGCCGCAAACGTCTCGTTCGAGGCATTGGTGATCAGCGAGTCTGGCTCTTCAAACAGGTCGTCGATCCAGGTGCCGCCTTTGACAGGCGTGCCCGCGCTTGTCGTAGGCGTGGTCGTGGTCGGGGTTCCACCCGTGCTACAGGCGCTCAGCAGCAGGAGCACCACGGCCAGGGCGGAAAAGGACATTCTGAGAAAACGCGGTTTGGGTTTCTTGAGCATTGTGTCCTCCTAGAAACAAAAAATACGTTTGGGAAACCGGGTTACCCGTTTAGACGGGAACCAATGTAAAGGTGCGAGTTGGCAGCCAACCATGCTGCCCGGAAATGCACGCCGCTGATACACTCATCCCTGAAAAAGAGGATATGACAGGGCGTCACATATTATACGCTTGTTTTATTCAACTTCTCACAAGCCTTCTCATTTTTTTATAGTAGCGATTGTTTTGGAACAAATTGTGGCGCGGGTCACTTTCGCGCACTCATCATCAATGTTACAATACGGGCGTGGTAAGGCGCAGCTTCCAATACAGTCGTGGATTTGGAAATCTGATAGATGAAAGGAATTCCTGGCATGCGTATCATGGTTGTGGCATTGCTGCTGGCAATGGGGGCAGTTGTGATTCTCGCGCTCGGCGAGACCTTTAACATCTGGGCATCCAATGGTTTGATCAACATTTCGCTGATCTTATTAATCGCCATCCCACTCTCAATGATAGGCTTCGTCTTCCTTTCGCACCGCGAACAGGAACAAGGTAAGAACGAAAAAGGGGAAGATGGCTCACCGAAAGCGCCCTGAGTTGTCGTACATGGATCAGCCGGGGCGCAATCGATAAGTAAACACGGTCTGGCCCAGGCGAATAGTATCGCCGTCTGACAGGGGCTGACGTTGAACACGCTGTCCATTGACATAGGTGCCGTTGCGCGTGCCCACATCTTCGAGGATGTAATGTGATCCCTCGCGTTTCAGGATGGCATGACTGCGCGATACCTGTCTATCATCCACGACGATATGGTTTTCGGGCGCGCGCCCCAGGTTCAGCGTCTCTCCTTGCAGGGGCAACTCGGCTCCATCGCCTCGCACTAAAGATGGAGGCGGCGGCAACGGAGCAGAAGCAGGAGCATTGTTTTGCTGCCTGGATGTATGGGTGGAGGTTGCCAGCAGACCGGCCAGCTGCGCTTCTATGGGGATACTGCCGATGACGGTATGAAACTGACGACTGAGATCGCTGGCGCTCTGGGCTACTCCTCCACGGCTTTCGGAGAGCGACTGCACACTTTCAGAGAATTTCAACCAGGCGCCCGTAAGATTATTGAACTCATCGCGGCCCAGACACATCAGATTGACCGGGCTAAGAGCACGCACGCTCGCGTTACGCCGCCTGCCCGTCAAGAGGGCTACTTCTCCGAAATACTCCCCCTTCCCCAGGTGAGCCTGGCGCGTGACCTGGCCATCAGGCATTTCTCTAATGACCTCCACTTCGCCGGAGACAATGACATAGAACTGATCGCCTACATCTCCCTGGCGGAAGATGTAATCTCCTGGCTCATAATGCGCCTGGTTGATGACCTGTGTGCGTTCAAGGTTGATATAGGAGAGTTCGCGTGGGAAGAAGAGATCGAGGCCCCAGTCCAACCCGACACGCACCCTGCGATCCCAACCCGGTAATTTCATCAAGTAGATATTGCGCCACATCATCCAGGCAATCAGGCCGGAGAGCTTGATGCCGCCAAACAATTCGGCGACACCGGCACGGTGCCCCACCAGGCAGAGCTGACCCAGCCCGGAAAAATTGAATGCTTTTTGTTCTTGCGGTTTCCCATGCAATACGGCCGCCAGGTTATGGGCCAGCGTCTTGCCCTGTCGTAGGGCGAACTGCGCCGTTGGTGGTGAACATGCGCCTTTCTCCGCTGCATTCGGTACTGCCGCGTTATCACCCAACGCCCAGATGCCCGGCATGCCTGGCACAGCCATGAAAGGGTCGGTGAGAATACGGTCTTTTTCGCGCGGGAGTGGTAAGGAAGACAACACTGGATTGATAGCCGAGCCAACCGTGACCACCAGGGTGCGCGTTGGAATACGTTCACCGCTACTCAGGATGGCCTCGTGAGGTGTTGCAGCCGCGATGCGTGTGTTCAGCCGCACCTCAACGCCGCGCTGTCGCAGTTTTTTCAGCGCGAAGTCAGCCAGCCCCGGCCCCATTTCCTGGAGAATGCGATCGCGGCTATGTAAGAGCACAACCTTGACGCTCTCCCTGGTCAATGAGGGATAATGACGGGTGATTTCATGCACCAGGTCGTTCAGTTCTCCTACCGTCTCGACGCCGCTATAGCCCGCTCCTGCCACCACGAACGTCAACAATTCCTGGCGAATTTTCAGATCGGTCTCTACATCGGCGGCTTCGAGCATGGAAATAATGTGATTGCGCAGGTGCAGTGCATCGCCCAGGCTTTTCATGGTTTTCCCATGCTGCGCTACGCCCGGCAAGGAGGCCAGGTTGATGGTATTGCCCAGGGCCAAGACCAGGTGATCGTAGGATAAGCGTACTTCACGTCCCGTAATCGGCGAGGTAGTCGTGACAAGCCGCCGCTGCAGATCAATGTCCGTGACTTCTTCCGCGCGAAAGGGAATACCGGGTATCATGCGGCGAATGGGATTGAGAATATGCAGCGTCTCGATCGAGCCGGAGGCGGCTGAAGCCAGCAAGGGAATAAATACAAAAAAGTTCTCGCGATTGACCAGGGTGACCTCGACGCCAGGGTCTTTTTTGAAGAGCTTGCGGAGGTGTTGCGCTGTGGCAACACCTCCAAAGCCTCCACCCAGGATCAGCACACGTTTCTTTTCAACGTGTTGTCCCCACATTTAACTCTCCTGAAAATTTAACACACTATCAGGACCAACATGCAGTTCCGCACCATTTTCCAGGCGGACCGGGTCGCCGCCGACCTGTCTGCCGTTAAGCCAGGTGCCGTTGGCCGATCCGAGATCGCGCACGTAGAGACCATCTGGTTTAGCCACGATCTCAAGATGCTGGCGCGAGATGCGCGCGTCATCGATGAGGATCATTGGCACATCCGAAACGGTATCCCGGCTGCGGCGTCCGATCACCACGCGCGACGCTTTGATCTCGAACCGTTGACCTGCCGACGGGCCTGAACGCACCAGCAAGACACCACGCAGGTGGCCATTACTGGGGTATACCTGCACCGGCATCGGCGCAGGCGGCATAAATGTCGCACCTGGGTCTACAGGCCGTGCACTCGCGCTCCCAACGCCTGCTCCTACGGCAACGGGCTGCGACTCGAGAGCATAGGCCGCAGCAGGCGCAAGCTGCACTCTACCCAGAAGGCGGCTCACATCGTCGCCCTGGAGCATCTTGAGCCGGTCGCGAATCATGCGCGTCTTCATGATGGTATCCGCATCGGCATTGGCAGAATCATCGAGAGAGATGCCTTGCAGGGCTCCCAACTGGGCAAGGCGGCGGCGTAGCACCACATCAAATTCTTTGTAGGTCTCACTCGATGCCGCCAGCAGTGACTTGAAGACTTCGCGATTGAGGCTCAGGCACTCTACCTCGCCCACTGCCTTAGCTGTCACCGAGCGGAACGCCCGGCCCAACAACTCAATCTCTCCGAAGTACTGGCCCTCGGTGAGCCGTCCCACCGGAATCTCCGGACTGTCTTTCTTAATCGAGCGGGTGATTTCGACCTGCCCTTTGGTGATGATGTAGAACTTGTCAGCCGGGTCGTCCTGGCGGAAAATGATCTGCCCCGCACGGAATGTTTCATTCTCAGACTGCGCAGTGGCGGCGACCAACTGCTCCTCGCTCAGTTGCGGCATAGCTTTGGCCAGCCATTCATCATAGACGTACTGCAACTGCTTGCGGAACGCCAGGATCATCGGGATGAGCACCAGCGAGTTGTAGATGAAGTGCAGGTTGATGCGGCTGGGCAAGATCGGATTGATAAATGGGAAGAGGCTGCCAATGAACCCATTATAGCCTAGAAAGCCATTTTGAGCCGCCAGGCCGTTAACGATATGCACACCGAGGAAGTAGCCGCCATGATTGTAGAAGTAGTTATTGAACTCGTAATTGCCGAACAGGTAGATGTGTTCGAGCTGGTGCACGGCAGCAGCTATAATAGCCAGGTTCAGCCAGATGTTCTTCGAGTTGCGGAAGTGAATCCGTATAATAATACAGGCTACCAAGATCAAGCCATCCCAGACAAAATGTACAAGCTCGCGATCTAGCTCACCAAAAACGCCGTGAGCCTGGCCGCAATACCCCTGCCACATCCAACCTAAGCAAGGAGGATTGGCCGCGGGATTGTAGATGAAGATGAACTGGAGCATCTGCACCACGTGCTCCCCGACATGCCCGGCCTGCAAAATCATGAGAACAAGGTACGTCGCCATGAACCCGTAGTGCTTGCTGGTCCAGAGTACCTTCATGCTGAAAAGGGGAATCCAGGGAAGTATGGTTCCCAGGGCAATGGCCCACAACGCCCAGTGGAGCCAGATGCCAATCAACTGGAGGAAGTACGAGGCAACTGCGGTGATAACGACCGCACGAAACTGCAACTCGCGCCCTCTGAGCAATCTACCAACCTGGTCGATAGCTGATATAGCCATGTGAGTTCTCTCCTTCCGACTTGCTCATACCATAAAAACACGCTTTACATTCAACGGCGAATAATGCATTGATTACAAGAGTGATATGTTCATCTGTACCCGTATTCTGGAGCCTGGTACTGGAGCTTCACAATGTATTGAGCATACCCGCGTTTGCCAATCTCAAAAATATCTCCGTGCTCCAGGACTTTCTCCTGCACCTCCTTGCCATTATAACGCAGTGGGTTCGGACTTTTTAGTTGCGAGATTTTGTACGTCTGTTTTTGTGGGTCGAGCAGGTTGCACACGGCATGATAACGCGAAATGATCTCGAGTGGTATCCACAATTGATTATCTCTGGCACGACCCATGGTGACGGTCTCGCCTACCAGGTCAAAAATCTTTTCAAATCCTTGATCCGGCTCAGTCGTCACTATTAGTCTAGCTGGTTTGAGCAAATCCTTTTTAGCAGGCGGGCGATGAGGCGCAACTATTGTCTCGCTCAAGTCTTGTGGTTTTGGCGGTATACCCCGGAGTGTACTCTCAGTGCCATTAAGATCAGGAGCGGGCGGCAGAGGCGATTGTCCAACCGATGCGCCTTCCATAGCTTGTTTGCGCGGCGGAGTTGATGGAATGGCAAGGTTTTTGTCGATGATTGTCCCGCCCAGATCAAGTATATTGGCATTATCATCGCGCCTATATTTTCCAGCGGATTTCGCTGGGTCCGCTTTGAGAGCTTTATAATAGCCGCTGCACAGCGCCTGGCAGGTCTGGTAACGATCATTCGGAAGCTTTGACAGGACTTTCAAAATCACCTGGTCCAGCTCCTGCACGACTGCCGGATGTATGGAGCGCATGTTGGGCGTGCCAGCAAGCGTGGCAGGTACAAGTTGCAAATGCGCGAGCAGTACCTGGCTGGTATTGCCTTCATACGGCAGTTTTCCGGCCAGCATCTGGTACAAGATGATGCCCAGCATGTAGATGTCGCTCAACGGACCTACCAGGCCTTGAAATTGTTCGGGGGACATATACGCGATGGTGCCGAAAACGCCCGTTTCAGTCACCACCGCCGCGTTCTCCAGCACTTTTGCCAACCCGAAATCCATGAGGGCGAGTTGTCCATTACTGCGAATCAACAGATTGTTGGGTTTGACATCGCGATGGATGATGCCTTGCTCGTGCGCATAATCCAGGGCTGACCCGATCTGATCAAGATAGACACCGATCTCGTCAAGGGTCAATGGTCCCTGCTTCATGCGGTCCCCAAGCGTCCCTCCGCCGACATAGGGCATTACCAGGTAGGGAGCGCCATTGGCTTCTCCGTAGTCGTAGACGGGCAGTATGTTCGGATGTTCCAGCGTGGCTACCGCTTTTGCCTCCTGGCGGAAGCGTTTCAATATGTCAGCATCCCTGGCCATGCTTTGATCCAGGACTTTGACTGCAACCTGCCGTCCCAGCAGTAGATCGCTTGCCAGGAAAACTTGCGCAAAACCGCCCCCGGCAATGTGTTTTTTCAGGAGATATCGCTTATTGAGAGTGCTTCCAATATTTGCCATGCCTGCGCCCTCTTCCCAGTGACATGTCCATAGTTGGAGCTAAAAGAGCAGCTTTCATGAAAAAAAAGCTTTAGAGAGGTATTTCTTCCATTTCTGATAGAATATATTCGATTCTGCTATGCCACGCCATCCACAATAGTTTATTTAACACATTCATGTGTTCAAGACCATTGTATACCCTCATCCATATAAAATCAATGGCTCAATTCACATTTTCCATGAAGTCGATTTCACATTTGCCAGGATGGTGTGTAACTTTCAAGATGGCGCCTGGACTCCTCTTCACATAAGACTCTACCCCTACAGAACATTGCGGCAATCTGAGCAGCGTCCGAAAAGAGTCAGGGAATGACCCTCGATTGCGAAGTCGGTTTGATCTCCGATAGAGTTGAATTGATCGACAGGCAGGCAGATCTCGACCTCTACGACACGGTGACAGCCAGTGCAGGTGAGGTGATGATGGTGTTCGCCGCTACATACGCGATAGTGATGCGTGCCATCGGCGAATTCGATGCGATCAAGCAGCCCCAGCGCGACTAACTTTTCGACGGAACGGTAGACGGTTGCCCTTCCCAGGTGGGGTTCTTCACGGCGCAGTGTTTGCCAGAGATCATCGATGGTGAAGTCTGCCCCACTTTGGGCAAGCTCAACGAGTCGATCTGCGATGAGGCGACGTGGGCGGGTGTTACGTTGGCTGGTTTCCTGGAAGGCGGCACGAATTTTGTCTGCGATCACTGTCTTCTTTGACTTTCTCCTACTCTCACTATCTCGCGTACATTGACAGATAAATAAGGAATCAAAACGTCCCCGACAGGAATTGAACCTGCGCGCCTGGTTCCGGAGACCAGTGCTCTATCCACTGAGCTACGGGGACTTCATCAGAAATAATACCACGTTCGTCAACTCTCTGCCATTTCATCTGAACCCCGCATCTCCACGAGCAATTGGTAGTTAAAAAATGGAGTCCACACCGTCTCTAGAGTAGATGGAGATGAGAACAATACACAGGATTAGGCTATGCAACCCCTCCTGAGGCCTGTAGATTGATATCCAGACAAAGAGGAAAATACAATGACAAGAAGGCAGTTTTACAGTATTACCATGATCAGCCTGTCCGTCCTGTTGTTCTTGAGCGCCTGCGGAGGCCAGACGCAACCGCAGACGCAGACGCCACCACCGAATACCACCGTCGCTCAAAGCCAGCGGGATGTCACCTATCCGGGAGTGGGCGCCGTCACTCTGGCAGGGACCTTAGTCATCCCCGCTCATCAGAAAGGGACACGGGTGCCGGGCGTGATCATCGTGGCGGGAAGTGGGCCGACCGATAGGAATGGCAATCAACAGGGGGGGTTGACTACCAACCTGTATAGTCAACTCGCGGATCAACTTGCGCAACAGGGAATTGCCAGTTTGCGCTACGATAAGCGAGCCGTCGGGGCAAGTTCGTCGTTTCCTCGCCCGCAAAATCCTAATCAGCCGACACCGGCGGAGATCAAGACGCTTCAGGACTTCTTCGCCTGGGATAACTACGTTGGAGACGCCAGGGCCACTTTGAGCGAACTTCAACAGCAGCCCGAGATTGATCCTGCTCGTACTGCTCTGATCGGGCATAGTGAGGGGAGCATCATTGTTGGAGAGGTCGCGGCAATGGACAAGGGGCTGGCTCACCCAGCGGCGGCACTGGTGTTGATCAGCGCGCCGAGTCGTCCTATCGATGTCATCTTGCGTGAGCAAATTGCTCATCAGTTGGAGCAGCAGCCCACGATCCCGGCAGGGTTTGTGTTGAGCAAGTTGGATGAGATTTTTGCGGGTCTGAGGAAAACCGGTAAGGTGCCCAGCGCTCCATTTGCAGACCTGAAGGCGAACGGCAAAGTTCCCCCTCAGCTCACCCAGAACCTGGAAGTGCTATTCCAACCTGCCTACGACGAGTTCTGGTACGGCGAATTGCAGGTCGATCCCGCGGCGACGGTCAAACACTACCCTGGCCCGGTGCTGGTACTGCAAGGGGCGAAAGACATTCAGGTGTTTGCCACTGAAGATACGCCGTTGCTCGACGCCGCATTGAAGAGTCGCACCCCCGACGATCACCTGATCGACATCATCCCAAATACCAGCCACAATATGAAATTGGTGCAGAATCCGGCGACAGACCCTGGCATTGCAGGCCCGGTTGTGCCAGAGTGCACGAACACGCTCCGCCATTGGCTGGCCGAGAAACTCTCAGCCAGCCGTTAAAGAGCGGTTAGCGGCTATGTTCTAAGCTTCCGAAGTCTCTCCTATCTGCTCTGCTTCCGCTTCCAGCATGGCCTCTTCCTCCTCCTGCCTGCGCTGGTCGGCGATCTTCGCTTTTTCCTCGAGTTGCCCAAGCCAGCGGAAGAAGAGGGGGGACATCACCACGAGATCAACCAGGCCGGGGAGGAGTAAGAACGCTCCACCAACAGCTTGATCGGCGAACGCGGAGATGCGTAATTGCGGTGGGACGGTATACTGTGGATAGAAGACCACGAATGAAAAGACGAGTAAGAAGGCGAAGATATCGACGGGCTGCCCATCCAGGAAAGCATAGAGCATCTGTTGCGGATAGCTCATCTTATGCAGTTCGCGTACCGGGCCAATCAACGGCCACCAGTTGAGCAAGGCCGTAAGGAGAAAACTGAGCAACTCCACGTGATAGAGGGTGCCGGACCTGAGCGCGAGGTTGAAAAGGACGGGCGCATGCCAGATGAGAAAATTGAGATTGAAGAGGGCAGAGGCTACCACCGGCTGCGTCAACACGCGCGCAATTGGTTGTACTATGGGCTGCCGAAAGAGAGGCTGCACGAGCCACGCTGGACATGCATATATGAGCAGCGGGGCGCAGAGTGTGATGAACGTCACTGCCTGTAACATGTGGGCAGAGAAGAGTTGTGTCCTGGCGATAGTATCAAGCGGTGTCAGTAATAACAGCGCAATCGCCAGCACAGCAACAATAAAGGCCGCAATGCGTCGGATTTGGAGCGGCGTCTCCTGGGGATGTTTTCTATGCACCCGCCGTATGCCGAAAAAATAGAGCAGGCATAGGACGATCAGGCCGGTAAGCGTGATTGGACTCCAATGCCATGTAAAATTAAGGCCGTATACCATAAGAAATCTCCATGCGAATAATGCTTTAAGTATAGTGCAGGGTAAGAATGTTTGCAAACTGGATGCAATGTCTATAAAACGGCATTATAATAACACCAGAAATTCGGACGAAACCAGAAAAACACCCGGATGGGTTCAACAACGTTTTGGCAAGAGGAACGAGGAAACACGAGTAGGTGGAGATAGCTCATGCGTATTGTGATTGCGCCCCAATCGCTCAAAGGAAGCCTCTCGGCGGCTGAAGCCGGGCTGGCTATTGCGAAGGGCGCGCGGGCGGTCTACCCGGAAGCAGATATTACAATCGTACCGGTGGCGGACGGGGGAGAGGGAACGGTGCAGGCGCTGGTCGATGCAACTGGCGGCAGAATAGTGGAGCAGACCGTGACCGGGCCGCTCGGCGAACCCGTGAATGCGTTTTTTGGCCTGCTGGGTGATGGACGTACGGCGGCGATTGAGATGGCGGCCTGCGCAGGCTTGCCACTGGTTCCTCCCGCTCTACGTGACCCACGCATTACCACCACCTACGGAGTGGGCGAACTGATCATGGCGGCATTAGACCAGGGGTGCCGTCATTTTATTATAGGTATTGGCGGCAGCGCGACTAATGATGGAGGCGCGGGTATGGCGCAGGCGTTAGGCACATCACTTATGACGCACGAGGGGAAAGCTATTGGTCGAGGTGGGGCGGCACTCACCACCCTCGCACATATCTCGACAGCAACCATGGATGCGCGGCTGTCCTCCTGTTCTTTCGATGTTGCCTGTGATGTGAATAATCCGCTCTGTGGGCCAATGGGAGCCTCGGCGGTATATGGCCCTCAAAAGGGAGCCACGCCTGAGATGGTCGTACAACTTGATGATGCGCTGGCGCATTATGCTGAAGTGATCGAGCGAGACCTTGGGGTGTCGGTGCGCGATGTCCCAGGAGCGGGCGCGGCAGGCGGGCTGGGAGCCGGGTTGATGGCGTTTTTGCGAGCAACGCTGCGGCCCGGCGCACAGATTGTCCTCGAGGCGGTGAAGTTGGAGGAGCAGTTGCGCTCGGCGGACCTGGTAATTACGGCGGAGGGACAACTTGATGCTCAGACCGCCTACGGGAAAAGCGTGGGAGCAGTCGCAGCCCTGGCGAAACGCTACCGTTTACCTGTGCTGGCGCTTGCTGGAAGCCTGGGAGAGGACTACCGGACGATCTACACCTTAGGGATCGATGCGATAGCTGTACTTCCTTCCGGGCCGATGACCCTGTCCTATGCGATGGAACATGCCGCGCAGTTGATAAGCGATGCTACTGAACGCGCCCTGTGCACGCTGCGCGTGGGAAGCGATATGCTCCGGCCATAAGCAAAAACCTACTTTATTCATGCCTGACTTTTGCATACTCGCCACGTTTATATGGTAAATAGTGGTATAGGTGTGATTCCAGGATCTTTTTCTCAAGGAGGAAACGAGGGGAATAACTGAGAAAGATCCCTTTGAAGAATACCGGAATGTTTTCATCCAAAAAGAAGTTATAAAGAGTATGAGGTTCCACGTTAAGCAACACTAAGCGAACATTAAGCACCTTCTAACCTCAAAGCTGTATCTAAGTGACGGCACTTTGCGTATAACATAGCAAGAGGACTGTTGGAAGCCTGCTAGCATCCAATTCGCAGATCGTTCATGTAGCGCCCGCTTTTTTAACGTCAAGGGAGTATTGAAATCATGCCAGAAAACTTGTATGCCACTGATAACGCAGACTTCGAACAACTGCGCTCTCTAGGATTTTCAGAAATTGAAGCCACGCGACTCGTCTATATGAAAGGCCATGTTACCGAACAAATAGAGTATCGCGAAATGCTTGAAGAGCGACATCGTCTTAACTTTATCCGCTGGCTGATCGAGCACGACCGTCTCGAGAGATAGAGATTCACGCTATAGAATAAACGAAGCCTTCGCTGCACATGAAAGTGTACGGCGAAGGCTTCGTCTCTTCTAAAGAGTATATGCAGGTGGGCTGTGGGTTTGAGCAAACCATAAGCCGAATTCTGTACCTGTGGGGCCTTACGAACCCACAGGGGGCAATCATCTATCCAGGACGCGAGTTACCCCGCGCCTCAAGCGACCAACCCGAAGGTTGACAGGCGAGCAACCTGCTAGCGCACCACGAGGATGCACTATTCCCTCTGTTCGGTCTTGCTCCAAATGGGGTTTACCCAGCCAGCCAGTCACCCGGCTGCCGGTGAGCTCTTACCTCACCATTTCGCCCTTACCCGACGCACACGATCTTTGAGGTCGCCGGGCGGTATGTTTCTGTGGCACTTTCCTTGAGGTCGCCCTCACTGGACGTTATCCAGCATTCTGCTCTGCGGAGTTCGGACTTTCCTCGAGCCTTACGGCTCGCGATTGCCTGTTTTACTCAAACCCACGTCTCTTAGAGTACCATACCTGGGGAAAACCGTCCAGTTCATCAGTTCATTGACGTGCCCAATGAAAACGCGCTACAATGACGTTACTGATTGTGCGCTAGAGCATTAAATTAGATTTGACCAGGATAAAGTAAGGATTATTCCATGACTACAGGTCGGCACATCCGCCTGACATCGCTGGCCAGTTGCGCTGGCTGAGCTTCGAAAATGGGGCCGGAGGCTCTGGCGCAGGTGCTGCGTCCACTGACTTTCCATGCCGTGCCGCCCGCATTACTGGTAGGACTACAGGCCGTTGACGATGCCGCGGTGTACCAGGTAAACGAGCAGCAGGCGGTTATCACCACAGCGGATTTCTTTCCGCCCGTGGTTGATGATCCCTATGCTTTTGGCGCGATTGCTGCCGCCAACGCGATGAGTGATGTCTACGCGATGGGGGGCCAGGTTCTTATGGCCATAAACCTGGTAGCATGGCCCGACACCCTCGATTACAGCATCCTCAGCGAAATCCTGCGCGGGGGCGCTGATACGGTCGCGAAAGTGGGAGGTGTGATCGCGGGCGGGCATAGTGTGACCGACCAGGAACCGAAATATGGGCTCGCCGTCACGGGTATGGTTCACCCGCAGCATATCCTGACGAAGGGCGGTGCGCGTCCAGGAGATTATCTCATCCTGGGCAAACCGCTTGGTACGGGTATTCTTACCACCGCGCATAAAAACGATGCGGTGGAGGCCAGCGACCTGGAAGTTGCGCTCCAATCGATGATGCAGGTCAACAACAGGGCGAGCCAGGCGTTACAGCGTCCAGGCGTACACGCGGTGACCGATATCACCGGTTTCGGCCTGCTTGGGCATGCCTGGGAGATGGCATCGCAGAGTCGCACCAGCATGCGTTTTCAATACGATGCCCTGCCGCTGCTGCCTGGTGTGCGTCATTATGCCGAACAGGGCCACATTACGGGCGGAGCGCGCCGCAATGAAAAGTACCTGTCGTCCCACGTGGCGGTCGATCAACGCTTTGATAAAGTTGACCGGGAAATCCTGTGGGACCCTCAAACATCTGGGGGCCTCTTCGCGGCGATTGACCCGGCAGTATGGCCTGCATTAGCAGCTCTTGCGCCGGATGTGCAGTTCTGGCGGATTGGCGAAGTGACGCAGCAGGTAACTGGCGAGGAAACGGGGGCACAGGTGGTGCTGGAGGTATTTTGATGTACGAAGCGTTGCAAGAGGCGCTCGGTCTGCATTTTTCGGATACGGCGGTATTGAAACTGGCTCTGACGCATAAGTCCTATATTTACGAAACATCCGGCGAGGGACAGAGTTCAAACGAACGGCTGGAGTTCCTGGGTGATTCGATCCTCGCCTATATCAGCGCGGATTACCTCTATCGCGCCTTTCCCGATCTGAGTGAGGGAGATTTGAGCAATGTGCGCGCGACACTGGTGAAAGGTGAGACGCTGGCGCAATTTGCGCGTGAGATTCACCTGGGCGATTTCCTGATTATGGGCAAGGGCGAAGCGAACAGTGGTAAAGGGCAGCGCGTACTCGCCGCCGCGTTCGAGTCCATCCTGGGCGCGATTTACCTGGACCAGGGACTGGAAGCGGTGCAGCGATTTTTGATGCCTCGTTTGGAGCCTATGGCGAATAGTATCGTCAAACAACGCTTATTTAAAGATAATAAATCGCTGTTTCAAGAACTGGCACAGGCCCATGATGGTATCACTCCCTCATATCGCCTGGCCAGTCAAGAAGGGCCATCGCACAACCGGGAGTTCACAGTGGAAGTCCTGCTGGGGGAGCAGGTAGTCGGCAGGGGGCATGGTCGCAACAAGCAGGCGGCAGAGCAGGAGGCCGCACTTGTCGCACTGCGCAGCAGGGAATGGATTTAAGGACAGACAGTTATTGGATAGGTAGATAGGCAGGAAGCAAGGGGGAACTATGCGACTGGAACCAACACCCAGACCGGAGCAGACGCTGCGAGTCAGCGCCAGGCTCATCACATCTAGCACCATCTTACATCTCTCGTCGGATGAACTGGAGCGCGCTGTCACGCAGGAACAGATGGAGAATCCCGCACTTGAAGTGAGCGAGCAGCGCGTTTGCCTGTTTTGTGGCTCACCCATTCAGGGTTCAATCTGTACTTCCTGTGGTAATTCTGCTCAATTGACGCAGTCAGCGTTCAGCACAACCGCATCCTCACAGTATGATGAGCAGCCCATCGAACCGCAGTGGAATGACTATCATGCCTACGATATTTACGACTATCACTCAACTGAGGTCGATGACGAAGATGAGCTTGATCCTATGGCAAGCATTTCGGTGGATCAAACGCTGGCCGAAATGCTGCTGCAACAACTGGAAACGTTGTTATCACCAGACGATGCGCCAATCGCCGAACAACTGGTTGGCAATCTCAACGAGCGCGGCTACCTGGAAATCGGCGTGAGAGAAATCGCGGAGAATCTAGAGGTCTCCGTAGAGCGGGTCTCATATGCGCTAAGCCAGTTCCAAACGCTGGAGCCACTGGGTATCGGGGCCAGGGATTTACGTGAATGTCTGCTTATCCAGTTGGAGGCGCTGAGCGAGCAAGAAACGCCCCATCCACTGGCCTCTCTCCTGATTGATCGTTATCTAGATCGCCTGGGCAAGAGTCAGTTCTCGGAGATTGCGCGCGAACTAAAGGTAGGGGAACAGGAGGTACGGCAGGCCGCGCAGTATATACGGAACAACCTGCACCCATTTCCAGCGCATACCTACCAACCCAGCGCCGGAAGTGGCCCGATCGCTGCGTACACACGCCCGGATATCCTTATACGCAAAGGAGAAACGGGCTTCGAGGTGGAACTGATCGAGGAGAAACGCTACGGCTTTCATATCGGCCCTGGCTATGGCACGCAACCCTTAGACCTGGAACATGAACCCACTTATAAGGAAGTACAGCGCTATATACGACACCATAGTGATCGCGCCAGGTTTTTCATCGATTGTATCCAACGCCGTTGGCGCACGCTCAAGCGGATAGCAGAACTAACTGTAGATTACCAGCAAGAATTTCTAGAGAAAGGTATTCGCTACCTGCGACCGTTCACCCGTGCCGAAGTAGCCTCGCGCCTGAACCTGGATGAAGGCACGGTCAGCCGCGCCACCGCCAACAAATACGCCTTGCTCCCCAATGGCCGCCTGATTCCGCTCTCTGATTTCTTTGATGGCTCTCTGGGCCTCAAGGATATCCTGCGCGAGTTGATCGCATCGGAGAACCCCAGACGGCGTTTGAGCGACGATGAACTGGCCCGCCTGATGACCGCACGAGGCATTTCTATGGCGAGACGCACGGTGACGAAGTATCGAGAGGAGATGGGTATCGGGTCGTCCAGGGAACGGGGGTAAAATTATTCCTATGTCTACTGGAAGCAACTTACTTCTAAGCAGTGCGGCCCTTGTTCCGCTTACGCTTGCGCTTCTCTGCTTCAATCATACTGGCAACGATTGCACGCTGCGCTTCAGCCAACGCCTCATCTAACGTTGCACCTGTTACCTTCGCGCCTATTCCCGCGACAGTCGCCTGGAACCGGTCACCTATCTGCTGAACTTCAATCGTATGTGCTTTATCCGACATGGGTAGCTCCATCTGATTTAGAAACACGCACTACACATCTCCATGCTAAACGATTTGAGAGCTATTCACATCACCTGGGTCATACCTTTCGGTTTATTTGAGGAAGCGGTGGGGACAGGCCTCACGTCTACATTTTGTTGCCCTGCTGCATATTTACCGGCATCGCGTAAATCGTCCGCTCCCGCTCATAAATCACCAGACCAGGTCCCCCACCTTTCATATGGCGCACATATCTCTGCAACGTGTAATCAATGGGTACGCTGGTGCTACCCCTGGCCTGGCTGTAGTAGGCCGCCAGACTGGCGGCCTGCTCGATGGTGCTGCGTGGGATATCTCGGCCCCCGGCTTTGATGATGACATGAGAGCCGGGGACACCGCGCGCGTGCAGCCACATATCGTTGGAGGTGGCCTGGTGGAACGTGACCTCTTCGTTCTGACGGCTGTTCTTGCCAATCAGGATGGCGAAGCCATCGCGACTCTGTACGTGCAATGGCACACCTCCACCCGGAGGGATGGGCTTGCCTTTAGAGGGTTTACCGCCTTTGCCCTTGTGAGTTTTTTTCTGCGCGCCCGCAGGAGATACGCCGAATTTTTTGCCGCGAATGTAGCCAGCCGTCTGCACCTCGGCTTTGACGAGCGCGACTTCGGCAGGGATGTCGGCGAGCATGAGATCAGCCAGGAATTGTTCTATGGTTGCGAGTTCGGTTGCGTTCTGCTCGATCTGGCCGGGGATAAGTGAGAGGGCGCGGCGCAGTTTGTGATATTTATGGTACAGGCGATTGGCGTTGCCGACGGCGTCGTAGCGCGGGTCAAGCGGGATCGTCACGAGTGAGGATGCTTCCTGGCCTTCGAAAAAGTTTTGCACTACCGCGCTGGGCTGCCCCTGTTTGACTTCATGTTGGTATGCCAGTAAGAGGTCAGCCTGTAAGCGATACCGGTTGGCTTCTTCTGAAACCGCCAGTTCCTTTTGCAGCAATTCAGCCTTGCGCTTGCATCGCTCTAGCTGGGTCTGTAACACTTTTTTGACGGGTGTACGCACGCTTTCCATCGCATCGCGCCATTCGGCGCCTGCATAATACTCATCGAGGATGGCGTTGATAGATGGCGACCTACGGCTGCGTACATCCGGCATAGCTGCATACTGCTCAAGGGTATACGGCGCGAAGGCGATAAAAAGCGGTGAGCTTCCAGCCGATTGCGCCAACCGCTCTACTATCTGTGGCTTCCAGCTATGGTTGTCGTACAGGGCCGCCAGTTCACGCACGTTCCATGCCAATTCCTCCCAGACATTTTTGTCCTGCGTAATAGGTGTTTCTGTATCGTTGGTGGTGCGATAGACGGCTTCACGAGCTAAGAGCGGACTGAAGCCAAGCAGGTTGCGCGTCAGGAGTTGCCAGAGAGTCGGCTGACCTGAGGGTCTTGAGCGCGACTTTCTGCCTGGGGGCAGATTTGGTTCAGCAGCTTCTTCCGCCGCGCTCATCTCCAGCTGGGCGGCGGTGACGGTTGCCGGGTCCAGGCGCGGCAGGGATTGACCTGCGAGGGTACGTTGCTGGGGCGGAGGTGGAACATATGGCACGTTGGGTGCGATGACGCGATAGCGATTGATCTCGGCCCCTATCTGCTTGAGGCTGCCCAGGATCAGACCGTGTTCATCACAGCAGACGATATTACTCATGCGGCCCATAATCTCGATAATGAGTCGATAGCGGACGCGCTCACCGGTTTCCTGGTCTCCGCGGTGGCTGGCTAGAATTTCAATGACCCGCTCCCAGCGCGGTTGGGTCACAGCTTCGATGCGTGTTCCCTCCAGATATTTACGCAGCAGCATGATAAAGGAAGACGGTTCACTCACAATTTTGGCGGGTTTGAGCGCCGTGAGATGCGCCCGCGCTAACTGAGGATGGGCGGAGAGATAGAGCCAGCGATTCTGGCCGCTCTGTCCGGGCGCGCCATGCGCGTAGCATTGCAGAGCAATTGCATACTCGGTCGGCGCGATAATGGTATCGATACGCGCGCCAATAAGGGAGGAACGCCATTCGTCGGCGACCGCAGCAAGGGTGATCGCATCCACGTGCATAATCACATCCATTCTTTAGTATATGCTCCACGCTCTCATAATGCAGGCACGCAAGCCGCGTCTAGCTGCAAAGATGCTTTCGCGTGTTGTACAATAATGTATAAGAGCACTTTCTCCTGATTTCAGGACTTTTCACCCGTATTCGTTTTTTACTTTCTCTATCCTGACGGATGGGTGCCGTTGTTTTTTTGAAGGGATCTCCGTCTATTTCATTGATTGTTAGTATAGCAAAGAGCGGGAGCTTCGTATACCCGGCTCTCCGTGCAATCGGTAGTGTAGGAAAAACAGCATGCAAATTGAGATGGAGCAAATAGTGCCCCAACAACAGAGGAAAACCGCATCATCAAACACTCCTCAAGGTCTCCTCTTCGTGCTTTCCGCCCCATCTGGTACAGGCAAAGACACCGTTATTCGCGCCGCCAAAAAAGGAAGGGACTTTTTTGTCGTTCCCTCAGTGACGACTCGTTCCCCTCGTCCGGGTGAGAGCGAGGGCAAACCGTATCACTTTGTCAGCAAAGAAACGTTCGAGGAGCTTGTCGGAAAAGACGAGCTGCTTGAATTTGCCAACGTGCATGGCAACTGGTATGGGCAGCCGCGACAACCGATTCGCGATAACTTGAGCGCGGGTCGCGATGTGCTGCTGAAAATAGATGTGCAGGGTGCATCAACCATTCGCAGCAAAGTGCCCCAGGCGATTTTTATTTTTCTCGTGCCCGAATCGCTGGATGAACTGGCAGCCCGGCTTGCCAATCGTAACACGGAGACTGAGGAGGAGCTTCAAAGAAGGCTGGAGGATGCGCGCGCGGAGCTGGCGGAACAGCACTGGTATGATTATTTGATTGTGAATACGCAGGGACATCCGCAGGAGGCCGCCGATAAGCTATGCGCGATCATGGTAGCTGAACACTGTCGTGTTCACCCACGTCATGTAAAAATTTAAAGGAGAAGGAGGACAGCTATTTATGGAAGAAGAACGTTTTGTGCCGTCACGTACCACGGAGCGTAACCTGGGCATGGAGCTGGTGCGTGTGACCGAGGCCGCGGCATTAAGTGCGGGGCGCTTTATGGGGCGAGGCGACAAGATCAAAGTAGACCAGGCAGCCGTTGATGCCATGCGACACGCGCTGGACGGCGTTGACATGCGCGGCGTTGTGGTCATTGGCGAGGGTGAGAAGGATGAAGCTCCAATGCTCTATATCGGGGAAGAAGTAGGTAATGGCATGCCTCCTGATGTGGATGTGGCGGTCGATCCCGTTGACGGCACACGGCTCACCGCTCTCGGTCTATCAGGGGCCATCGCCGTGGTAGCAACAGCTGAACGCGGCACAATGTACTCGGCGCCTCCGGGTGTGTATTATATGGAAAAAATCGCGGTCGGCCCCGCCGCGCGAAATGTAATCGATATTAACGCCCCAGTTGCGACTAACCTGGAACGCATCGCCCGCGCACGTAACGCGCATATCGATGACTTGACCGTGGTGATTCTGGATCGTCCGCGTCACCAGGAAATCATCAGGCAGGTACGTGAGGCGGGCGCGCGCATCCGGCTCATTATGGATGGTGATGTGTCAGCGGCGATCCAGGCAGCTATGGAAGATTATAAAGGTGTCGATGTGCTCTTAGGCACAGGAGGCGCGCCAGAAGCAGTACTGGCTGCAGCAGCCATCAAATGCATCGGGGGGGCTATCCAATGCAAAATCTGGCCGCGCAGCGACGAGGAGCGCGATAAGCTGAAAGCTGATGGCATCGATCCTGAGAAAGTGTACACAACGGATGACCTGGTACAAGGCGATGACGTGTCTTTTGCAGCGACAGGCATCACCAGTGGCGAGCTGGTTGACGGCGTGCAATATTTTGGCTGGGGCGCGCGCACCTCGTCGGTGATGATGCGCTCTCATTCAGGCACAGTGCGTTATATTCAAGCCCGTCATAAGTGGCGCAGCGTTCCCGATAGCGCAAAGACTCTAAAGGGGTAATGCGTGGGTCAGCCGACGGCGATTTTTTGCAATTTCTCGATGACCGCGTTGGCTACTTGCGAAGTCCCCACAGCCGTTGCATCGTCGGGTCGCGGTTTGAGATCGTAGGTCACGTTTTTCCCCTCGGCGATGACCTGCGCTATGGCTTTTTCCATGCGATTGGCGGCTTCCTTCTCACCCAGGTGGCGCAGCATCAGAACGCCTGAAAACATCATGGCCATCGGGTTCACTTTGTTCTGGCCCGCGTACTTGGGCGCACTTCCATGTACCGGCTCAAAAATCGCGTACTGACTGCCAATGTTTGCGCCGGGCGCGACCCCCAGGCCACCGATGAGGCCAGCCGACAGGTCGGAAATAATATCGCCATATAAATTCGGCAGCACCAGCACATCATACATCTCAGGTTTCTGCACAAGTTGCATGCACATATTATCGACGATACGATCTTCGAACTGGATATCAGGGTATTCCTTCGCAACTTCTTGAGCTACCGCCAGGAAGAGGCCATCGGAAAACCTCATGATATTGGCTTTGTGCACCGCTGTTACTTTGTGCCGCCCATGCGCACGAGCATAGTCAAAAGCAAATTTGACGATCCGGCGCGTCGCCATAACTGAAATATATTTGATGCTGATTGCCGCGTTGGCATCAAGCTGACTGCCTGTAGTGCGGGCAATTGTCTCAAGAATTTCTTCCTGTTCCGGAGTGCCGCGCTGGAACTCGATGCCGGCATATAAATCTTCGGTATTTTCACGCACGATAATCATGTCAATATTCTCGTAACGTGAACGGAGTCCATGATAGGTTTTCGCCGGGCGGAGATTTGCATAAAGATCAAGCTTTTTACGAAGCGCGACATTAGCGCTGCGTACCCCTTTCCCCACCGGGGTAGTAATCGGCCCTTTCAATCCTACTTTGGTCTGCTTAATCGACTCAACCACGTCCTCAGGTAAAACTGTGCCATGCTTTTCCAACATCTCTAATCCTGCCTGGTGAAGGTGCCAGTCAAACTGGACGCCCGTCGCTTCAAGCACGCGGCGGGTCGCCTCGGTGATCTCCGGCCCCGTTCCATCTCCAGGAATGAGTGTGACTGCATGTTGCATATGTTCCTCCAAACAGCAGAGTTTTTCAACATACATATATGATTTAACCAATACTTGATTATAGCACACGCGCTTACGACATAAGATAGGGGTGGATGCGCGCAAGGGGAAAACCATAAAGGAGGTACTGGGTGAGTTCAATGATGCACATGCCCTGGTCATGTCGATGGTGAAGCAGATTCCACCAGAAACACTTCGTCAAACCGGCACAATCCCCTGCTCCAACAACTGCGCGATGGACAGACTGGGCTAGCTGGTACTCGCCCTTTTCGTCGTCGCTTTTCTCGCGCTCGCTCTGGCAGGAGTCTTTTTCTTTGCTATCGCGCTACTTGTCTTGCGTGACATAGTCGAAGTTTTTTTCCTGGTAGTTGTAGCGCGCCGCGTGGTCTTAGTTTTTGCAGGAGATTTTACGGAAGTCCCATCAACTGGGGTGGCTCCTGCTGTCGCTTGCTTGCGTGACGAGCGGCGCGTGGTTGTGCCATGCTGGTGCGGTTTCTCTTCAGCCTTGCGCTGCGGAACAATGACTTCCTGGTAACAGACAGGGTCCCGTCCTACACGCGGAATAACCATTAGACCGTTACAATTGGGACACAGTTCGGGGACGGGCTTCTCCCAGATGGCAAAATTGCAGGTGGGATAGTTGTTACACCCGTAGAAGATGCGTTTCTTTTGTTTCGTCTTGCGTTCCACCAGGTCGCCACCACAATTGGGGCAGAGCGCGCCAGTTTTATTGACCACCGAGCGGCCATAGCGGCACTCCGGGAAGCCGGAACAGGAGATGAAACGCCCAAAGCGCCCGGTGCGAATGACCAGGTTGCGCCCACATTCGGGGCATGTCTCATCCAGCTCCTCGACCGGCTTCTGCACGCGGTTCATCTCGGCTTCGGCCTTCTCCATCGTCACCTTGAAGTCACCGTAAAAGCCGTGCAGAAATTCCTTCCATGACTGCCTTCCCTCTTCCACATCGTCCAGCTTGCGTTCCATATCAGCGGTAAAGCCGACATCGACAATATCCGGGAAATGCTTATTCATAACCTCGTTAACGGTTTCACCTAACCAGGTAGGCACAAAGCGGCGCTGCTCCTGATCGACATAGCCGCGATCCTGGATGGTGCTGATAATGGGGACATACGTGCTCGGTCGCCCGATGCCCTGCTCTTCCAGCTCTTTAATCAGGCTGGCCTCGGTGAAACGCGGAGGTGGCTGGGTGAAATGCTGTTCAGGCTGCAGCTTGTGCAGGTCTAAGACTTCGTTGGCTGCCAGCGCGGGCAGCGTTTTCTCATCTTCTTCGCGTGGCCAGACCGCATAGAAGCCAGGAAATTTGAGATGCGAACCGTTGGCGCGGAAGACGTATTGCGCCGCCACAATATCGGCGCGCACCGTGTCAAAAACGGCCGGGGTCATAAAACTGGCCACGAAGCGCCGCCAGATCAGGTTATACAGTTTGAACTGGTCAGGGGTCACATGCGGCTTGACAATCTGCGGCGTGAGGCTGACATCGGTCGGGCGAATGGCTTCATGCGCGTCCTGGGTAGTGGCTTTGGCTTTGCCGGTGCGCCCCTGCCCAACATAGGGCTGACCGTATTCCTGCCCGATATAGGCCTTGACTCTGCCCTGGGCTTCCTCGGAGATACGGGTGGAGTCGGTACGCATGTAGGTGATGAGACCTTGATGACCGCGCTCGCCCAATTCAATGCCTTCATAGAGCTGCTGCGCGAGACCCATGGTTTTTTTGGGCTTAAAGTAGAGCCGCGACGAGGCGTCCTGCTGCATGGTACTGGTGGTATACGGCAGATACGGCTGGCGGCGCTGCTCTTTCTCCTCGACCTTCAAGACGGTATAGGCGGCGCCTTTCAAATCGGCCAGGATGGCGTCGGCTTCTTCTTTGGAACTAATCTTGATACGACCCTTAGCCACCTGGACCGGCTTGGCCCCATTTCGCCCATTGAGGTGCCCGCCTTGGGAGCCATTACCAGCACGCTCTTCTCCGTCAGCCGCGCTCTCTTCGCGGTTGAACTCGGCAATATCTTTGAGGCGAGTGATGAGATTGGCTTCAAAGCGTTCCTGCTCTCTATGTTTGCTCAGCAGCGCAGTGATACTCCAGTACTCCTCTGGAAGAAAGGCGCGTATCTCGACTTCACGGTCGCAAATGAGCCTGAGAGCCACCGATTGGACACGCCCGGCGCTTGTACCCGACTGAATACGCCGCCAGAGCAATGGGCTGATCTTATAACCGACCAGGCGATCCAGCACCCGGCGCGCCTGCTGCGCGTTGAAGAGGTCTTCATCGATCTCCCGTGGCTTCTTGATGGCCTGTTGCACCGCCCCTTTGGTAATTTCATTGAAGACCGCTCGATGCGGATGCTGCAAGCCCAGGGTCTCTTTCAGCGACCAGGCGATAAATTCGCCTTCGCGGTCAGGGTCAGGAGCCAGGTAGACTTCATCAGCGCGCCGCGAGGCCGCCTTGAGTTCATCAATCAATTTATCTTTTTTCTCGATAACTTCGTATTGGGGCGCGAAATCTTTGCGCGTATTGACGCCCAGCCCCTTTTTGGGCAGGTCGATAATATGCCCCATGGAGGCGCGCACTTCAAAATCGCGTCCCAGAAATTTTTCGATTGTTCTTGCTTTTGCCGGTGATTCTACAATAACGAGTTTTTTTGCCATTCCCTTAACCCTGATGTTTATTTAGAAGGACGACTCATCAACCCCGCCGCGCGAGGCGACGCCCTACAGATTCTGCACACATATGCACGAGCCATCTCATTGCATAGAATAGCATATCCTGACAAGTGGTTTAGCTACTTCAATATACGCATAAGATGCTTACGTAAGGATAACATATGTTGTCTAGTGTATATTCCTTTTCGCACGGAACAGCACGGAAATCATGGCTGGGGCTTGCCCAGCCATGCCAAATGACCCCCACCCGTTGCACTTGACCGGCTTGCGCTCGCATGCTATGCTGCAACTGTTAAGATAGTGGTACAAACAGCTAGTTGGAGAATATTATGCCTGAAAAGAAGCCATCTCCACCTGTGGAAGGGGAGGGGCGAACGCGACGTAGGAAAAGCGACCCACCATCATCACCATCTACGCCTACCCGTCAGGCTGCCAACGGCAAACGTCCCGCGAAACGTCAACGCAGTTCGCTGCGTGCAGGGCTGGCTGTTCTGGGAGGACGAGCGGCAGGTGCGCTCAGCCGCCGCTTACACCTGGGCGGTGGCACCAGCATTGCCGGGGTAGTAGCCCAACGCCTCTATCCCGACATTGTGAGCCATTTATCCATGCAGCTGGCCTATGGCAGCGTTCTGGTAACGGGTACGAATGGCAAAACGACCACCAGCGGGTTTATCGCGGCCATTTTGAGCGACGCGGGGCTGCGGGTCTGGCGCAATCGAGAAGGTTCCAACCTGATGCGCGGCATTGCGGGCGCGCTGGTGATACGGGCGCAGCCCAATGGAAATTTGAGGCGCTCTGGACAGGCAATCTCCATTTTTGAGGTCGACGAAGCGGTTGTGCCGCAAATAGTGCAGAAGGTCCCCCTACGTGTGGCCGTCTTTAATAACCTGTTCCGCGATCAACTCGATCGCTATGGTGAAGTGGACACAGTAGCGTCACGCTGGGAACAGGCGATACGCGTGCTGCCAGAAAGTACCATCCTGGTTCTCAACGCGGATGATCCGGCCATTGCCCATCTTGGAGAGTCCTATCCCGGCAAGGTGGTGTATTTCGGCATTGATGACGCATCGCTCGACCTGGCCGTCCAGGGAAGCTCGTCTGATCGACATCAGACCATCGATACACGCACCTGTATTCAATGCGGAAGTGACCTCACCTATACCATGCGTTTCTATAGCCATCTGGGGCATTACATCTGTTCAAATTGTGGAAATGCGCGCCCCCCGGCTGATGTGCGAGCCATCAGCGTCACTATCAATGCCTTTGATCAAATGCGCATTACAGTAGCTACTCCTACACAGCAAGGTGAGATCGTGATACCCTTACCGGGGTTTTATAATATCTACAATGCCCTGGCAGCCATTGCCGCAGCACAGGCATTACAGATCAACTGGGAGCCGATTGTCTCCGGCATCCAGCAGTTCAAACCCGCTTTCGGGCGTGGGGAGCGTGTGCAGGTAGGGGGCCGCACTATACGCATTTTGCTGGCGAAAAATCCCACCGGGTTCAACGAGGTATTGCGCACCCTCTTCAGCGAGGGGGAAAAACGCCATATGTTGGTGATGTTGAATGACAACATTGCCGATGGCCGCGATGTTTCCTGGATTTGGGATGTAGACTTCGAGCGCATGGTGCGCCATACCGAGACGCTAACAGTGACGGGTACGCGCGCGTTCGATCTGGCATTGCGTCTGAAATACGCAGGTATAGCCGCTCAAGATATGCAGCTTATTCCGGCCGCTCCCCTTTCATCGACTAACAAAAGCGCATTACCGTCACGCGCAGGCAAACCTGGCTTACGAGGAAGTATATCCGGCAGTACAATTGTTGAGAGACCGGGGTCAGTGCCCCGAGGAAAGCGTCCTTATGGATTGGCATACGCTTTAGATACAGCTCTGCAACAAATGCCCACAGGAGAAACATTGTTCGTCGTTCCAACGTATACAGGATTGTTGGAACTACATCGTGAACTGGAACGACGTGGATTAACGCCTCACTACTGGGAGGAAAAAGGCCCGTGAACGATAACAGCAAGCCTCAATTCACGTTGACGCTGGGACACCTGTATCCCGACCAATTGAATTTATACGGTGATCGAGGGAATATCCTCACTTTGCAACGACGCTGCCAGTTGCGCGGTATCGGGCTGCGCGTGGTCAGCCTGGGCATCGGGGATGCGCTGGCCCCCGATGAATACGATCTCCTGTTTATTGGTGGAGGTCAGGATAAAGAGCAGGCTCCCGTGGCGCAGGACCTGTACGAGATGAAGGGTATCGGCTTGTGGGCGGCTGTTGAGGACGATATGCCCGTGCTGGCGGTCTGTGGTGGATACCAATTACTTGCGCACTACTACCGGCCCGCCAGTGGCCCCGATATGCGCGGATTGGGCATTTTTGATGCATGGACGATTCATAAAGGTGTCCAGGTTGCGCGTTGCATTGGAGATATCGCTATTGCCTGGAACGGTAGTACACTGGTAGGTTTTGAAAATCACGGAGGTCGAACATATCTCGGTACGGCGAAACCCCTGGGTAAAGTGCTCAAAGGGCATGGCAACAATGCAGAGGATCGCACGGAGGGAGCTGTTTACCGGCATGCCTATGGGACGTATCTGCATGGGTCGCTCCTACCGAAAAACCCACATTTTGCTGATTACTTATTGGCATTAGCGCTTCAACGTTCCTACCGACTGAATGATTCTGAGATCATGGAGGTTTTTTCCAGGAATCCCTTGCTTGAGGATCGAGTAGAGCCAGGAACGTGGAAACGCGTTGACAGGAAAAATGGCGCGAGCAGCGTGGTAAGCGGCGCATTGACTGCTCCTCCCGCTCTGGATGATACTCTGGAGTGGACAGCCCACGCCTCGATGCTTGAACGTTTAGGTTTACACCATGCGGCAGGAGCCGCGTTACGTCACCTGTAGGGACCAACGTCCCCATACGCGGTGACCGGGAAGGTCTTATGAGTGTTGATCGCACGTTAGCACGATGCTCTTTTTGCGGGCAACGCCCACCAGAAGTCCGACGTATGGTAGCCGGGCCTGGCGCTGCATATATCTGTGATGTCTGCCTGGAACTGTGCCAGGAAATTCTGCAAGATCCAACATCTTTTTCTTCCAAAGCTCTCGAATTGGCTTCGCGTCCTCCAGTGGTCATCGCGGCGCCGCAAGCGCTGGCACAATCACAGGCAACGCTTGCGAATCGAGAGCCGTTGCGCACTGTCACGCTTGAGCTGGAGCAAAAGCAACAGGAGCAGACGCTGATGTTGCACCAGTTGCAATTGTATGAGAAGCATTTTGAACTGCATTACCTGTGGATTCGGCCACCTTTTACCGAGGGCTTTGCCTTTGTTCCACGCATCCTCTTCCTGCTCACCGATAACAACGGCAACCGCTGGGCAGGAGACCGTGGTGGGATGTTGTTTGAGCGCTCGGAGCTGAGCAGCGATCCTCGCCAGGCGATCTATCAAGGGTATGCGCGCTTTAGCCCTCCGTTGCCGACCAATACGCATCACTTGACTCTGCGAGTGACCGATCCACTGAGTTCATTTGCGGATGAGCCACTGCAACCCTGGCAGTTTGAGATCGAGTTCTAGCAAATGAATCGCGCCCGCTCTGGCGAAGAATCTTCCAGGCGGGCGCGATTCATTCTATTCATCCCTAACCCATGGTTCGAATTTATTCAGGGACTCCCTCCAGGGCCGGGACCAGCAAACCGTAGCCGCCCTGTTCTAGACGATACATGACATTGACGCTTCGAGTCTCTTCATTGAAGAACGGGCAGAAATCGAGCTTGTGGGCCTCCATCTGCGCAATCACTTCGCGGTCATTCATGGCTTTAGTTGCGATGTGTCGAATCTCCATGACCTTCGACCAGATCTCTTCATTGCGCTCCTCGTCAAGTGGCTCCGCCGCCTGTTCCTCCCCAGGCAACTGATCCTCTTGCAGGGAGGTGAGATCACCGGAGCGTGAGAGAGCGAGTACTCTCATGGGGGGAGCATGGTGCCGACGCGCTGTCTGGCGATCTTTTTGACGGCCCAACTGCGTTGTCACTTTATCCAGGACGAGATCAAGAGCTACAGTCGCGTTGAGCGCGCTGACTTCACTACGAATTGGGTGGGCGCTATTGGAGAGCGCGATCTGCACCGAGAAACGATCACGGGCGCTGCGCGTCTGCTCCTCCGCGACAGTCACTTCAATACGAGCATCAGCATTGATCAGGCGGGAGAGACGCTGTACTTTGCGTTCGATATGCTGACGCAGCCGAGGTGGGACATCCATCTGTTTCCCTTTGATGATGATTTGCATGGCTTGCCTTCTCTTTCCAATCCAACGATAGGTCAAAACCAGTGGAACGGGGAGTTCCAACGCCGGGATACGAAGAATTGTCTACCTATATTATACCACCGCAATTGAAAAAAGGAGAGAAAACCCCAAAAGTCCCGCTATTTTTGCATGAAAATCCTGTTATGAAACGAGAAAAATTGATACATATTGGTATTGCTTAATGAACCTTTTGTCATCTTACTGTGAGAAAAATTCATATAATGTTCATCATTTGATGGTATGCTGTTAGAGGTAAAATTCGCACAAATATTTGATTTGTATTGTGGGAGGGCCAGTGGCACATGACTCAGTTACCAAGCGACCAGCATATCACATATCAATTGCAGTATCGTAAATGTGGAAAGCTATCTTGCAGTACCTGCCGCGATGGGCAGGGGCATGGGCCGTACTGGTATGCGTATTGGCGCGAGGGTTCGCGTTTACGCTCTGGATACATCGGGAAAGTTTCCCCCAACGCTAGTCTATGCTCTCAAGCACTAGTCACAACCTGAGCCTTTCATCATCCCACAGAGCAACTCGCCAGCTATAGCTTCGTGCAAAACTACACCCTCTAAGCGCCTGTTTCACCTGTGATAAAATGTAGTATAACAAGTGGTATGGCAAGTCACCGAAGAGCACCCACCAGGATTGCTCAGGGTGTTACACTTTTATGAAGTAGGTTTTTTTGTCTGCAATACTTCTTTGGGGAGCGAGTTGGGATGAAATGTCCATTTTGTGGAGGCACCGAATCGCGCGTGAAAGATTCGCGTGATGTCGGTGATGCCATTCATCGCCGTCGTGAATGCGAGCAATGCAAAGGGCGATTTAGCACCTATGAGCGAGTTGAAAAATCTCAGTTAATGGTTATCAAACGCGACCAACGACGAGAGCCTTTCGATCGGCAGAAACTTTTTATTGGAATAAGCAAGGCATGTGAGAAGCGCCCATTGTCGGTCAATGAGATCGAAAACGCGGTTGAAGAAATCGAGCAGGAACTCTATCGGCAGGGGAAGCAGGAAGTTCCCGGCAGCGTGATCGGCGAGCTGGTAATGGATCGTTTGCGTCAGATGGACAAGATCGCTTATATTCGTTTTGCCAGTGTCTACCGTTCCTTCGGCGATGTCGAAACCATGTTTGAGGAAATACAAAACCTGCTGAATCGCGATAAAAATGAATGACGAGGGGTAACTTCTCTCATCGTAGGAACCTGGTGCACCGGGTTCCTACGATGAGAGAAGTTATTAGAGAAATATTAATGTAGAGGCTGGCCTTCGGCCTTGCGGAGTCGCCTGCTAAGAGTGGACAGCATCTTGAGCGCGATTTCGGGATGATTGCGGACGGTTGTGCGAAACTCCCAGACAGGCAATAACAGAGCGGTTACATCAGTCACTGCGGTAACGGTGGCCGAACGAGGCAAATCATCTAACAATGCCATCTCACCTATTACACTTCCTGAGCCAAAGTCCCCCAGGTCTTCTTCCGCCTTATCGGGGTTGACCGCCTGTGTGATTTTGACATGACCGCCAATAATGACATATAGCCCAACTCCGGTATCGCCCTGCTTAATTAATGGGGTGCCGGCGCTGTACTTGCGCTCCTGGCAACTGCGAGCGAGAGCCTGCAATTCCTTTTTATCCAGGCTAGAAAAGAAGTCAACGCGCGCTAGGGTATCTTCATGCATGAGGTCGCTCCTTTATGGTTAAATAAGGTTACTGCAACTATCTTACCACAACCATCCTGCTCTGTCATCGGGCTGGTTCTACGCAGTTGGGAAGGTATGCCAGCCAGATTCATCTCGCTCGCCACACTGACACTGAGTGATCCGATGAAGCCGATGCGATTTGTTGCCCATTGGGCGACCACGCCAGGGCAAGTACATAGTCAGAATGACTGCGATTGATATAAAGAGTATCTCCGCTGGCGGCCTCCCATATGCGCACTGAATTATCTGCATAGTAATCAATACTGCTTCCCGCTGCCGAAGCAATGTACTTGCCATCGGGTGACCAGGCCACGGCATGCAGTCCATCTGCATGGTCCCGGTAGATCAAGGTGGCTTTCCTGGAAGCGAGGTTCCAGACATGTACGGTCTTGTCATCGCTGGCCGAGGCGATGAGCCTGCTGTCAGGCGACCAGGCCAGAGCGCGTATCCGTTGGGATTGGCCACGATAGACATGTTTGCTCAAGAACAGATTGCGCCTGGTTGTAGCTTCCCAGACATGAACTGTAGAATCATCGCCGGCTGAGGCAATGCGTTTGCCGTCTGGTGACCAGGCGAGCGTGCGTACCCAATCGGAGTGACTGCGATAGGTGAAAAGATGATGGCCGGTGGCAGCCTCCCATACTTGTACGGTTTTATCATCGCCAGCTGAAGCGATGAACTTGCCGTCGGACGACCAGGCTACGGCTTTCACTCGATCGCTATGGCCGCGGCAGGTGAAGAGGTAGACTCCAGTATCGGCCTCCCATACCTGTACAGTAGAATCACTACTTGCCGAGGTGATGAACTTGCCATCAGGGGACCAGGCCACGGCATTCACTCGATCAGTATGACCTGCATAGGTGAAGTGATGATCTCCGGTCAGAGCCTCCCATACCTGGGCGGTTTTATCGTCACCTGCCGAGACGACATGCGCGCCATCGGGCGACCAGGCTACAGACCGCACTCGTTCGGCATGACTGTGATAGCGGACGAGGAGGCTTCCCAGTGTCGCGCTACCTGTTCCAGGTTGTGACGATGGAAAAGATGGCCTGCGAACAACCGGGGAGGGGTATACATACGTGATTCCAGGTTGTAGAACGCCCACCTGTTTGTCTGTTCGCTGAGCCACAAAGCGCTGTAGCTCGAGCCTGGTGGCATGCATGCTGGCCGGTCTTCTCTTCTCATCTATTTCAAGCATGCTGGTAATCAAGGTATCGAGGCCAACAGGAGTCGTCTGACTGCGTAACTGAAGAGGCGCAAAGCGAAAGGGCATTTGTGATGGGTCATCCCCTGTGAGCAATTGGTGGAGCGTGGCACCCAGGGCATAGATATCGGCACGAGGAGTGGTCTGCGTTTTGCCGTATTGCTCCGGTGGAGCATAGCCGGGTGAGCCGAAAGCAACGGTATCTCTAGATTGTCCTGGCTTGAAGTGGCGAGCGATGCCAAAGTCAATCAGGTAGATTCGCCCAGATGAGGTCAGCAGAATGTTAGCAGGTTTGAGGTCGCGGAAGATGATGGGCGGCTGGCGGGTGTGCAAGTAGCCAAGCACCGTGCAGAGTTGAATGCCGAGGTCGAGCACCTTCTCAACAGGCAGGTATCTTCCACTGGATTTCCTCAGGTATTCCTCGAGCGTATCGCCTTCGATGAAGTCCATCACGAGGTACCAGCGACCAGCTTCTCCAAAATAGTCATAGATGGCGGGAATATTGGGATGTTGAAGACCCGCGAGCAAGTGCGCTTCGCGTTTGAAAGCCTCGATGGCTTCCACTACTTCCTGCGGACTCAGGCGGCTCTGCACCATCTCCTTGACGGCCACGAGCCGGTAGCCAAATAGCGTATCAGCAGCTTTATAGACTGCTCCGAAGCCGCCCCTACCGACCTGTTCAAGAATACGATAGCGTTCCTTGAGCAGATGATTCCGAACAAGCGATCCAGTGGAGGAGCTGATCGTGAGGCCACCCACAGCAGTCTGTAAGCCTTGCCCACAGGCGAAGCAAAACGCTGCCTGTGTCGGGTTGTCTGTGCCACACCTGGCGCAGTGAAGATGAGCAGAAGCACTCATGTGTGCTACTCCCCGCTGCATACAGCAGCACTTCCCGGTGAAAAGAGAATCTATAGCTCTTTCAGCATATATTGCATTTTACCATAATATGTCCCATATTCCGCAGTTTCAGTTAGCAAACACAACGCCGTGATCACACTCAACGCGATGATGCCCTCCGGCCTTTTGACTTTCTTCTACCAACGAACTACAATAAACGCAAAGAAAAAGATGTACACAGCAAAAATACATGCAGAGCATTAAAGGGATAGATTTTCATGGCAACACAGGATGTTAAAGCAGCTGAGGCGCGCTTTCAAGCGGGTATTGAAGCCCTCCAGGACAGCAAGCTTGATGTGGCGAGGGAGGCCTTTAGCGACGCGGAAATACGCTTCCGCCTGGTGGGTGATTTCAAGCGCGCGGGAGATAGCCGGGTGCTGATCGCTGACGCACAGCGTCAGAATAATATGCTTGAGCAGGCCGCTAATAGCTATCAAAAAGCCATTACTCTCTACCGGCAGGCCAATCGCCCACTGAACGAAGCGAGTACGACGCTCTCGTTAGGGCATGTGGAACGAGAGCAGGCGCACCTGGATTCCGCGCAGGAAGCCTACCAGACTGCCTGGAACCTCTATGTGACCCAGGACAACCTTCAGGGCATGGGCAATGTCACCCTCGCGTTAGGACATATCGAGATGCAGCGTGGCCGCCTGGAAGCGGCCGCCGAGCAGTATCAAAAAGCTATTGACTATTTTGTTGGCGCGAAGGATAGCATTAACGAAGCCGATGCGCGCCGCAGCCTGGCGGATGTGCGGCGCCTGTCGGGACACCTTGACGAAGCCATCGCAGATTATGCGAAGATACTGGAAGCCTACCGCGCCGGCAGGGATAACTTCGGGGTTGTCGATGCATTGCTCGGCCTGGGGCGCTTGTATCTCGATCAATTGCGCCTGGATGAAGCTGCCGATACCTACGCAGAAGCAATCCAATTGGCGCGCACGATAGAATATGAACTGGGAGAGGCGGATGGCAATCTTGGGCTGGCAGATCTTTCCTTGCTGCGCAATCGCGTCGACCAGGCTTTGACCAGCGCCCAGCTAGCGCAACAAAAGTACACCGATATGCGTAATGCATTAGGAACGGCAAACGCGAACCAGTTGCTTGGCGAAATCAATATGCGGAGGGGTCAGCTCTCCTATGCCAATGGTATGCTGGAACGCTCCCTGCGTACCTATAAAGCCATCGCTTATCGTGTTGGGCAGGCCGAGGCGGCGGCGGCTCTGGGAAAGGTGCAATTCCTGCGCGGTCTACTGGCAAGTAGCCTCAAAAATTTTGAAGAGGCGCGCAAGCTGGCCCATGCACTGCGCAACGAACAGGTTGAAAGCGCCGCTCTGCGAGGACTTGGTGACACCTACAGCCGACAGGGACGCGTAGCACAGGCAGAGGACAGCTATCGAGAGTCGCAAAGGTTGGCGGAAGAACGCCCTGCCAGAGCGTACAGCACTGCGTCATCTATGGTGCGCCGGGCGCGGCTGGCAGTCTTCATTGGACACCTGGACGAGGCGTTCACGCACCTGGGAACGGCCCGGCATCTGCTGGCAGGCATGACCATTCCATCGCAGGATGTCCCACTAACTTCGCTCGTTGAGGGGCAATTGTTGCTGACACTCGGGGATTTTGTGCAGGCCGAGGCGCGTTTTAGCGAGGCACATACCCAGGCCGAGATGCAGCAGGAGCCATTATTGGCTGCGGAGAGTCTGCTGGGATTGGCGCAAACACGCCTATCGCGCGGCGAGTTAGAAGCAGCCACGAATACCTTTCTCGCGGCTGGACGCCAGTTTCAAGGGCTAGAAAGTACTAGCGGCGATGGCCTGGCAATGCTGGGTGTGGCGCAAACACTGATCGGGCAAAATGTGTGGGAACAGGCCATCGAAGACCTCGAGGGAGCTATCACGCGTTTTCAGCAAAGCGACGACCAGGTTGGGCAGGCCGACGCACAGCTGGCGCTGGGGCTGGCGCATCGCGGCAACGGTGATATTGAAGCGGCCTCGACCCACTTCGAGCAGGCGTTAACGCTCTACCAGCAACAGCAGCAACCGCTGGGTGAGGCTGATACACATTACGAGCGCGCGGGTATCTTCCTGGAACAGGGAGCATTGGAGCGCGCGCAGCAGGAATTTTCTCGCGCGATTGCGTTGGTCGAGCGTGTGATGAATACGCTTCGCGCTCCCGAACAATGGAGGACATTTTTAGGACAGTACGCAACTTTGTATGCACAGGCAGCTATCACCCAGGTACGCCGCGACCAGGATGTGCAGGCCAGGCAACTCCTTTCGTCCTTTGCGCGTATCGCCGGGTCTGCTGTCATCGTGCAGCATATTAAGGCGTATGAGCCTTCAATTCCTGTTGAAGGCGAAGAGTTATCTGAAGCAGAGATACGTGCTAATCAGAACCTGGTCAAGCGTTTGAGGCAATTGCGTAATAGCCTCTAGCGTTGTTTGTTATCAACGTGCCAGGCGCATAGTATAATACAGACAATAGAAACATGAAAAGTGCTCATTCTAAAGGTATAGAAAACTGCTACGGCAGGGAGGGACTCCGTTATGACGATACGTTTCTTACGTGGTGATTTCCAGGCTCCCAAAGGCCATGCCATTTTTATTGCGCGCAGTACCGCCAACCCAAACATAGTGCTGGCAACCTACTGTGTTGTACCCCCAACGCCGCTTTCTTTAGCAAAGTACCTCCCCTCTTTCCTGGCTTCGCAATTGTCGCCGGAGGATTTGCAGGATGCGACCAATGTTCCAGTCATGCCTATTCCACCCATGTTGGAAGAGGGAAGCACCCTGGAACACCTGGAGATGCTGGCAGACCGCCGGGATGATGACATGGTTGATCTCGGCTCCATCAATCCTAGAGACGATGCGGCGCGCATGCAACTGGTAGCGCAGGGCTGCCAGGAGTATGGCCAGGCTTACGTCAGCTACGCGGCGAGTTTCGCGAAGGTTGGTGCCATCGAGCCAGCTGAGGAAGAAGGTGTTCCTTTGGATGACCTGGACACTGAAGAACTCTTGATACAAACTATGACCGACCGCCAGCGCCTGGCTGAACTCAGCAAGCTGGTAGGTATGGCGCGCTATGCCATTGAGGGACACGATACGGCCTTGTTGCAAGAAACCCGGCAACGCATGCTGCGCATTGCCAGGCGCATGCCAGAGAAATACCGCAGCACCGAATTAATCGCTGCCGCTATTGGAGGTGGGGAACGCGGCTCACGCCTGGCACAATTGTACCTTGAACGAGGATATAAACTGCTCGATGAGGAATATGCAGACATTCCCGACATTGAGCGCACTATTCGAGAATTGCAAAATTAGTCGCATCCGCCCGCAGAGGCCGGATAGGGGGTTGAAAATCGTATGCCATCAGTAGGATTGAATATCGATATTACTCCACTTGTGAATGCAATAGTTGCCGGGAATACCGACCAGATGACCGACATCGCGCGCCAACTGCTAGAACCTGGCACAGGAGCCAGCGAGCTTATCGGGCGCGTCGGCATGATTGCTGCTCACGGCGATAGCGAGGGCCACATCATGCTCACCCTCGCCGCCGCCAGCATGATGTCTCGCTGGTTTATTGCATGGCAGCACCTGCTGGGCCAGGACCCCACGGATTACCGCCGTGCGTTTCCACTCGTGGCCCAATCCCTGAGCGTGGCCGCCCCCGCTGTGCGAGCAGGTCGAGCCGCTTATGACGCGCAAAACATCTATCCAGAGCCGCTCTTTCCAAGTGGCTTACCGGAGGGGCAAACCGTCAACACCGCGATGCACGATGCTATTTTTGGAAATGATACGCGCATGGTCGAGCGGTTACTGTTAGGTCTCTATGGTACGGGCGCGGACTATCGCACCATGCACATTCGCCTGTATGACGCTATCGCTACGACCTTCCAGAATGCCGGACACCCATTGATGTTTGTCGTGCGCGGCTTTCAGTTACTCGACGCGGTCGAATGGGGGACACACGTCCCCCATATCGTTCACTGGCTCGCGCCGCATATGCCCGTACATACGGAAGAACCATCCTGGGTAAACTCGGTGCGCTCCTATCTTTCCGAACCATCACATAGCCTGGCCAGTTATCGCACCCGCCTGGCCACGCCAAAAGAGGAAAATGCGCTGCCGCTGCGACGCCTGCTGCTCAGCGATACGACAACGCCGCAAATCTGCCAGGCGGTGTTCGATGCGCTTATCAAAAATGGCGCCTCGGCGCACGGTGTTAGCTCGGCCATCGCGCTGAGCGCGGCTGACCTGATGCAGCAAGTTGGTGACGCTGATCGAGATGCATTTATTGCTGCCGCGCATGGTTTGCTCTACACTGCCGCCATACGGGTTGCCTTCTCACAGGTGCAGGAAGTGGAGGCCTTGCCGCTGCTGTTTATGGCCGCGTGTTATCTGCACGCGCTTCATAGCGAACTACCAGTGCAAAGCGCCGGGGCGCAGGCGACTCCTACGCGCTCCACCGTGCTGGGCGGTGGTCTGATTGCTCCGTCGCTGCTGGATACCCTCGGCGAACAATTGGAGGCGCAAGATGTGACGGGAGCGTCTACGACCACCCGCCGCTATATCCAGCTTGGGCATGACCCGCGTGCGATGTTTGCTGCCATTGCCCAGGCTGCCGCGCAGGCCGACGCCGTCGCCGATCAAGGGCACACCCTGCAAATTGTGCAGGCTGCTGGTGAAGTGTATATGGCATGGCCTGCCGCGCTTCGCGACGTCGGCATCGAGGGTTTGCTGCAGGTCGCCTTACGCGCTGCCGCTTTCGCCAAACGCAGCACACCGACTACGAACCCGTAGTGGACATCAATCTTTATTTGAATGATAAAATGTGGGGGCGCCAACATTGCGCCCTTTCCCGCGTTATGTACCCTGTGTATTATTAATCTGGCAAGTGCCTGGCGGATGTCTGACTCGAGGAGAAATATTTAATACTATGCGCAAGAATGTTCTTACAATTGTACTGTGCATGCTCACACTACTTCTAGCATCCTGTAGCCCTTTCGGTGGGAACAATACACAATCTACTCAACAAGTAAAAGCGCCGCCCGATCAACAAGTCTATATCGCTCCTTTAGCTGGTATTTCCGACATCTCTACATTTGACCCTGCCCTTGCGAATGACCCCTCATCGATTGCCGCGATTCAGATGGTCTTCACCGGGCTGGTACAACTTGATGATAAAGCAAATGTGCAGCCGCAGCTGGCGAAAACCTGGAATGTGAGTCCTGATGGGTTGACCTGGACGTTTCATCTCAAGCCGCATTTGATGTTCAGCGACGGAACGCCTCTGACCTCGGCAGATGTCGCCTACAGCATCGACCGGGCATTGCAACCTGCTACCAAATCGACGGTGGCCCCGATCTACCTCGACCTCATACGCGACTCCGATAAGCTGCTCGCGGGAACGATCTCCTCGCTTATCAATGACAGCCTGCTTACTCCCGATGCTAACACGCTCATTATTCAGATTAGAAAGAAGGCGGCCTACTTCCTGTCAATGCTGACCTATCCTTGCACTTATGTTGTGGAGAAACGGCTGGTTCAAGAGTCAGGGACAAGCTTCACCGATCACCTGACATTCGGCGGCGGAGCGGGGCCTTTTCGCGTAACACAATACATTCACGGCAAGGAAATAGATCTCGCGCCCAATCCAAATTACTACGATACACAGCCACAGTTGAAAAAGGTGGTCTTCCCTTTCTATCCACAGGAGGCAGCCGCGTACTCGGCATACCAGGCAGGCAGCGTCGATGCTACCGGAGTGCCGATGGTAACATTTGCCAGCGATAAACAACGGTCCGATTTCCACTTTGTGCCGCAGTTGTGGACGAACTACTACACCATGAACTACCTGGTCAAGCCATTCGACAACATTTCGATACGCCAGGCATTCGCGCTCGCCATCGACAAAACCGCTATTAGCAATACGGTCTGGCATGGGACTGTCCTTCCCTCCAACCATATCATTCCTCAGGGGATGCCCGGCTATAATCCGAACCTCACCGGCCCTGATGGAACACAAAATCTGAGGGGGAACGCACAACTGGCGAAAAACCTGCTCATGAAAGGCTTGCAGGCCGAAGGATGGTCGAGTATTTCACAGATGCCCTCCATCACTTTGACCTATGCGAGCGGTGTGAGCAGTTTCGATCAGGAAGTGAAAGCCATGATCGGTATGTGGCAGGATGCGCTTGGCGTCACGGTGAAGGCCAACCCGGTTGATTATACAACCCTGCTCGACAGGGTAACCGCAGCGACGAACAATGCGCAAGGATTACAAATGTGGGGATTGACGTGGGTCGCGGAGTATCCCGATCCCCAGGATTGGTTGACACGACAGTTTGATGCAGGTTTGCCGAACAATAATATGAACTATGGACAGAACTTCAGCAACGATGCCGCGCTCCAGCAAAAAACTCAGCAGCAGTTGGAGGCAGCCGATGCTGATTTTCACGCGCAAGAGCGGCTCCAATCCTACCAGAGG
>WNGL01000653.1_pt1 | contig 41538 bp, 34 predicted proteins | sample 5400591 | NCBI WGS metagenome assembly WNGL01 (sample SAMN13153377, study PRJNA577476) | soil metagenome | isolation source: 80 cm soil or saprolite under Garry oak tree replicate 1 | place: USA:California | collected 2016-06-15
GCCGTAACGACGGCCGCAGCTTTCCGATTTTAAGGGCCGTTTCGATTTGCGTATCCGAGACGGAGTCCTCAGAAAGTCCGCCAGTCGGACGGACTCGTCCCGTGGCGAGTTTGCGAGTCTCGCCTGCCTCGAGCGCAGCGATCGGCAATCCATCGCGAAACAAAATCCGGTTTGATGTGACCGCAGCAATGCGCGGCCCCGGCGTGAGAATGCCTTGCAAATTCAGTGGATCCGCCGCGCTGAGTGTAATCAGTTCGTTCTTTGGCGACGCTTTACGAATGGACCGCAACAAGCCGATGGCCCCGGGCAACGCGAATTGTTCGCCGCTAATTCCTCCTACGAAATAACCGCCGCGAATTTCACCGCGGGCTTCCCAGCGCCGGTAAATGCGGCCCAATTCGTACCAGCTTACGTCAAAATTTTCTCGCTCGAGCAAACGACGGAACACAACGCCATAACGGCGCAGCAATACCCGAGCAAATTTTCCGAGTGCACTCTCAGTGTTTGCTCGTGGCGCGACAAGATCAGTCGAAGACTCAACCCAATCTTTTCCTTTCGTGCAGCTCGCTGTCCTCAAGGCCGACCAGCGTCCGGCAAACTCGATGCTAGCGAGACTCGTTTTGCGCCGATGTCTTCCAATGTTCCGGCCAAACGTGGGGCGTTTGTTTGAGGGAACGAGAAGCGCTCGCAATCCGTCGAAACTGTCCGACGTGACAAAACCGCGCGCGGCGAGCTGAGACAATGCGTCTTCGACTTGTGACGGCAGCAGACCAGTTCGACGCACGAGTTCGCTGAAGAGTGGAGATTTTCCCGTTGATAAAGCGCGATTGGGCTCGTCCGCAATGGGGCGAATGCACGCGGGTTTGGATTTTGCAGTGAGCTCAAACGTCCCCAACCAACACGACCCGAAAAACAAAGACGATCCAGCCATTCCGGATCGTAATCGTTAACACGCGCGGCGAGGACTGCTGATTCCCAAGCGGTTAGCGGCAGCTCGCATCCGTCAAGTTGCTCGAGAACCGACTGCAAGCCTTCCGGACCTTCCACGCGATGTTCCAAATCGGCACGCTGCCACGCAAAAAGAAATCGGTAGAAATCCTGCAGTGAAACCGGCTGAATCTCAGCACGCAGGCGGTCGATGGTGAGTCGATGAACTCGCGCCAACAATCGGCGGTCGCACCATTCCTGCTCGGTTGCGCTCGGGCGAAATTTGCCACGCAAAATAAAACCTTCCGCTTCGAGCGCCAGGAGTGCCGCGTCAATTTCCGAACGCGATAATACAAACATTTCCGAGAGTTCGCTGGCACTAATCGGCCCGCAAACTTCCATTCTTCCGCGAACCAACTCGCGGACCGCATCTGCGCGGTCCAACACTTTTCCGCGTACGGAATCAGGCAGAACCAAGTCAGGCTCAACGATCGCGTTGGGGTAAATCGCTTGAATCATTGGAAGCCGTTCCGCAGCGATACAGAACGCCCTAGTCGCGCTAGTGTTTTGGAGTGCACTCCCGACCCATCGGGAGCGCTTTTCGGATTTGCCATCACCGCTCGAAAGCGGCAGAGCACTGCCGCACTTCAAAACCTCTCGGTCCTTCGAGTGTTGCGCGGCAAAAACCACACGCGTCGCTCGATTTTCAGCTACGAGTGCCGATACAAGCGGTACCGCGCTCTCGCCGTTCGCCGTTCGCTGAATTTCCTCTGGGGTCATTAAACCGAGCAGCACCAGTGCATCGTGCAATTCATCCGCGTTCGCCGCCTCTGGCCAGGCTTCGCGCTGCACTTTCTCGATTGCCGCTGAATCGAGAATTCCCAAGCCGTCGCTCCCGCTGCGTTCCGAAGCGCGCCTAGTGTAAACCGCTTGCGTGCGGCGTTCCTCCAATGGCGCATTGTCGAGAAATGCGTAAGGGCGCGCGTTGAGAATTTCCGCAGCAAGCGGCGACGGCTCGGGCAAGTCGCGGGCGATGCACCGAATTTGGCCGTTCTCGATTTTCCGCAACACTTCTTCTAATCCATCAATGTCCATCGCTTCGGTCAGGCAATCGTGGATCGTTTGTTTCACCAGCGGATGATCCGGAATCTCGCGGTCACCGACGATGTGTTCGAGACACGCAAGCTGCTCAGGGAAAACCGCAGCCAGAAGATTTTCCGATTCCATGCGTTGGAGCGGCGCGGCGATTTTTGAGCCGCCACGAAAACGAGGGACTGCGAGTGAACGGGCCGCGTTCCAGCGCCAGCGAATCGTGAACATCGGCGCATCGAGCAAGGCTTGGGCGAGCAGGTCGCGAACCGTTTTAGAATTCAGATAACGAAAAACTTCTTCGAGTGGAAAGGAGTGCTGCGTGCCGAGGGAAATCACGATGGCATCGTCAGTCGCCGCGGCTTGCAGCTCAAAATTGAAAGAGCGACAAAAACGTTTGCGCAGCGCCAAGCCCCAGGCGCGGTTGATTCGATTGCCGAAAGGCGAGTGAAGCACAAGCTGCATTCCACCTGATTCATCGAAGAAACGCTCCATCACTAGAGTTTGCTGCGAAGGAATTGTCCCGAGCGATCGATAAGTGTCTGCGAAATACTCACCGACCTGTTCAGCAGCGTCAGCCGACAACTGCATTTTCTTTGCGAGCCACTCCGCAACAGCATTGGTAGGGACGACGCCCTGCGCCGCCTGGACATCGCAGCGCGATGTCCCTACCAACTCTTCGATTTGAATGCGCAAATCGGACACAGCTTGCGATAACTCCGATGTGCGCGTAGGCGCTTCACCCAGCCAGAATGGAATTCCGGGCGGCTGGCCTTTGGCATCCTCCACGCGGACGACACCGGCATTGATGCGTAAGATTCGCCACGATGCGTTGCCGAGCTGAAAAATGTCGCCCGCCAAGCTTTCGACTGCGAAGTCCTCGTTCACTGTGCCGACGAAAGTTTCCGATGGCTCGAGGACCACCCGGTAATCGGCATTGTCGGGAATCGCGCCACCCGAAGTCAACGCAACCAGCCGCGAGCCGCGTCGACCGCGCAAACGATGATTTACCGCGTCGTGATGAATTAACGCCGCGCGTCGACCGCGCTTCGTGCTGAAACCTTCGGCGAGCATTTTCACTACGGCGTCGTAGTCTTCGCGTGCGAGATTTCGATACGGCCATGTTGAACGGACAAGCTCAAAGAACTCATTTTCGTCCCAATCCTCGGTGGACGCGGCTGCGACGATTTGTTGAGCCAACACATCCAGCGCGTTTTCTGGAATGATGAGGCGATCAAGCTCGCCGCGACGGACGCAATGCAATAACGCTGCGCATTCGACGAGTTCGTCGCGGCTCAATGGAAAGATCCGGCCCTTCGGCAAGCCTCCACGTTTGTGTTCTGCGCGACCGACACGTTGCAGCAAAGTGGCGATGGAGCGCGTGGAACCGAGCTGGCAGACGAGCTCGACCGAACCAATATCGATGCCCAACTCCAGGGAAGCCGTGGCAACAAGCGCCTTCAATTCCCCGCGCTTCAATCGATCTTCCGCATCGAGACGCAGCTTTGCCGAAAGACTTCCATGGTGCGACGTCACTGCGTCCGCCCCAAGCAGTTCGCTGAGATGATGTGTCACGCGCTCGGCCATGCGGCGCGTATTCACGAACACTAATGTGGTCCGGTGCGCCTGAATCAACTCTGCGAGACGATGATAGATTTCCTCCCAGACTTCATTCGACATTACCGCTTCAAGCGGCGACTTGGGAATTTCGATCGTCAGATCCATTTCGCGACGGTGACCGATGTCGATGATCACGCAGTCTGGATTGCCAGTGTTGTCCACCGCGCAAGCGCCAACGAGAAAACGTGCAACCTCTTCGATCGGTTTTTGCGTTGCCGACAAACCGATCCGCTGAAGTGACTGCTTTGTCAGCGCAGCTAAGCGTTCGACGCTCAAGGCAAGGTGCGCCCCACGCCGGTCATCCACGACAGCGTGAATCTCATCCAGAATAAGCGTTCGAACCGTCCGCAGTATCCGCCGGCCGGATTCGGAAGTGAGCAGCAGATACAGAGACTCGGGCGTGGTAACGAGAATGTGCGGCGGCTTCTTAACGAGCGCCTGCCGTTGCGCTGCACTAGTATCGCCCGTGCGAACTTCAGCACGCACCTCAATCTCACGCCGTTCGGTCTCGCGCAACAACGCGCGAATCCCCGCCAGCGGCTCCTGCAGATTTTTGCGAATATCGTTGCTCAACGCCTTGAGCGGCGAGACGTAAACAACGTGCGTTTCATCCGGCAAATCACCCTGCGCCCCTTCGCGAAACAACACATCGAGCGAAGCGAGGAACGCCGCTAGCGTCTTGCCTGAACCTGTTGGCGCAGAAATCAGCACGTGCCGGCCGGATTGAATTGCCGGCCAGCCGCGCACTTGCGGCTCGGTCGGCGAGCCAAACGTGCGCTCGAACCAACGCGCGATCGCAGGATGAAATCGAAAGGACTGCATGAATGTGAAAGACGGAACGTTAAATTTAAGCTGCGACGCAACAAAGAAAAGCAGAGGCGCAACTTGTCATCCCGAGCCCAGAAGGCTTTCGGGGCGAGCATCTCACAGCCGTAAATCACATCATACGAATTTTCGTGTAATTACTCGTGCCGACGAGAGATCCCTCGCATTCGCTCGGGATGAGGGCCCTCTGCACGTAGCGCGATAACTTCGCGCAACATCCGCAAGCCGTCGTGGAAAAAGCGCACTTTGCTGCCTTCGGCGTGGTTCCAGCGCACAGGAATTTCGCGGAGGCGTAATCCAGCGCGCCGGGCGAGATAGAGCAACTCCACATCAAAGGCGAAGCCATTGAGGTGCGCGGCCTCGAGGATCGGGCGGCAAACATCGAGGCGGAACGCTTTAAAACCACATTGGGTGTCCCAAAACGGCAGGCCAGTCGCAACGCGCACGAGCAAGTTGAAAATGCGGCCGGCATATTCGCGACGCCACGGTTGCCGGATGCCGATGAGGCTGCGATTGAGAGCGCGCGAACCGAATGCAATATCGACGTCACCTTTTGCGACCGGCTCGATCACTTTCGGGATCTCCTCGAGCGGCGTAGAAAGATCAGCATCGAAAAACAGGCCGATTGGCTTTTGCGCGGCGAGCAATCCTTTGCACACGGCTGCGCCTTTGCCGCGATTTGGAAAATTCTCGAGCAACCGCGCGTTGATCTTCGCTTTGGCAAGAACTCCGCGCGCGTTGGTCCCTGTTTCATCTGTCGATCCGTCGTTTACGACGATCAATTCGCTCTCCAGTGCATTACTGGCAAGATAATCGAGCGTGAGACGGAGCGTCTCACCGATGCGCGCCGCTTCGTTGAAGCATGGAATGACCACAGAGAACGGCGGAAGCATGAGTAAGGTTAAACCGTTGAACCGTTGAAAGGCTGAAGCGGAGCGGAAGCCGTAATGACCGGTTTAACGATTCAACGCTTCAACGATTTCACCAGCTATTTGTAGATCTCCACGACATATTCGCCGTTTGGATCGACATAGCCGCGATACATTCCAGCAGTGTTAAACGGCAACGCCATGTTGCCTTCACGATCGATCGCGATCAAACCGCCCGTGCCGCCGAGCTTTGCCACCTTGCCGAGGACAGCCTGCGCAGCTTCTTTGAGCGACATACCGCGATATTCCATTAGAGTCGAAACGTCGTGCCCCACGGTTGCGCGAATGAAATATTCCCCGTCGCCCGTGGCGGACACGGCGCAGGTTGCATTGTTTGCGTACGTTCCGGCGCCAATAACTGGAGAATCCCCTACCCGGCCAGGCCGCTTGTTTGTCGTGCCGCCGGTTGAGGTCGCGGCCGCGAGATTCCCATTTTTATCCAGCGCAACTGCACCCACCGTTCCATGCCGATCCTGATCAGTTATCGGAATCCTTTTGCCGGCCGCGCCGGTCCGATGTTTTTCCATGGCTTTGATTTTCTGCAGTGCGTCCCAGCGCTCTTGCGTGAAAAAATATTTCTGATCGACCAGCTCAATGCCGTTTTCCCGGGCGAACGCTTCGGCGCCTTCGCCATCCATCATCACGTGTCCGGATTTTTCCATGACAAGCCGGGCGAGACTGATCGGATTTTTGACGTGCTTTAAAGCGGCGACAGCACCGGCGCTCAGCGTTTTGCCGTCCATAATGGCCCCGTCCATCTCGTTCGTGCCGGCGCTTGTAAACACTGAGCCTTTGCCTGCATTAAAATGCGGATCATCCTCGAGCACGTGCACCGCCGCCTCTGTCGCATCGAGGCTGGCTCCGCCTTGTTTTAGAATCTCGTAGCCAGCGGCCAGGGCGCGCTCCAGACCGGCGCGGTATTCGCGCTCACGGTCCTGCGTCATTTTCCTGCGCTCGATTGTTCCAGCGCCGCCGTGAATCACGAGTCCAATTTTCTTTGTTTGCATCTTTAATTGATCTTCCGGCGCTTTCTCCCCTGAAACGGCAGGAGACTGCGCCGATTCCTGGGCAAGCGCGAGTGCCGCCGCACTAAAGAACACGAAAGCGAAGAAGCAATTGACTCCGAAAACTCTCGCGTGTTTCACAGTCCCTTTAAATGTTCTCGCCCGGCGTTAATTGTCGATCTCAGCGGTGAGGAATCGGGGCCGGCTGCCCCGCCGGCGGATTGGTGTCGCCACCCAAAATAACCGGCAACCCTTCCTTGCCCGAGCCGATGATCACAACCTTTGAATTATGGCTGAGTGCAAGCTCTTTGGTCGCCTCGATCCCCTTCCATTTCAGAAGATTGTCGTTAATGCCTTCGGCCACAATTTTTTGAAAACTGGAGATGCCCTCCGCTTCAATTTTTTTGCGTTCGGCCTCCTGTTTTTCTTTCAGCAGCACAAACTGCATCCGGGCCGCTTCCTGCTCCGCGCTCAATTTTTCCTGAATGGCCTGCTGCAGACGGAGCGGCAATGCGACATCGCGCAGCAGCATGCGCTCGATCACCATCCCCCGCGGCTCTACGGCAGCAATGATATGCTGATTGATCTCCGAGCTCATCTTCTCGCGTTCGGGCGAATAAAGTGCTTTCGCCTGGTAAGAACTAGTCACTTCGCGCACGGCGCTTCGCACATTGGGCTTGACCAACACCGTCTCATAATCGCGTCCGATCGTGCGGTAAACATCGGTCGCCTTTGCAGGATCGAGATGGTAAAGAATGCTCACGTCCAGATGCACGATCAAACCTTCGCTGGAAGGCGTATCCATGGTCTCTTTCACCTCGTGGGTTTGCACCGACATGCGATGAACCCTCGCCAGCGGATTAACAAAATGGAGACCCGAAGGGAGCGCTTCAGGGCGCACGTTGCCGAAAAGATCGAGAACTCCGACGTGTCCGGCGGGAACAACGCGAGCAGAGCGAAGCAGCAGTAGGACGAAAACAACGAGGATAACGACGAAAAAAGCAGCACGCGGTTTCACGGAAGCGAATGTAAACAATTTGGTGCGGCAATGTCGAAAGCTTTCGCGAGGACATTCGCCGCCGATTCGTTAAATCGTTAAACTTTGAACTTTTCCGCATGGCGAAGTAAGGCAATTTCTCCGTGAACATGGCAAATGCTCGTCAACCGGTAGCGATTGCCCAGGGGGTCGGCCAGATCGGACGCAATTTTTTGCGCGAAGTAGGCAGCCTCTTCTGGTTCATTGCGCACACGTTTGAGGAAACGCTTGAACGGATTCAGCAGGGGCGCGTGCCTTTCCGGGCCGCAAGCTTTTTCCGGCACACCGAACGCGCCGGCGTCGATTCGGTGCCGCTGGTCGGACTGGTTTCATTTTTTCTTGGGCTCACCATGGCGCTCTTGACCGGCTATCAATTGCAGCGTTTTGGCACGGAACGATTGATCCCCGGGCTGGTCGCGATCGGTTTCACGCGCGAGCTCGGCCCGCTCCTTACCGGCATCATGATGGCGGCGCGCATCGGCGCAGCGTTCACCGCTGAACTCGGCACGATGCAGGTCTCCGAAGAAGTCGAGGCCATCGAGGCAATGGGGATCGGACCGCTGCGTTTCCTAGTCGCTCCGCGAATGCTGGCACTTTTTTTTCTGATGCCCTGTTTGTCCACAGTTTCAAATGTCGCCGCCATATTTGCGAGCAGCCTGATTTGCAAAGCGTATTTCAGCATCGCCTTCCCCTATTTTCTCGACCTGGTGAAAGACGCTTTGCTCATTCGCGACATCATCACAGGAATTTTGAAGAGTTTTCTGTTTGGTCTGCTGATCGGCGGGATCGCCTGCTATCGGGGGCTTACCGTTAAAGGCGGCGCCGCCGGCGTCGGTACCGCGACAACTTCCAGTGTCGTGACTGCGATCACCGCGGTGATCGGGTTCGATACGCTCTACAACATTGTTTACACCACCTTTTATCCCACGTGAGCCCGCGGACGCATATGGTCGAACTGCGTGATGTCTGCATACAGTTCGAGGAAAAGAAAGTGCTCGATGGGTTCACGCTCAACGTCGAACCGGAAGAGCGTCTCGTGATCATGGGGCAGACAGGCAGCGGCAAGAGTACGATTCTGCGCCTGATCCTGGGAACGCTGCAGCCCACTTCAGGTTCGATTTTCTTCAAACAATTTGAAATCACGCGGCTTCGCAGGCGAAAATTGCAGCAGGTCCGCCGACACATCGGGATGGTCTATCAATACTCGGCACTACTGAGTTCGCGCAACGTCCGTGACAACGTCGCGCTGCCACTGGAAGAACTTACTGACAAATCGAGTGCGGAGATCGATAAGATTGTCGATGAAAAACTCGATCTGGTCGGCATGAAAGACGCCAAAGACCTGCTGCCGGAGGAGCTAAGTGGCGGTATGCGAAAACGCGTGAGCATCGCCCGGTCGCTTGTCCTCGAGCCGGAACTGGTCCTTTTCGATGAGCCTTCGGCCGGACTCGACCCGGTCATTGCTTCCGTAATCGACGAATTGATTATCAGTCTGAGCGAAAGATCGAATGTGACATCGATTACCGTTACGCACGAAATGGATAGCGCCTTTCGCGTCGGCACGCGAATGGCTATGTTGTATCAGGGCAAAATCATTGAAGAAGCTAAACCTGAAAAATTCAAACAATCCAAAAATCCCGTGGTCGCACAGTTCTTGAGCGGGAGCACTGAAGGCCCGATCCTGGAAGACAGCCAAGATGCAATTGCAAAGAAATGAAATTTTGACCGGGCTGCTCGTGATCGGGACGATCGCGGTGGTCGCGTTCCTTCTGGTTTTGCTCGGCGCGCCGGGACTTTTCCGTCCGCTTGTGACCTACAAGATTTACTTCGATAATGCGGCGGGAATTAAGCAAGGCGCACCGGTGATGCTTGCGGGTCGCAAGATTGGTCAGGTCCAGAAACTGTATTCACCCGTCTCGCCCGAAGAAGAAAAGCGCGCGCAGGACGCAGACGCGGCGATTCATCCACCGCCACCGAACGCCAGCGCCAGCCCGACTCCGACGCCGGGCAAAGCGAGATTCGAAGTGCGCGTCGATGTTCAGGTGGACAAAAAGGCCAGGGTCTATCGCGATGCCAAGGCGCGGTTGATGCAGCTTGGATTGTTGGGAGATATGGCCATCGACATCACACAGGGGACCGAAGCCTCTGGCCGCGCAAAAGATGGCGAGATGTTCACCGGTGAACGCACTCCTGATTTGGGCGAAGCTGCAGCGCAGATGCTGGAAGTGATCAAACCGGTCGCCACTGAGGCCACCAACACCATGAAAGACCTTCAGCAGACCGCCTCAAATCTGAATCGTCTAACCGACGAAAACTCCGAGCTGACCCTCGCGCTCGGGCAATTTAAGATATTTGGCGAACATATTGTCGATCTAACCGCGCCGGACAGCGCGCTTTCGCATTCGCTTACCAATATCGAAAAGATCAGCACCAGTCTCACGGAAAACGACAATATCGAGGTCACGTTGCGAAACCTGCGGACATCGTCGGAGAAATTAAAAATCGCGGTCACCGATCTCGGCCCTGCCGGCGAGAACATCAAACAATTCAGCGAAACAATTAAAACTCAGCCGTGGCGTTTGATATGGCCGACCACAAAGAAGTATGCTGAAGCGTCACCAACTCCCTCCCCTAGCCAGAGAACAATCACTGTGCGCAAAAGCGCGAGAGCAAGGCCGAGTCCCACACCGCGGCGAACCACTTCCCGTTAACAGGCGGAAGTTTCGTCAGCCGGATTTTTCCGACGAGTAGTTTTGCAAAAATTTCAGAACCGCTTTTTGCGCCGAGGCGAGATCGGTTCCTTGTTTTTCGAACTCTTCCCGCCTGTTCGGTTTAAAGCCGTTGATGGAATTTCCGTTCAGATATGCTTCGAGAACGGCGGGGTGAATGTAACACTGCCGGCAAATCGCCGGGGTATTGCCAAGAACTTCTGCTACCGCGCCGATTGCGTGTTTGATGTTGGTCTTGGCCTGCCGCTTTGTTTCAGACGCGCCCAGCTTGCCTAGCGCGACCGCGGCCAGCACGGTTCCCGCCCAAGTGCGAAAATCTTTCGCGGTAAAATCTGCGCCGGTGATCTCGCGCAGATACTCGTTTACATCCTGTGAAGTGATGTCGCGTGCATTTCCCTCATCATCGAGATACTGAAACAGGCTCTGGCCGGCCAGGTCCTGCAGCTTCATTACAATCCGCGCGATTCGCCGGTCAGTTACATCCACTTCATGTTGGCGGCCGCTCTTGCCGCGGAAACGAAACCGCAGCTTCGAGCCTTTCACGTCCACATGTCGATCTTGCATGGTCGTAAGACCAAACGATTTGTTTTCGCGCGCATATTCTTCATTGCCGACGCGGATGAGGCTTCGTTCGAGAAGCTGCACGATTGTCGCGAGCACTTTCTCCCGAGGCAGACTGCTCAGAGCCAAATCCTTCTTGAGCCGTCTGCGAATTTTCGGGAGCGCTTTTCCGAAGTTGACGAGTCGATCGTATTTGTTCTCATCGCGTATTTCCCGCCAGCGCTCGTGATATCGATATTGTTTTCGCCTGCGGGCATCCCGACCGGTGGCTTGGATGTGTCCATTAGGCGATGGACAAATCCAGACATCGCTCCATGCCGGTGGAATAGCGAGTCGTTTGATGCGCAACAAGCGTTGTTCGTCTCGAATCGGCTTTCCCTTTTGATCGAGATATTCGAACTCCTCGCCATTACGCTGGCGCGAAGACCCGGGTTGATCATCGCTCACGTAACGCAAGCCCGCGTCCTCTGCCGCCTCGAGCGAATCAGCGGCGATCTTCGTATCGCTAATTTGTCTCTTCCCGTGGCGCTTTTTTGCAAACGCGTTCACGTGATCTGATTCGGATAAGAGCGCGCAAACGGACCGCTGGTCTCCGTTCATCTAACGAGACGGGCCTGTATGCCATGATAACGCTGCCATCGACGAAAAAAAATATATGTGGCCGTGCCATACACCAAAAACGCCAGAGGAAAACTCACGAAGAAGGCCACGATGTTCAGAGCGGTGCCTTCATAAAGTGGATGCGTGGTAGTGCCGATGTTGTGAAGCGGAACTAGGCTCTGCATGAGAGTGTTTGGCCAAAACAACATTTCACTGACCAGCTCTGCTCCAGCCCGTGAGGCAAAATAGGAAAGTGCGGCGGTCAGCGCCGTGAACAGAACGCCGATCCCGAACGCCGACAAAATCAAAAGCGGTCGCTTCACAGATCTACCAAGGTTTATGCAGAATTCCCGCCCAATTCCATTATAGACCTGAAGAATCGCGGCACTATGCGGGGTGAGAATGATTTTGCAAAAAGCTGAGTCGAAATCCAATCTCGAAAAGCAGATGGCCGGGGTCATCGACCCCGGCTACAGCGGCTACGGGCCGTAGCTCTTGGTGAATTTCTTTCTCGACTCCGTCTCGGATTCGGTGGAACTGATCGGGGCTGATGGTTCGGGCTTCGCTTGCGACGGTTGTTCCGCCGGCTTTGGTGACGGCGCGGCGGCTGGCGCCTCGGGCTGCGCAGCGCCTTCCGGTTTTTCCCCGGCAGCTTCCACATATGCCATTTGCAAATTGGAAAGGGTGTTGCGCAGGACGGTTGTCTCTTCGTTCGTCAGGTTTCCGCGAGTTTTCTCCTGAATCATGGCCAGTTGATCGATGAACATCTTGGCCAAGTCCAGATTCAGTTCGGCTTCGCCGGTTTTTGGATTTGGAATTTGCCCAAGGAAGAGCGCGGCGTTTTGCGCGTGCATCATGACGAACTCGATGAAGCGCTGGGAAAGCTCGCCGCTAAGTGTGGTCTTTTGGACTTCAGGCATGGCTCATTTCTGTTTCGTGGCTGCGGAACCTTCCGGCGGTCGCACGGTCGCCAAAACATACGGTTGATCGCGAAAATATTTCGCGGCCACTTGCTTAATGTCATCGAGCGTCACTGCATCCACGTCGTGCTCGAGTCGTTTGTAATAATCGAAGCCCAATCCGTAAAGCTCGTCGAGCGAGCAATGATAACCGAAAGCGTCGTTGCTTTGATTGGCGATTTCCTGTTGGCCAATCAACTTCTTTTTTGCTCTCGCTAATTCTTGAGGCGTGAGACCTTCATTGGCGAGCTTGTAGATTTCATCGAGCAACGCGGTTTTCACCGGCTCGATCTTCTGCGGATCGGTGCCGAGATAAAATGCGAAAAGTCCCGGGACCAGGCCTTGCATTTGGCTAGCGCCCACGTAATAGGCCAGACCCATTTGCTCGCGAATGCGAATGAAAAAGCGCGAGCCAAGATCGCTGCTCGCTTCGTCAATTAATTCAAGCGGGTAGCGATCGGGGCTCGACAGACTCGCGCCGCGAAACCCGACCATGATCACCCCTTGAGCCTTGTCTTTGCGGCTCTCGACCATTTCCGGTTTGCCCAGCGGCGCAGAAGGCCTTGCATCCGTCAGGGCAAGCGCACCCGGCTTCATCTTGCCGAGTGCTTGCTCGAAAAGCTGCTTAACCTCGGCGGCATTCACATCGCCAAAGACGAAGACCACCCCGTTCTTTGCCACCACGTAACGGTCGCGAAATTCGAGCAAATCTTTCTGTGTCAACCGCTGAACGGATTCGACGGAACCGTTTGAACGCAGAGCGTAAGGATGCTGGGGGAAAAGCGCCTGCCGCATGATATTGCGCGCAACGGTCGTCAACTGTTCTTCCTCTTGCTGGATCGCAGCGATCTGGATTTCCTTTTCGCGCGCGATCGCCTTCTCCGGCATGGTGGCGTTGAGCAATAGATCCGCGAGTAACTCGACGCCCAGTTTCACATCGGGCTTGGTAACACCGACCGACACGTTGAAGCTGTTGTTGCCCGCATCGCTAGCGATGGAGCCGCCAACTGCTTCGATCTCGTTTGCGATTTGTTCCGCCGTGCGCGTTTTGGTTCCCTTGAGCATTACCTTCGTCATTAAACGCGTGATGCCATTTGTCTGGGGCGTCTCCGCGAGAAGACCGCCCCGGAAAACCGCACCCACTGCCACCAGCGGCAATCGCCGATCTTCGCGTACCAGAAGACGCAGTCCATTTGATAACTCGAACTTCTGAACCTCGGCCGCAGCGGAGACCCTCGGGCCTTCGGCTTTGCCAGCCAGCGATCCCTTTGGATTCAATGAGGTGACGGTCAGATTGTTCTCAGTCAGGTACGTTGCGGCAACGCGCTTGATATCGTCGAGCGTCACCTTCTGGACGACATCGAGATAATCCCGGCTGAAATTGAGATTGCGCGTAAGGAACCAGTTCGAGCCGATGTCCGACGCCTGGCCTTGCATCGTGGTGAGAGCGCCGAGATGATGACTGAGCGCGATTTTTTTTGCCTTCGCCAACTCCTCCGCAGTGACTCCGGTGTGTTTCACCTCGTCAACGATGCGCAAAGCCAATTGCTCGGCTGCTTCGCGTTTTCTCGGATCGAGGGTGGCATCAATGCCGAATAGCCCTGGATCGCCGGGCGTGTAAGAGAATGCCGATATGCGGAACGCCAAACCGGCCTCTTCGCGAACGCGCCGGTAGAGGCGCGAGCTGCGCCCGTCGCCGAGAATAGTCGCCAGAAGATCGAGTGCGGGCACATCGGGATTTGTGACCTCTGGAATATGCCAGGCAAGCGAGAGATGCGTCAGTTCAGTAGCAAACTCCTGATGCACCTCGCGTCGTCCAAGTTGTGGCGATTCCGCAGGAATGAAGACCGGCTTAAGCGATTTCTCCGGATATGGCTTGAACAAATCCGCGAGCTGTTGTCGCACTTTTTGTGCATCGACATCTCCCACCACAACGAACGTGAGATTGTTCGGGACGTAGCGCGTCTTGTAATACTGCATCACCTGCTCCTGGGTAAGTTGGTTGTAGATTTCGAGCTCGCCGATTACCGGGAAGCGATATGGATGCCGCTGATAGGCGGTCGCAAAAAGAAGCAGACCGGCCATGCGATCGGGATCATCCATTCCCATGGCAAACTCGCGCCGGATCACTTCCTGCTCTTTTTGATATTCTTGTGGCGGCAAAGTCGAATTCATCGTCGCATCAGCCAAAACGTCGAGCGCGGTCGCGACGCCATCTTTCGGCACATCGATCCAAAAAACCGTGCGATCAAATGAGGTGTACGCGTTGATGTAACCGCCTACGTCCTGGACCTTCTGCGCGATTTCATTGGTCGATCGCGTCTTCGTTCCCTTGAAGAGCATGTGCTCGAGAATATGGGACAACCCCGCGCCAAGGTGCTGGTCCTCGTTGATGCTTCCCGTGGCGCACCAGGCCTGCACACTTGCCACGGGCGCGCTGTGATCCTCCTGGACGATGATCGTCAGGCCATTTGGCAAAATCCATTTTTGCGCCGTGCTCGGCGGAAAAGTGATGACGGCCGACTTCTCAGTTGCAGTGGTATTCCGATTGGCAGTGCTAAACATAATCGCGACCACGAGCGCCACGCACGGCGCGAATCGCATCATACCGATTTTTGCGCCGATACCTCCGTGGACGACTTCACGGTCGCTGGTTTCGCCGGCGCAAACGGTTTCACAAAAGCCTCTTCAAAATCATAAACGTTCTTAAAATCCTCAATCGAATCTTCCTCAGTTTTCCCGAATATGCCGGCGTCGATCAGGTTAAAAACCATGTTCCCAATGTCCTCGCAGGAATGAACGCCCCAATTATCGAACACCGTCATGACCATCGGCCCGAATTCATTAAGCGCGTACTGCCGTACGCCGTCGAGCAGCTCCGGCCCAGTCACATGGCGCACGGTAGCGCCCTTGACCTTCTTCTGCTGTTTGGTGGTAAAATCGAGCGCGTCGCGCAGGAAAACGTATGTATCCCGCTGGTAACGCGGATCGCTGGCCACGATGGAATCAAGAGCTTCAGCAAATCCAATTTTTTGCATGGTAGTAAACGGGTTATCTGCGCGTGCTACGATAAGCAGCAAGCTCCGCGTGAGCAACTCCGCTGAATTTCGGGCGAGACTCGCGCTGCCTGCTAATCCTCGAACTGGTCGGCCAACGAATCGAGATAGACTGAGAGCGGGTCGCGTCGCTTTGGAGCGGAGCGCAGCGATTGGTCGGCTGCCTTGAGGTAGTTGGTGAAATTGCCGCTGCCGCTCTCCATTTGCGTCGCTTCGAACCAGTTCATGTAATCGTCGATGTCGCTCATGCGCGCGGCCAGCTTTTGGCGAGTAACTTGCAAACGCGCGAGACGCGTCGCGACCCTTCCTCGTTTCCCACGCGCAAGCAGCGTCGCGATTTGCTGGTATTCGCGCGCGACTGGACGCAACACCGGATTCACCTTCCAAACAAACAAGAGTAAAGCCTGACTCAATTGCTTTAGCGCCGCTTTTTCCGCTGCGGAGGGCTTTTGCCGCACGAAGCCGCTAAGATCCGCTGATTTGCTCATGCCTGGAACTTTAATGCGCAGCAGTTCGTCAAGGCGTCGTTCGCTTTCCGCAAACGTGAGTAACTGGTAATCCTCCCCGCTGCTTAACCGCGCTACAGCCGAGCGCCAGACTTTTTCCGGGGAACTGGCCAATACTGGAAACTGCGCTTTCAAATCGGCCAGCGGATCGTTGGACGCATTTGACAGGTTGTCGATGTAGCGCGACATCCGCGCGCGCCCGTCGGGCCCCTCGATCAACAATTGCACGAGCGCAAAGGAATAAGCGCGATAAAGGAGGCGACCAGCGGAATCGAGCAGCTCTGGACGCTTGCCGAGAAATTCCTCCAGCGGCAGCGTCTTGTCCGCCGTCGAAAGCGCTTCAACGAGCGACCCGCGGTCGCGCCCGGGGGTGAGCGCAAGCACGCCGTCGAGCAACCAATCCGGCGGCTGCACAAGGACTGTTCCGGGAGCAATGTTCGGTTGCTTTCGGTAAATCATCTCCAACAGAATCACGCGCAGCAGCTCACGCTCCATCAATGAAGCGTCGAGATCTTGGGAGACGGTCAAATCAAGTTGCAGTTTTGGACCGAAACCGGTCTGGCTAAAATGCAACTCGGCCGAAGGAATTTCTGGCAGGTGTGCCTGTTGCGGCTGCAAATTAATCACTACGGGTATCTTCCATCCGTCACGCTGTCGCAGTAGCGCGAGCAAATTCGTCTTGGTTTGCTCTGCTAGATCCGAGACGACGCCGCGCAAGACTACATCAGCACCGTAAATGATGAATTGGTGCGAAGGACTCACGCTGCGCTCGGGCAATGTGGCGTGCAAAGACTGGCAAGCGAAGATCGACCAGAGAAAAATCACACCGCGCTTCATCTTCATAAAAGAGCAAATGATAAGCACGAGGACAGCATCATCGCCAGCATGGAATCGGCGCGAAACTCTCCGGGGCTTTCAGGGTTTTAATATAAAGAACGTCTCATACACCTTTAGTGTAGCCACGGCGCTGCGCGCCGTTCAGGGTTTTGCAGGGTCTGGCTACCGCATTTGTGAGACGGATTCTAGAGAAAGGAGTAAAAATATGAAAACCAAATGTTTAGTTTTCATAAGCTGCTTTGCAGCAGCGGCCTTGATTGCGTCGCCTGCGCTGGGCGAGCAGCCCCACAAGAAGACGATGGTTCGCTCCTCGTCCACGCCGCAACGGATGACGTCGTCGCGAAGCACCAAAAATGACACCGACATATCGTTACGGCGGTACACGCTACTACGGCGGCACCCGCTACAATTATGGTGGCGGATTTAGTTATCCGTACTACGGCTATTATTCGTATTGGCCGTACTCCTACTACGGGTATTACCCATATTCGTACTCGTACTATGGGGATTCCTATCCAAACAGTTACTCGTACGACAGTGAGCCGGCGTACGGATATGACGCGTCACTGGTTGCACAAGTGCAACGTCGCCTGGGCGAAATGGGCTATTACCACGGCGTGATCGATGGAATCATGGGGCCGCAAACCCGGGCCGCGATCAGCGCTTATGAAGCGACGCATAATCTGGCCGTGGACGGCACGATTAGTGGGCCGCTTCTCGACAGAATGGGCCTCAGTTAATCTGAGACTCAACGATTTGATAGTCGGTTACTTTGACCGGCGGGACTCGCAGGGTGCAAAGGGCGAGCCGCCGGTCTCATTTTATCCCTGAGCACGTAAAAAATCGAAACTTCCGATGGCTCGTGGTGTATAATAAGTGAAACCCCGAGTAATCTATGAATGCAAAATCTATTCTTTTCTTGAGTTTGTTTGCGGCGGTCACGTTGGCCGTATCAGGAGTCAGCGCTGCTTCACGCGGCGGCGGCAATTTCACTTCGATGGGAGGAGGACATCCCGTCATGCGCGGCGGAGCCGGCACGTTCAGCGGCAATTTCCGGCATTTCGACCGTTTCCACCGTTTCGACCGTTTCGACCGTTTCCACCACCACAACTTTAATGAGTTCATCTTTATTGGTGACTTCGGCTTTCCTTGGTGGTGGGGCTGGGGATATCCATACGGATATTACGGCTACCCATACGGCTATGGCTATGGTTACCCGTATGGCTACGGCGGTGGGTACGGATATGATTACGGCCAGCCTGGCTATGGATATGGACAGCCCGGCTATGGAGGCTATGGCAGCCGGTCCCGAGTGGCCGAGTTACAGCGCCGCCTCGCTCGCGCGGGCTATTATCATGGCGCCGTTGACGGAATCATGGGACCTGCGACTCGACGAGCAATTCGCGCCTATGAGCGCGACCATGGATACGTAGGCTGATTGGCTCACGGCTTCTCACTAATCGGCAAGGAGTTGACGGGCAGTCGATTCTCGATCTTTCGGTTGGTTGACCGGCGGAAATTCGCAGGGTGCAAAGGGCGAACCGCCGGTCTTTCTTATTTTCGCCAGAATTTTCGCACGCTTGACACGATTTTCAGCGACGCGTTCAGCCTCCTGCGCGCAAAGCGCTACGGCGGCGGCGCGAGATCGCGTTCCACCTTTGATCCGGCGAATTACTCTTTTCAAGATTTTTTCTCCGGCGTTTTGGTCGGCGCAGTCGAAGAGGGTTTCGCGCCGGCTTCTCTTGATACGGCCGGTTTTTCTTTAGTTGCGGATGTAGCAGGCGATTCCTTTTTCGCAGCTTCTTTATATGAATCGCTCCTATAATCAGTGATGTAGAACCCGGAGCCTTTGAAAATGATGCCTGCGCCAGTGCCAAGCAGGCGTTTGACCTTTCCATGTCCCCATTTCGGCAACCGGCAAAGATCTTTTGGGCACTCCCGAAACGATTCGGCACGCATCGACTGGAACGCTTCAAAATTCTGGCCGCACTTCTGGCAATGATACTCGTAGGTTGGCATGAAAATGTCGATTCATCTCCAAGCGGAAATGCGCGGAAGTCTGCATGAAGCAAAGCACAAATTCAAGCCGCGGCCGGAGTGATGCTCCCCAGTTATTCTGGATTCGCCTGCCTGGCCGCTTCTCCTTGACTTTTTGCTGTGCTTGCGCATTAAAAGTCCGACTCAAAACAATTATGTTCCACTCATTGTTCAGTAATTTTCTGGGCGCAGTTGCTATTGGTTTTCTCTTTTTCACCGCCGGGTGCGGCGAAGACCCGCGCTTCTCGGCCAAGACGCAATATTTGGGAGGCGTTTACGGCGGTGCGCCTGCCGGTCCTCCGCGTGACACTGTCTCGTATTGGGACGGCGATTCAGTTCAAGGGAAGCCCTCCATCACCATCCGTCTTGGGGAACAACGCGCCTATTTTTACAAGAGCGGTGTGCTCGTGGGCGTTTCACAACTTTCAACTGGTCGCGAAGGACTCAACACGCCGTATGGCCATTTCTCCGTCACTCAGAAGGACGTTAATCACGTCTCCAGCTTATTCGGCGACTATGTCGATTCAGCGGGAAACGTGGTCGTGCCCAATGTCGATATTACCAAAGATCCGAAACCGCCGGGCACTCACTTCCGGGGCACACCGATGCCTTACTTTATGCGCATTGTTTCAGGGACGGGACTGCACGCGGGCTATTTGCCCGGGTATCCCGCGTCGCACGGCTGTATCCGCATGCCCGAATTCATGGCGGAAAACTTTTTCAAATCCGTCTCAGTCGGCACCCCAGTCACAATCACGAACTAGATTCCTCGGGGAAGCATCAGCATCTGGGCTTGCAGAAAATTCGCGAGGGCGGCATTCTGATTATTCCGCCCGTGGAAATATGATCATCATCACGCAGCCCAACACGACTGAGGAGCAGATCAATCAGATCGTCACCCGTGTGCGCGAGTTCGGGCTGGACGCGCACATCAGTCGCGGCGCCTCGCGAGTCATCATCGGCGTGATTGGGCCTGAATCGCTGCTTCGCGAAAAACCTCTTGCCGCCATGGCGGGCGTAGAAGCCATCGTGCCCGTGTTGAAACCCTACAAACTTGCCGCGCGCGATTCCCGTGGCGCGTCCTCCGTAGCTATCGGTGGCGTACCAGTGGGCGAACACGAAAAGGTCGTTCTGATTTGCGGTCCATGCTCGGTGGAAAGCAGAGAGCAAATTTTCTCCATCGCGCGGATTGTGAAAAAATCCGGCGCGAAAATCTTGCGTGGCGGCGCATTCAAACCGCGCACTTCGCCATACAGTTTTCAGGGGCTGCGCGAAGAAGGGCTTCGGTTCCTCGCCGAGGCGCGCGCGGAGACAGGACTGCCCGTAATCACGGAAATCATGGATCCGCGTGATTTGTCCGTGATCGAAAAATATGTGGACTGCCTTCAGGTGGGCACAAGGAACATGCACAACTTCTCTCTCCTGAAAGAAGTGGGTCGCAGCAAGTTGCCCGTTCTGCTAAAGCGAGGATTCAGCGCCACAATCAACGATCTGCTCATGAGCGCGGAATACATTCTGAGCGAGGGCAACATGAGCGTGGTTCTCTGCGAGCGGGGCATTCGCACGTTTGAGACTGCAGCGCGCTACACGCTCGATCTGAGCGCCGTGCCGCTCTTAAAATCAAAAACGCATTTGCCGGTCATTGTCGATCCAACGCACGCGCTTGGTCTGCGCGAATTTGTTCCACAGATGTCTCTCGCCGCGGTCGCCGCCGGTGCGGATGCGCTTATGGTTGAAGTGCACGATTCCCCCGAGCTGGCCAAAAGCGACGGCGACCAAGCGCTCACGCCGAAAATTTTCGCCGAGCTCGTTCCGCGCCTCCGCGCCGTCGCCGCGGCGATCGGTCGGGCACTGTAGCCGCTTCGCTGCTTGTCACGCCGAAGGTTGGCGAACGCCGATGCGAAGCGCGGCGCTGAGGCGTTTGCGACGTGTGAGAGACGCGTCTCACTGAGACGCCGCTACAACTCTGGAAGAATTTGGCGTACAGTCTGCGGTGGAAAAATTGAGATCCACGGAGCTTCTGGAAATTGTCGCCAAAAGCGAACCAATTGCGCGTAAGCTTCGGGCACTTGAGCAAGCGAAGTGGCCGGTATCGTTTTCGCATGTCATCCAGCCGGCGCAGGCATTTCTCGTCGCTACAATCGCGCGAAAGATCGACAAGACGATTTGGGTCTTCTGTCCCAGCGTTCATTCCCAGGAACTGCTCTACGAAAGCTTGCTGAATTGGCATCCGAATGCGCTTTTCCTCCCAGAAGCTGAGTTCGCCGCGGGCGAAAATGTTCTGCCCGATCCAGAAATCGCCGCGGAGCGACTGGCGTTGCTAATGCAAGTCGAGCGTGGGCCCGGCCCGCTTCTGATTATCGCAACGCGCGCAAGCCTCGATCAAGCTGCGCCGAAGCGAGGCGCGCTGCAGTCCGCTCTTGTTCAACTTCGCCGCGGGGCCACCAGAAAGATGGAACATCTTCTCGAACAACTCGCGACCGCGGGTTACGAACGTGTTACCCAGGTCACGACGCGCGGACAATTCGCCGTGCGCGGTGGCATTGTCGATCTTTATTCGTGGCAGGCGCCGTTGCCGGTGCGCCTAGAATTTTCGGGCGATCAAATCGAATCGCTGCGCGAGTTCGATATCGACACGCAGACTTCGGTGCGCGACTTGAGATCCGCCGATCTTCTGCTCGGAACAGCCGATGATCAATACGGTGTTGTCCGTGACTACCTCCCCTCCAATCATCTCAAGATCGACATCGAACCGGATGAAAATTCCGATGCACAGATCCGAATTAGCGAAAACTGGATCGAGGTTGGCCCGGAAGATTTCAACGGCGCGTTCCAGGATTGCGAGATCGGTGAGTTCGCGATCGGCGATCTCCTGCTGATCGAAGCAAAACGCGCGCAGTTTGTCGCGCGTCTGCAGGAATGGCGAACGAACGAGGCGAGGATCGTCATTTATTTTCAGACCGAGGGCGAGATCGAACGCTTCCGCGAAATCATCGGCGAGAAGGAGGCGCTGGACGATGTCGATCTTGTCGAAGGCGCGCTCGCTCGCGGTTTTTGTTTTCCAACAGCAAATCTCGTCGTGCTTTCGGCGGCAGAATTATTTGGCAGGCTGGCCGCGCATGGCCGCAGCCGATTGCGGCGAGCGGAACGTCAGCGGGCCCAGATCGATTTTAGCGAGTTGGCCGAGGGCGATCTCGTGGTGCATCTCGAACACGGCATCGGAAGATTCCTCGGGCTCCGGAAATTGCCACGTGGCACAGGCTTTCAGACTGTGTGGCCGACGGGCGTCTCGCCTGTCGAATCAGCAAACAAGATGCTCGCGGTCCCCACAGATAAGATATCTGTGCCACAGCAAGAAGTTCTCGCACTCGAGTTTGCCGACCAAGCCAAGCTCTACGTCCCGCTGGAGCAAGCGTATCTGGTCTCTCGTTACGTCGGCGTCGGAAAAAAAACGCCGCCGCTCAGCTCGCTCGGGGACACAAAGTGGATGCGAGCGAAGAAGAATGCCGTGGCTTCCGTCTTCGATTACGCCGGCAAAATGCTTTCCATCCAAGCAGAGCGCCAGACGCATCCCGGCCACGCGTTTACTCCCGATACGAGATGGCAGGCGGAATTCGAACATTCCTTTCCGTTTCGGGAAACGCCAGACCAAATGAAGGCGATCATCGACACAAAGATCGACATGGAACGTCCGCAACCGATGGATCGCTTGATTTGCGGCGACGTCGGGTTTGGCAAAACGGAAGTGGCGATTCGCGCGGCGTTCAAGGCCGTTATGGACGGAAAACAAGTCGCTGTGCTCTCGCCGACGACTGTACTGGCCCAGCAGCATTTCGAAGTCTTCCGGCAGCGGATGCTCGATTATCCGGTTCGAATTGAAATGCTCAGCCGTTTCCGTTCGCAGTTGGAACAGAAAAAAATCCTGCAGTTATTGCGCGAAGGCGGCGTCGATATTGTGATTGGCACGCACCGGCTGATCTCTGGCGATGTCGTTTTCAAAGATCTCGGCCTGGTTGTCATCGACGAAGAGCAGCGCTTCGGTGTTTTGCATAAGGAAAAATTCAAGGAGCTGTTCAAACTGGTCAATGTCCTCACGCTGTCGGCGACGCCGATTCCGCGCACGCTTTATCTCTCGCTCGTAGGCGTAAAAGACATGTCCGCGATCGAGACGCCCCCTCTGAATCGTTTGCCAGTGGAAACGGTGGTCTCCGCTTATGACGAGCGAATCATTCGGGACGCGATCGATCGGGAACTGAAGCGCCAGGGGCAGGTTTTCTTTTTGCACAACCGGGTGCAGACGATCGAGCACGCGCGAGATCGGATCACCCATCTTTGCCCGCAAGCGCGGGTAGAAGTCGGTCACGGCCAGATGGATTCGGATGAACTCGAGGCGGTGATGGCGCGGTTCATCGCTGGCAAGAACGACGTGCTGGTCTGCACCACGATTATCGAAAACGGTCTCGACATCCCAAATGCCAATACGATCATCATCGATCGCGCGGACCGGTTTGGTCTGGCCGATCTCTACCAGCTGCGCGGACGCGTAGGCCGGGCTGAGCACAAGGCTTACGCTTATCTCCTGCTCCCGCGCGAAATGATGACAATCGGCGCCGCGCGTAGACGAATCAGCGCCATCAAACAATACAGCGCGCTAGGCGCGGGATTTCGGATCGCCATGCGCGATTTGGAGATTCGCGGCGCGGGCAGCATTCTGGGCACAGCGCAAAGCGGCCACATCATGGCGGTCGGTTTCGATTTGTATTGCCAGTTGCTCAAGCAGGCAGTCGCGCAGCTCAAAGGCGAGAAATTGCAGCTCCGGGTCGAGGTGGATCTACGTCTTGATTTCGTTGCCACAAACGAAGCGGAATTCGTGCACCCTGGTCCGGAGGTGCGCGTACCGGCCTTTGTCCCAACCAATTTCATCAGCGACCCTGCACTGCGGATCCGAGGGTATCGCGACATCGCGGAAATCACCACACTTGATCAGTTGGACCGGTTGCGCCGTGATTGGCGAGATCGTTTCGGGCCGTTTCCGCCCGCGATTGACAATTTGTTTCTTCTTACGGAAATCAAGCTGGCCGCGACAAGCGCAGGCGTCAGCCGCGTCGAAGTGCGCGAACGTAAATTGATGTTGACGCGGTGCGGCGATTTTATACTTGTCGCGGGCAAATTCCCCCGTTTAGTTGGGGCGAAAATCGAACAGCACCTCAGGGAAATTCTGGAGCTGATCAAGAAGCTATGAAACGCATAAGCCTTCCGTTTGTCATCGCCTTGTTGATGTTTTTCGGGCTCGCTCCGTTGCCACTCTGTTGCGCCGGGTTCGCCGCCGAGCCTCAAATGGTTGACGGCGTCGCTGCCGTGGTGAATGGGGATATCATTACTCTCTCGCAGGTTCGCGGTCTGTCTGCGCCACGGGAAAAGTTGCTGCGTTCCCAATACACCGGCGAAGAATTGGAAAAACAATTGAAGGCAACGCGAGAATTGGCGCTAAAAGACCTGATCGACCGGCGTCTAGTGATTCAGGCATTCAAGAAAGAGAAGTACGAAATTCCAGATCATTTTGTGGAAGAGCGGATGCACGAAATCATCCGGGAGAATTTTGGCGGGGACCGCGCCACGTTTATCAAAACGCTCGAGGCGCAGGAATTCACCCTGGGCGAGTTTAAACAAAAGGAGATGGAAAGCATCATCGTGCAGGCAATGCGCGGCAAGAACGTCAAGAAGGACATGGTCGTTTCGCCGCCGAAAATTGAAGAGTACTACAAGCAACACCGCGACGAATTCACTTCCAAGGAAAGGATCAAGCTGCGCCTGATTATGGTTCCCAGCCGGGCTGACACTGCCAATGCTGCAGCGCAAAAGGCGCTCGCCGAAGAGGTGCTCGGCCAACTGGCGGGCGGCGCGGACTTTGCGCACGTGGCCCAAGTTTATTCCACAGACAGTAGCCGCGATCTCGGGGGCGATTGGGGCTGGATCGAGCGCAAGACCCTCGCCGCGCCGCTTGAGAAGATCGCCTTCAACATGCCGGTAGGGAGAATCAGTAATATCGTCGAGTACGGCGGCAATTATTACATCCTCAAAGTCGAAGCAAAGGAGGGCGGTGTCACCCGCTCGCTGGCTGAAGTTAGGTCCGATATCGAGAAGAAGCTGATCCAGGAACAAGCACACAATCTGCAGGAACGCTGGCTCGCTGGTTTGCGCGCAAAAGCTTACATCCGGACGTTCTGAAGGTTGATGTGTGAAGTTTGATTTTTAATGTGTACGCCGGTCTTCGGCGTCATCGATTTTGGCACCTCCTTCACGCGTCACCGGCAGCACGTCGAGGGCACTGGCGCGGTTAGCTTTTCTTCAGTTCCGCCAAATCCTTCAATACTTGCTCGCTGTGCTCGGCCGGTTTGACCCCGTTGTACACCTTGGCGATCTCGCCCCTCGGACTAATGAGGAATGTGTTCCGTGCGGCGAGTTTGCTCCCTTTGTAATCCATCACCGATCCATACTCGGTCGAGACCTTCGCGTCGGGATCGGCCAGCAATTTGAAGTTCAGTCCTTCCTTGGCGCAAAAATCTTTGTGGGACTGCGCAGTGTCCAAGCTCACGCCAAGAATGACCGCACCTGCCTCCTCGTACTTAGCAAGGTCGCGCTGGAAATTGCGCGCTTCCATTGTGCAGCCGCTGGTAAAATCTTTGGGATAAAAATAAAGCACTACCCATTTGCCGCGATAATCTTTCAAGCTTACCCGCGAGCCATCGCCGGTGGTGAGGTTGAAATCCGGAGCTGGTTTTCCGACGTCCGGTTGTTTCTGCGTCTCCGCTCCTTGCACAAATACCAGTGTAGCGAGCCCAACAAACGTCGATAAGAATATTTTGTTCATTTTCGCCTCCCAAATCTTTGGACGAACCTATCAGTGATCGACCAGCAATCAAAATGAAGATGATTTCGCGAATCTGGACGATTGGCCACTCGACGCGCAAGATCGACATCTTCATTTCATTGCTCGAAGACAACGGAATCAAATTGCTGGCCGATGTGCGATCGTGGCCGGGGTCGAAGCGTTATCCGCAGTTCAACAAGGAAGCACTGGCGGAGTCCCTGAATGCACACGGAATTCGCTACGAACATTTTCCTGGGCTGGGCGGAAGACGAAAGCCGAATCCCGACTCGCGCAACACGGCCTGGCGCAATGTATCATTTCGCGGTTACGCCGACTACATGGAGACGAAGGAATTCCACAAAGGCGTCGAGCGCCTTCTAGATCTTGCTCGCGAAACCGGGCCCGTTGCGATCATGTGCGCGGAAGCGCTGTGGTGGCGCTGTCATCGTTCGCTGATTGCGGACTACCTGAAAGTGCGCGGGATCGAAGTGGTGCACATTGTCGACGCAAACAAGATCGAGCTGCATCCTTTTACGTCCGCAGCGCATCTTATCGACGGCGCGCTAAGTTACGCGGGCTAGAGAGATCGTTTAATTTAGCGCGAATCGGGCGCAGTTGATCCATCCCCGGCTAAATGCCCGCGTGGTTCCCGCCATGTTCGATGTGCAATGTAAGCTGGCACGGGCGGCGAAAGTTCCTCCCGCTCAATCATTCTTTCAGCCAACCAATGAAACCACTCGTTGAATGTCTCTCGCTTGAGTGTGCGACGACATTCCTCCGAATAAACCTTAAGTTTCTGCCACGAAGTAAGGATGGGACCGCTAAAAAAATCATCAACCAGATCAAGCGTGACTTCGCGGCGAAACACCATCACCCCAAGGGTTTCCCAAGTGATCGAAACCAGGTAAACTGCGTCTTCGCCGTCAGGTCCGAGCACTTTGCGTATTTTCTCTGTGTCCGCCCCATCCGGCAACGATTGCACGCGCCGAAGCGCACTAGTGAAGGGCGGGCTTTGGAACGATCTCACCAGCTCGAGCATTGCTTCCCTTCGTCTCCGCTGACGGTAATAACTGATTTGCGCAGCAGCAAAGATTACACCTGCAGTGACAGCAATTGCATTGATCAGATTTGCAAGCGTGCCGAGGTCCATATTCAGCGCGGGTCAGTCACACGCCCTAGAAACAGGCACACGCCGCTGGGCACGTGCTGAATGGCATAGACGAATGGGCGATCAACTTTCACTTCGATTGGCTGTGGTTTTGGTCCCGCAATCGCCGTTGCTCTCATCATCACCACCGCCGTCGCCGCGGCGGCTTCGGTTCCCTTTTCGTCCACAGCGATGAAGGTCTTGTGAAAGATTTGGGAGATGTACAGGTAATCATTCGGCTTTCGTGGCGCCATCCGATCGAAATTGGCGCTGCCTCTTGGCTGATCGAACGCGCTTTTCATTCCAAGCGCCTGGAATTTTTCCGCGAGCGCCGTGGTCGGCGGCTCGAGTTTAAATTTTGGCAAATGCAGATCGACATCCTGCATTTCGAGCTTTGCGCACTCTGCCAAAACTTCCGCGGTGAGCTTCGATTCGAGCGCGTCCAGGCCATTTACGTCGTCGGGAAGAAGAACGAGAAATTGGAGATCATCGCCAACATAGGGAAGGCTCACAGCTGTGAAGCCGTCACGCTTGACGTAACCGAATTCCGCGGTTTTCCGCATCATTGGAATATCGACAGGCGCGCCGCCGCCGACATGGAACGGTTCAGGGTGCGTTGTCTTCTCGGAAAATGGATCCGCCCATGGTGCCTTCAGATAAAGTGCGTTCGCCAGGACGAGTCGCGTCATTTTATTCAGTGCCCCGGTAGGAATGAGATCCCGAATCCGGTCCCGCGTCTGGGCTGCAACCCATTTGTTGATGTGCTGCGTAGCTGCTGCAGCATCGGCAACGAAATCGAGAGCCTCGAATGCCGCGCCGTAATTTTGTTTCACCAGCGATAAAAAAGCCTGGCGAAAATCGTATCCTTTTTGCGCAAACAGCCGGTTAGCGATGTTCAACGTGATCGGTTCACTTGGGCCGCCGAATTTTTTAGATTCTTTTACGAGGTCGGCTGTCTTCACGCTCATTTCTTCCAGCGAACGCTGGAGCGCGGAAAACGACGTGGGCACGGCGCCATCGTTGGGAACGTGCAAAACACGCGCCATCTCCGTGCGGGTTTCTCCCTCTGCTCCGGCGAACGTCATCGCCAGCGCGCTTTCGATTGAATAGGGTGACACGCAAAGATTCTCGTCGCCCGTGGCGAGTTGGCGGTGAAGATCGACAGCGAGCTGATTGGTCGCGGTGGCAGCCAGATCGAAATCGCCTGCGTTGCAAACAAAGGGAACCACTAGCATGCCGAAAAAATAACAAGGCATCGACAATCTCATATCGATAAACAATCGGACGTAACGGAGCGTGCGAAAATATTTTATTGGAGGAAAAGCTGACAGCTTCGCATTACGGCTCGGCTTACAGCCGTGCAGCTCATCGCGCCGAGGCTTCCGCCGTCGTTGGATCGATCATGGTGCGCACCTGGGAAATGCGATTCGCAGGAAAGCCGCCTTGCTCCGCGTTTCCGAATCATTCCTTCGATGGCGCGAGGTAAACGCAATAAATCTTGTCGTCGGTCACGTACCAACGGTGAAGTCCCATTACCTGGGCCTGGCGACGAATACCACGTAAAATGAGCCACACGTGATGGAAGACTGGGTCGGCCGGGACTCGAACCCGGAACCAACGCCTTAAAAGGGCGCTGCTCTACCGATTGAGCTACCGACCCGCGGGAGAGGAATGTCTGTAATCCAGTTCGCGCGCTGCTGCAAGGTTGTATCCCCGTCTCCGCGAGGCGCACGTACGGCTACAGGAGCTTAGGAGGCGACGAAGTGCGTCGCTCAAAATAGATTCGTGTTCATTGGTGTCCATTCGTGGTTAAAATCGTAAGCAAATCGCGCAGCGAATTCTTTTGCCGATCCAGACGAAAGATCGACAAGCCGGCTTCGCGGGCCGCTTTCCAATCGCGCTCCGAATCGTCTCCAACGTGAAGGACTTCATTCGATTTCAGCCCGATATACTTGAGCGCACGCCGGAAAATTTCCGGGTCGGGCTTGTCCGCGCCGATCTCGCTGGAAATGAAAACGTGAGTGAAAAATTTCGTGATTCCAAGGTGCTCGAGTATGAACCGTAAGCGACCATCGAAATTTGAAATCACCGCCAGTTGAAAGCGCGGCCGTAATTTTTCCAGAACACCGGTAACCTCCGGATACAACTCCCAAACACCGGGTTCGGCAAAATGTTCGTATGCGATCTCGAAGAAATTCTCGCGATCGAGCTCGCTCAATGCAGGGGTGACCTGATCGAGCACAAGATCGACAAGTTCACGCCACCAGCCTTTGTCATCGTTCTCGCGCGGCTCGTCGATCGCACGGCGCTGCGGCATTTGTTTCCAAGCCATATGAAACGCACGATCGAGTTGCTGCGCGTCCAGTTTCAATCCGATTTCTTCGCCGACCAACGCGTAATGATCGCCGACCGTCTTTGAGAGATAAAAGAGCGTGCCAACCGCGTCGAAAAAGATGGCCTTCAACGCTTTCTCTTTATTTCTTGTAATCATGAACACGCTAGTTCGATGAAAAATTGTTTTGGCGCTCATTGCAACTTTTGTCGCGGCGCAGTGACCTGCGGATTACTCACGAGCCGCGCGGTAAAGAATGCCATTCATAGGTCTGAACAACCATGGAGATCCTGCATTCCTACGGTCGATCGATTGCAGCGCGATTTGCGTCTCAAGCCCGAGCAGACCGAGAAGGTCAGACCAATCTTGCGACAAATGGCCGACGAGTTCGCTAATCTGCGTTGGCTCGACGTTCGAGAGACAGAGGGGATCCTGGCGCGTGGGCAAGATCGAATGAATCCAATCTTGGAACCAGATCAGCGTACCCGTATGCAACAGATCATTGAGGAACGCGGGCAGCGAATCCGGGAATAGCTCAACGTTTCCGAGCCATCGGCTTCTCAGAGCCAAGCGCCGAGCTCACCTTATCCAAAAGCGTTTCATTAGCTCCTGGCGGATTTCCATTGCAGTCTTCGGATCGAGGCGACTGAGCACTTTCTCGCGACGGTCTGGGTCCATCGCCGCCATTTCGCGAACGAGCTTATTGCGTGTTCTCCATTTGGCATACTTGCTCCAGCCGATGCCGGCTGCCAGCAATGCCGAAATCACCCACACGGTGATGTCAGTCCCCGTGATCACACATCAAAGAAAATGCAAAAGCACAAATGCGAAAGCACAAAACCGGCCTCGCCGGTTCTCGCGAGATCAGGATACCCTCTGGACAACGCCGTTGAAACGGCTTATTTCCCGCTCCACGCGAAATGCACCGAGCGTAAAGCCACGGTGTTAATGAGAGCCAGGGAGCAAGTGTATTTTAGCGCGCTCCGAACCGGACCTCATCCGTATAATCCGCGTAATCCGTGGTCGTTTGTTTATGAAAAAAATCGGAATCCTTTTTGGCCAGGAACACAGTTTCCCACCAGCGTTTGTCGAGCGGGTGAATCAGAAGACCGGCGGCAAAGACATGAGCGCTGAATTTGTAAGGATCGATAAGGTGCTCCAGGGCGAGCCGTGCGGATACGACGTGGTGATTGATCGCATCTCGCAGGACGTGCCGTTCTATCGCGCCTGGCTCAAGAACGCCGCGCTCACCGGAACGGCCGTGATGAACAATCCATTTTGGTGGAGCGCCGATGACAAATTTTTCAATAACGCACTGGCGACCAAGATTGGCGTCGCTGTTCCGCGGACCGTCCTCCTTCCATCGAACCAGCCGCCGCCGGACACGAATGACAAATCATTTCGCAATCTTGGTTATCCGCTTGATTGGGAAGCGATTTTTAGCTATGTGGGCTGGCCTGCGTTCTTCAAACCGTTCATCGGTGGCGGCTGGAAGAACGTGTATCGACTGCATAATCGCGAAGAATTCTTCCGCGCTTACGCCGACACCGGCCAATTGGTGATGATGTTACAGGAGGAAGTGAAGTTCGATATGTACTTCCGCTGCTACTCAATCGATCAACGGCACGTTCGCCTCATGCCGTACGAGCCGCGCCATCCGTTTCATTTGCGATACCAAACCGAATGGCACGCGCCGAAAGAGATTTTGCAAAAGGTTGAGGAAGGCGTGTTGCGGTTGAATCAATTTCTCGGCTACGACCTCAACACAGTCGAGTTCGCACTGCGCGACGGGGTGCCGGTGGCCATCGACTTTTGCAATCCTGCGCCCGATTGCGAAGCGGCGTGGGTCGGCCAGGCAAATTTCGAATGGGTGGTGGAAGCAATTTCGGAAATGGCCATCCGAAAAGCGCAGGTGCATCAAGCCGGGTGCGACAACTTGAGCTGGGGCAAATTCCTGCAGGCCGCAGTGACACGACGTTCACTTAGCGACGTCGAGTAAGATGGACAATCAAAAATCGTCCACAGATTGTGCAGATTTTCGCAGATTAAAGGCAGAGGCAGTTTCGGGGTTTCGGAAATAATCTGTGTAAATCTGCGAAATCTGCGGATGTTTTTCTTCCGCTGTTGATGAAAGATCACACGTTTACTCTCGGTATTGAAGAGGAATTCGCGATCGTCGATCCCGCGACGCGCGAGCTGCGGTCGCATATTCACGAGATCCTCGAAGGCGGAAAAATCATGCTCAAGGAGCAGATCAAGCCGGAGATGCACCAATCGGTCGTCGAGTTGGGCACGGAAATCTGCGACTCGATCGGCTGTGCGCGGGCGCATGTCATCGAATTGCGCAGCAGACTCGCGGAACTGGCAGGGCGGAGCGGATTAAAAATCGCATCGATGGGTACCCACCCGTTTTCGCATTGGCACGATCAACTTATCACCGAGGGCGATCGCTACCAGGAAATCGTAAAAGACATGCAGTTGCTCGCGCGCGCGAATTTGATTTTTGGATTGCATGTCCACGTTGGCATTCCCAATCGCGAAATGGCCATCCACGTCATGAATCAGGCACGCTATTTCCTGCCGCACATTTACGCGCTCTCGGTCAACTCGCCCTTTTGGGTGGGACAAAACACTGGGCTAAAAGGTTATCGGCTAAAAGTGTTCGAGCGCTTCCCTCGGACCGGCATTCCCGATTCATTCGAGTCGCTTTCCGAGTACGAGGATTACTGCAAACTGCTCGTAAAAACCGGCTGCATCGACAACGCCAAGAAAATCTGGTGGGACATCCGGCTGCACCCGTTCTTCGACACGCTCGAGGTGCGCGTGTGCGACGCACAATCACGCGTGGACGACACGCTCGCGATCGCCGCTTTGATTCAGGCGGTCATCGCGAAATTGCACAAGCTCCTCCGCCAAAATATTACCTTTCGGATTTATCGGCGCCGCCTGCTGGATGAAAACCGCTGGCGCGCGGCGCGCTACGGCATCGATGGAAAATTGATCGACTTCGGCAAGGAAACGGAGGTGGAAGAACGCAGCTTGCTGAATGAACTGCTGGAATTTGTTGCCAGCGAAGTAAACGAGTTCGGCACGCAGCGCGAGATGGCGCACATCGAGCAAATCATTCGCGAAGGCACCGGCGCGGATCGACAACTGGCCGTCTGGGAACGCACGCAGGATATGAAAGCGGTGGTTGACCATATCGTTGCTGAAACGTACGAAGAATTAACGGTGCCGCAGTAAATCCGCGGGGGACTTTATTCTGCGTCGCCCGGATGTGGAAGTTTGAGCCGGAAGATGTAACGATACGTTGTGGTGCGCGTGAAGCGATTTGCATATCAACCGGGTGAAGCGACCGCCTACGAGAGCATTCGTTTTTTGACGATCAAAGTACCGTTCGGCTGGCTGATTCGGTCGGTGCACAGCTGGAGCGCGCATCTGATGATCATTTCGAGTTTTTTCGGCGCCGTCTATGTCAGGCCCTTTCTTCAGAAACGACGGTGCCACCGTCGGGTTGGCGTTGATATTCGCACCAGCGAAGACAGCGCCTACCCAAGCGTTGGCAAACGCTGTGCATTTCTTGCAGCAGCCCTGTGCCGTGGGGTCGCTTTACTGCACCGGCGTTTGGCCAGTGGATAAAGCGGACGAAATTTGCGGCTGCTCGCCGCGAGATGAAACCTGCGCAGCGCAGAAGCTTCTCCAGCGCTCGAGCGGCATTGCTGCGATCAGCATTAGCGCGAGCTGGCTGACCATGAATCCGACGAGCCAAGGGAACGCCTTTTGCATGAAACCATAGGAATGCAGGCCGACCCCGAGCATGTTCACGCCGAACCACGAGAAACTGGTGACCACATTGCCGAAGATCGCCATGATCATCAGGCCGCGTTGTCGGATGAATCCGCCCCAGCGCGCATGCAAAATGATTGCGCACCAAAGGACAATCAGCACCGCGCCGTTTTCTTTCGGGTCCCAGCCCCAGAAACGTCCCCACGATTGATCGGCCCAAATTCCGCCGAGCACCGTGCCGACAAAGCTGAACAGCGTGGCAAAACAAACCACACCGTAAGTCATCCGTGCAAGCGAATCGGCAGTTTGCTTGTTCAACGAGCGCGTGAAAACGCCGCGAACGATGTAGATGATCGCGAGCATGCCCGCGAGGAACATGGCGGAGTAGCCGGTTGTGATCGCGACCACGTGTGTGGCCAGCCAGATGTTCGTGTCCAGCACGGCTTGTAGCATCTCGAGCGTGTCGCCGCTGCCTGCGAGATGATGCGCGATGATCAACGTGACAAAGCCAATCGCGCCCGCGCACGCCGCGCCGATTCCGTCCCTGAAAATTCGTTCGAGTATCAGCGAGACAATGACCGCGCCCCAGCCGATGAAAATCGCGGATGAATAAAGGTTGGTGACCGGGGGACGCTCCTGCAAATACATCCGCGAAACGAGACCAAACGTGTGAATGGCAAGCGCGAGCAACAAAACATAAAATGCCGAACGGTTGAGCACCCGACTCCATCCGAGCCACGAAAAACAAGCCAAAAGAAAGCCGAGGACATAAAGCGCCATGCTTTGGCTGAACGGCTGAACACGATTGAACAAAAACTCGAACGATGTGCGCTTCATCGCGTTCGGCTGCTCTTTGGCGAACCAATTAGCCATAAGGTTCACGTGTTGATTGAAGAGCGACGGATCGTTTGCGCGGTAGGCGTCGCCGATTATCGCGTATTCGCTCACGATCGGATGAATTTCTCCAGTGCCGACCGAGCGCAGCAAGTTGTCGCCAACCGACCGCCAACCGCCATTTTGCCCAAGAGGTGGAATGGCGAGGAGGTATGCCATTTCCGCCAATCTTTCATAGCGCCGAATTAGCTCGGCCACGTCGTCCAACTTCGCCTTGTCGAAACTGTCGCCCATCGCGCGTTCGCGCGCTGCCTTCGCCGCGCCGGGTACGCTGCTTGCAAACCTCTGCAGTTCCGCTGCAAAATTCTGCGTGCCCTCTGGTTGAATGCTGTTTTTTAACCGCTGATACAGCGCCAGGCTGTTGCGCAGATTCAGGATCCCGCTCTGATAAGCGGAGCGCTGCACCGCTTCGAGTTTGTCTGATTGCGTGCCCTGTTCATCAATCTGCCCTAGGAACGGCGTAAATTCAGCGAAACTAAAATATTTTCGGTCGCTTTGTTCCCAGCCAAACAAGCCGAGCACCTCGGCGTTTTGCACGACGAAGACCGGATATTGATCGGCAACGGGAGCATTGAACGAAACGTCGGTGAGCCACTGCATCGCGGTCAACCGCCTCCCGCCTTCGAGGCGCAGTTCCTGCTTCCCGTGAATGATCAGCAGCGAGTTGCGCGCAACAGTGTCCAGCGGTTTAACCCGGCCGCCGACGAGGACAGGAATTTTTCCGAACTTTGTGAAATCGATCTCGCCCTTTGCCGTTTTGCGCGGCAGCCAATCGACCGCGATCGACCCGGCAGCAACGACCAAAATGATCCAGGGCAAAGAACGTTTCATGCGATTGCGCTCCGTCGTTGTCGCGAAAATCCCGCGAGATGAAAACCAAATTGCACCAACAACCCTGCAGCCACGATCACGCACGCTACATAAGGCGCAATGAAGCTCGGATTGTGCACCACTTGCAGAATAGTCGCCGAATCATCCTTTTGAAATCCGGCCTGGTAAAATGTCTCACCGCGGTACCGCAGCGGATGATTCATGTAAACCAAAACGTCGCGGTTAACCGAGCGCTCCGGGTCGATCAACGTCACGCGACTGGAAAAATTCTTCGGGATTTCGGTGCCGGCGTACTTTTCGTGCGTGAACTTCTGCAACGTAACGCTGTAAGGTTTGTAATAACGCGACGGGCGCAGAGTGATCATCCATGTGCGCCCGCCGCAGGAAAATGTCTGAGGCGCGCCGAGTGCATCCGAAACCAGCCATGTGCCTAGCGAGCCGCCCTCCTTCGGCAGAATTTCGATGGCCGCGCTCGGGACATCGCGTTCGTCAACACCGGTTGCGCGAGGCGCCGGCTCGACTGCGATCATTGCGCCGGGTCCTTGATTCGCGATCGGGCGCGCGCCGTCTCCGGCTTCGCTTAACATTTTCACCCGGGAATTCTGATAAAAATTCCTGACCATAATCCGGAATGGCAAACTCCAGTGGTCAATCACCCGGTTATGTCGCACCACGGTGTCCGGAATCGCGGTCACCTGATCGAGATCGTTGTCGCTCGTGTCAATCACAGCCAGTTCCGTCCGGCGCATGTCCTCGGAGTAATTTTTCGTGTCCCCGCCCGCGAGCCGCATGTGGCTCTCCACCGCAAAAAGATCAGTGAAGAGCCCGCCAGCGAGCATGATGATCAGCCCGGCGTGGGTAAGATGAATGCCCAGCTTTCGCCAGGTCCAACGGAAACGTTTTGCATGCGCAGCGATGAGATTGATCAGCAGTACGGCGCCGATGAGATGGCCACCGGGAAAAATCGGGATCTTAAAGCCGCGTCCTTCCGGCGGCCACCACACGAACATGCTTTGGAAATAACGCTGCTGCGCTTCGTGAATCCCGAGATGCACTTGTGCGAGCGTGCCGGCAAAAATTAGCGCCATCCCTGCCGCAAGACACACAATTGTCAGCTTCAGCGATGTAATTAGATCGATGACTTTGCGTAGCATGTTTTCAAAATCGAACCGACTCGATGAACTTCACGAAGTTCGGCTTTTCCTTTTCAACTGCGGCGCTTGGCCCGGTCGCTTTGAAAAACCAGACACGCCCGTCGTGGCGTGTCCATGCCGCGATTGTCCGCGCCTTCGCGCCAACAATGTCCGTCGTTGAAAAAGTCGCGTCCGCCGTTCTCAGGAGAGCAATCTGTGAAGTTACGGCGTTCCCATCAAGTGGCGGGAGACCAATTTGCCCGCGCCAGCGATTGACATTGTCGGGATCGCTTCCGCCTTCGCCCGGAAAAGTGACGACGGAAATGTCGATCTTGTCACCGTTTTCGGCGGACGCGCTGAAGCTAGCGTAGCGCATGGAAGATGGCGAAACTTCTCTCCAGCTTTCCGGCGTTTTCCATTTGATCTGCGGCAGGCCTGACTCCCGCGGCGGAATGGCTGCCGTTTGCGCCAATCCGATTTCGGTCTGGGCATTGCAAACCGCTGCGACCCACTTAATGAAGTCGCCTTTCTGCGCTTCGGTCAGATCGGCGTTGCCACGCATTTTGAAAAAGAGTGTCGAGTTATCGGTGGTCGCCATTGCAGCAATGATTCTGCCGTCTCTTGCTGGATCGGCGTCTTTCGGCAGCCCTGCAAGATCGACAATAATGACGTCGCCTAACGAAGTCCGCAGTCGCTGTGCAATGTCACCGAGCTTTTCTTCGGTGATTGGCGGTCGACCGAGCTGATCAAGCCAGCGGTTGACATTATCAAGCGCATTTCCGGCAGCCGTGCCAAGACTCACAAATGAAATATCTGCCACCGCGCCTTTATCACCTTTGACGAGAAAACCTGCCTGACGCATTTGCGAGAGCGGTTGCGGTTCCCAATTCGGCGGAGTTGTTACCGCAGTCGCCGCTGTCGGCGCGACGGCGCCCGGCATCCGAGGCGCGGCCGTGTTGGTCGGCATCGCGTCTTGTTGCTGGGGAGTAGATTCCTCCAGTGGCGCCTTGGAAACGCGATAAACCTTGATTTCCGAGTTCTTCCCGCAACTCGCGAGCAGCATGGCCAGAGCAACAAAGTGAATTGAACGTATTTTCACGAACGGAAATTATTTCTGAGGTCCACCAATCAACGCAGGAAAACTCCGCATATGGGGCATCGATATGGATGAAATCGTGGCCCTTGGCGTTGATTTGTTCAAGTGCTTCACCGCTACCCTGCGCAAGAATGAGATGACATGACCGGCAGTCGCTGGCTTTGATCGACACCTTGCCGTCGGCTGCGACGTGTTTGCCGTCGTGGCAGCGAAAGCATCCATTCTAATTCTTGTGCCCAACAAAATCGGGATAGGTCCGCCAATCGACTTTTACTTCCGGGAAAAAATTCTCGCGATAGATCGCCTGCGTTTCCTTGATGATCGGCAGTCTTCTACTAAACAAATTCGTAATCCTTTTCGCGCACCACCAGCACCGGGCAAGGGGAGTAGCGTACGACGCGTTCAGCCGTGCTGCCAAGCACGAGATGTTTTACGCCGGTGTTTCCGCGCGTTGCAATGATGATCAGATCGATACTGAGGTCGCGCGCCAAGCGGCAGATTTCGTCAAAGGGTCGGCCTTTTGAGCGCATGGATATTCTCCCGAGGCAGCTCGATTGAATATTTCTTCGCTATATCTTTCAGGCGGCGATGGACAGATCGACTGATCTCGAGTTCCGGAAGAACAAATGGCATGGCAACCAAGCCGGTGATCGGAGAGTCCACGGAGAAGACATGAACGAGATGCGGGCTGGCGCCGAACTGTTTGATCAACGGCAGCGCGAACTCAACTGCGTTCAATGACGGCGGAGAAAAATCCACTGGCACAAGGACATTGCGGACTTGTAGCGACGTTGTGCCCGCCTTGCTCCCGCGCGTTTGCCTTGCAACGCGCTGTGGGCGTTTTTTACTCGAGATCATTGTCGATTTCACGCCGCAACATTGCCCAAATCAACATGGCCTGACTATCCTCTGTTTGCGAAAGATCGGCTGTTTCTTGCGACGAGTGCAGTCCGCACTATGGGCGAATCGCGATTTTCAAAACGCCGTCTCGATGCGAACCGAACAGATCATAGGCATCGACGATTTGATCGAGTGAAAAATTGTGCGTAAGCAGCGGCGTCGGATCGAACCGTTTCGATTGCACCATCGACATCAAACGCCGCATGCGTTCTTTTCCACCCGGACAAAGTGTCGTGACGATTCGGTAATCGCCGATGCCGGCAGCGAATGCGTCGTACGGGACTTGAAGTTTCCCAGAATAAACGCCGAGACTACTGAGCGTTCCTCCTGGACGCAAACAACGCAGGCAACTCTCAAACGTTTCTTGAAGTCCAAGCGCTTCGATCGCCACATCAGTCCCGCCGCCGGTAAGTTTTTTTACCTCGGCAACAAGATCGGCATTGTGCGGGTCGAGCACGACGTCCGCGCCCATTCGCTTCGACATTTCCATCCGCGCTGGATCGCTTTCGACGCCGATGATGAAAGAGGCGCCCATCAATTTCGCGCCGGCAGTCGCACACAACCCGATCGGTCCTTGCGCAAAAACGACCACCGTGTCGCCGATCCGAATATTCGCCGATTCAGCCCCGCTAAATCCGGTTGAGGCAATGTCTGCGAGCAAGACAACCTGTTCGTCACTGAGTTCGTTGGGAATTTTCGCGAGATTGGCTTGGGCATTAGGCACGAGCAAATATTCCGCCTGCGCGCCATTGATCGTGTTGCCGAAACGCCAACCGCCGACAGCTTCAATGCCTTCGCCATGGCCGCATTGCGCCCATTGTGCGGACAAACAGGCGCGACATTGCCCGCACGGTGTGATCGCGCCCACGAGCACCCGGGCTCCAACTTTATATCCAGTTACGCCTTCGCCCAGCTCTTCAATCACTCCGACCGGCTCGTGTCCAATCACCAAACCAGGTTTCACTGCGTACTCGCCGCGCAGAATATGAAGATCGGTTCCACAAATTGTGGTCAAGGTGATGCGAATGACTGCTTCGCCAACACCCGCGCGTGGACGCGCGACTTCTTCGACTCGGATATTCCCGGGCGCGTGGAAAACCGTGGCTTTCATTTTGATACTCATATTTGCCTTTACCTTCTCATCGATACGGGCGTTCGCAGTCTGATTTGCGCGTGCGTGGTAACATCACGATTTAACGATGTTCACCGCTTACTGCTTTGCGGGACGTTTAGCAATTTCTGGCGCGCTGCTTGCAGTCTTCGCAGCATCACTGCGCTCATTCGCTTAAACAATTCGAAACCAAGTGAGTGATCCTTCTCAGAGTACTCCCGGAGAATCGTCCCATAAAAGAAAATAGCGGTGGTGTCCACTACTGCTCGGGCGGTAAAATGCCAGGCGTAAGGCGGGAAAAGCCAGGAACCAACCCAGCAAGTCGCCATCCCTATTTCTTCGATTCTGACAGGTTCGCCGAGCGTTGATGATTCAAGCGCTACTTTGCCGCGCTCGATCAGATAGAAGCGATTGGCCGTTTCGCTTTCGCGGAAGATGACATGTCCGGCTTCGAAATGTGAACGCATCGCGCAATCCGCGGGCAAGTGGACGTGATGCTCGCTCATTCCTATAAGAAAAGGGTGCGCGGCGACCTGCGCTTCGAGCTCAGCGCGGCCCGGCGCCACCCTCGCAATCTTGTTTTCAAAAACTCAGGCAACGTCGACATCAGGCTAACTACCGGAAGATGCAATGGGCCGCGTAAGCTTCGCACGCCCTGTTGTTCAGCCTCAACCTTAGTCTTGGCACGGCGTTGTGCTGCTTTTTACTGACGACAATAGTCGCAGCGGTCAGGGAATTACGGGAATTACGGTGAACGGCCGCATCATATCGTTGTCTTCGTGCTCGACGATGTGGCAATGGTGAACGTAACTCTGTGGCGCTGTCACGCCTGTAGGCAAATCGAATTTGGCCCGGATCCTAGTGAAGTAGCCGGGGTTGGCTTTGACCGTGTCCTTAAAACCGCGCTCTGTCGGGTCGGGCGGTTCCTCTGGTCCCGTCGCAAATGAACTCGGATCGTGCCCGCCGGTCACTCCGTTCGGGCCCTCGAAGGCCTCCTCGTAGGCCTCGACGTCGAACGGGGTCCGGCCGATCACTTGGAAGGTAACCAGGTGAGTGTGCATCGGGTGAGTATCACCCGTCACGTTGATGTAAACCCAATCCTCCACCGTGCCTACCTTCGGAGCCGGTTCGGTGTCTGTTATTGGGTCCTCGAAGTGCAGGCCGTTTAAGTTCAGGAACCAGGTCGGTTCGTCGACGTCGATCTCGTTGAGCGTGATGTAACGTGTCGCCGCGATGGGGCCGGTCACAATGGCGGCGCGCCCGCCGAGCAGGCTTGAGGGGATAGCAGCTGGCCCCTGCTGGGAGACGTTCGTTCCAACCCGGATCTGCATCACTTGTGGCAATTCCGGCGCGGGATTCGAGACCGGGCTGTGCGGTTTGTGATTCTTGATCACAATTGTCTGGCCCGCGAAGTTGCTGAAATCCACCAGGACATCGGCACGCTCCGCCGGTGCCATCACGAGATTTTTCACCGGAACGGGAATGTCCCACATACCACCCTCGGCTCCGATCTGCCAGAAGTCTGGACCGCCGATGTCCAGGTTGAGGATCCGAGCGTTGCAGCCATTCAGAATTCGGAATCGATACATGCGCGGCTCAACGTCAAGGAAGGGCCAGACCTTGCCGTTGACGAGCATGACATCGCCGAAGTACTCGCCAATCCAAGTCACGCCTTCGATGTCGCTTGTCGGATAGAGGAACGTCCCGTCCGGGTTGAATTGGCGATCTTGGATGACCAGCGGAATCTCGTATGCTCCGCCGGGGATGCCGATCGGATTGGGTTCCGAGCCCGTGTCGTACTGGTCGCGGAGGATGTAGGCGGCAGCGAGCCCCGCGAACACATTGAGCCGAGTCGCTCCCAGCGCGTGATCATGGAACCACAAAAGCGTTGCGGGCTGTTCGTTTGGGTAATGGGTGGTCTGGGTCTGACCAAGGCCAAAGCCGTCTGGCGTAATTGCCGGGTTGCCGTCGCTGGTTCCCGCGACAAAGGCGCCGTGCAGATGCGTCATCGCGCGTACCTGATTGCCGAGCGGCGTCAGTCTAGTATCGACCGGAATCCATTCAGGGTATATCAATGGCAGAGCATTCGTGTAGCTGACATCAAGCGGTGTGCCGCTATGCGAGACGATCGCCATTCCGAACGAACCCGCCTGGCCCGCGAGTCCGGAGCCGTCGTCGTAAGCAAAGAACGGCGTTGGCGGCAGGTTTGGATGCAGTTGTCGTATGATTTCCCTCTGCGTGAATGCGTACTGGTTCGGGTTCATTGGGCTATGCGTCGCAACCACGATCCCAGCGCCGGGTAACGGCAGCGGCTGGATGTACTTGGTCAGCATGCTGCGCGCGGGTCTGGCCGCGGACGCCTGCCGTACCGTCCATGGCAGGGCCAAAGCAACGCTGGCGCCTGCGCCGTATTTCAGAAAAGTTCGTCTTGTTATCATGGGCTATTATCGGGAGCGGTATCGCAGAAGCTGTGCAGAACTTGTGAAACTCTCGCCACGTTTTGCCTACCTCTTACCACCAGTTTGGCGATGAGGCGGGCTGATATTCGAATCGTCGCGTGTGCGCGAGATGCTTTAGCCCCCCGATTTGAGGAACTCGAGAATTTTCTTGTGTTCTTCGGGAGTGAGATTGGCGCGCACCCGCATATGCATCATGGCTACTTCCCATTGGGCGGGGCTTAACGAACCGGGCGATCTAATATTATGACAACGGATACAGTTCT
>WNGL01002031.1_pt1 | contig 41511 bp, 33 predicted proteins | sample 5400591 | NCBI WGS metagenome assembly WNGL01 (sample SAMN13153377, study PRJNA577476) | soil metagenome | isolation source: 80 cm soil or saprolite under Garry oak tree replicate 1 | place: USA:California | collected 2016-06-15
CAGCCCGGCATGGGGCACTGCTCCACCCGGTAGGTGAGGCCGCGCTCCTTGGCTTCCTTGAGCAGGGGCACGAAGCTCTCCTCGAAGTCCTGGAGGTTCTGGTCCATGAAGAGCGTCTGGTTGCGCCCCACGAAGCCGCAGACCGCGTCCACCCCGAGCAGGCTCGCCGCCTCGAAGACCCGGCGCATGAAGTCGTGCTTCTTCTTCCGGATCTTCGGCTCGTCGTGGAGCATGTTGTCGAAGTAGCCGAGGTCGGAGAGGCCGACCTTGTTCGCTTCCAGAGCCCTCTGCACGCGCTTGGCCCGGTCCTTGTTGAAGGGCTGGCGCAGGTCGAGGGTGTTGGCCACCGGGTCGAGCATGGCCTCGGCCGGTACGTCGCTCTCCGAGGGATGGAGGGCGGCCGAGAGCTGCATGTGGTCGGCCCCCACCTCGCGGGCGAAGGCCGCCCAGTCTTCGATGGCCCGGTCCGGGTCGGGGTCGCGCGCCGACCGCGGGGTCAGCTCCTGGAGCGCCGCGGTCAGCACGCCGATCTTCATGTACTTGGGGGCGAAGGGGGCGACAGGCATACGGACCTCCGTGCTTGTGCGCGGACGATACGCCGGTCTCCCGCGCGGCGTCAACCGGCCGCGGCGGCCCCGCGCGCTTCAGGCGCGCTTCGCGGTCCGCTGGCGGGCGAAGTCCTCGAGGACCTCCCACACGTGTGGGTGCGTCTGGCGGATCGAGTCGAGGGTGGGGCGGTCGAGCTCGAGCAGCTCACAGGGGGTCAGGGCGGCCACGGTGGCAGTGCGGGGCCCTCCGGTGAGGATCGAGACCTCGCCGAAGAAGGCCCCCTCCTTGAGGTCGGCCACGCGGAGCTGGCGGCCGCTCGCCGCGTCCTTGCGAAAGGCCCGGACCATCCCCGAGGTGAGCATGTAGAGACGGTCGCCGGGCTCCCCCTCCCGCAGGATGACGTCGCCCCGCGCAAAGCTCAGCAGGCTCAGCCCCTGGATCACGGCCACCATCTCGTCGACGGAGAAATCCCGGAAGAGCGGGCTCACCACGATCTGGCTTCCGCCTTTGTCGGGGGCCGCGGGAGGCGGAGCCTCGTCGGTCGGCGATGGAGCCAGGAAGGCCGTGTCCACCAGGGCCTGAAGCTCTTCCGCAAAGCGGCTGTCCGACATGGGGTCGGCGGGCTCCGCCTCGGGCTCGAGCTCGGGCTCCACCTCCACCCCGGCCTCCATCTCGGCTTCAGCCTCCTCCATGTAGAGGAGGTCCGGATCCTCGATGGCCGCGATGGTGCGCACGGCGGGTTGCGGCTCCGGGGACGAGACCGGCGGCGCGGGCTCCAGCGGCAGCTCGGGCAGGTCCGGCTTGACGGGCAGGGGCTCCAGGGCGAGCTCGGGCGCATCCGGCGCATCCGGCTCGGAGGTCAGGGGCTCGAGGGCCAGCTCAGGCGCGGCCGGCTCCGGGAGTGGCTCGCGCTCGCGAGGCCGCTCGGCGGGGACCGCGATGGATCCGCCGGCCGGAAACTCCAACCCGATCTCCTCCATGCCGATCTCGGGCAGGCTCGTCGCGGCCGCGGCGGCCGTGGCCAGGCGCTGCTTCTCCTGGATGAGCCCTGCCAGGCGGGCGTCCACGTCCCGATGTCCGGGATCGACCTTCTGGATCTTCTTCAGGACCGCGATGGCCTTGGCCGCGAAGCCCTCCTGGGCGAACTCGTCGGCCAGGGGCGTGAGGATCCCGATCGCCTCCCGGCCCTTCCCCGCCAGGACCAGAACGTCGGCAAGCTGCATGCGCAGGCGGGGATCGCGGTGGTTCGCCTCGGTCTGGGCGCGCAGGACCTCGATGGCCCGGGAATAGTTCTTCCGGGAGATCAGGGCCATGACGTCCTCGGCCTTCGAGCCGAAACCAAGAGCCATCCGCATTCCTCGCAGCCTCCACGCCGATCTTACGGGAAGGAGCCGGTCGTGTCACAGATCACCGGAATGCCCCGAGCGCCTTCCCGGGGAGGTCCAACTGAAGGACAATGCCCTGGGAGGGGCCGGGGGACGGCGGCATGGAAGAGCATCGGCGGCGGATCCTGGTCGTGGACGACGACCCCGAGATCCGGGCGATCCTGCGCGGGCTCCTCGAGGGCGCCGGATATCTCGTGGAGACCGCACCGGGCGGGCAGCAGGTGATCGAGGCCTTCCCCGATCCGAGCCCCGACCTGATGGTCCTCGACCTCGCGATGCCGGGCCTCGACGGGTGGGGTGTCCTCGAGCGGTTGCAGGGGCGAGGGCGTTTGCCCCCGGTGCTCCTCCTCAGCGAGCGTGGCGAGGATCCCCGGCAGGGCCGCTTCCGGGAGTGCATCCTCGCCTGCCTCTTCAAGCCTCTTCATCCGGGCGCGTTCCTGGGAACGTGCCGGAGGGTCCTGGACATGGCGGCCCGGGCGGAGCACTTCATCCAGGATCGCCGGAGGGACAACCGACGCCCGCTCATCGTCGAAGTGACGCTCCTGACCGCGGAGGGAAGGCCGTCCATCCGGGGCACCCTGATCGACCTCAGCCGGAGGGGCTTCCAGATGGAGCTCGGGGTATCCCTGGACGCGGGCACTCCTGTCCGCGCCCTGGTGCCGGTCCCCGGCTCCGGCCCCCTGAGCCTGGAAGGCCGTGTCCGGTGGCGGCAGGCCCTGCCCGGCGGCTTCCTCGTGGGCGGGGACCTCCTGGACGTCGACGCGGAGAAAGCACGCCTCCTGGAGGCCCTGCTCGATCCGCCGGTATCGATCAGAGCCTGACCGTTCAGTCCGCCAGGTCGGGCAGCGACCATGCGACGGCCGCCGCCACGGGGACCACGAGGCTCGTGTACAGCAGGGCCAGCCGGAAGTCGCCGACCTGGGAGAAGAGGCCGAAGAAGACCGTCCCGAAGGCGGCCACGATCCGGCCGATGTTGTACGAGAAGCCGGCCCCGGTGGTGCGGAGGAGGGTCGGGAAGAGCGGGGGCAGGAACATCGTGTACAGCCCGAAGACGCCGGAGAAGAACCCGACGAGGGGGAACCAGAGTTGCACGAGCGACTCGTGCCCGCGCGGCACCGCGAAGGCGCTGACCATCGAGAGGAAGGAGCCGAGGGTCATGGCCGCGATGGCCCTCCGGTAGCCGATCTCCCGGGCCAGCCAGCCCGCGAAGAAGTTGCCCGCGATCGAGACCGCGATCACCAGGAAGAAGGCCGTGGCCACCAGCCGCTCGCGGTCGGCGGGGACCCAGGACGAGAGCTCGGGGAGGTTTCGGAGGTGCTGGGGGTGCCAGAACATGAAGGCCCACCAGGCGGAAAGCGACAGCGAGCAGACCAGGATCGTTTTCACGGTCGTCGCCCGCAAGCCGCCCCGAAAGAGGTCGGCCACCGAAGGCTGCGGCTCCCCCGCCCGGGCCGCGCGCCACACCGCGGGCTCGGGGACATTCCGCCGGATCCAGAAGACGAGCAGCGCCGGCAGGATGCCCACCAGGAACACATAGCGGGGACTCAGGCCCGCCATCAGGTACACCACCAGGCAGGCCACCAGGACCCCGATGTTCACGCCCATTTGCAACACGGCCGCGATCCAGGGGCGCCAGCGGCTCGGCCAAGTCTCCGTCAGCAGCGACGAGCCGACCGCCCACTCGCCGCCCACGCCCAGGGCGGACAGGAAGCGGAAGATGAGGAGGTGCCACCACGTCCGAGCAACGAAGGAAAGGCCGGTGAACATCGCATAGGTGAGGATGGTCAGGCTGAGGGCCCGGCTCCGGCCCAGGCGGTCCCCCACCCGGCCGAAGAAGCCACCCCCCAGCGCCCAGCCCACCAGGAAGGCGGCCTGGATCCACGAGCTCTTCTCGCGCACGGCCGGGTCGGCGGGGCTCCCCGCCGCCAGAAGCTGCATCACGAAAGGCGCGGCCACCAGCGTGTAGAGGTGCATGTCGAGGCCGTCGAAGAGCCAGCCGAGCCAGGCGGCGATGCCCGACTTCCACTGCGCGGGGGTCAGCTCGCGCAGGCGGGTCGCGTCGTTGGCCGGGGACATTGGCCGGGGATTGTACGCGCTTCCTGCCTTGCGCGCGTCGGCTCTTGACAGGGGCGGGCCGCCGGTGGAACCTTGGCCCCCTTCGGGAGGACGCCTCGATGACCTGCCGTTCGACCTGCCCCCTGCTCCTGGTCGCGCTTCTCTTCCTCGCCCCGGTGGGTGCTTTCGCCCAGTCGCTCCACGCGAGCGACGGCAGCCAGGACCCGCCGAAGCTCTGGATCGCGGTGAACCTCTGGGGCATGATGGGCCTGCCGGACGGCCAGCCCGAGTGGTCCCTCGACGAGAAGCTGTCCCGCTTGAAGGCGGCGGGAGGCTTCGACGCGGTCGACCGGTACGTCGCCCCGGAGCCGAAGTCCGAAGCGGCGGTGGCGGAGCTGGACGCCGCCGCGAAGAAGCACGGCTTCCGGGTCGGCATGCACACCCACATCGACCGCCTGGAGCAGCTCGACCCCGCGATCGCCCTCGCCCGGAAGGTCGGCACCCCCTACGTGGACGTGATGACCGGCCCCTACTACGTGGGCGAGGAGGAGACGGTCCGGCTGCTCCGCGCCCTGACCCAGCGCTTCAAGGCCGAGAAGATCGCGATGATGCTGCAGACGCACCGGGGGCTGGTCACCCAGGACGTCCTGCGGACCGTCTCCTACACGAAGCAGATCCCCGACTTGCGCTTCGACCTCGACCTCTCACACTACGTGGCGGCGGGCGAGCTGGGGGACGACTTCCCGCCCGCGGCGACCGATGCCTTCGACGCGATCGTGGCCCGGGCGGGGATGCTCGACGGCCGGGTCTCGAACGGCGAGCAGGTCCAGATCGACATCGGGCCCGCCGGCGACAACCCCCACGCCCGGCGCTTCGCGGCCGTCTGGAAGAAGGCGATGGCGGGCTGGCTGAAGCGCGCCGGCAAGGGCGACGTCCTGCCCTTCCGCATCGAGCTGGGGCCGCCGGACTACGCGATCCGCGACCTCTCCGGCCGCGAGATCTCGGACCGCTGGGCCCAGACCCTCGTCTTCCGGACCCTCGCCGAGCGCCTCTTCAACGAGGCGGTGCGGGAGACGGGCACCGGGCTGCCCCACGGGGGGGCGCGGTAACGGATCGCGCGCCCCTCCTCGCCGGGTCTCCACCAGCGCCGGCCGGCTGCCGGTATGCTCTCTCCGATGTTGCTGGCTTTCGCCGTGGCCGTCTTCGCCGCTTCCACCCTCGGGCTGTTCCTCCTCGTCGAGCCCATCCCGAGCTGGTACTACCACCTGGCCTGGTGGTCCTACATCGTCGGCCTCGACGAGGTGAACCGGCGGCTCTCCGGCCGTTCGCTCCTATCGCGGCCGGGCCGCCTGCTCTGGCTGGCCGGGGTCTCGGTCGCCTGGTGGACGCTGTTCGAGGCCCTGAACCTCCGCCTGGGCAACTGGTACTACGTGATGGACGACCCGCGGCGTTGGGTGCGCTGGGCCGGGGGCATCGTCGCCTTCGCCACCGTCCTGCCCGGGATCGTCGTCACCCTCACCTTCATCGAGGACCGCGGCTGGCTGCGGACGGTGCGGGTGCCGGCCCTGTCCTGGAGCGCCGCCCGGGACCGAGCCTGCGGGGTGCCCGGCCTCGTCTGCGGGCTCCTGTGGGAGACGTGGAACTTCTGGGCGCGCACGAAGTGGATCTACACCGTCCCCTTTTTCGACCGTTTCAAGCTCTTCGAGATGCCGGTACTCGGGATGGTGGGCTTCGCGCCCTTCGCGGTGGAGTGCCTGGCCCTCGTGCGCTTCCTTCAGGCCCTGGGCGAGCGACGCCGGCCGACCCTCGCGCTGGGCGCCACCGCCTGGGCGGCCGCCGCCGGCTTCACCGCCGTCGTGTTCGCGGCCGGGGAGGGCGTGACCGTGGACTCGTACTATGTGCCCGTGCGCGAGCTGCACGTGCTGGAGCCGGGCACGCGCGAGCGGCTGGCCGCGCTCGGCCTCGTCAGCCCGGAGAAGCTGGCGCGCGCCCTCGACGCCGCGGAGGACCGGGGCCGCTGGAAGGAGCAGAGCGGCCTCACCCTGCAGGAGCTGGAACGGGCCCAGGCCGCGGTCCGCCTCGTCCTGCGCCACGGCCTCGGCGAGCGGCGCGCGCTCGAGCTGCGGACGCTCGGGATCCGGACCGTGGACGACCTCCGGCGCTGGCGGGCGGAAGACCTGGCGGCCGCCCTTCGCGAGAACGATCCGCGGCCGGGTGCGCGCTTCCTCGAGCGCCGCGCACGGGTGTGGGTCGGCGGCTGAGCCCTCTGCCGCGTGCCGACGTCCGGAGGTGAGCGTCCCCGGCCGCGCGCTCAGACCCTCGCGATCTCGATCTCCCGCGCGTAGAACCCCAGGTCGAGCCTGCGCGTTCGTACTCCCGGGTCCTTGATCGCGAGCTCGATCCGGTAACGGCCGGGGCCCGGCGGTCGAAAGCGGTGGGACCAGAGGGTCCAGGGGCCCGAGGCACCGCTCTCGATGCTTTCGACGGGGGCGAAGGCCAGGTCCGGGTTGAAGCGGATGCTCAGGGCGTTCGCCAGCGCCCGGCCGCCCCAGAGGATTCCGACGATGCGATAGAAGGTGCGGCCGCTGCCCGCGCTGAGCTTTTCGACCCGCACCGGCACCGCTGCCGGATCGATCGTGGCCGGCTGGAAGTCCCTGGCCAGCCGCGGCCCTTCCGGCCGGCGGCCCGCCTCGATCAGGAGGCGGTCGCGGGGAGCCGCGGGATCTTGATGGGTGCGCCCAGCGTACTCCCGCATCTGATCGGTGGCAGGAGCCTCGTCGTCGACCAGGGCGATCTCGTTCACCCACTTGATCGCCGTGCAGCCGTACCAGCCGGGCACCACGAGACGCAGCGGATAGCCGTGGTCAGGGCTGAGGGGCGCGCCGTTCGTCTCCGTGGCCAGGAAGGCGCCCGCTTCGCGGATCTGGTCGAGGCTGAAGATCCAGCTCGCTCCCGGCACCGAGCCCGGATCGAGGGTCGAGTGCTCGTCGAACCCGGAGACGATCACGCGGGTTGCCCGAGGGCGGAGAGAGACCCGCCCCAGCAGGCGCTCCAGCGGCACCCCGGTCCACCGGGCGGCGCTCATGAAGCCGAAGTGCGCGGCCCGGGAGTTCCCCGCGCACTCGAGGAGGTGAGGGCCCGCCGGAGACGCCTCACGCTTCAGCTCTTCGATCGGGATCTCCAGGGCCGTTTCCACCAGCCCGTGCACGCGGACCTTCCAGGAGGCCGTGGGGGGGAGCCGGTCCGGACAGCCGGTGCGGATGAAGAACTCGTCCTGCGGAGTGAGCAGGGCTGCGGTTGTGAGAGTCGAGAGATCGAGGGCCCGCCGTCGTCCGAGACCGGCGCCGATGCTCGTGTCGAGGGGGAAAGCGCCCTCCCCCACGAACGGCACCGTTCCCAACACTCGCTCGCCGCTGTCGGTGGCCCCTTCCCGGGGGGAGCCCACGTGCAGGACCGGGGCGAGCCAGGTGGCGAGCGCCGCTCCCGCCGACGTTTCGAGGAAGCGCCGGCGCGTTGCGGCTGTCATCGCACGCATGGGGGTTCAGTCTATACCGAGGGGCAGCTCGACGCCGGTGACCCCAGGTCCGTCAGCTCCCGCAACGCCGCAGCACCTGTCCATTGAAAACGGCCGTCCCGCCGACATGAGGAGTTCGGCGGCGAACGCCGTGCCCGCGGCAGCGTCGAACCCTGCCAGCCGTCAGGCGCGCCGCGAACGCCGCCGCCCGAAGGGTCTTATCGGCCGCGGCTGGAGCTCCTACCCGATCAGTGGCCGATCATTCCCCCCGTGTAGATGCGGACGACGACCTCCACCTGCACGCCGATCGAGTCGGCCGTGAGCGGACCGTCACCGCTGACGTGACGGACCTGCTCGACCAGGTACGCCGTGGACCCGATGTGGGTGGTCCCCGTGCCCGTGAAACGTCCCAGGTCGACGAAGGCGAGTCCCCCATTCTTCGTGAGGAACCTGTTCGCGAAGGCGTTGAGGGCGCTCGTCCGGCGATTGCCGCCGGCGCCGATCATCGGCGCGGTGACCTGCGCCATACCGAACTTCGTCGCACCGAGCTTGTCACCGTTGAGCTCGATGAGCAGCGGTTCGATGCCCACGCCGGTCTGGCCGAACGCGGCGGGCATGAGGGTCGCGCTGAGCATGAGCCGGGACGTGTCGCGGGTCCGCGTCCAGCCGGTGAGGCTCGTCGAGTCGAAAACGCCGACCGCCGAGGGGTTGGTCTGCGTCAGGTACGGGACGACCTGCGCCGCGAAGTCTGCCTCCATGCCGCGCGACCCGCCGACCACGTCAGGGTCGGTGGTCACGATCTGGCCGGCGCCGCTGAGGTCGCCGCAGCAGCACTGCCAACGATAGATGCTTCCCGACGATGCATTACAGAGTAGTGCATCGGCCCCTCTTCCCGTCAAGGGAAACTCGTCGGCCCGCGGGGCCGCATGCTAGCATCGCGCGTCGTGGGCCCTCTCAGCCTCCTCGCGCTCGTCGTCCTGCACCCCGTTCGCTTTCCCAACTCCGGTTCCCCTTCCGCCCAGCCTTCGTTCCTGCGCGGCGTGACCGCCCTCCACAACTTCCAGTACGAGGACGCGGTCGAGGCTTTCCAGGAGGCCCAGGGCATCGACCGTGAGTTCGCCCTGGCCTACTGGGGGGAAGCCATGGCCTACAACCAGACCCTCTGGTTGAACCAGGACGCGGATATGGCCCGGCGGATCCTGCTGCGGCTGGCGCCCACGCCGGAGGCGCGCGCTGCGAAGGCGAAGACGGACCGGGAGAAGGGCTACCTGCGGGCGGTCGAGACCCTGTTCGGAAGCGGGGATCGCGCGGCCCGGGATCGCGCGTACGCCGCGGAGATGCGGGCGCTCGCGAGGTCGTATCCCGAGGATCCGGACGTGCTGAGCTTCTTCGCCCTCGCGCTCATGGGCCAGATGGCGCGCAGCCCGGCCCTCTTCCGGGAGGGGGGGGACGACGAGCACCAGCACGCGCTGGTGGGAAGCCAGATCCAGAAGGAGGCGGCGGTCATCCTGGAGAGGGCGCTCGCCTGGAATCCGGCTCATCCGGGAGCCCTCCACTATCTGATCCACGACTACGACGACCCGGACCACGCGCGGCTGGCCCTTCCCGCGGCCCGCGCCTACGCGAAGGTCGCGCCCGAGTCGAGCCACGCCCTTCACATGCCCGCCCACATCTTCCTCCAGCTCGGCATGTGGGACGACGCGGCGGCCTCCGATGAGGCTTCCTTTCATGCTTCCGACGCCTGGGTCAAGCGCAAGGGGCTCCCGGTCGGCATGCGCGACTACCACAGCCTCTCGTGGCTCCTCTACGAGTCGCTCCAGCAGGGCCGCTATCAGAAGGCGCGGGAGACCCTCGACCTCATGCGGCCCGCGGTGGAGGCGACCGGCGCCCCGCGCCTCAAGGCGATCCTGTCGGACATGCGCGCCCGGTGCGTGGTGGAGACCCGCTCCTTCCAGGAGCTTGCGACCGCCAAGGACTTCGATACCACGGGCGAGCTGTTCGCGATCGGCATGAGCGCCGCGCGGCGCGGCGACTCCCGGGTCGGGGAGATGGCGCTCGCCGAGCTTGCGAGGCGGGCCGGGTCCAGGGAATCTGGCCGGGGCGGGAAGGACGTGGCGGTGATGGAGAAGGAGCTGGCCGCGCTCGTGGCCGTCGGCGCCGGCCGCGGGAGCGACGCGGTCTTGCGAATGCAGGAGGCGATGGCCCTCGAGCGGGAGCAGCCACCGCCCCTCGGGCCGCCGCGGCCGATCAAGCCGGCCCCGGAGCTCTTCGGAGAGATCCTCCTCGAGCTGGGACGACCGCGCGAAGCGGCGGCGGAGTTCGCGCGGGCCCTCGCGCGCTGGCCCAACCGGTCGCTCACCCTTCTCGGGCTCGCGCGCGCTTCCGCCGCGCTCGGGGATCGCGACTCCGCCCGCCGTCACTACCGGCGCCTGCTCGCCAACTGGCGGCGTGCCGACCCTGGGCTTCCGGAGCTCCAGGAGGCCCGAGGCTTCTAGGGCGCTCCCCGGCGGCTCGCCTCCCGGAAGGGCTTGTCTCGCCGGTAGAGCTCGAGTCGCTTTCCGATCTCACCGGCCAGCGCCGCGGAGCCGCTGGAGGTCGCGAGAGCCGTCGCCTCCTGGGCGGTGGCGGTCGCACGGCCGAAGTCCCCCGCCGCCGCGTAGGCCGCGGCCAGGGTGTCCAGGACCACCGGCTCCCGACGGGCGGTGCGGGTGGCCGCGCGCTCCGCCAGGCGGACCGCGTCGCGGGGATTCCGGATCCGCTCGTCGGGATGGGTGGCGAGGATCCACGCGATCTCGTTCATGGGCACCGACCAGTCGGGCCGGAGGCGCAGGGCGGCCTGGAAATGCAGGAGGGCTTCGTCCCGTTCTCCCGTCGTGCGCAGCGCGAGGCCGAGGTTGTTGTGGGCCTCCGCCTCGTCCGGGTCGATGCGAAGGGCCTCGCGGAAGTGGCGCACCGCCTCGCCCAGCCGGCCTTGCGAGCCCAGGACGCTGCCCAGGCTGTTGTGGGCCGCGGCGAGGCGCGGGTTGAGGGCGAGGGCGCGGCGATAGTGCTGGACGGCTTCGTCGAGCTTCCCTTGTTGCTTCAGCGCGCGTCCCAGGTTGTAGCGCGCGCTGGCCAGGCCGGGCTGGAGTCTCACCGCCTCGCGGAAGTGGCCGAGGGCCTCCTCCGACCGTCCCTTCTCCCGCAGGGCCACCCCGAGCCAGTCGTGGAGCTCGGCGTTCTCCGGCCGGGTCTTGAGCGCCTGCTCGAAGTGGGTGATGGCCTCGTCCCACTGGGCCTGGGAGGCCAGGGCCGAGCCGAGATAGGCGTGCGCCTCCGCCGAGCCGGGGTCGAGGGCAAGGGCGCGACGGTAGCTGAGGACGGCTTCCGACAGCTTGCCTTGCTTGGCCAGCACGTAGCCCAGCTGAGTCGCCGCCCGGGCGCTCTCCGGCTGGGCGGTCGCGGTGGCGCCGAGAAGGCTCGCCGCCTCGACCAGCTGCCCCTTGTCGGCGAGAGCGCGGCCGAGCAGCATCCGGGTGTCGGGGGCGTTGGGTTCCAGGGCCAGGGCCTGACGGAGGTGGGCGATCGCGCCGTCGAGGTCGCCCCGCTCCTTCAGGATGCCGGCCAGCTGGAGATGGGCCCGTTCGTTCTTCGGCCCCAGCGCCACCGCCTTGGCCGCCGCCTTCTGGGCCGCGTCCAGGTTGCCGGCCGCCGCGGCGATCTTCGACATCTGCAGGTGGCAGTCCGCGAATCCCGGCCTCTGCCGGAGCATGTCCTCGCACAACGCCCGCGCCTCGGGGTACTTCTTGTCCTCCACCAGCTTGTTCAGCCGCTGGTCCGTGCGGAAGAACGCGATCAGGTCCTTGGGGTCTTCCTTGCTGCGGTCGAAGCCGTGCGACGAGGCGTCGCCGCTCCGGCCCAGGTAGCCGAGCGCGGCCAGGCGTTGACGGGAGGCCTCGTCAAGGGCCGCGGATTCGGGGGCCGGTCCGGGAGCGCGGCCGGCCGCCGACAGGATCGCCACCAGGGTCCGACCGAGGGCGTCCGCCCGCGCCGGCTCACGCTCGAGGAGGTTCACGGCCTCCGCGGGATCGCTCCGGAGGTCGTAGAGCTCGGGGCGGGTGGTCTCGATGTACTTCCAGCCGTCGACGATGACGCCGAGCAGGGAGTTGGCGCCGTAGTAGCGGGTGGGGGTCACGGTCTCCGCGTAGAGCGCCCTTGCTCCCCCGCCCGAACCCCGCCCGGCGAGCCAGGGCGAGAGGTCGACCCCCTGCACCTCCTTGGGGACCTCGGCCCCCACGAGAGAGAGAACCGTGGGCACGATGTCGATGAGGCTCACGGGAAGGTCGACCTGCCGCGGGGCCGCCTGCGCACGGGGCACCCTCACCACGAGGGGCACCCGAAGAGCACCCTCGTAGATGAAGAAGCCGTGGTTCAGCTCGCCGTGCTCGCCGAGCATCTCCCCGTGATCCCCGGTGATGACGACGAGGGTCGAGTCGTAGAGGCCGAGCTGTCGCAGCTTCTCCAGGACCTGGCCCACGCAATGGTCCGCGAAGGCCACCTCCCCCTCGTAGGGGTGATCCTTCCATTGCGAGGCGAACGGCTCGGGCGGCTCGTAGGGGTCGTGGGGGTCGTAGAAGTGGACGAAGAAGAAGAAAGGCCGGTCCTTGTGCTGGTCCAGCCACTCCCTCGCGAGGCGAGTCGTCTCGTCCCCCTTGCGCTCGCTGACGTCTCCGATCTTGTGCACGGCCTGGAAGCGGTCGTCGTAGCTGTCGAAGCCCTGGCCGAGGCCGAAGCGCCGGTCGAGGACGAACGTGCTGACGATGGCCCCGGTCGTGAAGCCTCTCGGCTTCAGCAGCCCGGCCAGGGTCAGGCTCGCCTCGGGCAGCCGGTTCTGCAGGTTGTCGCGCAACCCGTGAGTGGGCGGCAGGGTCCCCGTGAGCATGGAGACGTGGGCGGGCAAGGTCATGGGCACGGGGGTGTGGACATTCTTGAACAGCACCCCTTCCCGGGCCACGGCATCGATGTTCGGCGTGGTCGGCCGCGGGAAGCCATAGGCGCTCAAACGGTCCGCCCTCAGGGTGTCGATGCTGATCAGGAGGACGTTGCGGATGGCGGGTCCAGGTCTGGAGCAGGAGAGGAGGAGCCCGGGACCCAGGAGAACCAGGAGGACAAGAAAGGGCCGCCCGGCGAACCGGGCGGCACGACGCGAGGCCGAGGTCACGGTTCGATCCTAGCCTGAAGCCTCCGCCAGGAAAAAAAAGGGCGGCCCCGGAGGGGCCGCCCCAGGCGTCAAAACCCGCGTCCTAGAACGCGAACCGCACCATCAACTGCAGCATGCGGGGGAAGCCGCGGGAGGCGGTGATGGTGCCGAAGGACGACGATCCGAAGGTCATGTCCGGTCCGTTGAACTGGGTGTTGTTGAAGATGTTGATCATCTCGAACCGGACCATGATCTGCCTGGTGCCGCCCACCGGCTCGACCTTCTGGAGCGCGACGTCAGTCTGAGTCTTGAACGGCGTCCGCATGGCGGTTTCCGTGCGCGGAGAGTTGCCGAAGGTGTACGCCGGAGCATTCGACCACGCGGCGGGGTTGAACCAGTTGGCGATGCAGCCGCAGGAGGGGTCGTAGTGGCTATCGGTGCTGCCTGAGGTCGCGGGGCTGGTGCCGGTCAGGTTCGGCCGCTGGAGCCGGGTGAACAGGCCCGTGTTGTTGTTCGACTGGATGATGGCCGCCGGGAAGCCGCTCTGGAAGTACCCCACGCCCGTGATCGACCACCCGCCGAAGAGGACGCGGGCGATACCGGGCTCGGACAGGTGCTTCTTGCCCTTGCCGAAGGGCAGCTCCCCGGTCAGCGCGAAGTTGAGCCGGTGCGGCTGCTCCGTGATCGAATGGGCGTACTCGGCCTCGACGTCGTAGCTGTTGAGCGGCCGGGCGCGGCTGCCGCTGTCATTGCTGAACTGGTTCTGCTCGCCGAAGATGTTGTTCTTGTTGCTGCTCCAGGTGTAGTTGATGCGGCCCCCCCACCCGTTCACGATGGGCCGCTCCAGCCTCACGACCACCGAGTGGTACTGGGCCTTGCCTCCGCTGACCTGGGCGGCCAGCAGGTCGCCGAACTGCGGGTAGGGGCGCAGGAGCTGGCCGCGGGTGATGGTCTTCCGGTCGGCGAAGGCGCCGAAGACGGGGTTGCCGTAGAACGGGTTCGGCAGCTGGTCCAGCAGGGCCGAGCCCAGGCTCTGGTACTTCGGATCAAGCTGGTTGACGTTCAGCGTACGATCGTTATTGCCGCCCAGACCCAGATGCCTGGTGGTCGCGCCGATGTAACTGATCCCTGCCACGATCCGTCCGGGCAGCTCGCGCTGGATGTCGAAAGAGTATTGGTGGACGTAGGCGGACTTGCGGAACTGGTCGACGAACTGCACGGTTCCCCCAGCCCCCGTCAGGATGCCCCCGGCGCTGCCGGTCGGCTGGGAGATGCCGCTCGGGAAGGGATTGACGATATTGCACCCGGCGCAGGGCGTCAGGCCGCCGTCCGTGCTCGCCACGAAGTCGGTGGTCTGCGTGTAACCACGGGTACCGAGGGCGTCGCTGCTGATGCCCGGGTACTGATGAGGCGCCCAGAAGAGGCCGTAACCGCCCCGCAGCACCGTCTTGGGATCCACCGACCAGGCGAAGCCCGCGCGCGGACCGAACTTCGCTTTGGACGGGTCGCTCTGGTGGGTGGGATATCCGTCGACCCCGGCGTACTCCAGACCGCCCTTGAGGGTCACGCCCGGCACCTGCACCGGCCAGGACCGGTCACGGTCGAAGCCCACCGTGAGTTTGTTGTTCACTTCCTGCAAGCCCTGCTCGAACTCGTAACGGAGGCCGACGTTGACCGTCAGGTCGGGACTGACCCGGAAGTCGTCCTGGACGTAGCCCGCGTAGTAGTTGATGTAGGCGTTGATCGGCGCGGAGATCGGAATGTCGCCGCTCGAAGGGTACCCGAGCAGGAACGCCGCAAGCGCGTAGGGGTCGCTGTTGTTGGCGTTCAGCGGGTCGGCGCTCGTGAACTGGCCGTCATAGAAGAAGCTTCCGCTCGATTGGCCGGGGTTGAGGTTCTTGACCCCGATCTTGCGGTAGGACGCGCCGAACTTGGCGGTGTGCCGGCCCCACAGCTTCGACACCGAGGCATTGGCATCCCAGGAGTAGTAGGTGATGTCGTTGATGGGGCGCTCGCCGAACATGTACCCGTTGTAGTCCGTGCCGTAGTCGCCGATTTGGAAGTACGGGAACTTCTTCACCGGAACCTGGCTGACGAAGCTCGGCGAGAAACCGAGGGTGCCCGGGTCGAACCCCGCGACCGGCACGCAGTCATCCGCGAAGCTGGTGTAGCCGAAGCGAACGTGCGCGGCGGTCGTCGCGTTGGGCGTGATGGTGTTGTTGATCGCCACCGCGTGCACCGTGCGGTACAGGGCTCCGTCGCCCGGGTCGGCATGGTTCGCGCCGATCTCCTGGGTCTTGCCGTCCTTGAGGTACGAACGAGGCTCAGGCTCGACGGAGTGGTAATAGGCATACATCGCTGAGGTACGGAACTTGTCGCTCCATATCTGATCGAGCTTGCCGGTGGCGGTCCGGGACCGGTCGACGAGCTCCGAGCTGGCCGGGCCCGCCTGCGGCCAGTACTGCCGCATGGCTTTGGCCACCGGGCTGATGAGGTTGGCCGGAATCACGTTGCCGGGGAACGCCGTCCGGATGAACTTTCCGGGGTTGTTCGGGTCAGGCCTCGTGGACAGCGGGTTGTAGATGGTGACGCCGCTCTGCGAGAAGTCCCCGTCCAGCTCCCGGCTGTTCGGCGCCCGAACCACGGAGTCGTCGATGGTGTCGGTCTTGTAGCCCTCGATCGACGCCCAGAAGAACGTCTTGTCCTTGACGATCGGACCGCCGATCGAGCCCGCGTACAGATAGAAGTAGGTGTCGGGCTTCTCGCAGGACCCCGTGCCCAGCTCGCAGGCTTTGCGGGCGAAGTAGGACAGGGACCGCGTCGAGGCCGGCCGGGTCTGCCCCAGGAGACTCCCGTGCCAGGCGTTCGTGCCCGACTTGCCCGTCATGTTGAAGACGCCGCCGCCGGTGCGCCCCATCTCCGCGTCGTAGGTGGTGACCTGGACCTTGACTTCCTCGACCGCCTCGAGTGACGGGATTACCGTGGCGCGGTTCCGGATGTCGACGATCGAGACGCCGTCGAGCGTGTAGTTGTTGCCGCGCCGCGGTCCGCCTCCGAGCTGGAGCAGAGAGGAATTGGTCTGGTCCTGCTGCCGTATGAACTGCGGGTCGCCGGTGTGAGTCACCCCGGGGGTTATGGTCGCGAGGAAGAACGGGTTGCGGCCCGCCGTGGGCAGGGTCTGGATCGTCTTCTCGTCGAGCGTGCTGCCCACCGAGGCGTTCGAGGTCTCGAGCTCCACCCCCCCGGCCTCGACCGTGACCTGTTCCGCGAGAGTGCCCACCTCGAGCGTGAGGTCCATGGTGACGAACTGCTGGGTGCCGATGCGGACCCCCTTGTGCTCGATCGCCTTGAAGCCCTGCATCGAAACCTTGACCGTGTAGGTTCCGGGCTCGACCTGGACGAAAGCAAACTCGCCGGCGCTGTTCGTGATGGCGGTTCGGCTTGTGCCGTTCGCTTCGTTGAACAGCGTCACGTGGGCGGCTGGCACCACTCCGCCCGATTCACGCACGGCGCCGCGCAGGCCGCCGTGATACGTCTGAGCCAGCAAGGGCACGGCGGTGACCAACACCGTACAGCCCACCATGAGCCCGTTCCGCCACCTCGCCATAGGCACCCCCTCCGAGATGTCGGGCCCAGATAGGCCCCGCCATCCGCAAGCCCCAGCGTTGCTGGAGCCGACGTCAAATTGCGTCACGCCGTGAATAGTTAGGCTCTTTTACGACCTTGGGAGCTTCAGGTCAAGCCATTTTTTTCGCGATATACTCCATCGCTGTCCTCGATTCCTCATTCCGCGCTCAGAAGGCAGCTCGGACTCGCGGCCGTGGTCGCGGTGGTGATGGGCGACATGCTGGGCTCGGGCGTCTTCTTCACCCCGGGCGAGCTGGCCGCGGTCGCCGAGGCGCCCTGGCAGGTCTACTTCTTCTGGGGCCTGTGCGGAATGATCACGCTTTGCGGGGCCTTGACCCTGGCGGAGCTCACGAGCCTGCTGCCCCGCGCGGGCGCCAGCTATCACATCATCCGCGAAGGCTTCGGGCCCTTCTGGGCCTTCCTCAAGATCTGGATCGAGATGTGGGTGAGCGGCCCCGGGTCGGTGGCGGGGCTGGCGGTGGTGCTGGGCGAGTTCGTGGTGCGGCTGCTGGGAGATCGGCCCATGGTGTCCGCCCCCGCCTGGGGCGCTTTGGCCATCACCGCCTTCGCCGCCATCAACCTGCTGGGAATCCAGTGGGGAGGGGGGGCCCAGGTCGCCTTGACCTCGGTCAAGCTCGTCGGGCTGCTCTTCCTCGTCGGCGGCAGCCTGCTGCTCACCGACGCCGTCGGCTCTCCGGGCGGGCCGGCGGCGGCCGGCGGCGCCAGCCTCCTCGGCCTCGTGCGACTGGTGGGACTCGGAGTGGCGGCCGTCCTGTTCAGCTACGACGGCTGGGTGGACGTGACCCACGTGGCGGGCGAGGTGTCCGAGCCCCGCAAGCACCTCCCCCTCGGCCTGGGGCTCGGCGTGTTCGGAGTCACCCTCCTCTACCTGATCGTCAACCACGCGTACCTGAGGGTGGTTCCCCTCGAGGCGATGCGGGCGGCCCCCAATACGGTGGCCACCACCGTGGCTCTGGCGGCCTTCGGGCCCGCGGGGGGCCAGGTCCTGAACGGCCTCGTGATGGTGTCCATCCTGGGCGCGCTCGGGGGCCTGGTGATGACCCTGCCCCGGCTCTACTACGCGGCCGCCGCGCAGTACGCCCAGCCGACCGCGGGCCGCCCGTCGAATCCCTTCTTTCGCGCGCTCTCCCGGGTCTCGCCCAAGGGCGTGCCCGCCGGCTCCGTGCTCTTCTCCGCGGCCTTCTCCATCGCGGCCCTCTTCCTCTTCGGCACCTTTCGCCGCCTCGTGACCTTCTTCGTGGTTCCCGTTCACGTCGTGAACATCCTGATGGTGGCCTCGGTGTTTCGCCTGAGACGCGGCGCGTCTCCGACGGACGCCCACTTCCTCACCCCCGGCTACCCCTTCGTGCCCGCGGTGTACATCCTGGTGCTCCTGCTTTTCCTGCTGAGCGCGGTCGTCTATAACCCTGCGGACACCCTGATCGGAGTGGCCATGACCTCGACCGGGATTCCCCTATACCTGTGGATCCACAGGAGCCCGCGCCCGTGACCGGCTTCGGCGTCCGCACGGCCTACGGCAGCCTGAAGCGGGTGGTCATGCATCGACCCGGCCCTGAGCTGGACCGGGTCACGGCCGAGACCCTGAAGGAGTTCAACTTCGAGCGGCCCGTCCACCGCGAGAGCTTCGTCGCCGACTACGACGCCATGTTGCGGCTCTTCCGGGGCCACGGGGTCGAGACCCTGCTTCTCCGCGAGATCCTGGCCGGGGACCAGGACGCTCTCGGCTACCTGGACCATCGGCCGAACATGACCTACACGCGGGACCTGGCCGCGGTCTTCTCGCGGGGAGCCGTTCTCATGGGACCCTGGCTCAAGGGACGCCGGGGCGATCAACACATGATGGCCCGGGCCTTCCAGCGCCTCGGAGTGCCGATCCTGGGAGCCATCGAGCCGCCGGGCTACCTGGAAGGGGGGGGCGTCACCCTCATCGGCGAGGACACCGCGGTGGCGTCGCTCTGCGATCGCGCGAACGAGGAGGGCACCCGGGCCCTCCGCGAGATCCTCCTCGGAAAGGACGTCCGGTACTTCCTCGAGGTCCCACTGCCCTTCGGGCACATCCACATCGACGGCATCTTCATGGTGCTCGACGAGAAGCTCTCCCTGATCCACGAGGACCCGTTCCGCGTCTTCCCCTGCCGGCTCTACGAGGCCGGGAGGGCGGAGCCTCGGCACGTCCTGTTCCGGGAGTTCCTGGACCAGCGCGGGTTCACCTGCATCCCCATCACCGACGAAGAGCGCCTGGGTGGCCATCTCAACGTCGTGGTCACGGAGCGCTCGCGGAAGGCGGTGGGTTTCGCGCAAGCCATCCGGGTAGGGGCGGAGATGGCCCGCCACGGTTGGGAGCTCGCGACCTTCCCGTCGGACGAGCTCTTCATGGGAAAGGGCGGCGCCCACTGCATGACCTGTCCGCTCCGGGTGGGCTGAGGCAGCCAGGGCCGAGACTCCCTGGCAGGACTTCGTGCTCACCACCGATCCCGCGAGCACGGTCACGCACTTCTTCACGTCAGGCCGACCGTTAGAAGGTATAGCCCACGCCAACCATCCAGCGGTTCATGCTGTCGTCGAGCGCGGCATCCTTGGCGTCGCTCGACTTGGCGATGTACCAGTACGAAGCGTCCAGCGAGAGCCCCTTGTAGATCGGAAGCGAAAGGGTTGCGAAGCCGGAAAGCCGCTTGAGCGGATCGGCGACCGTCGTTCCCTCGAGCTCGGTCTTGCCGGTGGCGAAGACTCCCGCGCCGAGCGAGAAGGCCCCCACTCCCTTGAAGCTCCTCCGGTAGACACCGTAGAGGTCCCAATCCGTGCGCGACTCCCCGGTCAGGAAGTTCTTGGACTCGAAGACGAGCCCGGCCTGGATGCCGAGGTCCCCCCAGAAGCCGTTCGCGTGGACCTCGGTGAAGCTGCCCAGGTCCTGCTTCCCCCGGTCGATCTCTTCATCCCCCGGCGCCAGACCGAGCTTGCTCGCGGTGTCGGATCCCAGGTGGACGTTGTACCGCGTGTCCAGCTCGCCGATCTTGTTGAACCAGCCCCCAACCCCGAGCGAGCTGTTGCCGCCCACCGAGTAGTTGAGCTCGGCGGCCAGCAAGATCTTCGAGAAGTCATCGGATTTCCCGGTGAACCCCACAGGCAGATCGAGCGGCACATTCAAGAGCAACTCGCCCAGGTCTGCGAAGAAGAAGTCCTTGACCTGCCATTTCGACGCGGGCGACACCATGACGTGGATGGCCCACTTCTTCTGCCCGGCGGGTCTGCCGGTGACAGTGGCCACTTCCCGCGGGATCGACGTGGCGATGATCTGTGCGTGGGCCGACGAGCCAAGGGCGGTGAGCCCCAGGATCGTGGCCGCGACGGCCCTGGTCTTCATGATCATCCTCTGCCCTCCTGCTGGTTTGGAGCGCTGCACAAACCCGGCGCCGCGAGCCGGGGACGGATTCCTCCGTTCCCTCGCCCCAACTGCGTGCAAGAAGCCGCCCCGATGCGGCCGGGATCCTTCAGTCGATGGGTCCGAGAGCGGAGGTCGGAGGGAGTGACCGCCGAATGGTCGGCTACCCGTACTACCGGTGACGAGAAACCCTACAGGAAACCGGCCTTGCACTCTCCCTAATTTCGTAGCGTGACGTAGCCTAGCTGATCCACCGTACGTTTGCAATACAATATTTGGATCGGCAGGAGCCGCGGCCGCGGCTAGTTGCCTTTTGCCATCCTAAGGTCGACGCTCACCACGACCGGCTGCCCCCCTTCTTTGCGAACGTCCAGAAGCGGCTGACGAAGAGCCCGAAGGTGTACGTGCGCGACACGGGGGTGCTTCACCACCTCGCGGGCCTGCGGCAGTGCATGAAGGATCTCGGCCTGCGGCGGGGGTTCGTCGTCACCACCGCCCGCGAGGGTCGCCGGCTCTCCCCCGGCGTCGAGGTCGTTCCCTGGGACCGCATCGCCTCGGGACAGGTCGACTTGTTCTGACAGGACGCGCCTCGGCGTAGAATCTTCGCTCTCACGAGGACTCATGGCGACAGATGCCAGCAAACGGTGGATCGCGTTCTTCGCCTGGGGGCTCGGCAGCGCCCCATGGCTGGCCGCGATTCCCGCGCATCCACCGCCGGCGCCGGCCGACCTCCTCCTGGTCAATGGCCGGGTCTACACGTTCTCCTGGGGCGAGGCCTCCCGAGAGGGGACGCCCGCGGGCGACGCGCCGTTCTCCGCCGCCGGTTGGCGGCCCGATGCCGAGGCGGTGGCCATGCGGGGCGACCGCATCCTCTTCGTAGGCCGCACGCGCGAGGCCCAGGCCTACCGGGGTCCGAGAACGCGGGTCCTGGACATCGCGGGGGCAACGGTCCTGCCCGGGCTCGTCGACTCCCACACCCACGTGGCGGGCCTCGGCGAAAGGGCCAGCCAGGTGGACCTGACGGGTGTCAAGACCGAGGAGGAAGCGGTCGCCCTCGTGGCCGCGCGAGCGCGCGCCCTTCCCAGGGGCGAATGGATCGTGGGGCGCGGTTGGGACGAGGGGGCCTGGGCCAACCACTATCCCGGCCTCGCGCTGCTGAGCGAGAACGTGCCGGACCACCCGGTCTACCTGGCCAGCCTTCACACCTTTGCCGGATGGGGCAACCGCCTCGCGCTCGAGCGCGCGGGCATCACGCGGAGCACGAGGTCGCCCGAGGGAGGCGAGATCCTCAAGGACAAGGACGGCAACCCCACGGGCATCCTGCTCAACCGCGCGGTGCCGCTGCTCTCCGCGGCCGTCCCGCCTCCGAGCGAAGAGCGATTCAAGTCCTACGTCCTCGCGGGCCTGGAGAGGATGGCCCGGGACGGCTACGTGGCGATCCACGAAGCGGGCGCGGACCGCGGGCTCATGAAGGCGTTCCAGGATCTCGACGCCGAAGGCAAGCTGCCGGTGCGGGTCTACGCCATGCTGTCGGTGCGCGACGAAAGGCTCTCGCGAGAGTGGCTGGCGCGCGGCCCCGGGGTGGCGAACGACCGCCGGCTCGTCACGCGCTCGGTCAAGGCCTTCTATGACGGGGCTCTCGGCTCGCGCGGGGCGCGCCTCCTCGAAGACTACGCGGACCGGCCGGGACATCGCGGCCTGAGCGGCGACCAGTACGGCTTCGACCAGAAGCTCGTGGCCGACCTGATGAAGGCCGGCTTCCAGGTCGCCATCCATGCCATCGGCGACGCCGGCAACCGGGAGACCCTGGACTTCATCGAGTCGGTGCTCAAGGAGCGACCCGACGCGCGGGCGTTGCGCCCCCGGATCGAGCACGCCCAGGTGATCCATCCCGACGACGTCCCGCGCTTCGCCCGGCTGGGGGTGATCGCGTCCATGGAGCCTCCCCACTGCGTCGAGGACAAGACCTGGGCCGAAGACCGCCTCGGCCCGGTCCGGGTGAAGGGGGCCTACGCGTGGCGCACGCTGCGCCGTGCCGGTGCGCGCCTCGCCCTGAACTCCGACCTCACGGGCTCCGACCACGACGTCTTCTATGGCCTCCATGCCGCGATCACCCGGCGCGACAAGAAGCTCGAGCCCGCGGGCGGCTGGCATCCCGAGGAGCGCCTCACTCCCGAGGAGGCGGTGCGCGGCTACACCACCTGGAACGCCTACGCGGCGTTCTGGGAGAGAGAGTCCGGCGTGCTCGCTCCCGGGCGTTGGGCGGACATCACCGTGATGGACAGGGACCCGCTGGTCCTGGGCACGACCGACCCCGGGAAGCTCCTCGGCGGGAAGATCGTCGCGACGATCGTCGGCGGCAAGGTGGCCTACGAAGCGGGGCCGCGTGGGGAGAGGTGACTCGGTGGACATCTTTCAGTCGGCGGGCGTGGCCAAGCGTGTCACCACGGTCGGGCAGAGCTTCTTCGACCCGCTACCTGGCGGGGCCGATCTGTACCTGCTCAAGAGCGTGCTCAGCGACTGGCCCGATCGCGAGGCGACGGCCGTCCTGAAGCGCTGCGGCGAGGCCGCGCATCCGGCCGGTCGCGTCGTCGTCCTCAACGGCGTCTCGCCCGACGGGCCCGGCGGCCCGGCCCCCGCATTGCTGATGATGGTGCTGGTGGGAGGGAGGGAGCGGAGCCTGGAGGAGTTCCGCGAACTGGCTCGCGCGGCCGGGTTGGAAGTGCAGGCCGCCGAGCGCCAGCCGTCGGGCCGCTTTGTCGTGGAGTGCCGGCCGATCAGCCGCGCGGCGGGCCTGACATGAATCGGAGAGCCTTCCTCGGCCAGACGGGTAAGACGCTCGCGCTGGCCCTGGCCGCCCGGGCCTCCGCGGGAGCGGAGGTTGCCGGCTCGAATCGCCAGGTGCTCGTGCTGGGGGCGGGCCTCGCTGGCCTCGCGGCCGCCTATGAGCTCCAGAAGGCCGGATACGCGGTGACCGTGCTAGAGGCCCGCTCGCGCCCGGGGGGCCGGGTCCTCACCTATCGCGATCCCTTTGCCGATGGCCTCTACGCGGAGATGGGCGCCGAGTACGTGGACGCGACCGACGAGTACGATCACCGATACTGCAAGGAGCTGGGCCTCAAGGTCATGACCGCCAGGCTCTACGACGCGATCTTCGTGCGTGGCCAGAGGCTCCGGATGGCCCCGTTCAAGCAGAACAAGGAGAAGCTACCCTACGCGGGCACCGAGGGAGGGCGGCTCTTCGGACAGGAGGCCCGGTACCTGCAGCGCCTGCTGAAGCTCATCCCGGACCCGGAGAAGCTGCCCCCCGAGATCCTGAAGCTCGACAACCTGTCGGTGGTCGAGCTGCTGCTGCAGGAAGGCGCCCCGGAGGACATCGTCGCCCTGTACACGTACACCCAGGCCACCGAGTCCACGGCCCGGCCGCACGAGATGTCGGCCCTGGCCATGGTGCGCAGCCACCGTCGGAGCTTCAGCGAGGACACCGACGAAGGACGGATCCTGGGCGGGAACGACCAGCTTCCCAAGGCGCTGGCCCGGGCCCTCTCGGGCCAGATCCTGTACGACCGGCCCGTGCGCCGGATCGCCCACGACCGGGACGGGGCCGAAGTCTGGTTCGACGAGGGGGGCGGGGTCCGCTCCCTTCGGGCGCCGCGCCTCCTGATCGCCATTCCCTTCAAGGTGCTTCGCGACCTCGAGATCACGCCCGCCTTCTCCCCTGCCAAGATGAAGTGCATCCAGACCCTCGCCTACGGCCAGGTCATGAAGATCGCCATGCAGTACGCCCGCCGCTTCTGGGACGAGCCGGGGAGCCTCGGTCAGCGCGTGTTCACCGACACCATGCTGCGCCGCGTCTACCACTTCTCGATCGACCAGCCCGGGCCGCGCGGCATCCTCATGAGCTTCACCTCGGGGGCCGACGCGGAGAAGATCGGCCGCATGCCCGATGCGGAGCGCAAGCGCGTTGCCCTGGAGGAGACGACGCGCATCTGGCCGGAAGCCCCGCGGCACTGGGAAGGCGCGGCGGTCAAGTACTGGAACGAGGACCCCTGGATCCGGGGCAGCTATTCCTTCAACGGCGTGGGGCAGGCGCGCGACTTCCTGGAGGTCGCCCGCGCCCCCGAGGGACGGGTGCACTTCGCGGGAGAGCACACCTCCGTCCACCGGGCGTCCATGAACGGAGCGCTCGAGTCCGGCGTGCGGGCCGCCGACGAGATCCGGAAGGCCGAGGGAGGGGCCTGAACGAGCGTGCGCCGACTCGACCGACGCGCCTTCCTCAAAACAGCAGGAGCCCAGGCGGGCGCCCTCGCCGTGGCCTCGCGCACCCAGGCGCAGCCGAGCCCGGAGGTGATCGTGATCGGCGCGGGCGCGTTCGGCGGCTGGACGGCTCTCTACCTGCGCGAGAAGGGCGCCCTGGTCACCCTGGTCGACGCCTACGGGCCCGGGAACTCCCGCGCCAGCTCGGGGGGAGAGACCCGCCAGATCCGCGCGGGCTACGAAGACCGCGAGCTCTACACGCGCTGGGTGCTCCTCGCCTTCGACCGCTGGAAGGCCCGGCAGGAGGAGTGGGGACGGAGGCTGCTCTACGAGACGGGCCGCCTGCTCCTCGCCCCGGAATGGGACGAGAGCCTGAAGGTCACGAAAGCGGTGCTCGACAAGTACCGGGTCCCGAATGAGGTCCTGTCGCACGACGAGCTGCGCCGCCGCTATCCGCAGATGGACCCCGAGGGGGTCGGGGTGGCGCTCTTCGAGCCCACGACCGGGGTCCTGAAGGCACGCGAAGGCTGCATGGCGGTCGCCGAGGCCTTCCAGAGGAAGGGAGGCCGGTTCCGGATCGGGAAGGCGCAGCCCGGCCGCTCGTCCGGCTCGCGCCTTCTCGACGTGGCCCTGGCCAACGGGCCGTCGCTTCCCGCGGCGACCTTCGTGTTCGCCTGCGGCCCCTGGCTTCCCAAGGTGTTCCCCGAGATCATGAAGAAGAAGCTCTTCACGCCGCGCCGCGACGTCTTCTTCTTCGGCACCCCCTCGGGGGACGACCGCTTCAGCTACCCCCGCGACTACCTCGGGCTCCGCTTCCCCGCCCTCAAGGACCAGCCCGTCGTCGAGAGCCGGGTCTGCCAGCTCGAGATGAGCGTCGACGAGCACTTCATCATCCAGAGGCACCCGGCGCTGGAGAACGTCTGGCTGGTGGGAGGAGGCTCCGGACACGGCTACAAGCACGGCCCGGTCGTGGGAGAGTACGTCGCGGACCGCGTGCTCGGCCAGGACAAGAGCCCGGAGCTGGAATCCGTCTTCCGTCTGAAGCCGCAAACGTTTTAGGGCGGAGACGCGGGGCCTGTCCCCGAGCGCGGCGTTCCCTCCCCCCTACGTGGGGGAGGATAGGAGGGGGGGTCTATGAATATTAAGTGGGTGCTGAACCCTGCGTGCCGGCGCGCGTGGACCCTGGCCTCGCTCGCGAGCCTGGCCTTCCTGCCCTTCGCTTGTGCGGGCAAGCCGAAGGTCGAGCCGGCCACCCTCGTCCTGAACCAGGGCAAGATCGTCACCGTCGACGACCAGAAGCCGGAGGTCCAGGCCCTGGCCGCGCGCGGCGACACCATCGTCGCGGTCGGCACGAACGAGGAGATAGCACCGTACCTCGGCCCCCGGACCCGAGTGGTCGACCTCCGCGGACGGCTCGCCATTCCCGGCTTCATCGACGGCCATGGCCACTTCACCGGGGTCGGCCAGGCGCAGGTCACCCTGAACCTGACGAAGGTCAAGAACTGGGACGAGGTGGTGGCGATGGTGAAGGACGCCGCCCAGAAGGCCCGACCGGGCGAGTGGATCCGCGGCCGTGGCTGGCACCAGGACAAGTGGGACCGGAAGCCCCAGCCCGCGGTGGAGGGCTTCCCCACCCATCATTCCCTGAGCGGCGCTTCTCCGAACAACCCGGTCGTCCTCACCCACGCCAGCGGCCACGCTTCCTTCGCGAACGCCAAGGCCATGGAGCTGGCCGGGGTCACGGGAAGGACGCCCAACCCGCCCGGGGGCGAGATCCTCAAGGACCCGAAGGGCGCGCCCACCGGTCTCTTCCGCGAGACCGCCTCGCGCCTCCTGCAGGCCGCCTACGCCAAGGCCCGGGAGGGGATGAAGCCCGAGGAGATCGAAGCCGAGACCCGCCGCGAAGTCCAGCTCGCGGACGAGGAGGCCGTGTCGAAGGGGGTCACGAGCTTCCAGGACGCCGGGTCGAGCTTCGAGACGATCGACGTGTTCAAGAAAGCCGCGGCCGAAGGCAAGCTCGGAGGCCGGCTGTTCGTGATGATCCGCGACACCAACGAGCGCATGGCCACGAGGCTGGCCGCCTACCGCCTGATCGACGGCTACGACCGGCATCTCACGGTGCGGGCCATCAAGCACACGATCGACGGCGCCCTCGGCTCGCGCGGGGCGTGGCTCCTCGAGCCCTATTCGGATCTGCCGTCGAGCACCGGGCTCAACACCACCCCGGTCGCCACGGTCGAGGAGACCGCGAAGCTCGCCATGGCCAACGGCTACCAGCTCTGCGTGCACGCCATCGGCGACCGGGCCAACCGCGAGACCCTGAACATCTTCGAGGCCGCCTTCAAGGCCAACCCGGACAAGAAGGACGTTCGCTGGCGCGTCGAGCACGCGCAGCACCTGAGCGCGGCCGACATCCCGCGCTTCGGCCAGCTCGGCGTCATCGCCTCCATGCAGGGGATCCACTGCACGTCGGACGCGGTCTTCGTCCCCGCGCGGCTGGGAGATCGGCGCTCCGAGGAGGGCGCCTACGTCTGGCAGAAGCTGATGAAGTCCGGGGCGGTGGTGTCGAACGGGACCGACGCTCCGGTCGAGGACGTCGATCCCGTTCCCAACTTCTACGCCTCGGTGACCCGCAAGCTCGCGGACGGCTCGACCTTCTATCCCGACCAGCGCATGACCCGCACGGAGGCGCTTCGGTCCTACACCTTGAACGCGGCCTACGCGGCCTTCGAGGAGAGCTCGAAAGGCTCACTGAGCCCGGGGAAGCTCGCCGACGTCGTGGTCCTCTCCCGGGACATCCTCACGGTCCCGGAGGAGGAGATCAAGGCCGCGCGCGTGGATTACACGATCGTGGGAGGCAAGGTCCTCCACGAGAGGAAGTGAGGCGGCCGCACCGGCCCCCATCGCAAAGGGACTGCGCGCTCGTGCCCAGTTGCTGAGCGAAATCCGAGGAGCACAGGGGCCGTCCCGACAGGGCATCGCGACCGGACTCAGCGACTTGTGACGGGGTCCACATCTTCACACGCGCGGCATTCTTCATGCATCCGACGGCCGTTCATCGAGGATGGAGGGCATCGTGCTGTGGCTGGTCGGCCTCTCGGTAATGAGCTGCTTGCTGGTCCTCTTCCTCCTCGGCCGCCGTGAAGAACGGGCGGTCCTTCGCAATCTCGAACGGCTCCTGGCACGCAGGAAGGCGTCCGGGGAGGCTACCGACTCATCGTCGCCCGGAGGGCTCGCCGGCGAGAACCTCACTTTCCGGACGGCCATGCTCTGGATGTCGCTCCTGGCGGTCATCTTCGTGGCCTTGCACTTCTCCCAGAACCAGAAGACGCATACGTCGAAGAGGTTCACCGAGTTCATGGCCATGGTCGATGCAGGCGAGGTGGCGGACGTCACCATCACCGGCAACGAGATCAAGGGCCATACCGTGGCCCATGAGGCGTTCCGGTCCTTCGCTCCCCCTGTAGGCTACGACAAGCTGGTCGACGGTCTCCTGGCCCATAAGGTGATGGTCACCTGCAAGCCCGATGAGGTCCTCGCCTGGGCGAGCCTGCTCTTCCCCTGGACTCCCTTCCTGCTCCTCGCCGCCCTCGGAATCCCCTTCGCGTGGCAGGCGCGGACCGCACCGGTCGTCCGCGAGCGGTGGAGGCTCAAGCGCGAGGGCTACACCGCCCTTCTCAAGGGCCTGACCGAGCTGCGCAACCACCTCGCCGAGCTCGTGGGTCCGGGGGAGGCGAGGGCCGACCGTGTCGACACCCTGGTCGGGCAGCTCGCGACGGAGCGGGGGGTGGCGGAGCTCTGGCTGAGGATCGACATCATCGTGCTACTGACAACCGTGGACCACGAGGTGCGAGTACTCGGGAGGGGCAAGGTGCCACAACCCGACGCGTGCCGGCACGCCATCGAGACGATCGACGAGGCGCTCGAGCTCCTGGCCGAGGCCTTCCGCCGGGATTTCCGTCTGGAGAGGCGAGGAGTCTAGAGCTTCAGGCCTCCTTGTAGAGCGCGCAGCCGGCGAGCCCTCCCGCGACGGCCGCCACCAGCCCCCCGACCGTGGACGCGGCGACGATGCCGAAGGAGTAGAGGCCGTTGAAGACCCAGGCCGCGAAGGCCAGGTGGGTGATGAACCAGAGGGCGAGGCCGGCGATGATCGCGGTCTTGGCCCCAGCGCCGAAGCGCGGCCGGATCGCGGCGTAGAGCCACAGGAGCGCGATCCCGGCCACGAAGTCGTAGGTCAGCCAGCCGGCCAGCGCCTGCGGCTGCTGCGACATGTCGAGCCCGAGTCGCTTGCTCTCGGCGTCCCACCGCGCGGTCAGGATCACGCCGTTGGTCACGCCGTCGACCACGTTCATCACCAGGCCGGCGACGAGCCCGCCACCGATCACGCGTCCTACGTTGATGCCAGCCATTCGCTTCCCCCTTTCCGGGTTTGACCCGAGGGTCTTACCGCATTGTCGGCGCGAGAGCAACGTATACAATCCCGACGCCCCGAAATGGTGATCCTGGGACCGACGCCGCGGCGGGCCATGCTCAAGGCCACGGGCCTGGCCGCCCTGGGCGCCGGCCTCTCCGCCTGCGCGGGCCGTCGGGGCGGCTCGCTCGCATGGCGCGAGCCCCCGCGACGTTTCGCCCGGGTGCACGTGTCGGAGGACCGGATCATCCGGACCGTGGTGGGCCTCCGGCCGTTCCGGCCGTCGGGGTTCGTGGTCCGAACGGAGAAGCTGGGCGAGACGACCGTCGTCCACAACTACGGTCACGGGGGCGGCGGGATCACGCTTTCCTGGGGCACCTCGGAGCTGGCCGTGGACGAGGCCTGGAAGACCGGCGAGAAGCGCTTCGCGGTTCTCGGCTGCGGCGCGGTGGGGCTGGCCGCCGCCCGCCTGCTGCAACTGCGCGGGGCGGAGGTCACGATCTACGCGAAAGACCTCCCCCCCTACACGACCTCGAACGTCGCGGGCGGCCAGTGGACGCCCACCTCGGTCATGAGCCCTGACCGGCGTACCACCGAGTCCGACCAGCTCCTCGCGCGCGCGTCACGCCTCTCCTACCGCTCCTTCCAGCGGCTGCCCGCCGCCGAGTTCGGAATCCGCTGGCTCGAGAACTACGTCGTTTCGGACGAGCCGCTTCCCGAGTGGTGGGAGCAGGGCCTCATCCGCGACCTCTATCCGGAGTGGCACGAGCTGCGCCCGCACGAGCACCCGTTCCCCGCCCGCTACGCCCGCCGCTTCACCACCATGCTCATCGAGCCTCCGATCTATCTCAGCGCGATGGTGCGCGACTTGCGGCTCGCGGGAGGGCGGATCGTGGTCCGGGACCTGAAGAGCCGCGAGGGGGTCCAGGCGCTTTCCGAGCCCGTGGTCGTCAACTGCACGGGCCTCGGAGCGAAGGCTCTCTTCGGCGACGAGGAGCTCGAGCCGGTCAAGGGTCAGCTCACGTTCCTGCTCCCCCAGGCCGAGGTGGACTACATCGTGATCGCCGACGGCCTCTACATGTTCCCGCGTCGGGACGGGATCCTGCTCGGGGGGACCTTCGAGCACGGCAACTGGAGCCTGGACGTGGACGAAGCGGTGCGCCAGCGGATCGTGGCCGGCCACCGCGCGCTGTTCGAGGGCATGCGCTAGTTGGAGGCCTCCCTGGACGTGGAGCGCTTCATCGAGGACGGGTTCCTCCGGCTGGAGCAGGCCTTCCCCCGCCTGCTCGCCGACGAGTGCCGGGAGATCCTGTGGCGCGACACCGGCTGCGATCCGCGCGACCCCACGACGTGGACCCGGCCCGTCATTCGACTGGGCGACCATGCCGAGGCCCCGTTCGGCCAGGCGGCGAACACGCCGCGACTGCGCGCCGCGTTCGACCAGCTCGTGGGCCCCGGGCGCTGGGCTCCGCGGACGAGCCTCGGCACCTTCCCGATCCGGTTCCCCAGCCCGGAGGATCCCGGTGATGCGGGTTGGCACGCCGACGCGAGCTACGGCGGTGACGACGGCTCGCTGCGGCTCAACGTGACCTCTCACGGGCGTGCCTTGCTGACGCTCTTCTTGTTCTCCGTCGTGGGCGTCGACGACGCGCCCACTCGGATCCGGGTCGGCTCCCACCTCGACGTGCCCCGGCTGCTGGAGCCGGCGGGAGACGCGGGCCTGACCTTTCTGGAGCTCGCCGAGAAGCTGGACATCACGGCGAGGCGGCCCGTTGCCCTCGCGATCGGCGAGCCGGGCGACGTCTACATCTGCCATCCGTTTCTCGTGCACGCGGCCCAGCCACATCGTGGATCCGCCCCGCGCTTCATGGCGCAGCCCCCTCTGTACCCCGCGCAGCCCCTGAAGCTCCACCGCGAGGACGGAAGCTACTCGCCGGTCGAGATCGCCATCCGCCTCGGCCTCGGAGTGTAGGCTTTAGGCGGTAAAGCAGCGAGGGAGGCTCGTCATGAGAACAGCAACGGGTGCAGGAATGGTCCTCTCGGGACTGATCGGGCTGGCGGCGATCGCGCTCGCGCCCGTCGCCCCGAGCGACGATCGCGCCCGGCCGGTCTCCCTCGTCAAGATGCCGTATCGCGGCGAGCGGAACCTTCCCGACCTTTCGGACTCCCCGGACTACCTCGAGCAGGGCGGCATCCAGAAGACTCTGGAGCAGCAAGGGTGCCGGGTGAAGAGTGTCTCGACGGTTGCCTTGACCCCGGAAGAGCAGAAGGCATACGGCGAGTGGAACCGCCTCGGGCTGGCGAACGAGCACTTGGCGCGGATCGTGGCCGCGGACCGCAAGGAAGGCTCTCTTCCGGTCGGCCTCCTGGCGAACTGCAGCGCCCTCATGGGCATGCTGGGCGGCCTCCAGAGGTCGGGGCCCACCGCGAGGCCGCTGCGCGTGGGCCTCGTGTTCATCGACGCCCACGCCGACTTCAACACCCCCGAGACCACCCTCAGCGGCATGCTGGGGGGGATGCCGGTGGCGGTCTCGGCCGGACTGTGCCTGACCCGGCTTCGGCTCCGGTCGGGCCTGGACCCCGCCCTTTCCGAGCGGCACATCGTCCTGGCCGGCGTCCGCGACACCGATCCCCTGGAGCAGGACCTCCTCGACCGCTCGGCGATCGAGCTCCTTTCCGTGGACGACATTCGGGCCCGCTCGGCCGGCATCGACCGCCAGATGAAGAGGCTCTCGGACCTCACCGACGTGATCTACGTCCACGTGGACATGGACGTGCTCGATCCGAGGGAAGTGGCGGGCCATCCCCTGACCGTGCCCAACGGGCCCACGAGCCCCGAGCTGGCCGCAGCCCTCACCGAGATGTTCCGGCACGAGAAGGCGGCGGCCTTCGGGGTCGCGTCGACGCCGTCGGGCGACCACGACCGGGACGGGCTGTCCCGCAAGGCGGCCTACAACCTGATCCTGGGCGCGGTGAAGGGCTTGCAGCAAAGGGGAAGCCCCCGATGATTTTCTCGTGGCATAAGGCCCGCCATCTTCTGTAGGATCTTGCGCAACGGACTCGGGAGACGTCCAAGCCGCGGAACCGCAGGAGGGGCCATGTCGCTTTCCCGCCGCTCGTTCCTGAACGTCGTCGGACCCTTCGGGGGCGCTCCGTTCCCCGCCGCCCTGATGGCCGCCCGCGGCCGTGAGGCGGCCCTGGCCAGGCCGGGCTCGCCGCCCGGCGACGCGGCCGCGTCCGGCGATCCCTCCGAGATCCGGATCAACAGCAACGAGAACCCGCTGGGCCCCGGTCCCGCGGCGGTGGAGGCGTTCGTGCGCGCCTTCCCGGACGCCGGGCGGTATCCCACGAATGCCCGGCCTTCCGTGGCGGACCTGCGCGACACCATCGCGCGCCGGCTCGGCGTCCGGCCGGAGAACGTCGCCCTGGGCGCCGGATCCTGGGAGCTGCTCTCCACCGCGGTCCGCCTCTACACCTCGTCGTCGCGCCACCTGGTCACGGCCTCCCCTACCTTCGAGCAGCCCGAGCACACGGCCGCGCAGCTCGGGGTGCCGGTGCGGCGGGTGCCGGTCGACAAGGACGGCCGCCTCGATCTCGACCAGATGGCCCGGGCCGCCCGCTGGGCGGGGCTCGTGTTCTTCTGCAACCCGAACAACCCCACGGGGGGCGTCCACTCCGCCAAGGCCGTGGCCGAGTTCGTGGCCAGGGTCCGGCGGGAGTCGCCGGAGACGGCCGTCCTGATCGACGAGGCCTACCACGATTACGTCACCGACCCGGGCTACGCCACGTCCCTGGCCCTCGCCCTCGAGCACCCGAACGTCGTCATCACGCGCACCCTTTCGAAGGCCTACGGGATGGCCGGCCTGCGCGTCGGCTATGCGGTGGCCCAGACGCGGACCATCGAGGGCTTCAACCGCTGGGCGATCACCTTCAACCAGAACTCCCTGACCGTGGCGGCCGCCATCGCCTCCCTCGGGGACCCGGCCCACATCGAGGCGGAGCGGGCGCGCAACACGGAGGTGCGCGCGTTCACCACGCGCTTCTTCCAGGATCTGGGCTACCGGGTCTGGCCTTCGGAGACCAACTTCGTCTTCGTCGAGATCGGGCGCCCGGCCAAGGAGTTCAAGGAAGCGTGCGCCAGGCAAAAGGTCCTGGTGGGCCGGGAGTTCCCGCCCCTGGAGAAGACCTACGCGCGGGTCTCCCTCGGCACCCTGGACGAGATGAAGCGCGCGAACCACGTCTTCACCGCGGTCCTCGGCAAGGCTCAGAAATGAGCACGAGCAAGATGCGCAGGGAGGCAGCGATGTCTTTCACACGCCGTGCGATGGTCAAGACCCTGGGCCTGGGCGGGGCGGGCGTCCTCGCCGCCCGCCGCCACGCCTGGGCGGGGCTCGTCGAGGGCGCGGCCTCAGCCCCCCCCGCGAGGCCGCTGCTGCTCCACAACAACGAGAACCCCCTGGGCCCGGGACCGGCGGCCCTCGAAGCCTTGCGGGCCGCGCTCGGGCAAGGCGCCCCCGCGGGGCGCTACGTGTTCGATCGGCTGGAGGACCTGCAGAAGGCCCTCGCCGAGAAGTTCGGAGCCAAGCCGGAGAACATCGTCACCGGCTGCGGGTCGACCCAGATCCTGCGCGCGGCCGTCCAGATGTTCACCTCTCCGACCCGGCCCCTGGTGGCGGGCGAGCTGACCTACGAGGAATGCGCGGGCTACGCCGAGCTGATCGGCACCCCCGTGCGGGCGATCCCCCTCGACGCGACGCTCAAGCTCGACCTCCCCGCCATGGCGCAGGCCAGCAAGGGCGCGGGGGTCGTGTTCCTGAACAACCCCAACAACCCCACCGCCACCCTGCACTCCGCGAGCGCGGTGAGCGCCTTCATCGACGAGGTCCTGGCCGCCTCGCCCGAGACCACGATCCTGATCGACGAGGCGTACCACGACTACGTAACCGACGCCACCCACAAGACCCAGATCCCGACCGCCCTAGAGAACCCGCGGGTGATCGTGGCCCGGACCTTCTCCAAGGCCTACGGCATGGCGGGGATGCGCCTGGGATACGGCATCGGGCATCCCCAGACCGTCGAGAAGCTCGAGTCCTGGGAGGGTCCGAACGCGATCAACGTGGCCAGCATCGTGGTGGCGATCGCGTCGCTGCGGGACGAGGCGCGGCTCGACGCCGAGCGCGCCCGCAACACCCAGGTCCGCCAGTTCACCATCGACTGGTTCCGCAGGGCCGGCTTCACCGCCACCGACTCCCAGACCAACTTCCTCTTCATCGACATCAAACGGCCGGCGAAGGAGTTCCGCGACGCCTGCCGGGCGCAGGGGGTGCTGGTGGCCCGCGACTTCCCTCCCTTCGAGAAATCGCACGTCCGGATCTCGATGGGGACCCTCGACGAGATGAAGCGGGCGGTGGAGATCTTCGGGAAGGTCCTCGGGGTCAAGGCGAAGGCGGCCTGACCGGGCACGGCGCCTTCCCAGGTCGATGGACAGGAGAGGCTTTCTCCAGACCGTAGGAGCCGTGGGCGCCGCGTCGGCGGCCCTGGCCCCGGAGGCGAGAGGGCAGGACCCTCGGAAGGCGCTCAAGCTCGACCTGCACACCCACTACTATCCGGAGGCCTACTTCCAGAAGATCCGCGACACCCCGTCCGAGTTCACCTTCGACAAGGACCCCACGGGCCGCACCATCATCAAGTATCGCGGCGCCCGCTTCTTCGGCATCCAGCCGCCCATGACCGATCCCGCGAAGCGCCTCGCGGACATGGACCGGGTGGGCATCGACGTGGAGGTGGTCTCCCTCTCCACTCCCAACGTGTTCTTCGCCGACGAGAAGACCCAACCGGAAGTGGCCCGGATGGTGAACGACGGCTACGCCGAGCTGATCGCCCGTCACCCCGGTCGCTTCAAAGGCTTCGCCTCCATCCCCATGGATGCCCCCGACCACGCGCTCAAGGAGCTGGACCGGGCGCTGGGCGAGCTGAAGCTGAACGGGGTGATCCTGCTCAGCAACATCCACGGGCGCGCCCTGACCGCGCCGATCTATCGGCCTTTCTTCGAGGAGGCGAACCGGAGGAAGCTCTGCATCCTGCTCCATCCCATGCTTCCCGCGAACCCCGAGGCCTACGGCGAGTACGTCCTGGGACCGATCGTGGGATTCCCCTCCGACACCACGCTGGCCGTGGCCCGGATGTGCTACGACGGCCTGCTGAAGGACTTCCCCGACATCCGGTGGATCATCGCCCACCTCGGGGGCGCGGTGCCCTACCTGATGGAGCGCCTGGACAACGGCTTCCGGGACTTCGCGGAGTGCCGGGTGAAGATCGACCAGCTCCCCAGCACCTACCTGAAGCGGCTCTACTACGACACCGTGACCTTCAGCCCCTACGTCCTGAACATGGCCCGCGACCTCGTGGGGGTGGACCATCTCGTCATGGGCAGCGACTATCCCCACCTCCTGGGCTCGATCGACCGGGCGGTCTCCTCCATCGAGGCCCTCGGCATCCCCCAGGTCGAGAAGGAGCGGATCTTCAGCGGGACGGCCCTATCGATCCTCAACAACCTCTGACGGAGGCGGCCATGAGACCGGAGCTTTCTCGACGCGACCTGGTACGGCTCCTGGGGGCTTCCGCTTCGGCCCTGTGGCTCCCGCGCGGGGGTCTGGCCTCGGCGAAACCCGCGGCTCTGCCCAAGGCCCCGGCCGCGCCGGACGAGGCCTTCTGGGCCTCGGTGCGGGAGCAGTTCGTCATGCCCCGGGACCTGGCGGTCCTGAACGCGGCCAACCTCTGCCCCTCGTCGGGGCCCGTCCTGGAGACGCTCTACAAAGCCACGCGGGAGATGGACCGGCAGCCTTCGCCCGCCTACCGCGAGGAGATGCACGACGCCAAGGAAGTCACGCGCAAGATCCTGGCCGAGTTCTTCCGGGTCACGCCCGAGGAGATCGTCATCACCCGCAACACCAGCGAGTCCAACAACCTCGTCTCCAGCGGCCTGGACCTGAAGCCGGGCGACGAGGTCCTGCTCTTCTCGGACAACCATCCCAGCAACGACGTCGCGTGGAAGGAGAAGGCCCGGCGTCACGGTTATGCCGTCAAGATGGTCGAGGCGGTGAACCCGCACCCCGGAGCGGAGTACTACCTCGAGGCGTTCACCAGGGCCCTGACCCCGCGCACGAAGGTGCTGGCCTTCACCCACCTCACGAGCACGGTGGGCGATCTCTTTCCCGCGCGGGAGCTGTGCCGCCTCGCGCGCGAGCACGGCGTCCTCACCCTGGTGGACGGCGCGCAGTCCTTCGGGCTCCTGGACGTGAACCTGCGGGAGATGGACCCCGACTTCTACGGCGGAAGCGGGCACAAGTGGCCCTGCGGTCCCAAGGAAGCCGGCGTCCTCTTCATCAACCGGAAGGCCGAGAGCCGGATCTGGCCGAGCATCTACAGCGCCTACCCCGGGGCCATCGGCATCTCGAAGACCTTCGAGAGCTTCGGACAGCGGGACGAGCCCGCCATCCGGGCCCTCGGCGAGGCGCTCCAGCTCCAGACCCGGATCGGCCGGCCCGCGATAGAGAATCGCGGGCGGGAGCTCGCCCAGGCGATCATGGCCGACCTCCGGAAGATCCCGGGGGTCAAGCTGTGGACGCATCCCGACCCTGCGCGGTCCGTCGCGATCGTTTCCTTCCAACCGGGCGGCCTCGACCCGCAAAAGCTCATGCTCGCCCTCTACGAGAAGGACCGGATCGTCTGCGCGACCCGCCCGGGCGCGGATCGGGGCGGGCTGCGCTTCTCCCCCCACTTCTACAACTCGCCGGCCGAGGCCGAGCGGGCGGTGGGCGCGGTGAAGCGCTACCTGGCGACGGGCCTCTAGAGTGGATGATTCGGTCGTGGCGATCAGCGGCTCACTCGAGCCTTCCGGAATGGGTTCACGACGGTGACGCCTGCGTAGTTGCTCTCGTGTGCCGGGTAGCGAAGGAAGCCCTCGACCAAGGCCGCGGCTTGCTCATGGCTCAGCCGATCGCCCTTCGTGGGACGCGTCGCTTGAACGTAGAACTCCTGCAGGACCTGAACGGAGAGCGCAAGGTCGGCCGCCTCCAGCAACGCCCGGGCGGCGCCCGCCTTGGCACGCTCGTCGGCGGCCGTGCTCACCGCGTACAAGAGGACGTTCGTGTCAACGAAGCGCACGGCGTCCGTGGGCATCGCCGCGCGCCATGCGATCGCCGGCGCGGAAGCTTCGGACAGTGGCCAGAACGTCCTCCTGAAGGCGCTTGCGCCGCTCGAAATCCGACTCTTCCTCCCCCAGCTTCAGAAGGAACTCGCGAACCAGGGCACTCACGGATGTATCGCGCTCAGCCGCCTTGATGCGCGCGTCGGTAGACGGGGTCGGGCAGCGAAACCGTGACATTCTTCACGATAACACAGAACCGCTCAGGCACAGAGGTGCTTCCGCGCTTACGCGTGATGAGCAGGCGAATCGCTCGAGAGATCGGAGCCCGCCCATGACGCTGATCAGGAGGAAGAAACCAGGTGACCCCGCGGTGCGTTTCCTCACCGCGTGAGTGCCGCAATGGCGACCGTCTCGCTCGATGGCGTCGCGATTTCCTGCCGCGTGGCGGGCGAAGGCTCGACTGACGCGCTGCTCATTCACGGCTGCATTCCCGCCAACGGTGCGCCGGTGCCGCCGGAGGCCTAGCTTAGAACTGAGCGAAGCTAGCCGCAGCGCTCCGGCCGGCTGCTCCTTCTCGCTGGAGCCCCGCTCGACGGCCGCCGGGTACGTCCGGCGGAACTCCGGGGACGCCGGGGGCGTCGTCTTGTTGTGCACGGTACCGCTAGGCGCTATGCTCCAGAGCGGAGCTATCCCATGGAGGCAGCGGAGGCAACCCGGATCGGCCGGCTTGTCCACCTGCCCACCCATGGCCGCATCGGACGCCTCTACCAGGTCCGCGAGCGGCGACGGCTGCACCCGGAGGTCACTTGGCGGTCCGAGTCCGAGTACGAATCAGCCGAGCCGCGCGCTCGAAGACGCCGCCGGTCGAGACGGTAGCTCTCGCGAACTCCGGCTTCGAAGCCAAGGATCCGGAGGCGCTGCTTCCGGTTCGCGTTGCCGAGCGTCTGGGCCTCTGGCCACCCCCGGCCCAGGCCCGCGCCGAACGCTTCGAATCACCTGCGGCAAGCTTCTCAATGTTGGCGGTGCCGCGCGCCCTCCGGGTCTCCATCGTCGGGTCGAGCGGACGAGGGCCGGTCTGTCATGCGGTCATCTCCGAGCGCGAGACGGAGGTCGTGCTCAATGACCGCCTCCTGGACTTGCTCGCGATCGCGCTCATCAACCCGGGCCGGGGCATCTACCGCATTGGCTCGAGAGGAAGGCTCCGTCAGAGCGAGCGCCCCGAACCCTGGTAGCGGCGCCTCAGTCGAGCTGGAGGATGCCCCGGGGAGGGCGGCGAGGCCCGCGGCGGGTGGCGAGAGGCCCATCCACCGCCCACCCAGAAGGAGCGCGGCAAAGAGGGCCGAGGGCTCGGCGAACGCTCGGCCGAGGTGGAGGACGAGCGCGCCCAGCAGATGCGGGAGCGGCTGATAGCTCCTCCAGAGCGGATAGCCGAGCGACCACTCGTGGAGAAGGAAGTGGGTCGCGGGTGACCGCATGAGTCTATCCGGTCTCGCTGGGGGCACGCTGATCCTACAGGATTCGTATCCTCCCAGTTGAAGCGTCGCGGGCGAGACGGTAGGCTGCGCCCGACACCAGACGCAGAGGCGCCAGTAGGTCCGATCAACGAGGCAAGCGATGAAGCTGGCTGTGTTCGTCCTCGCCCTGGCCGTGGCCCCTGCTCTCGCCGAGGATACGGCCTCCCGCACGACCGGGGACGGCGTCTACACGGCGGAGCAGGCCGAGCGCGGCAAGGAGAGCTACAAGGAGGCGTGCGCGGGCTGCCACGCCCTCGACTGGTATCGGGGCGGCACCATGAAAGCGTGGGACGGAGCGCCCCTCTTCAACCTCTACGACGTGATCGCCACCACCATGCCCCAGAACAACCCGGGGAGCCTCAAGCAGCGTGAGTACCGGGACCTGCTGGCCTACATCCTTTCCCTGAACGACATGCCGGCGGGAGGCGAAGAGCTCCCCGCCGCGGCCGAGGCGCTCCAGAAGATCGTCATCAAGTGGAGGAAAAAGCCATGAACGAACGCACGCTCCTCCGGCCGGCCTTCCTTGCCGTGGCGCTCGCCGCCTCGTCGGCCCTCCTCCCCCATCCCGCCCTCGCCCAGGCGAAGGGAACGGAGAAAGGCGAGTGGCGGTACTGGGGCGGGGACGAGAGGAGCAGCCGCTACTCGCCCCTCGACCAGATCAACGCCGAGAACGCGGGCCGTCTCGAGGTCGCGTGGCGCTGGTACGCGGCCAACTACGGACCCGAGCCGGACTTCATCTACCGGGGGACGCCCATCAAGGTGGGCGACCGTCTGTACAACGTGGCCGGGCAGCGTCGCACGGTCGTGTCCATCGACCCCGTCACGGGGGAGACGCTCTGGATGTGGCGGGAGAGGGACAACCCACGCTACGAAGCCTCCACTCGCAAGAACTACGGGAAGGGCGTGGCCTACGCCGAGGTGGAGGGCCGCCCCACGATCTTCGTGATCACGCCCGGCTATTATCTTTGCGCGCTCGACGCCGACACCGGCCACTTGCTTCCGTTCTTCGGCCTGGGCGGGATCGTCGACCTGCACCTCGGGCTCGGGAATTACCCGGTGGAGGCCGACCGGGGGGTCCTCGACTCCGGGGACATCACCTCCAGCTCGCCGGCGATCGTGGTGAACGGCGTGGTCGTGGTGGGCAACTCCCACGACCGCGGCTACTACCCGGAGCGCAAGGAGAACATCCCCGGCCACGTCCGCGGCTACGACGCCAAGACCGGCCGGATGCTGTGGCGCTTCCACGTCCTGCCCCAGCCGGGCGAGCCCGGGCACGACACCTGGGAGGGCGACTCCTGGACCTATACGGGCAACATCTCCTCCTGGGCGCCGCTGTCCGCGGACTCCGAGCGCGGGCTCGTGTTCATCCCCACCGACACGCCGACCAACGACTACTACGGGGGGCACCGGGGCGGGGCGAACCTCTACGGCACGAGCATCATCGTCTTGGACGCGAAGACCGGGAAGCGGGTCTGGCACTACCAGATGGTCCACCACGACATCTGGAACTACGACAACTGCGACGCGCCCCACGTCGTCGACATCAAGGTCGGCGGACGCAGGATCCCGGCCGTGGCGGCGGTGTCCAAGCAGGGATTCACCTACGTCTTCAACCGCGAGACCGGAGAGCCCGTCTGGCCCATCGAGGAGCGCAAGGTTCCCCAATCGGACGCCCCGGGAGAGAAGACCTGGCCCACCCAGCCCTTTCCCACCAGGCCCGCCGCCTTCGAGATCCAGGGGATCACGGAGAACGACCTCATCGACTTCACGCCGGAGCTGCGCCGGCAGGCCCTGGAGATCGCCCACCAGTACCGCATGGGCCCGCTGTTCCTCCCCCCCTCGCTCTGGGACGCGCCGGATGGAACGAAGGGTGCCTTCAACGTGCCGGGCGCGAACGGCGGAGCCAACATCCCGGGAGGGGCGGCCGTTGATCCCGAGACGGGCGTCCTCTACGTGGCCAGCGAACGAGGGCACAGCGTGCTCTCGCTCATCCCGGGCAGCCAGCGGGGCAAGGTCATCGGCGGCGAGAACTCCAACATGAACTACGTCTCCCGGGGCCCCGGGGGGATCCGGGGGCCACAGGGGCTGCCCCTCTTGAAGCCGCCCTATGGGAGCATCGTGGCCATCGACCTGAACACGGGCGAGCATCTCTGGCGGGTGCCGGACGGCGACACCCCCGCGAGCGTGAAGAACCACCCCGCGCTCAAGGGCGTGAGCCTGCCCGTGACGGGCAAGCAGACCCACGCCACCGTGCTCGTGACGAAGTCGCTCCTCTTCTACGGAGAAGGGCGCGGCGCCGAGCCCTACCTGCACGCCCTGGACAAGAAGACCGGCCGGGAAGTGGCGCGGGTGGAGATCCCGGCCACCACCAACACCGCTCCCATGACCTACATGCACGAGGGACGGCAGTACATCGTGCTGTCCGTGGCGGGGCCGGGGCACCCGGCGGAACTGGTGGCCCTGGCCCTGCCCCAGGAAAAGAAGGTCAGGAAGCCGCCGTCGGAATGATGCTCAGCCGGGGTGGTTGCCCAGCCAGGCGATCACTTCCGCCGCGTGCTTGTCGGGGGGAAACACCGGGTAGAAGACCTTCTCGATGTGCTGGCGCGAGATCACCAGGGTGAGCCGCTTCACCAGGGTCATGCCCGCCACCTCGAACGTCGGCAGCCGCAGGGCGTGCACGAAGGCAAGATCCGGGTCGCTCAGGACCTCGAAGGGCACGTGCAGGCGCGCGACCATCTCCTTCTGATACTCCGTGGTCTGGGTGCTGAATCCGAACACTTCGGCGCCCAGCTTCTGGAGATCCTGGTGGTGGTCGCGGAAGGCGCAGGTCTCCGGCGTGCAGCCGCGGGCCCCCGGAATGCCGTCCCACCCGGGGGGGAGGGGCTCGTTCGGCCTTCCCGTTCGCGGATAGCAGTACACGACGACACGACCCCCGTACGGTGCCGCGAGGTCGACCCAGCGGTCCCGGGTGGACCGAAGCTTCATCGAGGGAACGGGGAGGCCGGGAAGGTGCTTGCAGGCCCCGTCGTCGATGGGGACGGGCAGATTCGGGGGCAAGGGTTGCGAAGGATCGAATCCCGGCTGAGCCTGAGCCGCCGCCGGTCTCGGCGTCTTGCCCAACGCCCACAAGCCTACGCTCGCCACCGTGTTGAGGAAAGACCGCCGCGTCGCCTGCGTCATTCGAGTGGCCTCGATTCTAGCGGGTCACGGGCCCGACAAGGGTCGAGCATAGCAGCTCCCCGGCCGCGGCCGGGGAGGCTCGGCTGCGCGGCCGCCGATGACGGGCCATTGCTTCCCTGCCGTAGTCGCACTCCGCCAGGTAGGCATTGTGGGCGCGACATTATGCCGACTGCCGGATTATGCCGACTGAGCTGGTTTGGACGGCCATGGCTGCGGTGGCTGGCCGAAGGCACGCGGCATAATCCGGACCACTAACTCCGGCAAGCTGCTTCCGTCGCGGCACTACGCCGC
>WNGL01000718.1_pt1 | contig 41500 bp, 64 predicted proteins | sample 5400591 | NCBI WGS metagenome assembly WNGL01 (sample SAMN13153377, study PRJNA577476) | soil metagenome | isolation source: 80 cm soil or saprolite under Garry oak tree replicate 1 | place: USA:California | collected 2016-06-15
TCTTTGCCGATGCGGGCCAGCACTCGAGAGGCGAAATTCTTGTCGCCGTCGGCGATGGCCTCGGGCTTCAGCTTGCGCCGGCCTGCGCCAGCGCGCGCGCCTCCGCGCTTCTTCTCTTTTTTGGTTTCCTCGCTCACTGGATACTTACTGGAATTCCTCAGGGATCTCGCTCAACGTTTGGCCGGGGGCATAGTAAACCTTTCCGCCTCGAACGCAGTGGTTTTTGGGGTGCACCAGCTTCATGCCGTCGAGTTGAGCTTTGCGCTGGCTGGCTATGAGTGGAAAGCTGCACAACGGGCAAATCAGCGGCGGCGTGTAATAGAACCGGTGTTTGCTCACTCGATCGGCTTCTCGGGGTCGAGCGGCTCGATCACCAGCTTCCCCGCCTGGCGCAAATACTCAAGCACCCGCTCGATCAAATCTTTTTGGCTGGAGCCGTGCATCACGATGGGCCGCGGGAAGCTGATGCGGTAAGGGCGGTCGTTTTCTGAACTCGGAACCATTCCGGCTCTTTACCTCGCGGGCGTAGGCGTCATGCAAGATGAACTCGCCTCCGGCGCCGAATTCGGTTTCGTCTTCAAACACTCAGCCACCTTCTCGAAGAATTTCCGCCGACGCACCTGGCGCCGCTTCTCGATCGCCTGGGGATTTGGGGCTTGGCCGCGCCCGCCGCGGGCTAGTCCTAGCCAGAAGCCGCTGACCTGGATCACGTAAGGGTCATCCCAGTCAATCTCGAAGCCGTGGCCGCCGCTCATCGCCGAGCTCGTCTCCCACCGGCGGGACGAGATAACCCCTCCCCCGAGGCTATTCTCGTCACGCCGTTGAAAGCTCATGCCGGCGCCGCCAACCGCTCGAGCTCATGCAGCGAGATGAGCTCTTGCGAGATCACCGCCTGCGAGCCGCACTTCTCACACCCGGCGCGCACATTCAGCCCGCCGATGTGGAAGCAATTGGTGCACTCGAAGCTTTCCCCGCTGGTCATCTGGCCATTGCCCACAACAGGGTGACCAGGACGGCCGAGGCCGCCACGGCCTCAACTGCTTCCTTCAGGTTCGAGCCGATCTCGATCACGCTTTGAAAACTCTCATATCAATCAAGATTTCAAACCCTTCACGGCCTTCCCGACGGCGCGCGCGGCGTCTTCATCGGTGACCTTCAAATACTCGCCCGTGCTCGACATTGATTTGTGGCCGAGGTACTGCCGCACGTGCTCAATTCCCGCCGCGTGAATGGTTTGCATGGCGATCGAGTGTTTCAGAGCGTGCGGATGTCGCTTATGAGCAGCCAGTCCTGCGGCTTCTCCGTAGCGCTGGACCAGGCGCCAGAAGTGCTGGCGGCCGACTTTGAAAAGCCTTTGATCGGGAGCGAATTTCGCGACGTATTCAAGTACGCCTTTTTGCTCATCGAGGAGCGGATCCGCGTCATCGACCAGCGGCTGCACCGTGCGATTCGAGCCTTTAAGGCGCTGCAGATCGAGGAAGCCATCGCGGAAGTTATCTCGTGTGAGGCGAATGACTTCCGTGGCACGCAGCCCATGCCAGAAGGCCACCAGGATCATCAGCCAGTCGCGCTCCCGCCGCGCCTTCGCAGCTCCGAGAAGCGCTAAGAGTTCGTCTCGACTGAGGCTTTGAATTGCCAAAAAGAATCAAAAACGGACTCGAAAGTTTCCTTCAGACTTCGAGAGTTTCCCTCAGACTTTTCCACAGGCGATGTTACAAATTCGGGCTTTCGCGTCCTCCTATTTATAGGGAGTAGTTCGAGCCGCATCTGCCCCGCCCGCTCGAGCCTTTTGAACCGCGACGGCCGCCCGCGCCTGGGGAAGCTGATGTCCAGCTGCTGGCCCTCGAGCCGCCGTCCCTGCCGATTGGCGCGAACGTGATATTCGCGGTTGAGCATCGTGCTTTGCCCTCAATGCCCCAATTGTGATGCAGCGACGTGGGCCATGCCAATACAAGAAAGCAGATGGTCGGCCAGCCATCCGATCACTGCACCCTCGCCGGCGACCAAAGCGATCAGGATCTTCACCTGCAGCTTCAGCGAGCCAATCTGGTCGAAGGCGAGGACCGCGTCCCCGCGCAGCTCGTCGAGCGAGCGCGCGTGCAGGTACTTCTGGCGCCAGGCTTCGGGGTGTCGGCTCATAGCCTCTACGAAGTTCTCCCGGGCGATCCGGAAGCTCTCCCGGTCCCCGGCGGACGCGACCATCTCCCCGATGGCATCGAGCACTTCACTGCGGAAAGGCATCGGCGAGCGAAGGAGTCAGGTTTTTGACTCGCCCACACAGGGGCGCTAGTGCCGGTTGGCTCCATCGGGATCTCGCCGAAACTGGTATAGTTCGCGTCCGAAGTTTTTCGCCTTTTTTCGAGGCGGACGACAGGAATCCCCATCGCCTGATCCCCTTATCGTTTGCTCGGGGTGCTCGTTGACCAGGTATTCGGCGATCGCGCGCCCGCAAAAAGTCTGCGGCAGAGAGGAATCTGGAGACGCGGAGGCCTCCAACACACCAACCTTGTGCTTAGCCATAGATGTTTTTTGAGAACAGTTCGTCCTACAGGCAGGAAAAGCCGAAGCCGTTTACGCGCACGGCGCGACGCTCATCTAGTCGATGACCTTGGTTGCGAAAGCCCTTCCAACGCAGGAAAGGAGCGGCAGGATTTCGCAGGAGTTTTCAGGTCGCGACCCGATTCTCCTGCACTTTTTAGGAATCTACCACATTACGGAAGTTGTAGACGAGAGGAAAAAGCGGCTCGGGACCGCTGGAAATGCCCCGAAAGTTGTAGTCGAGCGGGGAGTGGCTAAGGGGTTTGACTGGCTGGTTTCTTCTGCTTGGCCTTCTTCCAGCGGGCCTGGGCGGCTCTCCGGGCGGAATCTTGACGTTCTTCGGCGGTGAGCCTTCGGGCTGTAGCCTTGCCACCTCTCCTACCGAGGGCCACGGCGGCGGGATTCTTTGCCATGACCTCTTAGTTACCACAATGCGCAGCGCCGTGCAATAGACAAATCACTTTGTGCTTGACATTATGCGCAGCGGTGCGTATTGTTGACCATATAAGCGGCCCGAGCGAGTGTTCGAAGCACTCACCCGAGCCTAACCAGAAACGCCTAACAAGGAGGCGATATCGTGGCTCACCACACTCTACCGCAACTCTTCCATCCTGGTTTTCAACAGGTCCTCGACGGCGCCCTCGGACAGCAGATCCGCCGCATCGAGCGGGTCCTCTCCCTAGCCGAATTGCACTGCTGCGAATTCGAGGATGAATTTGGCTGCGGGGCAGTGGCCACCGTCAGCGATCTCGAGAGTGAGCGCGAGTACTGCCCTCGCCATTTCCGCAACGTGTCGATGAAAGCTGCCCTGCGCGAACTGGAGGTGAGCCGTGGCTGAACACACACCTGGCCCCTGGACGCTTGGCGCTCAATATCCCGACGAAATCCACGCAGCCCAGGGCCAGATTGCCGAAGCTCTCGGCGGTCGCTGGGTCGGCAGCTCCCCCTATGAGTACGAAGTGCCCGCCGAAGTAGCTGCCAATGCCCGCCTGATCGCCGCCGCACCAGAGATGCTGGAAGCCCTGCAAGATGTCGTTAATTACTTCTGGGGAACTGAAGCGCCTGTACTCAAGGAAGGCGATGTCGAGAGCTTCGTAAAGGCCGCCATCCGCAAAGCGAGGGGCGAATGACCGCCGTCCACTACATCATCGCCACCACCCAGGAAGAGATGTGGCAATTCCTCAAGGCCACGGGCGAGCTCTTCGAATCCTCGTCGATCTTCGATCCCAACCGGGCGCGCTACGGGGAGTCGATCCACTTCAGCTCCATCACTCCCGAAGGGGTCGAGGAATTCCTCGGTCGAAGGGAGGCGGCGTGATGGCGGAAGAGCTCTTTCACCGCTACTCGTTTTTTAATTTCACGTCCGACACCTGGCGCGAGGCCGCCGAACGCTACCTGGAGTTAGAGGCCGCGCTCGCCGAGCTTGCGAAGTCGGACGAGGCGCTCGATCACGACTCACTCTATGAAGCCTTGGGGCGCTGCCGAATCTGCGAAGACTTGAACGAGCTTCTTCGCCGCCGCAAGGAATTCGCCGAACAATTCGCCGGGCTCTGGGCCCGGAAGTCACTCGAATTCACAAAGGAGAAATAGTCATGCCCGCAACCAAAATCATTCCACTTAAGATCGGCATCTTCGGAGGCCAGGGGTCCGGCAAGACCACGACCGCCGGTCTGATCGCCGCCGCCGTCTCAAAAGAATTGCACGCCGGGGCTCCCGTCTGGGTCACCGATACCGAACCCGGCTGGCAGTTCCTGCGTCCGCGCATCTTCCTGCCGGAGAAGATCGAGCTCGTGCAGAGAAAGGTGCCGACCTTCAAAGCCATGCTCGACGACATCCGCGAAGCCGAGCGTGCCGGGGCCTGCGTCTGGGTCGCCGACCAGCTCACGGTGATGTGGCTCGAGCTGATGCAGTCCTACAAAGCCAAGAACAACGGCTTCATCCCCATCAACGTCTGGGGCGATCTTAGGGCCATGTGGAACGAGTATGTGACTGCGTTCCGCAACTCGAAGCTGCACGCGATCGCCATCGGGCGGCTGGGGAACGTGCTCGAGGAAGTAGAGGGCAACAAACCCGGCGAGATCAACCTGGTCAAGACCGGGACCGCGTTCAAAGCCGGAGGCTCGGAGTCGTTCGGCTATGAGCCGGATTTCCTGGTCGAGCTCTCGCTCGAGCGCAAGCCCAAGAAATTGCGCGGCGGCGAAACCCGCGACGGCGAAGGCCGCATGATTCACCGCGCGGATGTGCTGAAAGACCGCACCTGGGCGCTCAATGGCCGCGTCTTCCGTTGGGGCGACAAGCCCAGATATCAGCCCGGCGGATATCGCGCGGTGTGGGATGACATCAAGCCGCACTTCGATGCGGTGCAGGCGACCGGCGAACACGCCACGCTCGAGGAAGCATCCAGCGAAGGGCTCATCCAGGATGACGGGCGCGGCGACTATTACCACCGCCAGCGCATGAAGCAGGCATGTCTCGAGGACTGGGATGCCACCATCGAGCTGATCTTCCCGGGCTCGACCGCGGCCATGAAGCGGATGCGGGCGATCGTGGGCGAGATGATCACCGGCGTCCGGTCGCGCACCCGCCTCGAGCAGTACGACGTCAACCAGTTGCAGCAGTGCGTGGGCATCCTGATGTGCCTCGAGCGCAGGCTGAAGGCCGAGCCGGTGGTCGACGAACAGCAGTTGCTCGAGATGGTCGGACTCGCGAAGGAAGATTTTCGCGGCGTGGGCAGCGATAAGACTCTGCTCGAAGTGATGCTCACCAAGAGCGTGGACCAGGTGAAGGCCAACGGGGAGGCGGTGCCCTTCTGAATCGCCGCCGCCCCATCCCCTGAAAGGAGAATTTATGAGCTACGACCCCAAATGCGAAGAACTGGCTGAACACTTTGTGCCGGCAGGCACCAGCCGAATAACGATCCAACACCTTGCCCAGCGAATTCAGGATTTTATCGAGGATGAGATTCACGACATGATCGCAGAAGTCCGCAATCCCAACCCCTACGTATGAATCGCCGGCGCCCCCTCTCGCGCTCTCGTTACCGCTGGCTTCCTCACCCGAAGCCAGCGAACGTTTTGCGCTACGAATTGCTGCTCCAGGGTGCAGTCCGCCAATACCCGGACGGGCGCGAGGTCTGCCAGGACTCGCTCGTCGGCAGGCGGGAGTATCTCAGGCGGCTTAATATTATGTTAAGTCGGCAGAACTGGCGCTGCTCGCTGTGCGGAAAGAGACTGAGTGCGCACGATGCGACCTTCGAACATTCCAGACGCAGGGGATTCGGCGGGGCCTGGCGCGATGACCGCGTCGAAAACGAGAAGCGCGAGTGGCTGAATTCGGCGAGCTGCTGGGTGTGCAACTCACAGAAGGGCTAGAAATCTTTCGTCTTGAGCTTCACGATCAGGCGCGCGTGTTTTTTGTCGAATAGGGTTTCGAGTGGACGCCCGACCAGTCCTTCTGCTCTAGCTTTGCCGCCGTTCAACCGCGAGGGGAATCCGGCGCGGCACATCTCGGTCGCATCTTCAAGTGACATCTCTCCAAGGTAAGGGACGGCGTCGAGGTGCAGCTTCGCGGCCACGTCGCACACGTTCTCCCAGTTCAGCCACCACTTGCCGTCAACCAACACGTCAAATACAATCAGTTTCTTTTTGTCCGAGTAATGGCCGCCCTTCTGGATTCCCGCTCCGTAGCCTTCGCCGTAGATCACTGCACTGACATCTGGGAAGACCGCGCGAACATTCTCAACCGGCAGGTTCTCATAGAGATAGCGAATCAGGTCCGCATGGATGTGGGCATTGTCTGTCTTGCCGCCGAAGCTGAGCTGGCCGGTTTCATGGTTCCAGATCGCGCGGATGTTGGTGCCGTCGATCTTCTCCGTCCAGTGCCACGACTTCAGCATGGAATAGGTTGGGTTCTTCAGTACGCCCGGCTTCACCTTGAAGGTGCGTTCGTCGCGCTCGTAAAGCGTCTCGATCTTATGGTATTCCAAGCCTAGCTCACCTTCTTCTTCGCCGGATACTTCACGATGTTGACCGGCTTGCCTCGTCCGACCTCGGTCGATCACTTTGATGGCGTAGATCATCAGCTTGGCTTTGCGGCGGTGCCGTATCCTCTACGTGACTCTCCAATGTGCTGACCGACACATTCAAGCACGTCGAGCAAGTTCGATACCGCCTTCTCTTCGGTGGAAGCGCATTCCAGAACTTCGCCGAATTTAGCGATAAACAGGCCGCTCTCCAGGTCACGATGGCAATCGACCCGGATGCCGAATGGAAATCTCGTTCTCACGTTCACCCCTTGGCCAGCCACCGGAGCAGCCGGATCTTCCAGCTCAACTTCGAACGCTGGATCGAGCCCGGCATGGCCACGATGATCTTCCTCTGGCCGTCTTCGATCACCTGGCAGTCGGGCCGCTGTTCCATGAGTTGTGTGGTCAGGTGGCAGCGCACGGTGACGTGGGCGTGGCCGCTCGGCAACTCCATGTGGACCTCGATGTCGGTGCCGGGCGTCATGTCGAGCGCAGGCTGGAACTCGAACTCCTGGCCGTTGAGGTTCGCCGGGCCTGCCCTCTCTTCTTCGCGCTCTTGGCTCGGATGGCCGCCATCGCCTTCGGCCGGTTCCGCGCCGCATTTCGCCGCGCACTCTCAAGAAACAAACAGCCACAGCTTTGGGTGGTGCCGCTGCGCAAACGGCAGGTGGGTACGAGCTTCGATCGCCCGCAAACGCAGCGGCAGCGCCACATCCGTTTTTTCCCGGTGCCACTCTCGATCCGCAAAACCAGCAAGCGGCCGTAACGCTCTCCAGTTAAATCGAGGTGATTCGATCGCGCCAGCTCGCTTGCCATGACCCGACGGGCCAGCGCCATCTGTTTTTCTTCGAGCCAGGGGTGAGGTTTAACCTCTGGGGCGCGGCCAGGTTCGATCTCGTGCACAATGTATGGCCGCAAGGTGCGCCAGGGGATGGCGGGTTCAGCCACGGGCAGCTCCCTTCACCGCTTTCTCTGGCCGTTTGAGGGATTCGCCAGCGTCCGCCGGCAAAGGCTTGGGTTGCTTCCGCAGCGGTTCGCTTAATCCATTCCACTGCTCCGCGTCTTTGAGTTCCCGGATCTCCTGGCGCTCCCGGTCGCGTCGTTCGGCGATCTCCTCGGTAGTCAGTGTTATTCCCGGAGAGACGGGTTGCGCTCTCCGGATGATGAACGGTCGATTGGCGGTGATCGCTGGCGACAGCGCAAGTTTGTGAGCCAGCTCTCTCGCCTGCTGTTCCAGCCATTGCGCCTGCGCGGGATCCTGCCAGATTTCGCGAGCGGCTTCGCGGTCTTCGCGATCCTGCTGGTCCCGTTCCATCTGGCGTTCCTGGTCGCGGGTGTGGGCCTCTTCTTCGAGAAGATCGTAGATCTCGGAGATTGCGGGCATAAATTTCGAGCGCCGCCGCCAGGCGCGGAAAACCCGCTCTAATAACTCCGGCGACTCTCGCTCGAATTCGCGCACAAACTCAGATTGCAACTCTTCGCTTAGTAACACCTTGGCGTTCTGCGCGGTCAACACCAGTTGCACCGCCAAGATTTTTCGTGATGGCGGCAATTGAATTGCGTTTGGTTTCACGATCGCGTTCTGACGCACTAGGCTTCCTTTCATTCGACACCTCGCACACACTTGTAGCTACAGGTTGGTTTTGTTGTTGAACTTCAAAATCAAATACAGATTGAGAGTGAGAGGGGCCTGCGCGAGCACGTTTGGTGCCACGCAGCTTCTCTCGCTGCTCATCCATGACTTCGAGTTGTGATCGGAGAAAGATCACTTCCTGACCGGACACCGTTGCACTACCGAAGCAAGCCATAACCGCCGCACAGTTGGCATTCCAAAAGGCTCGGGTACGCGCCCCCGCGATCCGCCAAAGGTCATCCGTCTTGAGTAAGTAACCTTGCATCTCCAGGTTGTCGAACATCGCGTCGCGAAGGGTGTTAAACCAGTCGCGCTGAAACTCTTCCTTTAGGAGGTGGCGAGGCGCCCGCAGCGTTCGTTTATTGGGAATCCAGTCAAGCCTCGGCAAGTCACACTTCTCCATTTAGGGGCGCACCCGTCCCTCGGCAAAAAACACGCCATTCGAAGTGCGCCAGCTGGTGATGACCTGGCCGGGCGAGATCTTCGAATTCCCCAGCGTACCCCGGCAACTCCGGCAGATGTGTGTCTGCCTTCGGATATCACAGGGGCGGTAGAGCGACGGAATCTTGGGAACTTTGCACTTCTTGCAGGTGATGGTCATGGCGATTGTTTAATCCAGGGAGAGGGCCCCGGTGGCAGCTGCCCCCCCCCGAATCATTGGCCGGCCTGCATGCACGTTCGGCGACCGGACAATGGCTCTGGCGATTCTCCGCGACCTCCTTTCCTCACCGAATTCGCCGGGGTTTAACTCCGACGGAGCTTGGTCACTGCATGCCGCGCAACATGGCTTTCATGCGCTGCGCCTTGGGAACTTTGTCGTCTGCGTCCGGGAAGAAATTCGCCGGTTCGCCTTCGCCCAAGAGCTCGTAAGCCTTAAGCTCGCAGCGCGCGGTGTCGATGATCGTTTTCGCGACGGTTGAGATTGCCCGGGCGCGCTCGATCTCCATCGGCTGCTCTTTGTCCTTTAGCGCTTCGAGCGTTTCAAACAGGTGGTTACGCAGATCGCCGATCTTGTTCTTCACTTTTCCGTCCTCTCATGGTGATGGCCCGATTGATCGCGCCGGTAAGCTGGATTACCTGTTTCAGCTCGGGCGGCAAATTATGAATGGTCATGCGCGCGGCATGGTCAGCGCCCGAAAGCAGCTCAAGATTGGCGAGCGAGTTATTCAGATGGTCGCGGTCTTTCCACCAGATGCGATGCCCCTCAGGAATCGGGCCGTGCGCGTGTTCCCAGACCAACTTGTGCACCCACTCCCAGCCGTCATTGGGCTTCGCGCCGGGCTTCCCGGTTTTCAAGAGAAGGTAGCCGTCGGTGTTGACGCGGAACGACCAGAGACACATCGTGTTTCGCGGTTGCTTGCCTTTCTTGAACTGCGTCTCGCGCATGCGGCCGCGAAACCATCCCGGACGGCGTAGGCCTTTATTGTGCGGGACCTGGCCTTTCTCGAATCGATGCGCCCAACCTACGTTGTCGCCGCGTCTCAAGCGGCATGCGACGGGGCTATCGAGATACTCCTGCGTCTTGTGAAGGCCGAGCTGATGCGCCCTCCTGTACGTCGAAAGTAGTGAGTGGCCGACGCGCTCCGCGAGCTTCGCAGTAGAAGTGTGGGGATAGAATTTGCGAACTTGGCGGTCTTGCTCGAGAGTCCACCGCGTTTTGGCGCCGAATGCGCCAGGAGATTTCTTCAGCCCGAGCACTTTCGCGCGCGAGGAGGCCGACTTCAATGATCGCCCCAGAAGCCGCGCCACTTCACGCGTTCGCCGAACCGGATAGAGTTCGCGCAACTGCTGATGCTCAGCTTCCGACCATGCGCCCGGGCGAGTGCGATAGCGGCTCACGCGGCACCTCGCGGCCCATCGTGGATCGCTTCTATCCGGTGCTGGTCGATGACGCAATCCTCGCTGCGAGTGACTTCAAAATCCGGCTGCCAGTCGGTGAAGCAGGAGCACTCATCGCCGAGTACGACTTTGCCGTCGAGCTGCTGGTAGACCGAGCGCCGGTGCCTGCCGATCAGGAGAAAGTAGACTCCGCGCCGCGCAATGCGGCCACGCCCGGAAATAGAGACGACTTCGGCGGTGCGATTCTCCGGACGTTTCGGAAGAGTGAGCGCGAAGGCGGAAGTGCCGGAGCGTTTCACAGGATATGCCTCATGTCGATGTAACGATCAGGAATGGGTGAGGGTTGTGCCTTGAGTTCCGCTTCGAACTCAGCGACATCGGCATCAGCGTTCGTTCTTAACATGTGAACAAACACGCGACACTTCACGCCCCGCTCGGTGATGCCGTTCCACACGCGAACGCGCACACCGTTCACATCCGTGACCATGTCGGTCGAAGTGATCGCGATCTTCACTAAAGCCCCGCCTTTCTCAGCTCATCCTCATCCACCACGCGCACGCTGAAGCGCCAGCCCCGCACCAGCGCGCCCACCAGAAAGGCGAGCGGCCACAGCAGGGCGGCGGAGATCAGAGCGAAGCCGAAGGCGAGCGGGCGGCTCATGCGCGGAGCCTCTCTTTTCGCGCGGCCTTTACCGGTACCGGAACAAGTTTGAAGAAACACCCGCCAATTCCGTTTGGAAAACGATGCCAGTGCGGCCGAAGCTCGGCGATCAAATCGTTCTGCTGGTCCCAGTTCTGCTGAGTGGCGCTTTCCGAAAGCAAAAACTCCGCCTCCACTTCAAATTGAAAAATGCGCTCTGTGACCTGGCCGAGTTGCATCTTTCTCACGGCGTCAGGTGGCTGGCCGATGACGATGAAGCCCTGGCGCTTGTAAACCTCGCGCAGTAGTTGCTTCACTTCTTCGACGCCGATGCTCATACCCCCACCATCCAGTGCGAGAACTCCACGTAGGCGCACTCCTTGCAGAAGGGGAGCACATCCTGGTCGCGGGAGTCGGCCAGCACCCGGGCAGTGCGTTCACAATCGACGTTCGAGCAGTGGATCTCGGTTTCCGGCGGAAGCACGGTCAGGCGGATGTAGTCACGGGCATTGGGCTTCAGGGGAATAACAGTGCCGGATTTGGCGAGGATGGCGGCTCCGGCGCCCTCGACGGTGGAAACTAGGGACTCAATGAGGTTGCCGGAGTACTGCTGTGGGACTTCGCCGACTACGAAGGCGCCATGGAGCGGACGAAGCGAGGCTTTGATGGACATCTCGGGGAGCCCTTCTCCCGCGATGCCGCTAGTTCGGAATGGAGCCGACGGCCAGAGTTGAACTGGCGACCTGCCGATTACGAATCGCGAGCTTTGCGCAGGGAAAACTGAAGCGCTGACCACTCTAGTCCCCAGATATCGGCGGTGGCAAGGGAAAATACGAAAGCGAACGAGAAATCTGCACCGTCCAAGGTGCAGTAGTTGTGGATTTCCTGTGCATACCTAGACCGCCGCGCTAGAAGCCCGTGCGAAGGCTACCGCCTGAAGGCCCACGGCATATCCAACTTGTCCTCACAGGGAACCTCGTAGGGAGAGGAATCTTTCGAGTCGGGCAATGAACGCAGTACTTCCGCTGCGCCACTTCGACTGACAGGCTGGGGCGGAACAGGCTGGAACTTTCGCAGGGGTATGGCGGCATGCTGCCTGGCTAGCTGTTCGCGGCGGGCTAGTAAACGCCAGCGATAGGCCGCTTCAATTTTCGGGTTTGCGAACTTTTTCATAGCACCGAAACTGGGGCACTCGATCTGGTGGGGCCAGACGTGAACGACACAAGGCGGGTGAAAAGATTTGCACACTCGGGGACATAGAGCTGCCGATTCCCAATCGGCGGTTCTACCTAAAGGCCATCGTGCTCTGCCTTCCGAATCGCCGCCTCGGCCTCAGCCTTGTCGGCGTGAAATTTTGGCGCTTGCTCCTCTGCGAAATACCAGTGATCCTGCTCCTCGGCGTAATTCAGCCATCCGACCATCTTCTTGAGGGCTTTGAGCAGCACCGCCCGCTCAGACTCGGCGTAGGCTTCGGCGAATGGTGCAACGGCATTCGCCCATCTCGTCGCTGACGCCGCTGATTTAATCCCCTCTAACGCCAAGTAGAATTTTTGCCAGTCATAGCTATTTAATATCCAGCTAGCAAATCCCTGCGCTCCCCGGCTCGGCTCACTCCCGATTTCAGGCGCATGTAACCTTCCACCGCTACATGGGCAATCGGGATGTCCACACGACCACGGTTTAGAATGATCTTCTGGCTCACTCGGCTTGATATCCGTCATTTTCAACAACTTCCTTTGTACTTCTCGGCAAAGTCGAAAGCATCTGCCAGTGTCATCACCAAGACATCTTTAGCAATAAACTGGGCTTCACTGGCACGGCGTACTCCATCCCAACCGCTTGGGTCTTCGGGATGTCCAGGTCGCGGTACGTTCACTACCTTGGTGGCGTTAGCTTCGTAGAATTCCTGTGCGTTCATCGGCTCACTCCTCGGGGTCTCAGCCGGACACTCACAGACGAGCAATCCGCTACTGTTTACAACTTCACAGCCGCATTCTGGGCAAACTTTGAGTGCTTCATCCATTAGCGTGCTCCTTCTGGATGTGTTCGCGCATTACCTTCCGCGCATGAGCGATGCTTGCAAAGTTGCCATATGCCTGCGGATGCTCTTTTCGATCTTCGTTGTATTGCCGAAAACGACTAGGCTCAATAAAGAACTCGCAGTGAACACATTCCATCCGCCAAATTTGATAACGCTGCGGAGACGGAGAATTCATCCAGCGGGCACCGTAAGTTATTTCAGCATGCTGGCGTGTCTCAGCCATGGGTTTCCTCATGACGCCCTCCCCGGCGGGATCTTCCCGCCGAACATTTCCTCTTGCTGATAGCGGGCCGCCCTTTGGCGCTCGCGGTGGCCGCGCTCGATCTTTTCGGCGGTCTCCTGCATGCGGTCCCGTCTGACGATGTGATAGCGCTCGAAGACCGACGGGGTGCGGTGCCCGGTGTTGAGCATGGCTTCTTTCTGGTCGAGGCCGGAGTCGATCAGGTTCGAGGCCCCGGTACGCCTGAGATCGTGGAAGATCAGACCCGCGCGTCCCGGAGTGACCCCCACTCGCTCGCAGACCCGCTTCCAGTCTTTGCGGAAGTCGGTGATGTGGCCAGCGTTTCTAGGCTTTCTTCCCGAAGCATCTTGTTCGCGAGTGAAGACGTAATCCTCCGGACCCTTGCCCGCGGCGCACTGGCGCAGCAGCTCGTACTCGATCGCGGTCATCGAGATCTCGCGGTGCTTCTTGTTCTTGGTCATCTGCGGAGTCAACCGGATGGTCTGCCGCGCCAGGTCGAGCCGCTTCACCTGCAGTTCGGTGAGCTCCGATCGCCGCCAGCCGCGAGTGTAGCCGACTTCAAACATCGCCCGAAACCATAAACCCACTCTGGCGGTTTCGCGGGCGAAGGCGTCATAGAGGTCTGCGCCGAGGGTCTGCTCGCGCACGTTGTCCGATTCGTCGAGCGGCTTGATCTTTCCCCAGCGTACCAGCGAAGCAATCAGCTTTTCGTCTTCGATTTCGGCTTCGTAGTTCTCGATGGCCAGCGCCGCCATGCGCTTGAGTACCGCAGTTTCCCGGTTGATGGTCGCATTGCGTGCTCCTTCCGCTTGCCGCGCCAGGATGTAGGAGGAAACCCGGCTGGGACGGAAGGGCACGATGGGCTGCGGGCCAAAGAATTCCGCGAGATGCTTCCGCCAGGCACATTGAACGTTGCGCACGGTGCGCTTTTTGTTAATGAGATAGTCGCGCTCGATGGCCGGGTAAAGCTCAGAGATGAACATTTAGGCTCTGCCGATATCGGCAGGGCGAACATAGTACAGCCCTGGGAGAGGAAAGGTCGAGAGAAAATCGCGGGCGTTACAGAAACGGAACAGGACCGTCAGGCGGGGAGCACTTGCTTGGCGCGCCGGACGGCGGCCTTCACGATGAAGTAGCTCGAGGAAACGGGAGGGGTGAGCGAACGGGCGGCGCGCTCGATCAGCTTCAGATCGGCGGCCTCGAGGCGGATGAGTTTCGCGGGGGCTTCCCCGGTGCCCCATTTGCGTTGCGGCTTAAGCTGGCGCGGGACGCGGGATTTAGCTTCCGATATCGGAGTCATGCGCGCATCATAGCGCACAACTCTGAAATTGTCAGCCCCGCTAGGGCTCGGTGAGTTCTTCGAGCTCGTAGCGGCGGGCGTTCATGCCGACGTTCACGGCGATCTTCTTCTCGAATTTGTCGATCACCAGGAACTTCTTCCCGGCCATGCGGCAGTTGGCTGGCAGGGTGACGGTCTCGCCGGCTTTGACGAGCTTCATCAGCGCCTCGAACGCGGCGTCGGCTTTCTTGTAGCCGGTTTTTCCGCGCTGGAGGTTGGAGAGGTGTCGCCATGCCAGCGTGGGGGCGTCGAGCCCGGTGGCGGCCTTCTTGGCTTTGGTGGCCTTTTTCATCCGGCTTTCGCTGGCATCGGCATTCTCAAAAGTGCTGCAGTTACCGCTTCCGCGGCGGCTTCCCAGGCTACCCGAACCCCAGCTCTCTGGTCTTCCCAGGCGGGAAGATCGGCGCCCGAGATCCCCGTCTGCTTCCAGTAGCCTTCGTAGGCGATTTGGCCGAGAGATTTCATTCAGGCAGCCGCTTGGTAGCGAGGTTGAGTGGACATGGCCTTCTTGGCGAAGAACGCGGCCTCTTCGAGTTTGGTTTTCACCAGGGAGAATTCGCGGCCCTCGGCGCACAGTCCGCGCAATCGCGACAAGCAATCATTGAACGCGGCGGCGATTTCTTCGGCACACTTCATGCCGTCATCGTTCAAGCGGTGAACTTCGAACAGCGAATCGACTGGCGGCATGCAGCCCCTTTCGTTTGGGAAGCCCGGACCAGGCCCGGTTGCCTGCTCGGAGGAGGGGTAAGCCACTCCGGGCCTGGTCTTCTTCGGAGGAAGCGTCTGCTAGGCGGCCACGCGCCCGGCTTCGCCGATTGCCTCCGGATACGTCCAGGTGCCCGGCTGGCTGCCCGCCGAGTAGGGCACATTGGGGAGAGGCATGAGCTCGTCCGCCCCATCGACGAAAAGCGAAAGGTTGACCGCGCTGTTGTCGAGCGGGTGGGTGATGACGCCGGCGCACTTGTCGCCCACGTTGTAGCGGCGTTTCCCGATCTGGTTGAGCTTCGCTGCCGCCGCGGCGTCCACGTGGAAGTGAACGGTGCGGCCGATCACAGGTGCAGTTCCTGGGTTCATGGTCTAGGACCTCCTGCCCAGGAATGTTAGCCGAGCGCGCGAGCGATTGCACTAGAAATTGTGCAACCCATTTTAGACCTTCAGATTCGTTTCCCGCCCCAACTGACCAGCAAAGCGGCGATCGCGACCGGCACCGCAATTACGAGCAAGACTTCGCAGCTCTTCCACAGCCCGTCGAACCACTGATGCCAAGTCATTTCTTACTGGCCCCAGCCGAACATCACGCCCGCGACCGGCTGATATCCGGCCCCGTTCGACACCGACGACTTCAGAATCCGCAAGTTCGGAAGCACGCGCCACTGGTTCTTGATGCGGATCGAGGCCAGCGCTCCCGTCGACCAGGCCCAGCCGGTGTTTGAGCCGTTGAAAGACACGCCCGCACTGGTCGGAACGAAGATCGGGACTTTCCCCACGCTGAACAATTTCTGCGCGATGCCTACGCCCATATTGGTGGTCACCGTAAACGGCGAGACGCTCGCCGGAAGTGCGTCCATCACGGTGAAAGCGTAAGTTCCACTACCGTCTGAAATCAGGCGGGCATAAAGCCCGGTGCCGGCGATCCGGGGCGAGGCGCTCGAGTTGAAAGAAATCCCGGCCGCATAGATATTGTTCGGAAGCGCAGGTGCGGGCACAGACGGAGCTGCACTCTGGGCGAAAGCCGAGAGCGTGAGCGCGCACACGAAGAGAACGAGAGCGAGCAGTTTCATTTTGTTATTTCTCCTTGGAATTCGAAGTAGTGATGAAGCGTGAAAGATTGTCGGCCGCAAGCAGATCGCTCGGCACCGTGAGCGTCAGAAAGTTGTTCTTCTCTAAGCTTTCAAGGCTGAGATAGATGGCCGTGGCCGCGTCCTTCAGCGCCTGGCCTTCGCCCGTCCACTGCGCCCACTTGGCCGAGCCGCTGCGCCAGAGAAAGGAAATCTGCGCCGAATAGAGCATCGAGAGGAAGGCGTTCGCAGTCTCGCGTTCGAGGCCCGCGTTTTTGGCCCCTTCCCACCAGGACACGGGATTAGGAAATTCGAGCAGCGCCATGAGCTACCGGTTCCCGCCGAACAGACTTTCGCCGAGTGCGTTGCCCAGTTTGTCCAGCCAGCTCCCGCCGGCTTTGCACTTGCAGGGCTTCACTGGATTCGGCCGACCGCACTTCTCCCCGCGCGGATGAATCGCATGACCGCACCAGGCGCAACTTTGTGGTAGATCAGGCATGGCTTACTTGGCGGCGGATGCGGCTTGCGCTGGTTCGGCCACGGCGGGACGGTTGGGCACCATGTAGAGAATGCGGGCCGCAGCCATTCCGGCAGCTATGAATGTCGGGAGCAGATGATGCAGTTCGCCCCAGGAGATGTGAAAGCCGGCGTCTTCGTAAGCGTGGGCGGCGGCGGCCGCGAATCCGCTGGCGAAAGCAACTAGGAGAGCTTGCAGGGGATGCGGGATTGAGCCCCAGAGGGTTTTCAGCTTGTTCATAGAGTTGTCCTTATTGTTGAAACAGTTGGTGAAATCTGACTGTCCTCGAGCCACTGCTCTAAACGCAGCGAGGCCAGGGCGCGCGCGTCCTCGAGGATGGGTGGGTCGCGCTTTTCGCGGCGCCGCTCGAGCAGGCGATAGATCAATTTTGCTATACCCATTTGCCCAACTCCAATTGCCGCATCAGGCGGTGCGCGCGATCGCCGACTTGTTTCGCCCAGAGCGAATCCGCTCCTTCGGCCGCGGCAGTTTTCCAGTCTTCGATTTGCATGGCCGCGAGCATCTTGTGAAAGCCCAGCAAGTGCGCGATGCCTTCGTTGTAAGCCATATTCTCGAGCACCGCGCGCCGCGGTTCGTCGAGTGCGATCGACCAGGGAATCTGGGTGCGGACCTGGGCCTCTGCGTTCTGGACCCGGTTCCCGAGTAGATAAAGATTCTCCGCGTGGGTGATCCCGCCGCCCTTGCGCGGGTCGATCAGGATCCCGGAGCCGATCGTCCACCAGCCCTGATCATCTTGGTAGGCATGCAGGACTTCGCCCTCGTCGCGGACCAGCTGGTCGATAAGATTGGTCGGGGCCATAACTTAAACGGAACGAGACGTGCAGTACGTCAAGAGAGTGATCTGTCTCGGCTGCAACTGCGAATTCACTGCGCGACTACGGCCCCGATATTGCACCCGAAAGTGTTATGCGCGCTCGTGGGCGCGAAAGAAGCGCGGAACGCCGCTGCTAGAAACTCGTGCCTGCATCATTTGCGGCGCGGGATATATACCTTCGTGTTGGCACTACAAAAAGCAGCAAACTTGTTCTAACAAGTGCTCAAGGCGCGCAGAGTACCTACGCCACAGAGCTGGATACGTCGCACGCGCCAAACACTGGCAACGCGCCAACTCCGAGAGGTACAAGGTCATCCTGAAAGGCGTTCACGCCCGCTATCCTGAGCGTTATCGAGCTATCCATCGCAACAGGGATGCGGTACGACGTGCTCGAATGGGCGCCGTACATACCGCGAAGATCAGCGCAGCCGACTGGCTTGCATTGTGCAGGCGGCAACAGGGGCGCTGTTGGTGGTGCGGCAATGTCGCCAAACTGGAGCGCGATCATGTTATCCCGATTAGTAAAGGCGGCAACCATGTGCTAGCGAACCTCGTTGGTGCATGTACTCGATGCAACAGCAGCAAGCGCGATCAGCTGTGGCCGAAGGAATCAGGAGCGGGTGCACGAGTGAGAGCTTGTCCATGATGAGAGTGGGCTGAGAAGTGTTCTACTGCAGCCGCTCGATATTGGCTGAAACTTTGCCCGTGAACGACGTGCCAGTGAAAGTCAGTTTCACAATGATGGCGGTGGCGGCGTTATTTACGTCGATATCCGCTTGCCCGTAATAGTCCCCAGCTGCGCTCGTGGTAAAGGTCAAAGCTGGGGCTGCTACGCCAGTTTGGTAGAGGGCCAGATTGGTCGGCGTTTGCGCATTTCCGTTGGAGTCGGTCCAGGTGGCCGTCCAGCCCAATGTGGCCGCATTCGCCGCCGACAATGACAGGACGAAACGGATTCGATAAGACCCAGCGACCGCCGCTGGCGTAACCGTCAAGACGTTGGTATCCACACCGCTTTCCGACCTCTGCAACGTGCTTCCGACTCCGCTCAGGGAAAGATTCACAACTGGTGTGTTGCTGGTGATGGCGAAGGGGGCAGTGCCGGTAGCGATATCCTGGTGGAATTTGTTGTCGCTGCTGGCCCAAGAATGACAGGTGTTGATCCCGCCCGCACAGAGAAAGGTGTTGTGAGCACCCGTCGCCACTAGCTTCATATCTGAACTGGACGGTGCTTGCAGGGCAATCGTCGTATCGTTTGACGCTCCGAATGTGCATTGCTTGGCCGTTCCCGAACTGCGGAAGCAACTAATCAGGTTCTCGGTCGTTCCGCCTGCGGGTTTTAGATTGAGACTCCAGGTTTGCAATCCGCCCGAGGTAGTCAGCAAATTGTAAGTTTCGCTGTTGTCGATCGCATTGAGGATATCGAAGGCTTGCGTGCCGTTCGAGGCGGTCGAGATCTGAATTGGGGTCGCAACGTTGGTGAAAATCTGCGGCTGACGGAGGTAGCTGGGAGAACTTTGGGCAAAGTCGATGTAGGTGTTGGTCGCATCCACATCGGAAAAATGCTGCGCCAAGGGGTTCTGGTCGAGGCCGTCGATCACGATGTTATAGTCCCCGGTGGCCTCGAAGCGGTAGCTAGTAGTGTTGGGCGAGGAGCCACCTAGTTGGTTGAATGCGATCATGTTTCCACTACAATTTTGCAGGCACCAAAAGAAGTATTTCGGGGTCCCTATCCCCTCCACGCCATTCCCTGCGATATAGTTACCCACATCGTTCCCGCCCGCTGGCCCAGCAGTGTTGCTAGTCATTTCGATGACCGCATGATTGGTGTTTCCTGAATTCGTCGCGTAGTCGTTGTTGACGATCTTGTGTCCCGAGGCATCGACTTGCAGGAACACCATGCGCTGAATCTTAGCGAAGAAATTGTTCTCGATTACCGAGGTTCCCTGGGACACCGCAGTCGGGCCACCGCCAACTGTGGTGCTGGTGCCTCCAATCACCACGCCATCATTGCAGGCGTTCGGTGTCGTCGTAGTTCCGTAGAACTCCACATCGTGGATCATCAGGTTGGTGTTGGTGGTGAAGACGAAGGCAGCGCAATCGGAGCCGCGGTCACGGAGCAGCACATGGTCAATTTCGAGCAGCCCCAGTCCGCGTGTGTCGATCTTCGCCGTAGTCGCGTTGTACTCTAAATCCAGCTCCCCGCCCCCTAGGGGAGTAGCACCCGTCTCAGTCGAACTCGATCCCCCCCAACTAGTAATCCGGATCGGGGGTTGATGTGGATACGGACTCCCCCCGTCATTCGGTAAAAGGATCGCGCCGGTGATCTTGCAGACTTTTCCCGGCGGAATCGTCAGCGTGCCACCGTTCTGGTTATAGAGCGTGGTCAGCGCCGAATTGATCGCTGCGGTGTCATCAGTTGAGCCGTTGCATATTGCTCCCGCAGCCATGACATCGAGCCAGGGATCGCCATTGCCGAATCGGAGCGAGGCCCCCGCGCCCACCACCATCGCCGCAGCGGTGTTGGTTCCCGCAGTGATAGCGGAGAAAGCTGCGCTGCCGGTGTGGCAGGCCCCATCCGCGCCGAGCGAGAGAGTGCCGCTGCATCCCGTCCATAGCCCGATGAGATCGGAACTCGTAGCGATGGCGGTCACGCCCAGCGCAGTACGCTTGACGGGCCCATTCGAGCCCGGATCGGAAAGATCGGTGACGGTCTGAGCCCAAGCGAGGATCGGGAGCAAGAGGACCAGCAGAATTAGTTTTTTCATGGGATTTTTAATCATGAACCGCGATGCAGTAGACGACGCCCGTGATCGCGGCGTTGGTGTCGGTCACAGTCTGCACTTTCACTGAAGCCGCCGCCTGCCCGGAGGTAGTGATGGCGGCCAGGTGCCCGAGCGTCGCGGTGCCGAAGAGCGTGCAGGTCGCCGTGTAGTTGGCATCCGCGAAGGGCGTCCCCCAGGTGACCGTAGTCTCGCAGTTGTTGCCGCTGGTCGCACCCGTGGCGCAGCCGGCTGCGCGCTTGTGCTTGAAGCCCGAGGCATTGTTCGAGACGCTCGAGTTGAGCGCGATCGCGCCGGCGGTGCCGCCGCTGGTAGTTCCAGGATTCAAAACGATGTTGCCGCCGTTGCCGGAAGCGCCGCCGCCAGCTCCAGCATTGATGGTGAAAGCTCCGCCTCCTCCATTGGTCGCGCCGCCCGTCCCCAGGCTGACGGTGAAGGCGCCGCCCGCGCCGGAGCCGATTCCGTTCCCGCTGCCCAAGCTGACTAGGCCTCCGGAAGAGTTTCCGCTGTTGCCGCTCGAGGCCTGCAAGGTGAACTGGGTTCCGTTGCCGGTGGTCTGCACCCCTCCGTTGAAGGTTGCGACTTGCGAAAAGGTCTCGAAGCCGGTGAAGGCGCCGTCCCCGAGGAGGCTGAGGCCATTCGAAAACACCGGCGACCCGATTACTGTGCCGCTGCCCGAGGTCCCCAGCCCAGATGTGGGGTTGGTGTAGGTGAACGTGCTTCCCCCGCTGCAACCGCTCGCGACTGGCCAGGTGCCGTTATAAGAACTCACCCCCACGCCCGAGATGGTGACGACTTCATTCGCCACAAACAAACAGGTGGCCGCGGTCGTAATGGTGACCGTGTTCCCGGATTCGCTCGCTCCCGTGGGCGCGGCCGAGAGCGAGGAGGTCGGCCCGCCAGCCCAGTTGCCTGAGAGGGTTCCGCCGCCGGTTAGCTGGGGATTGCCGGTAAAGTTTGGATTGCCGGAGAATGTCGGACTGCCGGTGAAGGTCCCCGCCAGAGTTCCTCCGGAGCTGGTTACGAGGGCACCAACCGTCAGCGTCTGGGTGGCATTGTTCCAGGTAAAGTTCCCAGAGCCGGCGAGCGCTCCGCTCGAGTTGTACTGGACTTGGGTATTTGATCCGCCGATGGTGAGAGCCGAGCCCAAAGCTACATTGTCCTGGGTGTACTGCAGCGTCCCCGTCGCGCAGTTCGATCCGCCGAATGAAGTCAGCACAAATTTGTACTGCACGCCTTGGGTCAAAAAGATGGACGCCCGGCCGGCAGAATCGAGGATGACGGGATTGGTATTCGAGACGCCTCCGGTGGAGTCGGTGAAGCTGGCTTGCGGCGTGGTGGTGCCCGCGGCGTAGGTCTGCACGCAGCCGCCGGCGAGAGGCACGCCGATCGAGTTCAGGAACTGGATCTTCGGCTGAGGCGAGAGCACGGCGGTTTGGGCTGCCGAAAAGCTTGCACACAGCAGAAAGGAAAGCAGGAAGAATCTGAGTTTGGGAGTCATAAATTGTCCGGATGGGATGCGGGATGCTGGTTAGGAGGTATGACCAACGAAGAGAGCCAAAGCCTGGAAAACGTAATCGACTACCTGATCACCTTGGTCACTGAATCAGCTTGGAAGCTGGCGGCCCTAGAACTCGCTCTGTCGCGCGAGAATCCGGATCTTTATCGCCACTGGATGACGGAGATAGAGAACGCACGAGCTCAAGCGTCCGCAGCAGCCGAAATTCATAGGCTCGCAGACACTCTAAAAAAGCTGATTCACTAGTCGCAGGCTTTTTGCCCATAGCTGCAAAGTCTTTCACAGATCACCGAGGTTTCGCACTTTCCCCTTGCCGATATCGGATCGCCAGAGCCTGTTTCGTTTTCGTAACAAATCTGGGCATGAGGTTTTTCACAGTGCCCGGAGTTCTAGGCTCGGGGTGTGGATCCACTCTTGACCATCGGCTTAATCATGCTGGGCATGGCGCTCGGCTCGCTCCTGACCGCGATCGCCTTCAAAGGCCACGCGGAGCGGGCAAAGCGCAAGACTTTGCACACCCCGGAGTGAACGGCAACAATTCACTTGCCGATATCGGCAAGGGGTGTCATAGTGGCGAGCGTGCTGAACGGCATGTTCTGGGACAAATCCGACCAAGAGTTTTTCGAAGAGGTTATTGCTGTGCCTTCCCCTTCCGCGCCGCATCGAGCGATTGCTGCAAAATCGAAGTCAAGTCGCCCACTGTTGTTTTTGACCCCGCCGCCGGAGCCGGAGCCGTTGTTCCCGCGCTGCCGCTCTTTTGTGCGGCGAACTGGCGCCCGAGCTGGCCCTTGGTCATCCCGGTAGAGTTGCGGGCAATGAATTCCCGCCGCGCTTACGATTCCGCGCACCATCCGTGGCGCTGCAAATCCCAGTTCATCTCCTGCTGCAAGGCGCGCGTGTCCTGGATGTCGGCCGCGCTCCCCGCTTGCGGCATCTTGGCTTCTGCTTGGACGCGGGCGCGGATTTCGTTGGTGGTCGGTACCGGTTGACGGGCCAGCGGCTGCCAGGCCGGGCCACTTTGTTTTGGGTTAGCCATGACGCCTTCGATAACATTACCCTGCGGTATGTCGAGTGCTTTCACCGCGTCGGCGATATCAGGGCCTGATTCGAGAACCTTGCCATCTTTGAAAAACTGGCCATTGCGATATTCAAAAGGCCCAGCCTTGATGTTCCGCAGCGGTCCGCTGGTGTCGCCGAGTTCGCCTAAAGCCTCTTTGAATGCTTGTTGGGGAGTACGGTTCGGTGGCTGCCATGCGGGATTTGCTTGCTTCGCGCCCTGGTCAAGCGCTTGCTCGGCGCCTCCGACATCACCCTTCTGTAGATAGAAATCAACTTTGGCTTTCACCGCCGCGTTCTTCCCCGGAATGGCGGAATCGACCACATCGGCGGTCGAGCTCTTGAGCGAATCTTCCAAGAGCGATCTGGCGCGCAGCCGGTCGCCGGCGGTGAAGTTGGAGGCGTTGCGCTTGGCGGCGATCTCCTGGGCGAGCTGGTCTTGCATATCGACCAGCGGCGGCTTGGGGGCTTGTTCTTCGCCGGCGAACTCAGGAATGTTGCGCTGGTCTAAAGTGGCGTCGCGCTCGATGGGAGCGCCGGTATCGGGCACCGGCTGTGTGGCTGCTGGATTGTCCTCCAGTGCATTCGCCACTCGGCCGAGCACTCTCTGGGCGTGCGCCAAGCGGGGCGAAACGACTCCGGTTAGTTCCGGATCGACAATGTCGGAAGCCGCCCGCGCAGCTCCGCGCACTGCTGGCTTTGCCGACTGCTTAATCGAAGCCATTGCCTTCTGGAATGCTGGGTGCTCGGCAATGTCAGCCGTGCGGCCTGCCAGGTTCAAGGCTCGCGCTCCGAGTTCACCTCCGGCCACGCTCCCAACTCCCTGCCCCAGTGCTTCCGGCAAAACGCTGGCGGCTTGCGACAATGTGGGGCGGGTTGCTGGATTGGCGTAAGTTTGCGCGCCACGTACCAGCGGCGCGCCGCTCAAGCGTTCCGCAGTAACTTCACCGGGAATCTGGCTATGTCCTTGAAATTCCGCTTTTTCTTGCTCGGTCAAAGGATCGGCGGCGGCATGGTAGAGGCTGGAAGGAATACTCAGCATCGCACCACCCGCAGAATCGAGGAAGCGCACGGCTGGGCCTAAAATCGGATGCTTCTCGGCAAACTCTCGCGCTTTGGGGTTGTCGCCAGCCGTCAAGCGATCGCCGAATGAGATCTGCGTCGGCTTCGCCGAGTCGTTCTCGTACTTCGACCAATCAATCTGCGCCGCGGGCTTCTCTTCGTACTGCGAGAAATCTATGGTGGGTGTGCTCATCGGGCTAGCAGCTTGCGCAGCGGGACTTGGCCGCGGAAATTGTTGGTGGAAAGCTGTCCGCTATTGAGCTGATCTGTTGGCATCTGCGTATCGGGCAAAACCCGAGCATTATTCGGGTTCGGAATCACCGGCCCGCTAAAGTCGGCGGGCGCTCCCTGCTGCGGCACGGGAAAGAGCGGGTGGGGTACGTTGTTGCGATACCAGCGGTCGGGGGTGGGCGGGGTCGGCGCTGGGATCGGATTCGCCTGCGCCGAATTCTCGTCATATTGCCGCAGAACGTTGTCGGCCGGATTGATGCCCTTCAAGAAGGCTTTTTTGTAGTCATCCCACCAGCTCATTTCGCTTCACTCCTGATTTACTGAACCGTGTAACCCGCGGCCATTGCCTGCCGCTTGGCTTCATCGACTGAAATGTTGTGGTCCTTTGCGGCTTTCGTAATGGCTGCCATCGAGAGGATCTTCTGCCCCGCGGTGGCTCCGCCGCTCTTTCCGCCGGCCGCGGGCGGTGCCGCTGACGTCCCCAGCCGCTGCTTGATCCCCGCAATGTCATCGGCGTAGGAGTTGTGACGGTTCGCGAAGTCCTGCTTGAGGATGTTGATCACTCTCATCGTCGCTGAATAAGAGAGGTTGCCGTCTAATACGTCCTCCGCTTCTTTTTTCTGAGTGTCTGAGAGCACTCCGGAAGCGTTGGCGCTGGAGAGCACTTTCGCAGCTTCAGCGGCCGCCGTTTGCCGCGCCGCGTTCAATGCCGCCATGTTGTCGGCGCCGATCATCTTGCCGGTGATTAGGCGCAGCGGGGTGTTGGCGAAGCGCGCGCCCAGATCGGGGATGGCCTTCATTGTCTCGCCGTACAGTTCAAGGTTTTTGAGCGCCGTGCTTTCAAAGGCCGAGACTTGATCGAAGTTCTTTTGCAGGTTTTTCAGCGAGGCGGTGTCAGCCGAGAAGGTGGCTTTATTGGCGGCGAGATTCGCGGTGGGATTCAGCTCCGCCGAGCGCTTGATGATCGCCGCCGTGGTGCCCGGGGAGCGGGCAAAACCAGCCGGCAGTTCTCCACTCTGGGAGTAGCGCTGGGCGGCCTGGTCGAGTGCCGAATTCTGGCCACCTCCGCCGATCATATTACCGAGCACGGCTACTTGCGGGTTGAGCGAAGCTTTCCAGCGCGCAAATTCCGCGGGCGTGGCCTTATAGCCGGCTGGCGGCGCGGCCATGAAGGACTGCAACTCTTGCTCATCGACGGGCTTGGGTTTCTTCTCGCCTCTGGTTTCTCCGGTGCGGGTGTTGATGAGCTGGCCCTCGGACTCTTTCCAGTCGCCGGCATTCGCTTGCTGCTGCTGCCGGCGCTCGCCTTCCTGCTTCAGGTACTGCTCCTGCGTCTGTAGTCCAATCGCGACGCCCGGGAGCTGCGCTTTGGGGATAGGCTGATTGGGATCGAGCGGGTGCTGCGGATTGATTTCGTTGTTCTTCGCAGCAATCGCCGGCCACTGCGCGGCATAATCCGCGTCCGAAAGTTTCGAGGTGTAGTCGAAAAGCTGGGTGGCGCGATCGTGCTGGTCCTGCTGCACCTTCAATTCGTTGTCGTCGATCTCAGACAGTGATTTCTTGGTCGAGAGATGGAAGGTCGCGAGCTGTTGGAAGGCTTGCGGAGTGATCTTGCCCGCGAGTTTCGGCAGGGTCTTCCCGACGTCGCCGTCATTTTGGGCGAGCGCTTGCATGATGGTCCTCTGGTCGGCCATGGCCCGCTGCTTGGCCTGGATGTCCATCTGCCCGCTCTCGAGCTGCTGCTGCCCGGCTCGGAGCTGTTGCTGGCCGACCTGCAAATTCTGCATGTCGGTCGCGCCCTGCATGGCGGTTTCCGGTTTGTAACTTAGAGCTACGAGTGGAGTGGTCCCCATTTAGCCTCCGTTGTTGTTGCCGATCAGACTGCCCCAGTTGCCGCTCTGTTGGGCACCGCCCAGCAGGTTCGCCAGGCTGCCCACTCCGCCGAGCGCGCCGGTCCACCCGTTCTTGCCGTAGCCCGAAGCCCGCGCGGCGGCGGCGTTGTTGATCTGCTGACCTTGGCCATAGGCGTTATTCATCAGAATGGAAGAGCCTGAGTTGGCGAAGTTGGCTCCGGCAGCATTCAGCTGGCTGGCCGTGGTCTGGCCGATTCCCGCGAGCGAGGCTAGCCGGTTGTACTTGTTGGTCTGATCGTTCTGGAAGATGTTGTAACGGTTCTGATATTCGCCCAGCGCCCGGCCGTAGACGTTCCCGTACTCGTTCGACGCGTAATCCTGGCCGTAGGCGTTGATGCCGGCCGCAGTGGCCCCGTTCAAAAGCGTGCCTTTCGCGGCCGCCGAGTTCTGCAAGGCTTTCATGCCTTCACTCAGGCGGAATTTGTAGCCGGGATCGTTTTGCTCGGTCACGTCGGTGGGCGCGGTGAATTTCTCCGAGTAGGGCTGCATCAGCGAACCAAAGCCGCCCAGTTCGGGATTGACCAAGCTCGAAAGCGAAGTGGTTCCCGGAGCCGCCGTTCCTGGAGTTCCGGAGGAAGCAGCTCCGGGGGAAGGCGCTCCCCGCAGGTTCGAGAGTGGTGCCCTGGTGCCCGTCAATGTCGAGCCGGGAGTCGTTCCGTTGTCGAAGCCGCCGGAATACGCTCCCCCGCTGCCCGCGCCCCAACCCGCGGGGCCGTAAGCGTTCCACGCCGGCGAGCCATTGTCGCGGGTGTAGATATCGGAATCGCCTTTTTGGCCAGCATACTTCCACTCGCTACCGCCCCAGGAGCCGCCGAGCGAGCCTTTGTAGGTCGAGCCCATGGTGTAGCGCGGGGCGTTGGTGGGACTGCCGCCCGGCGCGGTCGAGCCCGTTCCCGCTTGCACCGCATTGCCTTGGGGCGTGATCCCCAGCAGGCTTTCGAGATTGGCCAGGCCGCCATAGCCCGCCTGCAGGTAGGGATTGAGCTCCTGCTGCGAGGTCTGGTATTGCTGCTTTTCGAAATCCAGCGACTGCTTGGCGGAGTTGGCCTGAAGCGCGGCTGCATTGGTCGCGGCCGAAGCTTGGGTATCGGCGGCGTGCCCGGCCGCGTTCCCCGCTAAGACCCCCCCGATAATGGATGCCCCTGCGACTGCGATCGGCATTTTAGTTTCGCTCCTTCGACATTCCCAACAGGTGCACCCCCGAGAGGGCTCCGCCCTTCAAATAAGACTGCGGGTTGAAGCCGTACTCAGTCATTCCGGCCATCCGTGCGAAGCGCAATGCCAAGCGGTTCATCTCCGGTACTTCGGTGATCAGCCGCACGCATTTCGTGTTCTCCCAGATCCACTCCGCCATTTCTTTCGCTGCCCGCCTCGCCCGTTCCCCGTATGCAGCCGGAAGTAGACAGGTGTGTACATTCCAAACGATCGGAGTGTGCTCGTAGAAGGCCCAGAGCCCCAGAATCTCTCGATCGCACACTACGACGTAATGCGCGGCCGGCGAGTCGATGGGCTCCCAGTTTTCTGGCGGCGGCGAAAAGTCGTCCGAGACGTGCGGATAAATGTTGGGGTGGGTCACGATGTGCTTAATCAGTTCCCAGTCGCGGGTTTCTGCGAAGGTCACGGCTTCGGCAGGGACCTCAACTTATTGCGAAGTGCCAGCGCCCGTCTTTTTCTCTTCTCAGCTTCCAGGCGTTGCGTGTAGGGCCAAGTGTGAAACGATCCGAGGGGCATGGCTTTCACGGCTTGCGCTCGAGCGTCTCGCGATCGAAGCGAGCTTCAATGTGCGCGTGCAGTTGTTTTTCCTGTTCCTCAAACTCCGCCAACTGCTGCGCGAAAAAACTTTCCGGATCCGGGCCCGAGAATATCCCCACCTGGAAGTGCGCCTTGCGGCCGTGGTCGTCTTCGACGATCACTTCTTCGATTCCGCGCTCGGGGAATATCTTGTGCGAGAGGATTTTCATAGTCGGGTAGATCCTTTAGTCCCTCCGCCAGCGCCGCCTCCACCGCCGCTCCCGCCCCCGCCGCCGGCTGAGACGGTGTGCAGGCCGCCGGAGAACTGAATGCCGTCGGGTAAGGTGTCGCTTCCGTTCGCGGTCACGTGGTAAGACCCGTCGTAGTAGACGTTGAAATCAGTGTTATAAGCGGCTGCGCCAGAGAATGCCGGAATGTCAGCTCCGACGCCCGCGCCGATGAACTGGTGCCAGCTCGTGCCCGGTCCTCCGGGTCCATAAACTCGAATGGTGGCGTTCACCCCGTTGTCGATCGAATCCACGGTGGCGTTGTTCGAGTAGTTCGACATCACGTTCTGATTGATCTTGATCGAGCCCAGCGGCCCGATCACGCCAACTTTCGCAAGGTCAACTTGCCCCGCATTCAGCGCCGTGCTCACCGGTCGTGCATAGGTGGTGCCGTCGTTCACGTTGTCGAGTGAATTCACTCTGCCGGTCGCGGTCAGATTTCCAACCGTAGTGCCAATGCCTTCGGTGCGCCCCTGGATCCTCACCGCGGCCGCGATCTCGCCCACCAGGTTGATGGTCTGATAAAGCTTCGCTTCCCACTCCTGGAACTTCTTCACCCAGTCACGGTGCATACGCCCATCTTTATCGGCGATGGGACTACGCAGCGCACCGAAGGTCGGCGGTGGAGTGACTGCCATCAGCGTCCCTTCTTTCGCAGCGTGGGCTCGTCATCATAAGGCCCGATGGGAGTCTCCGTGTCCAAAGCGAAACCAATTAAATCTTTCGGCTGCTCGTTGCGCTTGGGCTCCTCGCCGTCCTTCAGGTACACATCATGCACCGGCGTCTTTCTGTCTTTACTGAGCGCCTCGCGAGCATTCGCGGCGTCCACATATTTGCGGAGAATGAAACGCATCAGGCGCCGCTCGCTTTCAGGTAGGCATCGGTGATGCGCCAGGGAATAGGATCGGAAGCCGTGACTTCATAGACCCGGCCGCGCGATCGCCCCAGCCGGCGCCAGATGGCGCGAGTTGTGAACGCCCCCGCCGCGCCGGCAGATGTGGCATAAAAGTTCGACCAGGTCTTCGCACCGTCGTCCGAGAAGCGCATGGAGATTTCGGGGTCGCGCGAGACCCCGCCCAGCGCCAGTTGCTGCAAGATTCCGCCGACCAGGACCTCTAAACGCCAGATCAAGGTGCCTGACGCCGAAATCATTTGGAGGCCGCCGGGATAAGCCGAGCTGAAGGCGATCGCGGTCTGGGAGAGCACGCCGGCATTTGAGACCTGGAGCTGCCACGAGGTGGCGCCGCCAAGATCATTCAGAATCAGAGTCTGCGGGGCTCCGCTGCCGACCGCGGTTTGCGAGAGGATGCCGGCGTTTGAGACTCCGAGCGACCACAACGATCCGTTGGGCGCCTGCAAAATGATTCCCGTCGGGGTGGCAGTACCGGCCAGCGGCGGTTGCGGGCCCAAGCCGGACTCGAGATCAACTTGCAGCCGCTGGTGAAATACCAACTCGGCTTCGTTGGCCACATACGGCGCCCGCCGGGTCCACTTGATGGGAGTCCCGGCGTCGTCGTAGATAGCCGGCGACATCTGGAAAACCTTCCCCGATTTCCAGTCCCCGACTAAATGCAGATTGAAGCCGTAGGCGTGACACTGCGAGCGGTGCGCGATTTCGCCGAGCACTGGGTCGAGATAACTCCACTCGTGCCACAGTTGGGTCGAAACGTCGTACACCCAGGTTTTTGAAGCCGCGGGAAAGTAGATCACCCAGAGGACATGGCCGCGGTCTTGCATCGCGTAAGCGATGGCATCATTTGATACCGGATACTTCGACCAGGCGTTCTCGATCGCATGCGTCGAAACCCGCTGCGGGGTGTAGCCGGAAGCCCGATAGGCAATGAGCGAGCCGCGTTCATCCGCTCCCAGCCAGAATGGGGTGTTGTCGAGTTTGGTGATGGCCTGCACACAGAGCGCGCCGGTTTCGATGAAAGCTCCGGGAATGGGCACGAAGGGCGAGTTCGCCGCTCCCAAGTTGTAATAGCCCACCGCCTGCTTCGAGCCCGCCAGCCAGAGCTCGCGGTGATCGACAATCATGGTCACCAGGTTGTCGGGGAAGTAAAGAATCTGCGAGGCGTTCAGCCCTGACCAGGTGGCTCCATCGAGCAGGTTCGAGAGATAGAAGACCTGGGAGTTCTGCTCGAGGGCCATGAAAAAGCCATCGGAGTAGGCGACCAGCGAAATCGGGCCGTTGAACTGTCCCATCGCGACCGCGGCCAAGGTCGAGGTGGCCAGGGTGAAGACCCAAAGCTTCCCGCCCGAGCAGATCACGAGCTGCTGATTCGAGGCAGCGATCGAGACCGGACCATTCAACGCGGTCAGCGCTCCCCACTTGAAGTTCGCGCCATTCGGAAACAGTTCCCACAGGTTCGCGCCCACGGCGAAGACGCGGCCATTCTGCGCGTAGAGTTGCGGCACCGAAGTTTCGCCGGCCAGGGTCGAGAACGTGGTCAAGCCCATGCGGGGATAGAACGCGATCTTCGATTTGCCTTGCTGACTCTCGATCAACTCGGGAATCCAGTTGACACACTTCTGCGCGTCGGCAGAGAGCGACTGAGACGAGTAAGTCCCACCGGAACAGAAGCCGAAGCGGGCCATTTTGAAAGTATTAGGCGAAGAGGCTTACTGCGCTTTGTGGAAGTAGAAGGTCACGGTTTCCGTAAGATTGGTCATTCCCGCGGAAAACTCGGCGGTGGCCGCGGTGTTGGCGCTTCCGACAAATCCCAGGGAGGTACACAATGGCACGACAGCCTGAACGCCGGCAGTGGTGGGAATGAACAGCACAAAACTGGTGAGCACCGTTCCGGCTCCCGTAGCACCATCACGGATATTCACGCTGAGTAATCCGCCAGTCGCTGCAGCGGTGTCTGCTGCCGAAAAACACACCTGATCGAAAACCCATTTGTCAGGTGCCGCTGGAGCGCTCACCGTCGCCTGGCTTCCGGCAGAAGGCGCGCTGTTGAGCACCTGGCTGCGCGCCAAGAGGCCTTGCTGCGCTCCGCCCTGGGGAACATCGAGGGCCAAGAGCAAGCCCATTACGAGAAATAACCCGATTTTACTTGTGCGTTTCATGCTTTTCCCTTTCGTTTGCGTGGTTCGTCGATCGGCGTCGCTTCGGTTTCCGTCGGCGGGTCGAGAATTCGGCACGCCAGTGATTGCTCTAAGGCGCTTAACTTCCGCAGTTCTTCGCCTCGGGTGAGCTCGGGCGCATCGTCGGCCGGGGGCTCCGGAGTCTCATCGCGCTCGCGCTGCGCCTTCCAGTAATCGTGCCCGTCGAGCCAGCCCTCGCCGAGCGCGGCTTCTTCTTCCGCGCTGCGCACGGTGACGCATTTCGCGCCTTTCTCCGTGCCTTGATATTTCACTTTGGGAAATTCGCGGTCGACTGGCTTCAGGTCTTTCTCGGTGGTCATGCAGCTGCCTCTTTTCTCGCCGGGTCTTCTGATCCGCCCGGCTGGCGGAGTAAGAATTTGTGAAAGTTGCCAGGAAAGGCTTGCTGACCGTTCCAGTGAGTGATCTCGAGATCAGGGACGACCCAGATTTCGCCGCCGAGTTTCTCCCAGCGTTTCGAGAACCTGTAGTCTTCGCCCCACCAAATACCCTCGTGCGCGCCGTGGTTGAAGAGATCGATCGCGTAGCTGTCGGGGTTGCCGAACAGCAGCTCGGGGTATGCCCGCATGAAGCGGCGAATAGCCCCCACGGTGAGTTTGAGGAATCCCGCGCATACGCGATCAGCTTTAAGCGCTCCGTCTCCGCGCACCTGCGGGAGATTGCCCGGGCCTTCGAGCAGCGTGCCCATGTACTCCTCGTCTTCTTTTTTGAAGCGGTAGAGTCCGGCCACCACGTCGCCGTCGGTTTCGATCAACTTCAGTAGATCTTCCGGCCGCCACGACAGATCGTAATCGAGGTACACGACGACATCGGGCTTCACGTCGAGAGCCTTCCGCGTCATGATGGCGCGGGCGACTGAGATGTACGGATTCTGCAGCTCCTGCGCGTAGCCTTCTTCCCAGCCGGCGCCGACAATCAGCGGGATCGAGGCCTCGAGCGATTTAATATAGGGTGCGGTCGGGCCAGCCAGGCTAGCGGTGCAGAAGATGACTTTCATGCGGCGGGCTGTTTCGTCATAACTTCACTTTGCCTTCAAGTACCTGCATAGCTTCTCTAGAAATCATGGACGCAGTTAAATGTTCTTTGGCTTTGGAGTTCAGTAGTTCGTCGCACAGTGCGACCAGCTCGGGATCGAGGCCGTTGAACCACACATCGGGCCCGACGTCGATTACCTGCGTCTTGGTGCGAAACTCGGCGGGAACGTGTTCGAGGAAGTGCGCCTGCATGATGAAGATCTTGTCCGCCCAACCAAACAGCATGCGCCGGGTCGCTTCCGAGTTTTTCTCCCAGCTGCAGGCGAGCGCGTCGACACCGTATTTGTATTTGAGTAGGTAGGCGAGCGCGACCGAGCGCGAGTTGCCGCCCTGGCACATGCAGACGACTTTCGCTTTCACTTCCGGCAAGCACCCATAAGGTTGATTCCGCCGACGCGGGTCACGATCACTTTCGAAAAGCCGGCCGCCTCGAGCGCAGCCTGCAACGTCGCTTGCACGAAACCGTTGTGGTGCGCCATGTAGGGCATTTCCTTGAGCCACTTCGTGAATCCGTAGTACATATCTAGGCCCATCACTGGGCCGCTCGGCGAGATGTACACGACTTCCTGGGTGGGGCGAACGTCTTCGAGATCGGGGACGAAAGCGATCAGAAAGCCGTCATCGACCAGCACCCGGCGAACTTCCGCGAGCGCCTGGGGCAGGTCGTGCGGGTAAAGATGCTCGAGAATGTGTGAGCAAAACACGCCTTCATAGCTGCCGATATCGCCTAAATCGGTGATCGAGGCGAGAATATCCGGCTGGAACTGAGGATCAATGTCCAGCCGGACTTCGTCGTATTGCTGAAGGTACTCCGGGAGAGTCTCGCCGCCGCATCCGACGTGCAATACTCTCCCGGCTTTGGTTTCTGCGATCAAGGCTATGCGCCTTTGTACAGGCCGAGCGCCACCAGCGTGCTCATAATCTCGATGATAGCGGCCTTGGTCTGGGTGTCGATTGCGGTTGAAGAAGCGGTGCTCAAGTTCGAAGTCGCTTGCGCTGAGCTGCTGCGCTGCGCGACTGGCGTCGCTCCGTAGAAGCTGATGGTGTCGGTTGCCGACTGGCCGAGAGCGACGCCATCAGGGTTTTTATCGCTGAGCTGCTTTCCGATTGCCATTTCCTTTTTCTCCTGAAGTTAAAAATCCGCGGCGGGCCTAGCTAATAAAAGCCGCCCGCCGCGGGTCGTCATACTGCGGTCAGCGGTTATCCGTCGGCGTGGATCCTGCAAGCTAGTTGCGGGCGGATGGTCTTGAAGCCGTAAAGCACGTCAATCCTCGCCGGCACTTTGTCGTTGGTGATGTCGTACTGGCGTGCGATGCGCATCGAAATCCCGTCCATCACCTGGCGGGCTCCCCAAGCTCCGTACTTCGAGACGTCGATCAAGTCCGCCGACACGAAGGCGAAGGCTTCCTTGTGGAAAGCCACCGACTGGGTGTAGGTTTCAGAAGCTCCCGCACCCACTTTCACCACGTTGCCGCCCGAGGTTGGCGATGCGGTGACGTTCTGGCCGGCGCCGGTGACCACGATCGCGGGCGAAATGGCAAGGTTGCCGCCGCCGCCGGCGTAGTCTGCGGTGACCACGAACTGCTGCAGGTAGCCGTAATCATCCTTGGTTTCCGGATGCACGGCGTTCGAGCCCACGAAGGTGACGATGTCGCCCTTTTTGAAGGTGGTCGCACCCGTCTGGATGGTGACCAGCGCGCCGGTTTGGTTGGCGCCGTTCACCGTGTAGGTGGTGGTTTTGAGCGCCGTGCCGGTCGCCTGCGGAACCAGCAAGCTGGTCTGGTAGGCGTCGAAGCTGTCTACCTCGCCGACAAAGCCGGAGCGGTACTGCTTGCTCAGTTCCTTGGTAGGATTGAACAAGCCCTTCACCGCGTCGATGAACTTGGTGTTGTGAGTGGGGCACAACATCAAAGTGCGATCGCCGTCGTCGGGCGCCAGGAACTCGTCGAGCTTCTGCCGGCCTTTGGCGATATCGAGGAAAGAAATCGCCGCCGCGTCGTCATCGACGAAGTTGTAGACGTCTTTCACCATGGTGAGAGCGTCTTTCTCCATTTCTGCCGCCAAGCGAGCCATGGCCGGCTTCAGGTAGCGCGCAGAGAATTCGTCGATGGTGAGGGTGAGGTCAACCGCCGAGAAGTTGAGGTCGACGCCCTTCTGGGTGGAGACGGTCAGCGTGGTGGTTGATTCCGCGATGTCCTGCACCTGCAGCGTGGCGCCCGAGCGCACGGTGAACTGGTTGGGCAGGCGGATGGTGAGGGTGGGACCGAGTTTGCCGGAAGGCGACGCGCCTTCGTTGGCGAACTGGTTGTCGTATTGACGGTTGACCGCGCCGATGAACTTCACCGACTGGTGCAGCACCCGCAAAGCTTCGCGAGTAATGATGGTGGGGCTTAAAAAGCTATTCGCCATACTCTCCTTTTGCTAGGAGAGTGAGCTTCGTAGCGGCTCCGCCTCATGCCACCCTGCAGGAAGAGGACGGGCCTGCAGGATCTTCGAGACCAAGCCGCTATTGAAATTCACTCTTGCGCGCTTTTTTAAGCCCGCTGCGCCGAGGCTATTTTTTTCTGAGTTGCGCGTTGCGCCGCCGGAGCCACTCATCGACTGACAAGTCGTCGTTCAGCCCGGTCGAGGCTGGAGCCGGCTTGCGCAGGGGACGAATGGGGGCGGGGGTGGAGCTGACTGCTGCTTTCACTGCGGCCGATGGTTTGGAGGGGGGCGCAGGTTTCTCGCCCGGCTCCGTCTCGTTCGGGTTCTCGTCTTCGGCCTCTACTTCGAGAATCGCGGCGAGGCGTCCCAACATGGCCACTGCGGCCATAGGACGTTTCGCGCACAGCTCTTTGCAGATTTCCGGGTGCTGACCGAGGTAGTAAGCGACGTCGGGCCCGTTGTCGAGTTCGATCACCGCCATTTGCACGGCTTGCGGGATCTGGATATCCGGACGGCCTACCACTTCGTCAAAATCGTCGTATCTGCTCTGGGCTTCACTGACGCGCTGGTTGTAAAGGGCGAAAGTTTCCCGCAACTGTTCGTCTTCGGTGTTTTTTTCTTCGGTCGCTCGGTGGCTGGCCAGCTTGGCCTCGATTTTCTGGTCGGCTTTGTATTCGGCTAAAGCCTCGACATACTCTTCATAGGTTTTGAACTGGTCCGGGGTGGGCTTCTGGTCGACAGGGGCTTTGGTTTCCGCCGCAGCCGATTTTCCGGCCAAGCGCCCGACTAAGCTTTCCTGCGCCTCGAGCAGCCGTTCAATGCGCTGGTCTTGCTCGTAATTGCGCCGGGTCAAGCGGTCGATGCGTTTCTGGAATCCGCCCTTCCCCTTCTGTTGCTCGTGCTCGCTTCCATCTGCGGCCGCTTCCGGGGCGGCGGGTTTTTCGGCCGGCACTTCGCCGGCTGCGGGGTTGAGTTCTTCCTGGGTGATTTCTGGCATTTGTTCTCCTGGTTGTAAGGGATTAGGGTCGCGGCCTACGAAGCGGACCGCTGCGCGGCTTTAGCTATATCTAAACTTGTGCGGACTCCTGCTGTTGCTGCGCGGCCTGCTGGGCTTGTTGGGCCTGGTCAGCCGTGGCCTGCTGTTGCTGTGCGGCCTGGTCGACTTGCGCCTGTTGCGCTTGTTGTGCCTGCTGCGCATCGTGCGCCTGCTGATCTTTTTGCAGTCCCAGCTCGTGGGCGTCCGAGTGCAGCTGCAGCCACATATCCTGCTCGAGCTTCAGCCGCGTCTGCGATTCTTGCGCCTTGGTAGTGATTTCGGCCACGGTGATTTGCGCCTCGACCCGCAGCTTTTCCATATCGAGCTTGCCCTGAGTCTCAATCTGCTTGGTCTTGATGACTTCATTCGCCTGATTCAGCGCCGCGGTGAGTTGCTCATGCTGCTGGCTGAGCTCAGCCAGCTGGGTCTGCGCGCGCTGCGCCATTGCGGCTGGATCCTGATCTCCCTCGTCCTGCAGCTGCGGGGGCAGCAGCTTGCGCATGCGCTCGGCGAGCTTCTTGTGACTGGGAAAGTCCATCATGCCGACCAGTAAATCGCCAGTGACTTGCGCGATCGGCGGGAAAGCCTTGGTGAGCTCGAGCATCGCCTGCACCGCTTCTTGCCGGCGGGTTTGAAAAGACGGGCCCGCAGAGACCATAACGTCGTAGCGGCCGACGGTGAGGTCGTAGATCTTCTCCACCCCACCTTGCTGAAATGTCTGATTGATGGCGACGGTTTTGTGGGTGCCGTCTTCGCCGATGATGCGCAGCACGCGCGGCTTTGAATAGATCTTGGGGATGAGGTCGATCAGCTGCCGACCTAAAAACTTCTGCGCCCGGGTGAGGTTGTCGAGGTAATGGAAATTTGAGAGCTCGCCCTGCGACTTACGTTTCTGGATGGCGGTGCCGCTCTGCTCATTCGAGCGCGCTCCCAGCTGGGCATCATAGATTCCGGTGACCGCTTTGAGATCGTCAGCGAACTGCAGGCGGGCTTGCGAGATCGCCTGAATCGCAGGCTCGGCCACCTGGCGGGCCGGCTTTTCGACCACGGTGCCCCCGGCGGTGATGGGCTCATAGGTCAGCACGGAATGGTTATCCACGTTCGCGGTCAGCCATTCAGGATGGTTTTCAATCTGCCCGGTGGCGGCCACGAAGGGCGCGTTGGGGGCGAGCGCGATGGCCTGCACTTCTTTTGAGGCCATGTAGTTCTGCATGCGCATGGGGTCTTTGGCATGCCGCACCATACCTTCGAGCACCAGCTTGCCGTCAATCTCGAGCTCATCACCGAAAACCGGGATGATGGGAATGTATTTGCCCGGCCAGCCGGTCTCTTGGAGGATTTCTTTGGCCGAGTGCTTGCACCAGCGGATGGTCGGTACCATGGTTGGCCGGCGCCGCCCAATCTCGACCACGCCTTTCTCGGCGTCCGAGAGTTTCTCGTATTCGGAGGCCAGAGCGGTGGCGACTTGTCCGGTCTGGGTGTGCCGCACCTCGAGCAGTTCGTCGTCTTTTTCTTCCTGGTATAAGTATTCGACGATGCGAATGCCGTCGTCAGAAATCCATGTAGGGTCGGTATCTCCGATGGTCTTCCAGTCATCGAGCGAGGCCAGTTCTGAGTTCGGGTATTCCTGTTTGAACTCTTCTTTGGTGAGGGTAGTGAACACGTAGCCAAACTTCGCGTCGGAGCGGTCCGCCTTGGTCGCCGAGGGATCAAGGTAGACGCTAAAGGAGTTGCGGATGCGGTCAATTTTGATGATCTGGTCGAAACTTTTCGGGTCCTCGTACTCGGTGTAGAGGCGCATGAAGCCGAAGCCGATACGGATGGCGGAGGCGGCAGCGGTATCAGAGGCAACGTCGGCGTCGGACTCGTATTCGATGTGGCGGATGATGCCCTGGAGCACTTCTGCGGTGTCCGGATCCGCCTGATCGTCAATTGGGGAAACCTGAATCTGCGGGCGGTTCTGGCGCTGCTCGTTGAGCACCTGGCGCTCGCGCGCCGGTAGCACATTGATCGTGAGCGCGGGTTTGCGCTCCGCGATCATGCGCTGCTTAATCGCTACCGGCCACTGCTCGCCGGCGCGGAATTTGAGATCCTCGAGCGCCACCTCGCGCAGGTCGCGCTCCGCCTCTTCGCAGAGCTTGAAGCGCTTCTTCGACTCTTCGAGAATCTTCAACTCGCGGGTCTGCTTGTTCTTTTCGTCGCTAGATTCAGGCATGGGCGGAATTGTCAGGAATCGGAATCACGTTGTATTGGCCAGCTCCGATGGTGACCACGCGAAAGCTGGTCGCGGGGAATTTGTGGGCGAGCTGGCCAAGAAAGCGGATGACCATGTCGTTGGCGCCGGCTTCACTGAACTGGCGCCCCGGCGGAGCTTGGAATACATGGGGCTCGGAGCTTCTGCAGTCGGAGGTGAAAACTTTTAAGGTGATGCGACGCATGTTAGAGTCTCGAGCTGATGAACCTGCTAGGCGGAATGAAGCGCTCCGGAGACGTCGGCAAGGGCTGGTACGGCCGCTGGAGGCTCTCCATCTCGTTGTGGCCGGGCCAAGACCCGTGGTTCTGGTACGACAACGGCGGCGGTCCCATCTATCCCGCGCAGAAGCGATTGCGGCTCGGCATCTTCTTTTTCGCCTTCCAGTGCCGCTCTAAGCCGTGGATGAAAACCGACAAGTATTTTCCGGTCGCCGGGATATCTCCCGACGAGCGGGAATCACGGAATATTAAATAGCTCTTGCCGGTAGTTCGCGCCCGCAGCCGCTCCGCCGACGAGGGCGTCATCGCACTTCAGCTTGTTGACCGGCACATTCGCAGTCTTGATTCGCGCCAGCGCCTGCTGCGCCAGCGGGCCCACGGCTTCCGGCAGATTGCCGCCGAACTCGGGCGACAAACGCAGCGCCAGGTTGTAGCGGATGGCTTCCATATACCCGGGCGGGAAGTTGTAGCTAGTCACCAGATCCGCGAACTGCGCGAGCGCGGTCCAGGAGTAGATCCGCAACTTGTTAATCGAATCCGCGGGCACCGGCCACAGACTCAAACTGCGCAGCGGGTTCCCGCCGTCGTCGTAGCAGAGCGCCGGGTAAGTCGATTGCGTGGCTTTGAGCTGGATCTCCTGCCACTCTTGTTCGGAAGTGGTGTAATCCATCGGGAGCTCGAGCGGATTCGCGGGATTCGAGAGGATCACCAGCGATACCAGTGAGATCTTGGGCGGGCGCGCGGCGTTGAAGTTTCCTCCGCTGCCGAAGGTGTAGAGCTGCTGCCCGGCGGTGAGCGCGAAGTCCTGGCTGGCGATATCAAAGACGGTGAGCCGGTCGACCGCCCAAGCATCCAGCATCATGTTGGCGATGACCAGCGCGTCGTTGGCTTCGGCGGCCGAAGGCACTTCGCCCGAGGCCAGCGCATTGACCAAGCGCAGGGAGCTCGCAATCAGATCGCTTGCGGTGGTTTGCATCAGCCTTTATTCCAGGATCTCGCGTTGACCGCGAAGGTCGCTTCTTTGCGGGTGGCCGCGGAGCTCGAGTGCTTGGCTTTGAGTAGCGAGCTCAGCGGGATCTTTGCGCCGGACTTCATGCCCAGCTTCTTGTGCAGCAGGCCGCGGCGGGAGGGTTTGATTTGGATCATTTAGCCTCGCGGGTCTTCAGCCAGTCAGCCGACACTATGCCGGCGGGCTGCAAATTCTTGGCGATACCATAGAGCGCGCCGCACTTGTGGCAAGGGGCGCCATAACTGATTCCGTTGAACAGAACGCAGGAGGCGCCGCACCACGGACACTCGCCGACCGCCATCTTGATGGTTTTCGGTGTGGTGCTCATTTGAGCCTCATGAGTGATTTTAGGGGAACCAGTTTTGTCTTCAGCGTGCGCGGCATCCGCGGCGGGGCGATGCGCGGCAGCTTCAGACCTTTTGAGGCCCGGTCCCACTCCGCCACTTTCGCGGGCCCGCCGAGCGCCCGCAGGCCCGCTGGGGTGTGTCCCCAGCGCTGTTGCTGCGTGGATTGCCAAGGCATCAGATCACCCCCCAGGAGTCGAGTATGAGCACCGCGGCGGCGAGCGCCACCAGTCCGGAAGCGAAACCCACCCAGAAGCTATCCCAATCGAGCTTTCGTGGCTCGAAGTGCTGGGGCCGACCAAAGATGATTGCCCGGCCCTCGCCATCCCAGGCCACCGGCGCTCGGCCCTCTCTTCTCAGCCCATCCACGCATTCTGCGCGGTGCGCGGATCGTAAGGCGGCTTCGGCGGCGGCGGGGGTTTGCGCGGCGCGACTTTCGCGGCGAAAGTTAAGGCCAGCGCGTCGCCGTCATCGGGCGAAGTGGAGTCGAGGCCGGTTTTCGCGAGGCGCTTCTTCATGTCTACCTTCGATTCGAGCTTCACTCGCTGCTTGAGATCGCTCACCAGGATCGGCTTTTGCAGGTCGGCGGCGAGATCGTGATCTTTGTCGATCGCGCCCTGGCGCAGCCACTCTTTCATTCCGCCCCACATGAAATCGCGCATGTAGGCGTAACGCTCGTCCGGGGAGTCGGCGCCGAAGTTGACCACCATGATGTTTTTGTAGCCGAGCGCCCGCAGGCGATTCTCAACCGGGGCGGCGATGCCGGCGGAATCAAAGAAGAGCATCGCAACCTTATCGCCGTTGTAAGTGTTCGACAGCACGTCCGCCAGCTGGCCGGTCATCACCGCGGGGTCCTTGGTAAACTCGCCCTTCACTTTGATCGGCGGGACCGAGCGCGCATCTAAACCTTTTCTAAATCTAATGACGTTGTCGTCCGATCCGCCCCAGGCGAAATCGACGCCCGCGACCAGGGGATCATCGGGCAGCGATCGCGCGTCGCGTTGCTGCGCTGCCTGCACCATTTCGAGGTCGATGAATTTGCCGCCGCCGGCGAGCGGGAAAAGCCCCAGCCAGCGGACGCGCACATGGTCGGAATTCTCGCCGTAGACTTCGATCGCTTCATCGATCTCTTCGACGTTGATGCCTTCAACCGTCCGGCTATCGATGACCTCCGGGCGCCAGCGGTGCCGCTGATCGCCGAAAATGGCCTCATAGAATGCGCCTTCTGAGCGCGTCGCCTGCGAGAAGCACAGCCAGACGATCTCGGTATTCGCGTCCGAAAGCGCGCCTTCGACCGTCTTCCAAATGGCGTCGTTAATTTCTGACGCCTCATCGAAGATGATGACCAGCCGCTTGCCCTTGTTGTGGGCGCCGGCGAAGGCCTGCGGGTTGTCTTCCGACCAGGTGGCAAAATCGGTGCGCCAGGTCTGCAGGTGCTCGCTGTCGTTCACCTTGATCGAAGTGACATGCACATCGAACCAGTAGTGGTTGATGGCCATGCGAAACCACTTCGAGATCTCGGGCTGGGTTTTGGTCTTCAGCTGATCGCCGGTGTTGGCCGTGACCAGCACCTTGCAATCCAGGCAGGTGGATTTCGCCCAGTGCACGATCTGGCCGATCAGCGCCGATTTCCCGATGCCGTGGCCGCTCGAGATGCCCTTGCGGAAAGGCTTGAAGCGCGTTGCCGGGTTCTGCAAATGCGCCCCAAGTTCCTCGAGGAATTTCCGTTGAAACTCTCGCGGGCCGGGCTCGTCGGCTAAATCGCTTGCTGGCTCACCCCAGGGAAAGGAATAGAGCACGCAGCCGAGGGGGTCGTGACGAAACTCCAGCATGCGCTCGACCAGGGCCTGCTCGTAATCCGGCTGCGGATGGCTAGCGGCGGCCGCTGACACGTCTCTCGGCTTTCTCCATGGCGATGCGGAAGCGTTCGCTGATGGTGTGGGTCACGGTCATCTCGAGGGGTTTGTCGTGCAGGTGGTTCACCGTCTGCACCGGCTTCCCGTAGCGGCGATCCAGCAATTTGTTGAATTGGTCGTAGCCGGCGGTGGTCGTCAAAAGGTGCAGCGC